>PDWI01001237.1_pt1 | contig 40756 bp, 39 predicted proteins | sample 1430891 | NCBI WGS metagenome assembly PDWI01 (sample SAMN01162508, study PRJNA174530) | Oral metagenome, whole genome shotgun sequencing project. | biome: Marine environment; feature: Marine mammal; material: Swab sample of the gingival sulcus; isolation source: swab sample of gingival sulcus... | reverse complement strand
CGGCGAACATGCCGGGAAAACTATTCCATGTCGGGAAAGTCGCACAGCCGACAATGACACCGATACCCCGTCCGCGAGGAATAAACGTTTTATCGAGTTTGGCGACGATAGGTTTGCCTTCCCTGTTTTTACCGACAACTTTTTCCCACGTTGCTTTTGTCTTATTGGCGGTTTGGGCTTGGTAGGCGTAGGCAACGGCTTCAAGGCCTCTGTCCAGAGCGTGTGGTGCGCCGGCCTGGAAGGACATCACAAACGGTTGTCCCGTCGTGTGCATAACAGCGTGTGCCAGCAAAAATGATTTGTCGGCCAGACGATAAAGCATCTCGATACAAATGCCGGTACGCGTATCAGTGTCGAGCCGACGCCATGCTTTTTGCGCTTTTTCGGCACGGTCAAGTAAGGTATCAACCGGAACTTTCGGATAGGTGATGCCCAATTCGATGCCGTATGGTGAACGCTTTTCACCGGCAACAAATTCAGCATCCTGCATGGGTACGGCCATTGCAAACGGTTTGTTTTGTAGTGCGGCAAAAGCCGCTTCACCGGCCTTTTTACTCCCTTCGCCGTAAAATTTTTCACTGGGAATTTCAGCAAATGCGCCCCACTCACCGCGCTCAACGGTCGCCTGGATGGCTTTTTCTAAAATAGCTTGATGTTTTTCTAATAAATTTGACATGGTGTGCTCCTGACGGTTTACTGGTTTTATAATCTGTTCACGGCTACCAACCGATTTAACTAAGCTTTTGTTCTATACTTAATATGGTGCGACGGTAACCGCGCGTTGTTTTCTCAAAAAAGAGTATTTATCGAGAAAACATAAGGTTATTTAAAAAATAAATAGCAGCCAAAAACGATGATTTTGCCATTGTTATTAAATAACTTATCGTAATAGTAATACCTATATAACCTTATTTTTTATATTTGGCATTGTGAAAACTTATGTATAATGTACCAATAAACCGACCAAGCGGTCAAGTTTATTTTAGAGAGGGCTTGGCAAACGGATCGATCAGGTTCGTCTCTCAACAAATAAAGCATAAGAACTGAAAGTTGTGCAAGTGAGTTTGAGAGCCTTGTGCAAGTGAAACTTTTAAGATTAATCGGAGAAAGCAAATGACTACCTCAGACACCAATAACCCCCCCATTCTTTTTGATGTAAAGCAAGGGTATGCTGTAATTACGTTAAATCGTCCCAAGCAGCTGAACTCATTCAATAATGATATGCATTACGCCTTGCAAGATGCCTTGACGGAAGTTGAAAATAATGATGATATTCGCGCGGTGCTCATTACGGGTGCCGGGCGTGGCTTTTGTGCTGGACAAGACTTGGGTGATAGAGACCCGACAAAAAATCAATACGATTTAAGTGAAACTATTACCACTTTTTACAATCCGTTGATTAAGCGCTTGCAAGCGCTTAAAAAACCGAAAATTGCTGCGGTTAACGGCGTTGCGGCCGGTGCCGGTATCGGTTTAGCGCTAGCCTGTGATATTGCTTTGGCGGTAAACAATGCCAAGTTTGCCATGGCGTTTGGTAAAATCGGTTTGGTGCCGGATTCAGGCTTGACCTGGCGCTTGGTCAAATTGCTTGGGCTGTCTCGTGCCAAGGCGTTAGTGTTGACTAATGCCGTGCTGAGTGCCGAGGAAGCCGAGCAGTACGGATTGGTCTGGCGCTTGTACGACCCGTCTGTATTGGTAGAACGTGCCGAAGCATTGACTAAGCAATTGGCCTATGGACCACAGGTGGGAACGAAGTTAACGATTGATGCACTTGATCAGGCGGACGTGAATACACTGGATGAGCAGTTGGATGTTGAAGCTGCATTTCAGCGGCAAGCCGGGTACAGTGATGATTACACAGAGGGTGTGACGGCGTTTTTAGAAAAACGTCCGGCTGTTTTTTACAAAAAGGCCTGATTTTAATTGACCGATTGGTCGGATTATAATATATTCATTTTCGTGAATGTTATTATTTGAAAAAATAATAAAAGAATTCAATAAACCTATCAAGCTGTTTTTGTATCAAATTTCGTTTACTGATAGGTTATTTTTAAATTTTATAACTTGAAATACCAAGGAGAATAAATAGATGAGAAAAGCAATTCGTAATGTTTTGGTCGCTGCCGTGTTAAGTGGCAGTACGATGGCGGGATTGGCTGCCGATAAAGTATTGACTGTTGCCAGCTGGCTGCCGACAGGTCATGGCATTAACTCTTCGCTGTGGCCAACTGTCAAAAAAGAGGTAGAAGAACGCACCGAGGGCCGCGTCACTTTGAATATTGAATACGGTTTGGCGCCACCGAATGGTCTGCTAGAGCTGGTTGAGTACGGCGGTGCCGATATTTCCTGGACTTATAACGGCTACTTCCCCGGACTTTTTACGACAACTAAAATGATTGAACTGCCTGGCTATCCGGGTAATTCAGAGGCAGCGTCTTATGCTCACTGGAAAGCGCATGAAAAGTATTTTAACAAGGCAAAAGAGTACGACAATGTCGAGTTGATTGGCTTGATGGTGCATGCGCCTGCCGATTTGTTAATGAATAAAGATAGCGCAATAAAAACCCTGAAGGAGCTCAAAGGCCGCAAAATGCGTACAGCAGGTGGTGTGGCAAACGAAGTAGCCAACGCTTTGGGTGTGTCGCCGATTTTGGCGCCGGCATCGAAAAGCTATGAAATGATTTCCGGCGGCATGGCTGACGGTACCTTCCTGCCGATGGGAACAGTCTCGTTGTTGCGTTTATACGAAGTCGCACCCAACGCCTATACTGTGCCGGGTGGATTCTATCGCGGCTCATTCGCTGTTTTTATGAATGAGGGTTCCTTGTCCGGTGTCAGCGAAGCCGACCAAAAAGCAATTCGTGAATACTTTGGTGAAAAATTGTCTGTCGATGCGGGTAAAGTGTGGGATGCGCTTTACGACCAAGGTTTGAGTAAATTCAAAGGTAACGGCACGATCACCGCGTTATCGAAGGAAGACGTTGACCTGTTTGCCGATGTGACTAAATCGATCAAAGAAAAAGTGATCAAAGAAGTGTCAGACAAAGGCATTGATGGCCAAGCCGCTTATGATTTTATTATGGAAACCATGAAAAATTACAAGCCGGAGACATCCAAGTAATTTAGATTATCAGAGCAAGCGGGGTATCACACTATCCGACAGATTTGTCTTGTCGGGTGGTGTGCCCTTGTTTTTAGTCTGATGTTATTTAACCGATGGGGGGTTGTTTGTGAAAGAAGTTATTGAAGAAAATACTGAAAGTGCAGAAACCAATAACAAGGCGATGATAAGAGCCAATCCGACAATTATCAGGCTGCGTCGCCGCCTTAATAATATATTGTTGGTAGTGGGTGGCAGTTGCCTTGTTTTACTGATGTTTTTGGGATTTGGTGACGTCTTTGCCCGCTATTTTTTCGGTGCATCCATCGTTCAGCGCGAAGAATTATTTCGTATCGGCCTGATTGTTATCTTTGCAACCAGTTTTCCGGTTATCACCATGCGGCATGAGCATCTGGATGTCGATTTGCTGGACAATCTGTTTTCCGGTGCGCTTAAGAAAGTACAATTTTTCTTTATTGATCTGATCGTTGCCGCAAGTTGCGGCGTCATGGCTTATTGGATGTGGGATAAAAGCGGACGAATATCTCGCCTTGGACGTGAAGTTATGTTTGAGGAGCTGGGTTTGCAGCAGAGTTACTTTGCTAAATTTTTAGTCGGCATTTTGGTCTTTATTGCCATTATCATGGTTATGTTGGCCTGTTTGCACATTGTCTCTATCTTTTTTAAGGATCTTGAAGACGATATTGCTGAAATTCGACATCGCTTAACGCTTTAATGCGTTGATGTTTATTCTTTACTTAAGAGAAAGCGTTGCAAAACCACCTGCGTAATTCAATTTCTTTGTTGTGCGGTGCCCAATATCCTCGTCCCTCACCTGGTGACTAGGTGGGGAACTGCGGTTTTTGCGTTGCTCCGTGCGCCCCAGCAAGTGTTAATGCTGGATAAACTCGAAATAGAATGGCTCGGTAGGTTTGCCAAAGCCTTCTAATAAATAAATTAGGGAGATATGTTTCATGACTGCTGCTATTATTGGTTTTATTGCCGTCATTATTTTGGTTTTTTTACGGATACCCATTGGTTTTTCCATGGGGGTAGTCGGTACAATTGGTTTTGCCGGTTTAAACCATTGGAATTTTAAGTCTGCATTGGGCCCCGCTGCACACAGTATTTGGGCGACAATTCAAAAAACGGAGTTGTCGATTATTCCGTTGTTTATATTAATGGGGATGCTGATTGCAAAGTCAGGTATGGCACACGATTTATATCGCGCCGGTTATACCTTGATTGGTCGTTTTCGCGGTGGCTTGGCTATGTCAACGATTTTGGCATCGGGTGGTTTTAGTGCCATATCGGGCTCTTCACTGGCAACGGTGGCGACAATGGCAGACGTTGCCATGCCGTCTATGCGTAAATTTGGCTATAGCGATTCGTTATCCACCGCATCGATTGCCGCAGGCGGTACGCTGGGAATTTTAATACCACCGTCAGTGTTGTTGGTCATTTATGCTTTTATGACCGAGCAGTCGGTGGCTAAAATGTTTTTGGCCGGTGTATTGCCCGGTATCTTGGGTATTCTTTTTTATATCGGTGCAGTTGCCGTTACCGTGATGATTAATCCTAAAGCGGGGCCGGCGGGTGATAAATGCTCGGCAAAAGAGATGTTACAGTCCGGTATCAAGGTGATTCCTTTGCTGGCGCTGTTTATGTTAATTTTTGGCGGACTTTACTTCAAAATCTACGCCGCTGACGAGGCTGCTGCCGTTGGTGCGGTGGGGACGTTGATTTTGTCTATTGCCTTTAGACGCTTCACTTGGGCCGGATTTCGCTCCGCTGTGGTTCGTTCGGTACTGACTTCAACGTCTTTGTTTGTCATTTTGATCGGCTCAACGATATTTTCCCGCTTTATTGTTCGTACCGGCTTACCTAAAGAATTGTTGAATATTGTCGTTTCCAACGACTTTTCACCCTACACCGTTGTGCTGGTGATTATCTTTATTTACCTACTGCTGGGCGCGGTTTTTGAAAGCCTGTCGATGGTTACGCTAACGGTGCCGATTTTCGCGCCAGTCGTTGCGGGACTGACGTTTTTTGATGGCGGCACAATGGAAATGAACCTGATTTGGTTCGGGATTATCGTTGTGATTGCAACGGAAATCTCATTGTTGACTCCTCCGGTGGGTTTAAATGTCTTCGTATTAAGGGGACAATTACCAGACGTAACAACGGGAACTATCTTCAAAGGTGTTACGCCGTTTTGGTTTGCAGACATGTTTCGCATTTTGCTTGTTGTTTTTGTTCCTTGGCTGGCATTAGTAATACCACAGGCAATGGGTTGATTGTTATATGGTTAATAGGGAGAAATGCTATGGGAATTAAAGCAAAAGCTGGTATAATGGAGAAGTACGGAGAGGCTATTAATTGGCAAAGCGAGCACATTTTGCCACATTGGGTGCTCGACAATATGGATATTACCATTACCCAGCTGGCACCTCGGAAAGGAACGTTTAAGCTCGCCTACAATCCGGTGTTATTCCGCCGTTTTCCACCGCCTCACGATGTTGAATATCTGAGCGGGCAGGCCGTTATGGCGTTGGCGGATAGCCTGTTGATTTTTCCAATTGTTGCCGATATAGGACATGGTCAGGAAGTGGTGACGCTCGATCTGAGCACGCAATTTCTAAAACCGGTTCATTCCGGTGAAGTCCGTATTGAAGCGAATGTGATTCAGCATGGCCGTCGCTCGATGCGGGGTGTTGTTGATATTTATGACGAAGACAATCGTCATTGTGCGACTTCGATGGTTTGCTATATGTTTGTATAAGCTGACCGGTTGTGGAGTTAGAATTAAAAAGAAGGGAGAAACTAAGATGACAGAAAAAGAGTACGAGAAGGTCTTTCTGGACAAGATTGACAGTGAAACGAAAATTGAACCGCGCGACTGGATGCCGGAGAAATACCGTAAAAATTTGGTGCGTCAGATTGGCCAGCATGCACACTCGGAAATTGTTGGTATGCATCCGGAGGCCAACTGGCTGACGCGTGCACCTTCACTAAAACGTAAGGCCATCCTAATGGCAAAAATTCAAGACGAAGCGGGTCACGGTTTGTATCTGTACTGTGCCGCTGAGACTTTGGGTGTTGACCGTCAGGACATGATTGATGCGATGCTGGAAGGCAAAATGAAGTATGCATCAATCTTTAATTATCCAACCTTATCATGGGCGGATGTTGGTACTGTCGGTTGGTTGGTTGACGGGGCAGCGATCGTTAACCAAGTCGCATTGCAGCGTACCTCTTACGGGCCTTATTCGCGCGGTATGGTGCGTATCTGTAAAGAGGAGTCGTTCCATCAACGCCAAGGCTACGAGTTATTAATGGAAATGATGAAGGGCACCGAAGAGCAGCGGGAAATGGTGCAAGATTCCGTTAACCGTTGGTGGTGGCCGGCACTGATGATGTTTGGCCCCAACGATACCGATTCGCCGCACTCAGCCCAATCGATGGCGTGGAAAATTAAACGCTTTAGCAACGATGAATTGCGGCAGAAGTTTGTCGATAACAGCGTTAGACAATTTGAATACTTGGGTGTCAGCATCCCCGATCCGGATTTAAAGTGGAACGAAGAGCGCGGACACTACGATTTTGGCGAAATTAACTGGGACGAATTTTATCAAGTCATTAGTGGTCATGGTCCGTGCAATCGTCAGCGCATAGAACAGCGTCGTAGGGCACAGGAAGACGGTGCTTGGGTTGTCGAGGCGGCTGAAGCGTTTGCTGCTAAGCAATCGGCTAAAGCGGCTTGATGCAGCGATTATTTAACTTATTTTTTAACTAACAATTAGAAAGGGCAAGATTATGAGTCAATATAAATTATACGAAGTTTTTATTCGTGCAAAAGCTGGTTTGTCACATCAGCATGTCGGTTCGTTACACGCGACCGATAATAAAATGGCATTACAAAATGCGCGTGATTTGTACACCCGGCGCAGTGAAGGCGTTTCCATTTGGGTTGTGCCGTCTGAAGCTATTTTGGCAATGGAGGAAAGTGAACGAGCATCGTTTATTGAGCCTTCTGATGACAAAATTTATCGCCATCCGACTTTTTATGAAATTCCTGAAGAAGTGGGGCATATGTGATGGCAGACAAAGAGAATTTATACCGTTACGCCCTGCGCATGGGCGATACGGCGATGGTTTTGTCGCAGCGTTTGTGTGAACAAGTTGGTACCGCACCGATGCTGGAAGAAGAAATTGCCATTGCCAACATTGGGTTGGATATGATTGGTCAGGCAACGGCGTGGTTCGAAGTGGCTGCCAAGTTTCAAGGAAAAGGTAAAACAGTTGATGATTTGGCTTATCTGCGCAATGAGCGCCAGTACACCAACTACCTGGCTGCAGAACTCGAAAATGGTGACTTTGCGCAAATTATTTTACGTGGTTACCTGTTAAGTGTCTTTTTGCTGGATTTATACAAAGCGATGTTGGCTTCCAACGTTGAGGAATTTGTTGCGATTGCTCAAAAAGGCGTAAAAGAAGTTTTGTATCACTGTCGGCACCAGGCTGATTGGGTAGAGCGACTGGGCTTGGGTACCGAAGAGAGTCAGCGCCGGCTTGCCAAGGCATTGGACTATATTTGGCCGTATACAAAAGAGTTGTTCGAACAAGACGATGTTGAAAAGGCGTTAATGCAGACCGGTAGCGTACCGGACAAGGCCAAGTTGCGTCAACAGTGGTTGGACACGGTGACACCTGTTTTAGTCCATGCAGGCCTTTCTGTGCCAGATCCGGACTACTATTACGAAGGTGGTATTCATGGAACGCATACCGAGTCGCTGGGCTATTTGCTGGCAGAAATGCAGTCTGTCGTTCGTGAACATCCGGGAGCTAAATGGTAATGAACAACGCGGTGAAACCACTTGATTTAGAAGCTATTAAAGCTGTACTGAATAGAGTACCTGATCCTGAGGTACCCGTGCTGACGTTAAATGAGCTGGGTATTATTCGCGACGTTTCTATTGACGGTGGCACCATTCACGTGACGCTAACGCCGACCTATATGGGTTGCCCGGCAACACATGCCATTCGTGATATGGTCACGGATGCCTTGGTTGAAGCGGGTTACCCGGCGCCGGAGTTGCACGAGCAGTTATCACCTGCTTGGACAACGGATTGGATAGCGCCTGAAGCAAGAGAAAAATTGCGTCAGTACGGTATTGCGCCACCGAGCGGTAGCTGTGGTCAGGGTGAAAACAACCCGAGAGCGTGTCCGCATTGCGGCAGTGAACAGACCGAGATGGTCAGTGCCTTTGGCTCAACTGCGTGTAAGGCTTTATACCGTTGCCTTAGCTGTAAGGAGCCATTCGAGTATTTTAAGTGTCATTAAAGGCACACTAAGGGTACAACACAGGGGGAAATTTTATGTCAAACTATTACGATTTACAGGTATCAGCTGTCAAACCGGAAACAGCCAATGCCGTTACAATAACTTTTGCTATACCGGAAAAACTACAAGAAGAATTTAAAGTCATCCCGGGGCAGCACGTCAAACTCAAAGCGACAATAGAAGGTGAGGAAGTCGAGCGTTTTTATTCGATTTGCGATCATGGTAAAGACTTTGTTCAGGTCGGTATCAAGCGCGTTGCCGGTGGTGTTTTTTCGAACTACGCCTGCGATCATGTCAAATCGGGTGATGTGCTGGGTGTGCAAGCGCCGCAGGGTGATTTTTGCCTGCCGTCGGACGAACAGATTGAGAGAGAACACCGCTTTTTCTTTTTAGCTGCCGGTAGCGGTATCACACCTAACTACGCCATGCTTAAGTATGTGTTGAATAACTTTGACCATACCGAAGTGGTATTGATTTACGTCAATCCTCGGCGTGCCGATATTATGTTCTTTACCGAATTGGATAATCTGAAAAATAAATATATTAATCGGTTCTCGGTTATCCATGTCGTCACTCGTGAGATACGTGACCTGCCGATGCTGGCGCAGCGTCCGGATAAAGATACGGTCGGTCCTTTGATCGATGGGTTTGTCGGTACCAATATCGACCATGTTTACATGTGTGGTCCTTTGCCTTTGATTGAGTTGTTCCGTGAAACATTTATCGACAAGGGGCTGGATAAAAAACGCATTCACCTGGAATTGTTCGGTACGCCGACGGAGGCTAGAGCACCGCGCAAGGTCGATGCCAGTGAGACCGACATCATGATTACTATTATCAGTAAAGGGGTTACTCAGGAAATCCCCATTGCTGAAGATCAGGATGTGTTGGATGCCGCTATTGCTGCGGGTGCCGATGTTCCATTTGCTTGTAAAGGGGGGGTTTGCGCTACCTGTAAAGCCAAAAAACTCGATGGCGAAGCCGATATGGTTCTAAACTATGGTTTGGAAGACGATGATGTTGCACGCGGTATGATGTTAACCTGCCAAACTTTTGTCAAAAGTAAAAAAGCAACGTTTGATTTTGACGTGCAATAGAGTCTACCATTCGGCTTGGTCAGTATTACAGTCAGTCTATTTGTGACAATTTAAACAGGAGGGTAGCATGAAACCGACGAAAGTTGCTGTTATTCAGGCAGCGCCTGTGTTTTTAGACTTAAATGCTTCGATTGATAAAGCCGAGCAACTGGTCAAAGAAGCTGCCGATAAGGGAGCGGAATTGGTTGCTTTTCCCGAGCTTTGGTTGCCGGGTTATCCATGGTTTGCATGGATAGGTTCTCAGGCCGAATGTATGCCTTTTATACCTAAACTGCACCAAAACAGTATGGCAGTTGATTCACCGGAGATGTTGCGGTTGCAACAAATAGCCCTCAAGTATTCGGTGTTATTGGTTATGGGGTACTCAGAGCGTGAAGGTGGCAGCCGCTACATTTCCCAAGTATTGATTGACGCATCGGGAGATATTTTACTCAATCGCCGTAAGTTGAAGCCCACCCACGTTGAGCGCACGCTATTCGGCGAAGGTGACGGCTCTGATATTCGCGTCGTTGAGACCAACTTAGGGCGTATTGGGGCCTTAAATTGTTGGGAACACATACAACCGCTGGTCAAAATGGCGATGTATACCCAGCATGAGGAAATCCACATTGCCGCTTGGCCAAGTTTTTGTTTATTCAGAGACATGGCTTATGCGTTGGGACCTGAAGCCAATAATGCCGCTAGTCAAGTCTATGCCTTAGAAGGTGGTGCCTATGTATTGGCACCTTGTGCAATTATTAGTCAAGAAATGTTTGATGCTATGGCAGATAGCCCAGAAAAAGCGCATTTACTTAACCCAAGAACATCCAAACCGGGCGGTGGCGCAGCACAGATTTATGCACCTGATGGTCGTCCTTTGTGCGAGCCGTTGGCTGAAGATGAAGAAGGTATTTTATATGCTGATCTACACCCCGACATGATTACCTTGGCAAAAAATGCTGCCGATCCGGTGGGACACTACTCGCGTCCCGATGTGCTGGGTTTGGTAATTAATCGTCAAAAACGTCAATTGATAACTGAAGTTGACGACAGAGAAACATTTGAAGTGGCAGCTTTAGGCAATAAAAGAAGTTCATCAGGCTAAGGTGGGTGAGACTTAACAAGTTAAAAATAGGGAGAAAAAAATGAAAGAAGCTTATATTATTGATTATGTTCGAACGCCGTTTGGGCGTTATGGTGGTGCTTTGGCACCGATTCGTCCTGATGATTTGGCGGCTGTTGTACTGGCTGATATCAAGTCTCGCTTTACTTTTGACGCTGCGTTAATTGACGACTGTATCTTCGGTTGCGCCAATCAGGCCGGCGAGGATAATCGCAATGTTGCCCGCATGTCGTTACTGCTGGCCGGTTATCCTGAAGCCGTGCCGGGAACAACGGTTAACCGTCTGTGCGGTTCGGGGATGGATACCATTGGCATGGCGGCCCGGGCAATTAAATCGGGCGATGCTGATTTGGTTATTGCCGGCGGCGTTGAATCCATGTCGCGGGCGCCGTTTGTGATGCCCAAGGCCGAAGCGGCATTTTCGCGCAGTAATGTCGTTTATGATACCACTATCGGTTGGCGTTTCCCCAACCCGGCGATGGAAGCTCAATTCGGTGTTGAGACTATGCCGGAAACAGCAGAAAATGTTGCTCAGGATTTCAATATCTCTCGCGAGGATCAGGATGCCTTTGCCGCCCACTCGCAGGCAAAAACGGAAGCGGCCCGCGAACGACTGGCCAAGGAGATTGTTCCGGTTGCCGTCAAGCGTCGCAAGCAAGACGATTTAATCGTTGACAGAGATGAACACCCACGTCCGGGGACAACCGCTGAGGTGTTGGCAAAATTACGGCCCTTGTTTAAAGGCGGTACAGTGACGGCCGGTAACGCCTCCGGTGTTAACGATGGTGCCGCTGCCTTGTTACTGGCTTCTGCCGAAGCAGTTGAAAAGTACGGCCTGAAACCTAAAGCAAAAGTAATCGCCATGGCTGCTGCCGGTGTCGAACCGCGCATTATGGGTATTGGCCCGATTGCGGCAACTGAACGTTTGTTGAAACGCACCGGTTTGACAATGGATGATTTTTCGGTGATTGAGCTAAATGAAGCTTTTGCCAGTCAGGCCCTGGCCACTGTTCGTCACTTTGGTATCGATCCGGCTGATCCGCGCCTTAATCCAAATGGTGGCGCCATTTCACTGGGTCATCCGCTGGGTGCCTCAGGTGCCCGCATCACCGGTAGTGCCATGTTAGATTTAGCCAAGCCGGGCGACAAGGCTTTGGCAACCATGTGTATTGGCGTTGGCCAAGGCATTGCTATCGCACTAGAAGCCGTTTAGGTTATTGAAAACCCCGTTCTTTCTCCCTCGCAGGTGGGGAAGGGAGCGGGTGCGGTTGTCTTCTATACAAACATTTGATAGGCGGTGTTGTCTGTCTCGTCGGTGTAGTAGTAGCCGATGGTATCTAAAGTCCGTTCCAGCGCACCCAGATTGCGGGGTTTTTCGATGCCGATAAGAACGCGGCCGTAGTCTGAGCCATGGTTTCGGTAGTGAAACAGGGTGATGTTGTGCTTGCCAATGTGATTCAAAAAGTTCAGCAATGCCCCCGGGCGTTCGGGAAACTCAAAGCGGTACAGTAGTTCGGGCTTATCGTCGTTGTGTCCTCCAACCATAAAGCGGATGTGCAATTTGGCCGTGTCGTTATCGGAAAAATCTTCGACAATATAGTCGTTACTTCTTAAGTTTTCAATAATTTCATCGATTTCGGCTTGTCCGTTGCGGATGGCAATGCCAATAAAAATATTTGCCGGTTTTTCCGTCGTTCCCGAATAGCGATAGTTAAATTCGGTGATGGCGCGGCCATTGATGCATTGGCAGAGCTTTTTAAAGGTACCCGGTCTTTCGGGAATCATAACTCCCAACAGACATTCAGTTCTGGCACCGATTGCCGTGCGTTCGGTAACGTGGCGCAAGCGGTCAAAATTCATATTGGCACCGCTTAAAATACTGACCAGATTGAGCCCAGTTATCTGTTTGTCTTTGATCCACTGTTTAATGCCGGCGAGACTAACGGCACCGGCAGGTTCGACAATGGTGCGCGTATCGTCAAAAATGTCGTTAATGGTGGCACACAACTGATCAGTGCTGACGGTGACCATTTCGTCGACAACGTCCTTGGCAATGGCGAACGTCTTATTACCGACGCGCTTAACAGCAACGCCGTCGGCAAACACACTAACGTGTTTTAGAACGACGTGTTTGCCTTTATCAAGCGATGCTTTCATAGAAGCGGATTCTTTGTGTTCAACACCGATGACTTTAATATTGGGTTTGACGGCCTTAATATAGGCACCGATGCCGGCAATCAGTCCACCGCCGCCAACGGGGACAAAAACGGCGTCAATGCGACGCAAGTCTTCGATAATTTCCTTACCTATGGTGCCTTGTCCGGCAATGACATCAATATCGTCAAACGGATGAACAAAAACGAGTCCTTGGTCTTCTTGTAACCGTTTGGCGTGTTCAGCGGCAGCGTCAAAATCATCACCGTGTATGACGACATTCACCCATTCGCCACCAAATCGTTTAACCGCGTTGATTTTGATTTCGGGGGTGATATTGGGCATGACAATGGTTGCCGGTATGTGTAGTTTTCGTGCCGACAATGCCAGACCTTGGGCGTGATTGCCGGCCGATGCAGTGATCACACCGTTGCCAGCGGCATGATTGTCTGATAAGCGAATCAGCTTGTTGTAAGCACCGCGGCACTTAAATGAGAAAACCGGTTGTAAATCTTCGCGTTTGGCATAGATGGTATTGTGACAGCGATTTGAAATCAACGGCAGTCGCTCTAGCGGCGTTTTCTTAGCGACATCGTAAACCGGTGCTGTTAGAATGTTATTGATTAAATGTTTCATAGGCGCAGAGGGTATCATGAATTTACAAGATTTACTAAAACAAAAAGCGGCAAAAGAGGCGATAAAATGGGTGCGGCCCGACACGATTGTCGGTGTCGGTACCGGTTCGACCATTGCTTTTTTTATCGAGGAGCTGGCCAAAATTAAAGGACAAATCGAGGGTGCCGTTTCTTCCAGTAAAGACAGTACGGCGAAGCTAAAGGCGGCGGGCATCCCCGTTTTTGATCTCAACTATACCGGTGATATTCCGTTGTATGTTGATGGTGCCGATGAAGTCAACGAGCTAAAACAACTGATCAAAGGTGGCGGTGCGGCACTGACGCGAGAAAAAGTGATTGCCGGAGCAGCAACGACGTTTGTCTGTATCGTTGATCAAAGTAAAGTTGTCGAGGTATTGGGTAAATTCCCCTTGCCTATCGAGGTGATTCCCATGGCACGCAGTTTCGTTGCCAGAAAAATGGCCAAAATGGGCTATCAGCCTGTATGGCGTCAAGGAGTGATTACCGATAACGGCAATGAAATTTTGGATATTCACCACATGAAAATCGCCGAGCCGCACAAGATGGAAACGGAGATAAATAATATTCCCGGTGTCGTCACCGTCGGGTTATTTGCCCATCGCAAAGCGGATACGGTCATTATTGCACATAAAGAGGAAATAATTATCAAGTAGCGTCTGGTTGTCTTGTAACGCCTTTTTTAGCAAATATCTCGTTGATATTACTTGTCAAGTGTCACCTAAGCCGCTATGATTGGTCAATGCAATAGCTATTAGAAGGCTTTGCAAACATAATGCGTTGTTTATTGTCTTTTCTGGACAAAACCGATATTCGGTGATCATCTAATTTATTTACGCTCGGCTCTTATGGAAAAATTAAATTCACTCAATCAATCCCTCATTGATTTTTTCTCGTTCAAAGACGTTATTCCAGCAGAATATGTGTGGGTTACTTTGCTGTTTTTGATTATTTTTCTGACATTGGTAGTCAATGTCACAATGAAAATAGCCCTTGATCGGCTTGTTGTCAAACTGGATAAAACCAAAACGATTTGGGATGAAACGGCACTCCACGTCGTGCGCAAACCGTTGCGCTATTTTGTTAGTTTTGTCGGTTTTTTGTGGGCAGTACAAATACTGTCCCAGTACTCCGGTAAGGATTGGACTGCAGGGCTGATTTTAGCCTGGCGCACGGGTGTTATCGTTGCATTGGGTTGGTTTTTACTGCGTTTGATAAAAGCCGTCGAGGTTAACTTCGTTTCCGGCAAAAGCGAGAGAACGCTAAAATCTGATGAGGCAACCATTATTGCCATTGGACGTTTGTTGAGGCTGTCAATTATAATCACTATGTCATTGATTATTTTGCAGAACTTCGGATTTTCCGTCTCAGGAGTGTTAGCGTTTGGCGGTATCGGGGGTATTGCGGTCGGTTTTGCCGCCCGCGATTTATTGGCAAACTTTTTCGGCTCCATTATGGTGTTTGTCGATAAACCTTTCCGCGTTGGTGATTGGATTCGTTCACCGGATCGAAAAATAGAAGGGGTTGTCGAAGATATTGGCTGGCGCGTAACGCGTATTCGTACCTTTGACCAGCGACCGTTGTATGTCCCCAATAGCACTTTTGTCAATATTGCAGTGGAAAACCCCAGTCGCATGCGAAATCGACGCATTTACGAGCACATCGGACTGCGTTATCAAGATTTAGACAAAATGGATATTATTATCAGGGATGTGAAACAAATGTTAAAAGATCATCCAGACATGGAAACAGATAATCGCACCCTTATTGTCGCATTTAACAAGTACAATGACTACGCCGTTGAATTTATGATTTATACGTTTACTAAAACGACTGTCTGGGTAGATTTCCACAATATTAAGCAGGATGTTTTGCTAAAAATCAAACATATTGTTCAGTCCCACGGAGCTGATTTCGCCTTCCCAACGCAGCAATTGTACGTACAGACACAATCAGAGCAAGAGGACAAACTATTAATACCTGAGCGTGAATTGGAAAATTAAGGAATCTCCGCAAAATGTTCAGTTCGAGTAAAGAACAAGGAATAGTACCGCCGCCAATTTTCGACAGTTCAAGTAGATAGGCGAAAATGGCGAGGAGCCCCACCACTCTTGAGTGGTCGGATAAACACATGACGCGGCCTGTCCAGCTTTTGCGAAGCACTTGCTGGTGGGTTATTTGCCGAAATGGGCATTTTGAGGAGGTTCCTTAAGTCATTTTGTTCGAGATCAACGGCAGTCTGATTAAATACGACGTTGTCGATGTACTGGATGTACAGTAAGATTTGTTTTCTTTTTGATTTAATTAATTAATATGGGGGAGTTGTCATGCGTCGTTTTTTATCTTTCTTTTTCTGTCTATTACTGGGAATACAAATCGTGCTGCCCGGAAACTGTTATGCCTTTCCGAAACTTACTGGACACGTTGTCGACAATGCCAATCTGCTTGACAGTAAGACACAAAGTGAAATTGAGCAATTTTTAGTTGAACACGAAAGGCAAACAAGTAATCAAATTGTCGTTGTCAGCATCGAAACACTGGGTGAAGAGAATCTCGAAGAATACGCCAATGCGCTGTTTCGTCATTGGGGTTTGGGGCAAAGAGACAAAAATAACGGCGTATTGCTGTTAATTGCAAAAAGAGATCGCAAGATGCGAATTGAGGTGGGTTATGGTTTGGAGGGCGTTTTGACCGATGCCGAGTCACACGGTATTATCAACTCCCTTCTACGCCCCGCCCTTAGGAGAAAAGAGTTTGGTTTGGGTATTAAGCAGGCGACACAGAAAATTGCCAATATATTGGGAACACAGCAGCAATATACCCTTCTTTCGAAGGTTCCCGATGACATTCAGTTCCCTGAATTCAGCACACATTTCCTGGATAACCTTAATCTCGTTAGTCAGTTGGAACGCGATAAAATCAACCGTTTTTTAGGTAATCTGGAAAAAGCGACAGGCGCCAGGGTGGCGATTGTCAGCATGAGACTTCCAAGGGGCGTTAATAGTCAAGCTTACGCCTCTGCGCTATTTCGTTATTGGCAGTTTGATCGGCAAGGAGAGAACAATAATGCTTTAATATTAATTACTAAAGCAGAAAAGGTAGTCGATGGGGTTAGGCATGTTACTACCATAAAGTTTGGTCCTAATTTGGATAAATTAATTCCTACAGAAAAATATTATGACATGTTGGCATCGTTAGAGATAGCTAGCCGTGGTGATGATTTTAGTTTTGATATTCAAAGCACTGTACAGGAAATAGCAGACAAACTCGACAAACAACAACAGTATGAGCGTTTGATCTATCCAACCGACTTAATGCCGGCTGTCATTGCTTTTGCTATTTTGTCGCTTATTAGTATCGTCGCCACTTTTAAAATGCCGGCTGACAGTAAAAGGCGAGGCTTGGGCTATATTGTAGTGATTGCCAGCGTGCTGACTTTTATTACATTTTTGTCTTTTTATCTGGATGGGGAACCTGATTACCTTGCTGATGGTTTGCTGTTATCTTCCGGGGGGCTTTTTGCTGTTTTTATGGTTTTTGCAATTCTTATTAATATGATACGAAAGTTTTTTGTTCGTTTGTTCGGGCCTAGCACAGGAGGCGCTAGTACGTCATCCAATTATTCATACTATTCAGGTAGCAGCTCGGGAAGCAGCTCGGGAAGCAGCTATTCCGGCGGTGGTGGCAGCTCCGGCGGCGGCGGGGCTAGTGGTAGTTGGTAAAAAATAATTTCAACAATCAACAAAGAGGACAATGACGATGAAAAAACAGTTAATAACGTTAGCAATAAGCATTGTGGCAATAATGACGCTACAGGCGGCGGGTGATAGTCCCAATTTTACGTTAGCGGGAAATATCAATCACGAAAAACTTAACCCGGCGGATAAGGCTTCGTTTGCCCTAAAAACACTGCCAACTAACTTTGCTGCATTCAAAAAATTATACGATAAGGCTGCTGTTGAACCACAAGGGGCAGCTGCTTTATTCGTCGTTGCTATGGGATTGTATCGCGATAATCCCGATGAGGGAGAGCGAGCGATCGCCTATGCGCTACTGGATAAGTTCTCAGGTGATGTGGAAAAGATCCCGCCGATAGAGCGTTCATTTCTAGAACAAAAATTATTGGGTGCGGATAATTATGCCCAGCCTTATATCGTCAATGCCTATTATCAGGGGGCGACACCGGGTAATCATTACACGCCTTCAGTACCCTATACCATCAACGTCAAGGTCAATGCCAAGCAAAATTATCAGCGCTTATCACGTGCCAAAGCGCCTGTTATTGCCCTAAAATTGAAAACTTATGGTAGAGATGGAAACAACAATCCCAACCGCTGGCACCACATCACGGTACTAAAACCGCATCATAGTAGCACTTACCTGATTTATCACTTTCGGGATCTATTAACCGGTGTACTATCTCCTGATTAGTCAAGTGAAAAGAATAATTCATTGTTGCTAAAGGTTGAGCAATAAAAACAAATTCAGTGGCCAACGGAGAAATCATAGTGAACAAATTAATCCAGAAAATAACGGTGCTATCACTCGGTTTATTAACTGCGACTTTTTATGCCTCACTTTCGTTCGCTCAAGATAACGCTGAACAAGCTGCTTATCGACAAGCTAAAAAATATGCTGAAATGGTAGCGTGTGGGACAAATTTCTCAGATGACAATAACCCTGTTAAATTCTTTCCCATTGGAACAGATAAAAATGAACTGAGGTATGCCGTCTTGTGGCAAGGTGACGTTGGCTGTCTGGGTGGAACGGGTACAAGCTATTATGTTTTAAGCGTATTCAAATACGCTTCACTAGCTAAAACTTTTTTATTAGCTCAGGATGATGTCTTTGGTGAAATTAATAAGAATGATTTTACTATTAATTCACGCTTTATCGAAAGTATTAAACAAATTAACGCAACAACATTGATGGTGCAGTCACTTGATCTCACTGATGATGATTTGCCCAATCAGCCCACGCTGCGCTATCGCTATGTTATTACCTACAATGATATATCTGATCGGTGGCAATTAGAAAGTAAGAAACTGTTAAGTAAAGTGAAAAATGATTAATTAATTATACTTGCTTTTTTGTAATATATGAAAACCACGGGACAAACGATGAGCATATTTACCAAGGTTGAGGAGACTCACAGTGAGGGAGCTGTTAACGCGTTGTTAAAATACCTGCGTTGCTGCATATTTAATAGGGGGTTAATAATGAGAAAGAAAAATATTGCCTATTCGCTATTTTTCATTGGTTATTTGTTGTTGACTATGCCATCGGTGATGGCGCAAATGCATTCGAAACAGACCGATCCATTGTCGTCGTTGGACGCTCCGTCACCGACAGTGCAGATTGATACATCCAAACTTCCCACTTTTGATAAATATGTGGTGGATGAAGTCGGACTGTTTAGTCCCATGACGCACAATGAATTAAATCGCATCCTTGCTGAGCACGAGAAAACAACAAATGATCAGATTATGATTGCTGCAGTTTATGACTTAGCGGATGAGACAATCGTTAATTATGCTGATGCCTTGCTTAGTTATTGGAAGATGAACAAAAATAACGTGTTGCTGTTATTGATTGCCCCCTATGAACGAGAAATACACCTAGAGATGGGGCACAAGTTCAAGGCTAATCTAACCGATGCCATTATTCACAGTATTATTTTCTACCGATTAGAGCCTGCTTTTGAAAACAAACAATTCAACAAAAGTATTATTCCAGCAGTTGAAGATATAATCAGTGCTGTTCAAGGACAATACCGGGGAAAGATACATCAAAAAATTGATAAGACCAGAATGTGGGTTATTTATGTTATCTTTTTAATCGGTAACTTGATCATTCTTGTTTTTATGCAACATAAAGTAATTACAATTGCGTTTGTTCTTAATATTTTCTATATGCCTGTTGCCATTATTAGTTTTGATACGGATCTGCCTTGGGTCGGGCACTTACCCATCGAATTAGTGGTTTTTTTGGGATTTTTTCTTTTAATACCGTTTGGTTATTGGATATCAACGTGGAAGTTCTGGGAAGAGACGGCTGGTAGTGGCGGTAGTGGTGGTTATTCTGGTGGTAGTAGCTACAGCGGTGGTAGTGACTGGGGCGGTGGCGGTGGTAGTTCCGGCGGTGGCGGTGCCAGTGGCAGTTGGTGATATCATAGCGATTCTGAAAAATAAGCTATCAAGGAAAACAAGTGCAGACAGTCAGTCCCTCACCTGGTCACCAGATATTGAGACTGCGGTTGTCTTGGCGAGCCTAACAGCTGGATAAGCTCGAAATGGGACTGCTCGCCAGGTTTATCAAATCGTTGTGATAGAGAGAGGTAATGCAACTTAATTTCGATGTTCAGCCTAGTGCTGGCGACAGTGGATTTTGTCAAAGCCGGTTATCTTGTTATTCTTAAATCTTTTCAAAGGCGGAGCCGTACAACAGGGGTGGTTCTTTCTTGCAATTGGTATTATAGTGCGTCGTTTGTTATAGCAAAGAACAACACAAGTTATCGCTTCCTAAAAACGGCATGGCGGTCAATATTAGCACATTGGAAGGTAAAATTTTTTAAAGTGAAATTGGATAATTAAGCAGACAACATGGCAAGGGGTTTCGGACAAACATGGTGGGGTGAACACTGGCTAAAAGCACTGTCTAGGGTCGATTACAGCAATCGACTGCCACGTGGCGCGACTTATGCGCGCACTGGCCAGGTTAAATCGCTGGACATTAAAGGCAATAAAATGACAGCAAAGGTAGCCGGTAGTCGTAAAACGCCTTATAGCGTCAGCCTTGCCGTGCCTAAATTTTCGGCAAAACAAAAAACGGCATTGTTTCGCGCCATCGCTGATAAGCCGCTGTTGCTGGCAAAATTGCTCAATCGCGAACTCGATGCTGGGCTTTTGCCGTTAGCACAATCACTGGGATTAAAGGTGTTTCCCAGTGCGTGGGATGAGTTGCATATGCATTGTAGTTGCCCGGATTGGGCCGTGCCGTGCAAACATTTGGCAGCAGCGATTTATATGCTTAGCCGGGAAATCGATAACGACCCCTTTTTAGTGTTTGCCATGCACGATGCCGATTTGGTGGATGGATTGAAAAAATTTGGCATCACTATCGCCAGGGATGAACTACAGCAAGTGCCTACGCTCGAAGCCTTGGTGGCGCGTTTGCCGCGGACACGTGCCGAAGCCCTGGTCGATAATCAAACTGATAATGGCACCGATAAAAATATCGAGCTATTCTTGCACCAAAGTATTTATCAACGCATTGATTTTGCCGATTTGGATAATATTACTGAGCCGTTGGTACAATTGTTGCCCGATGACTCGCCCTTTTATCCCAAGGACAATTTCAAAGCCAAATATCTAAAGCACCTGACGCGCTGTAGTAAGCAAGCACAACGACTGATAAAACAAGGTATTACGGACAGCAATATCAAACTTAAGCTGCCGCACAGTGAGCGGGAAATTTTGACGCGTGTAAACCTCAATCATCACAGCACGCTGTTGTTATCGCTGGACGCATCGGGTGTATTGATGTTGACAGGAGAACATCACGATATTCACACCCTGGATGAATTAATATTTGCCTTATCAAAGATAAATAGTGATTACCTGCCTGACTATCAGCCCTCGGTAGCCGCCTTGCACAAAACGTTATTTGCCAGCTTGCACTTGCTCGCCAACGGCACCGTCACCCCGGAAATTGTGCAAATTCAAAACGGAAAATTTGCCGTGCGCTGGTTGCCGGCCAATTTAGATAAAAATGCTCGGCATTTATGTCATCGACTTGATAAGGTTTTAGATTTTGACGTGCTTATGTGGCGAGAGCGTCCCAAAGGTAAGTGCAAAGACCAATATTATGCTATTGATGAACAGGTGCAAACCTTGTTAAGTTGCCTGCTGTCACGGTTGGTGCCAGCATTGGCAAATACGTCACCTGACACCTTTGAAGCGCTGTTTTTTAACGGTGAAACCCAAGCTTTTAACAAAATCGGCGAAAATGCCACCGCCGGTAGTATCCAGGCTTGGTTGTCGCGCTACTATTTGTCCGTTAAACGATTTCAATCTATTGTTGTCGTTAATGAAACACCAGAGCATACGGCTTTTGAAATTTCTCTGTCTATTCACGACACTCATGCCAGTGACACGCTCCCCCTTGCCTTGTCAGAAGTATTAACAGACGAAAGACACCGCGCTAAACGCCTGGAAGTACTGCAGTCGCTATCGCTGTTGTCGGCGTTTATTGAAGGTCTGGATGAATTAATTGTTCAGGGGGCAAAAAAGCCGCTGCGCATGAACAACGAGGCTTTTTCGCACTTTTTGTTAAACATGATACCCGCCATTCGTTTATTGTCGGTACAGATTTTGTTGCCACAATCACTGAAAACGGTGCTGCGCCCGCAGGCATCGATAAAAATTAGCAGGAAATCCAGCGATAACAGCACTAGCTTTTTCGGTCTTGATGACTTGCTCGATTTTGATTGGCAGGTTGCCGTGGGTGACAAGGTGATTTCTCCTGAAGTATTTGAAAAAATGATTGAAAACGCTACCGGGCTGCTGTACTACAAAGGACAATATCTCTATGTTGATACCAGCGACTTGGTGCGCTTGCAAAAACAATTGACCGGCAATAAAAAGCTAAGTGCGGGGCAGTTGCTACAGGCCGCGTTGTCGGAAAGTTTTGAGGGAGCACCTGTACTGCTCAGTAATGAAGTGCGCGAGCTGATAAAAAGCCTTGCCAGTGATAATACTGTTAAAGTTCCAGCTGGCCTGCAGGCAACTTTGCGCCCTTATCAACAGCGTGGTTTTGCCTGGCTGCTGAAAAACAGCCGCATCGGTTTTGGCTCGATTATCGCCGATGATATGGGATTAGGTAAGACGCTACAAGTCATTACCTTGTTGTTAAAATTGAAAGAAGAAGGCGCTTTGGACGGTAAAGCCAGAGCCTTGGTGGTTGTGCCAACGGGGCTTTTGACCAACTGGCAAGCAGAAATTGGCCAATTCGCACCAACGCTTAGTTGTCATATTTTTCACGGCAGTCAACGCGATATTAAAGACTTTGCCAGTGATATTTTGCTGACCACCTACGGCGTGCTGCGCAGTGATGTGTTGACCTTGAAAAAGCGCCGGTGGCAACTGTTTGTCATTGACGAAGCACAGAATATTAAAAATGCCAATACCGCACAAAGCAAGGCGGTAAAGTCTATCAAAGCCGCCACGCGTATCGCCATGAGTGGCACACCAGTGGAAAACCGCCTAAGCGAATTCTGGTCAATTATGGAATTCACCAATAAGGGCTATCTGGGTACAAAAAAGCAGTTTGAAACACTGTATGGCAAGCCCATTCAAGTGTCTAATGACAGCCAGGCAGTGGCAAAATTCCGCCGTGTTACCGCTCCCTTTATGTTGCGGCGCATGAAGACGGATAAGTCTATCATCAGTGATTTACCCGATAAAATCGAGCAAAATCAATGGGCAGTTTTACAAGAAAAACAAGCGGCACTATACGAAACCACCGTGCGCAATGCCATGGAAAAAATTGAAGGCGTAAAAGCCGACGAGTTCAAACGCCAAGGTATGATTTTGCAGATGATTTTGGCATTAAAACAGATTTGTAATCACCCCGGTAACTACTTGAAAAATAGAAGAGATGACGTCGATGCGACCCAGTCCGGCAAGTCGTTGTTGTTGCTCAGTTTATTGGATGGCATTGTCGAATCAGGTGAAAAAGTGCTGATTTTTACCCAATTCCGTGAAATGGGTGAGCTGTTGCAAAACATGATAGCTCAACGCTTTGGCGAGTCACCAATGTTTTATCACGGTGGTTGTTCGGTCAAAGAACGCAGTGAAATGGTTGATCGCTTCCAGCATAATCGTGCTGACAGTATGTTTATCCTGTCATTAAAAGCGGCGGGAACGGGGTTGAACCTAACGGCGGCATCACATGTCATTCACTACGACTTGTGGTGGAACCCCGCCGTTGAAGCCCAAGCCACCGACCGTGCCTATCGCATCGGACAAAGGAAAAATGTGGTGGTCCATCGGTTGATTACCAAAAACACCTTTGAGGAAAAAATCAACCATATGATTCAAGGGAAAAAACGCCTCGCCGAAATGACGGTGACAACCGGCGAGAACTGGGTAGGCAAACTCAGTAATAAGGAGCTTCGGGAGCTATTTTCTTGAGTTGTTAAAAGGCGTTGAATTTTTCCAGTTGTTATATAGTGCTATGAATTAGCTTTTGATACAAGGCGCATATCCACAGACAGTACGGCAAGAAGATGCAACGCTGCAACGGAAAATTTCTGGCACGACTATATTTTTGAAGCCATGCAGGCGGTTTTGAACGGTCTCATAATCAACCAAGATTGGCTAATTCCTGCTGTAAGCGCTGACTTTGTTTGTTCACGTAATCCAGGTTTTCCTGGTGTAGTTGTATACGCAGCTTTTTCATTTCTTCGCGAAAAGCTTCCTGGCGTATATGAATTTTGCTTTGAAATTCGCCAAACACAGAGGTGTTACCTAACTCGTTAGTGATGGTGTCGTAGCTATTGGCAATGCTGATGATGGCGTGCTCAAATTCTTCTATTTTCACTCTGGTGCTGTTACACCAAGCCAACTGGGTTTCAATGCTGTCTTTTTTACTCATCACTATCTCCTAAATGTTTTATTAACCTTTGGCATCTTCAATCATGCGTTGAATTGCTTCCTGAAAATCTTCCATCAGTCTAAGTTGCCGTTCAAGCTCATCAATCACATCATCTGTTCTTCTGCTCAATCGCTCGTTGCGTTCGGTTAATTCATTGGTATAGTTATCCAAAAAACCTGCGCCCTGCATAGCGCGTACTTGATTGCTGTACAGGTCTCGTGCACTGCCTAGCATATTTTTATTATGCTTGATGGCTCCTTTGACTTGTTCTAATAAATTCAGTTGTTGCTCTAAACTGCTCATTGCTCCTCCTGATTGAGATGAATAAATATTGTGGTGTACCCGTCGCCCGTCTGTATAGCCGGTATTGTAACCCTGGCTGTAACTATCGGTTGCGTTGTCTGCTTGCCATAACCAGTTAACCGGATTGCGTTTGAATGTGCCAAAGTGGGCTTTGGGATTACCTTCTTTGCCATCGCTGATACCATCGTCAGATTATAAAAAGTTACTTTGTAGTTTTTACCATCTGTGGCAGTTGTAAAGTAATTCTTTACAACTGCATTTTTCTCTAACTCATTGTCTAGTAAAATATTATTAATATGTTGGCCGATATTTTGCTTAGAGGTGGCAAAAAGTTCAGCCAACTGATTTTGATTAAGCCAAATATCGCCGTCTTGTTGGTACAAAGCCACATTAACTTTGCCATCGTCGGTGTTGTAGATAATAAAATTGCTTTGTTCGCTCATGTCCGTTCCCTGGTGGTCAACGTGTAAATTCGCGCTTTGTTTTTTCCTGTGGCTGTAAGCAACCCGCAATCGGCCAGGCTTTTAAGGTAACGCCTGACTGTGGCTGGTGATTTATCCAGTAATTTTTGCGCCTGTTGGTTGGTGATATGGGGGTGTTGTTGTAAATAATCAGCTATTTGTTGATACGCGAGCTGTTCATTAGTGGATAGTTTATCGCTCGTTATATCGCTCACTTTATTGCTCGTTTGCTTGAGCGGGTAATGTTCGATGGTTTGTAAAATAACCGATAGAATAAATTCAATAAAAACCGTCGAATCGTTATGGGCATCTGCTTGCGCCAGCGTTGCGTAATAATCGGCCTGATGTCGATACACCATGGTTTCAATGGGCAACCATGCAAACACGGGGTTATCAGCACTGAGTAACACTGTTTGCCACAAGCGTCCCATTCTGCCATTACCATCGGCAAATGGGTGAATCACTTCAATTTCATAGTGCATCACACAGCTTTTAATTAACGCTGGCGTATCGTCTTGCTTGGCCCAGGCGAACAAATCAGCAATTAAACGTGGCACAAATTCGGGCCTGGCCCCAATATGCATTACTTTGCCTTGAGCATTAAAAATACCGACATCACTTGTGCGAAATTGCCCGGCATTATCAATTAAGCTCCGCATCATTAAATGATGTGAATGCAGAAAATCTTTAACACAATAGGGTGATAAATTCGGGATGTTTTCGTAGGCGTCGAAAGCGTTCTTAACTTCCTGAATTTCCCTTGGTTCTCCCAGTACCTGGCGGCCATTGATAATATCTGTGACCTGCTCTAGGCTCATTGAATTGTTTTCGATGGCTAGTGATGCTTGGATAGAACGTAAACGGTTGTTTTTTCGCAGGTGCAGGTTTTGCGCATACGCCACCTGTAATTGCCCAATTTTTTCGGCAATTTTTACCATTAAATTGAGTGCGGCGTTGGTGATAGTGAAGGGTGGTTTTTTCATCATTTAAGAATAATATTGTTATGATTTTCGTTGATTGTAAGTCTATTTATGCTGCGAATCAGAATAGTCTTTTTTCTATTGTCGTGGTTTTTTTTCGTTTGGTCTGACAAAACCTAGAGAAAATAGAAATTAGCCTTATTTACATATTATTTCTGCGTTTTTTTATTTCTATTTTTTCTCCTTTTCTAACAAGATCCATTACTATCTTTGAAATAATTTGCTTGGGTTTCAAGAAAGATGCAGATAATCTTTTTCCTTCTTGATATTTCACGCAGCGAATAAAAATCTGGGCCCATTCTTTTTTTGATGTAAAAAAATATTGAGGCAGTTTTTTGGATTTTATTCTAGTTTCAAAAGGATAAAAGTGCTCCAGTTTGTTCAAGTTTAAGATTGATTCAGGCAGACTCTGCAACCAAGTATCGTATATATCAAGTTTTCTGAGTTGCGTTAAGTTACCAATATTCTCTGGTAATTCAGTGAGATAATTATCGCGTAAAATTAGTTCTTCCAGATTTGTTAAGCTATCTATACTATCAGGAAGTTTGGTAAGGTGGTTTTGTTTTAAATTCAGCTTAACTAGTTGATTCAGATTACCTATTGATTGAGGTATCGTTGTTATTCTGCATAAATAGCAGTGTAGTTCTTTTAATTGCCTCAAATTACATATCACTTCGGGAAAATGATGTAGTAATGTGTTCCTACCTATATTTAGGTATTCCAGCTGCGTTAAATTACCTATTGATTTTGGCAGGAATGTTAAATTATTATCTGGAACGCTAAGGCTGATCAAATTCTTCAAATTTCCAATTTCATCGGGTAGTTCTTCAAGAATGCCATTATAAAGAATTTCAATATATCTTAACTGTGTAAGGCTACCAATAGATCTAGGTAGTTTTCTGAACCTTTTTCTATACAAGCTTAGCACCTCTAATTGTGCAAGTTTCTTGGAGTCTCTAGGTATTCTTTTTTCTGAAATATAATTTTCATCCGCCCACTGTATGATATTTTGTAGATCATTTTTTATTTTTTGATTTTTGCGATATTGTTTTACGCAATAGCTACGATACGCATCAAGATCTAAAAACGTCTTATTAAGTTCTTGATAAATAATCATTTTTCATTTCCCTCTGCTGTTGTTAACCAGTCAGGAATGGAACTTTTTTTGCCTGTTTTCACAATAAATGGATTGTCACTATTTGCCATTGCTTTCGGTTCAATTATTTCTTTGTCAATAGTCACCGAACCTTTTAACATCTGTGGTGTTACCATTAAATGCGGTAAACGGCTTGCTCGAATTTGCTGCAATCTGGCCTCTATCGCAGGGCGTTCTTGTTCTTTGGGGGCAAGTGGTGGATTGGCGCGTCCAATCTGGTTGGCTGATTTGCTGCCACTATCAGTATTAATCAGCACTTCAAATGTCTGGGCATCTAAATGTCGAGCTGCATTATTACCCTGTTCAAACAGTTTCCAGGTGTCTTTTTCTTCATTCAGTTTAAAACTAATACGTAGCGAAATCTGCCCTAATAAATCTGCTGGAATATCCGAACCAACCAGGGTTTGCGTTACCAGAATAATATGTAGCCCATAGCTTCGCCCCTGGCGCAAAACCTTATCCAAGCATATCATAAAGTATTGTTTTTGCTTGAAATTACCTTCAAATAAACGCTGAGCTTCATCAATAATCAGGATTTTATACGCCAGCGGTGTGTCGGGGTTGGCATGGTTGTAGGTGGTGATGTCTTTCACTTTGGCCTGGCTGATCAGTTCACCGCGTACCTGTAGTTCTTGAACAAATTCTTCAATTATGCCAATGGCAAGGGTAAAATCACTTTCATCCAAAAACAGTTTTACACAGTTAGGGTGGTTCCTGAATACATCAAATTCCACTCCGTTTTTATAATCCATCAAGTACAGTTGCACTTGCTGGGCGGTGTGGCGCTCGGCAACGCCAACAATCAGGTTGTTAAGCAATACCGATTTACCTGAACCTGTGCCACCGGTTAAAAAAGCATGATAATTATGTGAATGTGCCCCCAAACTGAAATAAATATCCTGTCGTCCATCCCGGGTTTTGGCAATCGGTACCCGTAAAAAGTCGCTATCGCCGTTGTTATTTTCGCTTTCAGTAAGTTCATCAATCAGTTGCTGCATAATATGCGTTTGATTGGCATCGGCTAATTGGTAATCGTAAAACTCGCACAGCTCACTGAATTCAAATAATTCTGCCGATAACACGGCAGTTTTATCGTGAATCACCAGTTTATTAAAGCGTTGGCGCAAATAAGCCAAGCTGTTCTTGCGATTGCCGTTTGCTTCTTCATCGCTCTTATCAACATTATAAAGAATGGTATAAATTCCCGCCTTGCTGGCACTATTGAAAAACGATCTGATACGCTTTGCGCCTATCAAATCATCGGGATAATAATCCCCATTAATCAGTAAAAGATGATACGGTTCCGGGTATTGCGCGGTTTGGTTGTATTCGGAAAGGTCGGCAACGTCAGGCGGCAGCAGTTCGTGCAGGCGCTGGCGTGCACTTTCTTCTATTTTATCAAAGCCTTTCCTGGCTGCGGCTGCCGTGGGGTAAAGGTGGTATAAACCATGGCTTTTCAATTGCGACAAATAGCGAAAACGTGGCGCAGTGTCAAAATCAAAAACATGAATATGCAAGGCTTTGGGTGGTAACGCCTGTGCTAATAGGAGTACCACATTTTCAATAAAACAGTTGCTAATGGCTTCACTGGCTTCATCGTAATCGACGGCAAAACCACCGGCATCGGCAGGTAGTAAAACAGGTATATCATCGATATCGGCTGCTACTTGGGATGCGATCAAATCTCCAATGTAAATGCCCCATGGGAAGGTGTGTTTTATTGACATGTTTTTTAACTTAACGTAATGATTTTTTATCAGTATGGTAGTGTGCTTGCATCATAATAGCAACTTGTTCTTAGTAAAGGTATTGTCTTATTTTTAACGTTGATACTAACGTTGCCGCAATTCTTCAATGCCTCTGTTAGCCAGTTGATCAGCGATTTCGTTGCCCGGATGTCCGGCGTGACCTTTTACCCAATGCCAGCTGATCGTGTGCGCTGTGGCCAATTGATCCAATTGCTGCCATAGATCTTTGTTGACCACAGGTTTTTTTGCCGCTGTTTTCCAGTTGTTTTTTTTCCATACGTGTATCCACTCACTGATGCCTTTTTTAACGTAGGTTGAGTCTGTCCACAACGCAATGCTACAGGGGCGTTTTAGCAGTTCCAGTGCTTTAATCGCCGCCAGCAATTCCATGCGATTGTTGGTCGTTTCAAATTCGCCCCCGCAAATGGCTTTTTCGTGTCTGCCGTAGCGCAACAAAGCGCCCCAACCACCGATACCCGGATTGCCTTTGCAGGCACCGTCAGTATAAATCACAACGGTCTGTTCCTTATTTTTACTCATTTAGTCTTTTTAGTCTGCTTTAGTTAACATTTCCCTTTACGGCCATGATTTGTCCCATTTTGACCGATTGTCTATCGCTTAATTGCCAAGTGTGATGTGCTTTCGGCGTAATAAAAATAATCGTTGACCCCAGGTTGAAGCGTCCCAGCTCACCACCTTTGTTTAACGTTTGTCCTTTGGCATCCAAATCAATGCTGGCTTTATAGTTATTGGGACAAATCTCACCGTGAAAAACGGTTTCAATTGAACCGACATTGACAGCGCCGACAAGCACCATCAAAAAACGACTACCACCATCAAAGGTCTCGAATTCCATCACCACCCGCTCGTTTTTGGCAAACAGACCGGCGATTTGATCAAGCAACGTTATCGATACGCTGTTCAATTCACCGGGGATATAGCGGGCGCGCACCAGCTTACCCGTCATCGGCTGGTGAATTCGATGATAATTGTACGGTGCCAAATAAATGGTTGTTGCTTGACCGTTTTGGTAAGCTGTGGCGTAGTCCGTACCAACCAAATCATCTAAGGCATAAGCGTAGTCTTTGATTTGAAAGAGCTGCCCGCTGATAATATCACCAACGTGAGCGACTGTACCGTCAACGGGACTGATAATCACATTGTCGTCATTTTGGTCGACAATCGGTCTGGCATCAACTTCCAGCTCACGGGTAAAAAAATCCAGTAAGCTGTCGTAGTCGTCAATGCGTTTTCTGGCGGCATCATCGAGTGTAGCACCCGTTGCTTTCATAAAAATTCGAATGGCAAGGTTTTTTATCGTGGGCTGTTTAATGCGCGCTAAGCGATACATCGCTGCCGATAATAACTTTTTCGGTAAAAGTGCATGAAAAGTGGCATTCATTGTGTATGATATGGATTGGTGAAATCAGGAAATCAGTCTACCATACTACAGCGACAGACGATGACAATTAACAACGATGAAGTAGGAAATTCAGACCAACAATGGTTAAACTTGGCCATTGCCGAAGCGCAAAAAGCCGAACAACTCGGCGAGGTGCCGGTTGGTGCCGTGCTGGTTGATGCTGATAATCAACTGATTGCCGGCGCTCACAATTGTCCAATTACCAGCCATAATCCCTGCGCCCACGCCGAAATTGAGGTGCTGGCTGCTGCCGGGAAAGCGATGCAAAACTACCGCCTGCCTGGTACAACGCTGTACGTGACGCTGGAGCCCTGTCCCATGTGCACCGGAGCCATTATTCATGCACGTGTCGCGCGCGTTGTCTTTGCCGCCAAAGATTTACGCACCGGTGCCTGCGGGACGGTTTTTCAGCTTCACCAAGATGAGCGACTCAACCACCATTTTCAGGCTGATTTTGTTAAGCGCCAGGATTATATTAACCGGCTCGTTACCTTTTTTAAAATGAGGCGCTGAGTTGACAAACTATTTTGATACCACGTTTTTTGTCCGGCCTGCCCAAGAGTCGTGCTAGAATACGAAAAACAACAGCTTATGCAAGAATCGATATGGGGAAAAAAGATAGACAATACGATGACGACGGTCTGGTCATTCGCACCAATAAAGAAGAAGAAAAGCGTAAACGCGAAGTTATTAAAACCTTTATCAAAGAGCAATTGCTGTTGCTCAACAATGAAAAGTATGCCGATTTACCCATAGACAATCTATTGCAAGCAGCCCTTATTGAAGCCAAACGCTTGACAGGTAGCGCTTATCAGCGCCATCTGTCGTTTGTTGCCCGCCTGATTCACGAACAAGACTTTTGCACCATTCGTCAGGCGGTCGAGCGCATACACCACCCATACCGCAACGACCCGGGGAAAGTCAGGGAAACGGAGCACTATCGCGATTTACTGATTGCCGGTGACAAGGATATCATTAACGATTTATTGGGCAAATTCGCCAATGTCGATATTCAATATATTCGCCAGCTGGCAAGAAACGCTGCCAAAGAACAAAAAAGACAAATCGAGCGGCTTAAGACTCAAGCTCAGGATAGCGAGTATCCGTATCAACAACCAATCAGGCCGACTAAAAGTGCCAAGCTGTTATATCAATATTTATTTAAGCTGGAGCTGCTAGCATGAAAAAATTGACGAGCATCCTCGATTGGATTCGCTACTGCGTTTCCGAATTGTCAAAACCCGAAGTGGAATCACATCTGGTTTTCGGGCACGGCTGCTTAAACGCTTTTGACGAAGCTCACGCCTTGGTCCTGGGTTTACTGCACTTGCCATTTAACTTAGACAGCACCTATTTCGGGGCAACATTAACTGATGACGAGATTGCACTGATCAAAAAAGGACTGGCGCAGCGCATCAAAGACAAGAAGCCCGTCCCCTATATCATCCGACGCGCGCTGTTTATGGGGCTGGAGTTTTACGTTGACGAACGCGTTTTAGTACCCAGATCGCCGATCATGCATCTGATTGAAAATGACTTTGCGCCGTATATACCGGATAACCACAGCGGCAGTTTTGAGACGATACTGGATTTGTGTTGTGGTTCCGGATGTATTGGTATTGCCAGTGCCTACGCATTACCGGAAGCTGAAGTAATTATCTCGGACATTGACGACGGCGCGATCGAAGTCGCCAACATCAATATTGCCAAACACGATATTGCCGATCAGGTGACAGCCATTCAATCGGACTTGTTTGACAATTTGGCGGGCTGTAAATTTGATTTAATTATTTCCAATCCGCCGTATGTCGATGCTGAAACGGTTGCCGACCTGCCCGAAGAGTTTCTGCACGAGCCTCAGGTGGGTCTGGGTTCGGGTGAAGATGGACTGGATATCATCCGACGCATTTTAGCCGAAGCTATCAACTATCTCAATGTTGGCGGCGTGTTGATTGTCGAAGTGGGTGCCTCGCGAGATTTGCTCGAACAGGCCTACCCTGATATTGCCTTTAATTGGCATCCGTTGGATGACGGTGCCGGAGGCATCTTTGTTATGAGCCACGAAGAATTATACGCTTACCAAGGCTATTTCTAGTGTCGCTATATTGCGCAGGATTTGCTCGGATAGCTGCTCTTCGGTCATACCGCGCAATTGGGCAAATTCCGTTGCGATGCGGGGTAAATGCCAAGAGTAATTGGTCTGCCGATAGGCCCAGGCAGGTGGCATATCGGGACTATCGGTCTCTAAAACAAACGCCTCAATGGGTAAAACACTGACCAATCGCCGCAGGTTTTTGGCGCGTTCGTAGGTAAAGGCACCGCCAAAGCCCAGTTTAAACCCTTGTGATAGGTAGTTCTCGGCCTGTTGAATGCTGCCGTTGAAGGCGTGCGCAATGCCGCACTTTATTGCATATTGACGGCAGTATTTGAGTATCTTATCCTGGGCTTTTCTGATGTGCATAAACACCGGCAAGTCGTATTGACGCGCCAGTTTCAGTTGTGCCACGAAACAATCAACCTGTTTTTGCCAATCACTGTTGCCGATTGAGCCGTCCAAGCCGATTTCGCCAATACCGATAAAACGAGGACTGTCTATATGGCGTTCAATAGCTAATTTTAACTCGACTGTTGCCGAGCGGCTATCGAACTTATCGGCAAACATGGGGTGAATGCCCAAGGCGAAATAAACCCCTGCAAATTGTTTGGATACATTGGCTACAGCCTCAAAATTGTGCGGCGAGACACTCATAACAAATTGCCCGATTACTCCGAGATGTCGGGCTTTTTCCCAATCATCTTTTCTTGTTCCTTCAAACTGAGGAAAGTCGAAGTGTGTATGGGTATCTATCCACATGGTATCTTCTTTTCTCTACGAATTTCTCTGGGTTTTTTGGGATAGACAGCAGGTTCCCCTTCGGGGCGTGTTTTAAAACGGCGGTGTATCCAGTAGTACTGCTCTTCATAACCATCGAGAAGTTGTTCTATAGATTTGTTCATGGCACTGGCGGCTTCGATGTCACTGAGCCCGTCAGTGACGATTTCAGGGAGATAGCGAATAATAAATTGTCCACTGTCATTATCGTAAAAACCGGCAACAGGAATCACTGCTGCCCCTGTTTTTTGGGCAATTTTAGCGTAGTAACTCAAAGTGTAGGCCTGCATTTGATAAAAAGGTGCAAAAACCGATGCTCCTGCCCCTTTATCGCCAAAATCTCGATCACTGCCGTACCAGACGCATTTTCCTGCTTTCAGTTTTGCAAAAATCTCACGAAGTCGTGTGTGTTCGATTTCGCCGAGGCAATTCTTTAGCCGTCCACGCGTAATCATATAGTCGAGCACAGCATTTTTTGCTTTATGATACATAAAGTAGGTCGGATAGCGGTTAGTAATGAGTTGGGTTCCAAAACCTATACTAGTAGTATGCACGCCTAAAAACAAAACACCCCGTCCTTCGGCCAGGGCTTTATCAACACCTTCATAACCAGTGTGTCTAGAATGCACTACAAAATCCTTAGCCGGTAAAAACAAACTCATCGCTACTTCGAAAACAGCTCTGCTCATTGCAAAAATGTGTTTTTGGTAAATAGGTTGCCAATCTTTATCACTATTTTCAAAACATAAACGGATGTTGATTTTAGCTACTAATATACGATAGGGTTCGAATCTTTTTATCAATTTTCCTAGGGAGTTACCGATACCCAGTAACCACCGATAGGGTAAACATCTAACAAGAAGGTAGAGTAATCCTATAAAAAACCAAGTTGGCAGGTATTTAGGGTGAAAAAATTCTTTAGATAAAGGAGCTTTCATCGTACTTATTCTATCTTTTTAGATTTGTGTTATTGGAAAATTTCTTAAAAAAGGGTTCCCGATTTTCTGGCAGTCAGCTTGGGTACCATTTTCCTTGAGCAGTCATCTTGTCTGTGCCATGGCTAAAATATACAGTATCAGAGGTATTTTTCAAGTCCTGGTGCCTGACGTAAATTTTGTCGCAAACAATGACTGATCACGAGTAAGGCATTTTTATCATATTTTGTAGGATAGTTGCTAACAGGTTGAGCATGATATCATTTTTTATCGAGAGATAGTGTCAAATACGTAAGATTTTATAGGTTCTGCACTGGAAGAATGGTGATAGTTAAGCTATGATGACTAGGCAACAATATAAGTTAGCTTTAGTATAATAAAGAAGAGCTGAGAAATGAACGATTATAAATATATGGATGAGTGGAGTGACGAAGAAGTTGCTCTATTTAAAGAAGAGGGAATTGAGCAGCAGGAAGTGTCTGGTGATGAATCGTTAACAAAATCGTGTGGTTTAATTAAAAAACGACGGATCGTGGCAGAAGGGGACTCTTGGTTTGACTATTTGCCGGGTACCGATTTAATTGATTGTTTGCGGAGGCATCATGGCTATTCCATTAAGAATTATGCTGATGCCGGGGATACATTGGAAAATATGGTCTATGGCACGAAGTTTAATAAAGGATCATTTCAGCCGGCAAGGCCAACCATTTTTAAGGTCCTAAGAAAAATCGAACGGCTCAAGCCGAAAGTATTTTTGTTCTCGGGTGGGGGCAATGATATAGCAGGAGATGAGTTTGGTTCCTACTTGAATCACGCCGATACGGGTTTACCGCCGCTGCGGAATGAATACATCGCCTATATGATCAATCATGTTTTCAAGAAGTGTTGTGAGGATTTAATTGCTAAGATAGCTAATGTATCGTCGAAGACGCACATCATTATGCACGGGTATGGTCATACAGTGCCAACGGGTAAGGCAGTATCGTTTATCGGTTTCAGATTCGCGGGTCCGTGGCTTCGACCTGCACTCACCGCAAAAAGGATTCTTGAACCCGCTGCTCAAGCGAGTACCATAGAGATGATGATTAATGCTTATAACGAAATGTTGAAATCACTCGACGAAGCATATCCAAATTTTCACCATGTCGATTTGCGATCAATTATTGTCGCCGATAAAGACTGGGTTAACGAACTACACTTGAAAAACAGTGCCTATGCTAGGGCAGCAGATAAAATTAGCGAGGCAATCGAAAAAATTGGCCAATAACCAGATAAACTTGATTTAATAATAGCTGGTTACACTTTAATTAAAGACATAGTCCTGCGAATTTAATAAGGATTGAAGTCTTTGTTCAGCGTGCGCAGAGAAGTTGTAGCAAAATTTAAAAAGGAGTTGGTATATTATGACATATAGAGCCGTTAAAACATTGACTATGGCATTCCTGTTACTCTCCGTTGTAATTCAGAGTGCTAGCGGGGAAGACACAGCGAAATCAGAGCAGTCTTGTGGAAAAATGACTATCCGTGATGCAGCTGAGATTCTCGGCGTAAGTAGTGAAGCCGTTAAGTATAGCTACAGTAACGAAATGAAAACATGCAGTTATAGGGTGTCCTTTGACAAAAGAATCAACTATTCTCTTTATCTTGCAAACGACGAACCGTCTGCGCAATCTGAAATGGCTACGGTGACGGAAGGATTAAAAATGCTGGTTAGCTGTAGACCTGTTGAAAACGTGGGTGACTCGGCCATATATTGCAGTGGCGATAGGGCTGAACGCTTTTTGGTTCAAAAAGATAAAATGTGGGTAGATATTCGCAGCCCCAAAGGACTTGATGTAATGATTCGTGTCTCAAAAAAAATTTTACAGTAACCATTAACTCCTTTGGCATAAGCGGTTAAAGTTATTGAGGTAGGCGACCTTTTTAGGTCCTTATCAGTGGTGTTCGAGCATTTATGCCATTCGATTGTCGCCTCAAAAAATGGACATCTTAACTCAGTCTAAAAGGGGACTGTCACGTTGAACTGACAATTGAATTAACAAGCAATTTTATTTAACGAGTAATTATGAGATAATCACCCAACGTATCTTGTTAATTTTCAGTATTATTTAAAAATGAATCATAAAAATAAAGCCTCAGGGCTATCGAGTCATCTTGCACCGCTTGTTAACTGGGCGATTGTTGCCGGTTTAGTTTTTGTCGCCTTGTTGTTGTTTATCGCTTTGTGGTCATATCATCCTGATGATCCGGCGTGGAGCCATAATAACATTGGGGAAACCCGCAATACCTTGGGCACACTAGGCGCTTGGTACAGCGATATTTCGTTTTCGTTATTGGGAAAGCTTAGCTATCTCATTCCGTTAGCGTTGGCTGCTTTTGCCATACAAATCGTCGTTGAAAAGACATTGGACAAAGAACTGTTGTCGTGGCGTCTCTTTATGCTGCTAACCGGTATCCTTTCCGGCTGTGTTTTATGGGCGGCACACGATTTGACGGCAATCAATACCCTTTCACGGACAGGTGGAGGTTATATCGGCCAATGGTTATTCAATGGATTGAAAAAAAGTATCGGTTCTGACCCCATTGTTATGGTGTTTTCACTCCTTATTTTTGCCATCTCAATCAGTTTATTATTTGCCGTTCCCTGGCTTAAAATTGCCGAATGGATTGGCCGAGGTATAAGTTTTATCCTCGCTACACTCTTTGCCAACATAACGAAAGCGCGAAAAACCCGCAATACCGGAGAAGAAAAAACTAACGGCAGCATTCGTGAAAATTTACGCAATAGAGTAAAAATTAACAAAGCGGGTTCAAATCATCGTGACAACGAAGATGCACGCAGCAGAGAGACAACAACTAGACCCCAATTTACTATTGATCGCTATGAATCTAATGAAGACATCGCACCTGACGTCGATAAAACGATAACCAACAAATCGGAACCGCAAGGGTCAGCCAATGATTCCTATCGTCATGACATGGGTTTTGTTGCCGCAACGCAGACACCCGAAAAGATCAAATCGGCTAGGAAAGATACAACAACTGATAAGGCAGAGCCTTCCTTTTTTGATTTTGGCACAATCAAAAAGCCGGAAGAACCGACTTTGGTTGAACCGCCTGCCAGTACAGTCAGGGCAACACAGGCAGAGAAAGCCAATCAACCATTGGAGCCCGTTGCACATAAAATAGAAACCCGCGTTGAAAAACCGAGTAACAGCGAGGCAGTTAGTGATCCAAGCGTCATTGAGCCCAGTCCCGAGTTATCGCAATCACTGGCACTTGATACTGCAGCTGATGCCCCGTTAGAAATGGTTGATGATGTTTCGGCGGAACCATTTTCACCGAGTCACTTCAATCGAGCATCAGTTAGTAAAAAAGCATTCGACTTTTCTCTTAATTCACTGGACAAGCCAGCAGAGCCCGTTGATATCATTGATGACTTTTTTGATGAATCGACAATTGATCAAATATCCGAACTTGATCAGATAGAGACAGGGCTGACCGAATCCAAACGAGTGATAAGCAACGGGGACAGCAACCGTACAACGCGGCGCCCTCAAGCATCCAGTTCAACGGCATCCGGTTCAAAAGCTAGCATCGGTCAATCCTATCGCCCTGAAGAAGAATCGGTCAAAAAAACTAACGTCAGTAGCACTTACGAAAACTATCGCTTACCTGGCATTGAATTATTAGATACACCGCCGCCGCAAGTCAATGCCTACACCGAAGACACACTGGCAGAAATGGCCGGCGTATTGGAAACGACGCTGAAACAGTTTAATGTCGAGGCAACGGTTATGCACGTTTCACCTGGCCCGGTCATTACGCGTTTTGAAATCGATTTGGCACCGGGTATTCAAGCGAAAAAAATTACCAACTTATCGCAAGATCTGGCGCGAGCTCTGGCTGTCAGCCGCGTGCGCGTTGAGGAAGTCATTACAGGCAGTTCCTATGTCGGCTTGGAAGTCCCCAACAAACAACGTCAAATTGTTTATTTCAGGGATGTGATTCGCTCAAGAGCGTTTCAGGAAACATCCTCACCACTGACTGTTTCACTGGGTTCTGACACCTCGGGCAAACCCGTTGTTGCCGATTTGATGAAAATGCCGCACGCATTAGTAGCGGGAACAACTGGTTCGGGCAAGTCGGTATGCATCAACGTCATGTTATTATCGATGCTTTACAAAGCCTCACCGAAGGACCTGCGTTTAATTTTGGTTGATCCAAAGATGTTGGAAATGTCGATGTATGAAGATATTCCGCATCTGTTAACGCCGGTCATTACCGACATGAATGAAGCGGAAAATGCACTGACTTGGGCGGTTGGCGAAATGGAGCGCCGCTACCAGCTGATGGCAGCCTTAAAAGTTCGCAAAATTGACGCATTCAATAAGTTGGTTGATCAAGCCAACACCAAGGGACAAGTCATCAAAGATCCCTTGTGGCAACCTGACGAAAGTGTCGGTTATACGCACCATCCAAACTTGGAGCGCTTGCCGTTTATTGTCATTGTCATCGATGAATTGGCCGATATGATGATGGTTGTTGGCAAGCAAGTTGAACAGTTGATTGCCCGTCTGACACAAAAAGCGCGGGCAGCAGGCATTCACGTCGTACTGGCAACTCAACGTCCGTCGACTGATGTCCTAACGGGACTAATTAAAGCGAACGTTCCCACCCGCATCGCCTTTCAGGTATCGAGCGGTACGGATTCACGTGTTATTATTGACGGTGTCGGTGCAGAAAAGCTCTTGGGACATGGTGATATGCTTTACGTACCACCGGGCGTTTCCCACCCGCAACGCCTGCACGGTGCCTTCGTCGGTGATGCAGAAACAGATCGCATTACCCATTACCTGCGCTCTGTGGGTGAGCCAGATTACGTCGAAGGTATTACCCGAAAACAAGACCCGGAAACTCTAGGGGCTTTTGGTGCTGCAGACGCGGCGGGAGCCAAAGAAGATGCCGATCCATTGTATGAAGATGCCGTAAAACTTGTCCTTGAGTCGGGAAAGGCGTCAATCTCGAGTGTACAACGGCAATTGCGCATCGGCTACAATCGTGCAGCACGCATGATAGAGGATATGCAAGAGCAAGGTATCGTCAGCGAACCCGTCAACGGCGTGCGAAAAGTATTAGGCATAAACAACTAGATATAACAAACCGCAAACGAAGGCAAACCAATCGTTTGTACCCACCGAATAAAAAAGCCCTTCGATTAGAAGGGCTTTTTTATGTTGGCGTCTTCTGCGCTCACTACACTTTGGTCATCCAACCAAACGAATCCTCGGCAGCACCACGTTGTATATCGTTTAACGCTTGACGTAATTTCATACTGTTAGCCGCCGGCCGGCCGCCATTGACCGCGTAGATATCGCCTTTATAAACAATTTCACTAACCGGTGCAAGTACTGCGGCAGTGCCCGATAGGGCAACTTCACCGTCTTTAATCCATTCAATGAGTTCATCAGCCTGTATATCGCGTTCGGTAACGCGAGAACCCAGCGACTGGGCCACTTTCAGAATAGAATTGCGGGTAATACCGGGTAAGAATTCACTCGACAAACCCTTGGTTAAAACTTCATTATCATTGATTAACAAACAATTCGCCGCTGCAGTTTCTTGCACATCACCATTCGGTGCAAAAATGACCTGCTGGGCATCATACTTCTTCTGAGCATCCATGACCAATCCTAAAGCAGAGGCATAATTGCCACCGGATTTAACGGCACCAAAGTGTGGTGCACAGCGCAAATTCTCCGTATTGAGTAGAACACGCATTTTCTCATTCGGAGAAAAATAATCACCGACAGGCGAAATCAGAACAAACAGCATTGCCGTTTTACTGGGTGCCGCAGCACGACCAATCGATGTGTCAGTGCCGAATAGAGTTGGTCGAATGTAGGCCGAAGCCGGAAAGGCAGGCACCTGATGACGATACTTATCGAGCAAATCGACAATCATTTTACGCAGCTGCCCTGCATTGGGTAAGGGCAGTCGCAGGCCCTTAGCCGAATTCCTCATGCGTTTAATGTGGTCATCGAGACGGAAGACATAAATATCATTGTTGTCAGCGCGAAAAGCCTTTATCCCTTCAAAGCACGTGCTGGCATAGTGAATAACGTGAGTCGCCGGATGCAACGCCAAGGTATCAGAAGCCTGAAAACGTGTATCCGACCATACTGTTCCATCGAATGTCGCCAGGGATATCTCATCAAAAAAAACACTTCCAAATTCATTGTTTGCCATTATCTCGTTCCTCCAAATATTTTGTTCGGGTAATTCCAGTTTTTGGTCTCGATGGTCACCAATTGTATACTAAAAGGCCTTGTCAACCCAAATGCTTTTCTTGACCGAATTGCGTCTTGCTGAGGTTGCTACGAGGTATTGGCATAGACGAGAAAGTCATTAAAAATGATGTTAAATGTTGAGGATAGACAGACTCAGGTCAGCTTCGTCAAGAATTCCGGCGATTAAAAATGTCCGTTAAATCACGATTTGTTAATTGTTAATATGTCGCTATAATTGTGATGTGTTGTTATTTCTTTAACAAAAAAAGAGGTGTTATCGATGGGCATGATGAAAGAGTTTAAAGAATTTGCCATAAAAGGCAATGTTGTTGACATGGCCGTTGGCATTATTATCGGTGGCGCATTTGGTACGATTGCCAAACCTGATGTGTGCTGTCAATCCCGTAATGTTTAATAAGGGAAATTTTTTTCATGCGGCAAGCAAATTGTAGTCATTTACAACCTGCCACGGGGTTCTCATT
>PDWI01001235.1_pt1 | contig 40792 bp, 39 predicted proteins | sample 1430891 | NCBI WGS metagenome assembly PDWI01 (sample SAMN01162508, study PRJNA174530) | Oral metagenome, whole genome shotgun sequencing project. | biome: Marine environment; feature: Marine mammal; material: Swab sample of the gingival sulcus; isolation source: swab sample of gingival sulcus... | reverse complement strand
AACCGGATTCAGCAATCTCTTGCGAGGAAATGTCACAGAATATGAGCTTTTTTCTCTTTGGGCTGAGGATTCCTTAGCGTGAATTTCACGAATTTTGCCTTTTCCGTTCAGGCACTAATTACATGTAATTCAAACAATTACCGCATTAAGCGATCAATAAGACCTTGGAATCCAGCATGAGCCTGATTTAAAATATCCTTTTTCGGAAAAAAGTGGTTGATGCTTCCGGTTCTGTGGTTTGGGAAGTCGGCTATCTGCCTTTTGGTGAGGCTCGGCTTCTGGTCGCTGATATTGAAACCAATCTTTGGTCTCCGGGGCAGTATTTTGATGCGGAGACGGGGTTGCATTTAATTTGCACAGGTACTATGATCCTTAGACCGGCAGATTGATTGGACTTGCGGGCGGGGTGAATTTGTATGCGTATGCCTCAAACAACCCTGTAATCTTCCTTGATCCCTGCGGATTGCTCACCGCATCAGATATTGCTGCACCATGGCAGGCATCTGCAATGGAATCCAGCGCCGGTCTGGATCAGATGGTGTCCGGCAGCCCCGGATTATGGGCAGCCGCCGCAGCGGTGCAGAGCCTGGTGAACTCTTGCGGTATTTTACTTTTTTTTTGATATTTGGATGTATTCCTGTCCGGTCCATGCGAAAACGCCGCATGCGGATATATTTTGAAGATGAGGAGATAAAAGAAAATGGGTGTTAAAATCAGACTTGCCAGACATGGTGCCAGGAAAAGACCGTTTTACCGGGTAGTGGTGGCCGACAGCGAAAGCCCCAGGGATGGACGTTTCCTGGAGGTAGTGGGCACCTATAACCCCCTTCGGGATCCTGCGGAGGTATTGTTCAAGGATGAACGCGTGGCCTACTGGATGGACCAGGGCGCAAAGCCCACCAACACGGTAAAAAACCTGCTGAAACAGCACCGCAAGGCCGCTGCGGAGGCATCCGCCTGATTTCGACCGGTCCCCATGCCCCCTGCCGCTCACCGGATGCTCGTTTGACCTGAAATGGAGGCGGAGCCTTATGAAAGATCTCATTATCTATATTGCCAAGGCGCTGGTGGACAGTCCGGATCAGGTTTCCGTCGAGGAAGTCGAGGGAAACCAGACATCCGTCCTGGAACTCAAGGTAGCAAAGGAAGACCTCGGAAAAGTGATCGGAAAGCAGGGGCGGACGGCAAGGGCCATGCGCACGATTCTCAGTGCGGCATCGGCAAAGGTCAAAAAACGGACCGTTCTGGAAATTCTGGAATAGGCGGATTAAAAAGCCCATGTCCGGGGAATGGCTGACTGCGGGGAAGATCACCGGTGTTCACGGCGTGCGCGGTGAATTCCGGCTTCGGGTCTATACGGAATCTCTGGCCTGGTTCGCGCCGGGACGCCGCATCCGGATCAATATGGATGCAGCGCCCGACGGCCCGTCTGCGGTTTCGCACAAAATTCTCTCGTCCCGTCCCCATAAGGGCGTACTTCTTGTATTGCTGGATGAAGTGACGGACCGTGCGGCGGCGGAAATGCTCATTGGTGCCGAGGCATTGATTCCGGCGGAGGATCTGCCGGAAATTGAGGAAGACGATACCTGGTACTGGAAAGATCTCATCGGCATGACGGTGCGGGATGAAGAAGGCGGATTCCTGGGCTCCCTGACCCGAATCATTGAAACCGGCGGGGAAACCGGCGGAAACGATGTGTATGTCGTAACAGATAATGGCCGGGAGATCCTGATCCCGGCCCTGGCTTCCGTGGTGCGGCGGGTGGATGTCCCCGGAAAGCAGATGACCGTTCGTCTGCCCGAAGGGCTTTGACCCGGTTCACCGTGCGGCAGCCCATGGACTTCCAGATCATCAGTATTTTCCCGGATCTTTTTCCGGCGTTCTTTGGAAACGGCATTATCCGCCGGGCGGCGGAAAAACAGTTGATCCGCGCTCATGTTCTGGATCTGCGGAGCTATACTGCGGACCGCCACCGCACCACGGACGACCGCCCCTATGGCGGCGGGTGCGGCATGGTTATGATTCCCGGCCCGGTCACCGACGCCATCCGGGATGCCAAAAAGCGGGCGCCCGGGTCTCCGGTGATTTATCTGAGCCCCCAGGGAAAGCCGTTTTCCCAGGAAATGGCGGCGGCCCTGTCCCTGATGGACGGCATGATCCTGGTCTGCGGCCGCTATGAAGGGCTGGACGAGCGGGTCATTGAATCGGAGATTGATCTCGAACTGTCGGTGGGGGATTATGTGCTCACCGGCGGCGAGATTCCGGCCATGACCGTGATGGACGCGGTGACGCGGCTTCTGCCCGGTGCCCTTGGCGGCCCGGAGTCGGCGGTGGCGGATTCTTTTTCCGGCAGTCTCCTGGAACATGCCCATTATACCCGCCCGGCCAGTTTCGAGGGGCGGGAGGTGCCTGGCGTTCTCCTGTCGGGCAATCATGGCTTCATTGCCCAGTGGCGGCGGCGAATGTCCCTGCTGCGCACGGCCCTGAAACGTCCCGACCTGCTCAGGGGCCGGGAGCTGACGCCTGAAGAGCGGCGCGGCCTGGAGGATCTGAAAACGGAGCTGGAGGAACTCCTTGCTGGCTGATTCCCCTGCGGCGTCGCTATGCCTGGCCCTGCTTCATTATCCGGTGCTCAATAAGCAGGGAGAGGTCATTGCGTCCTCGGTGACCAATCTGGATCTCCATGATATCGCCCGGGCTGCGCGTACCTTTGGTGTGCATCGTTTTTTCGTGGTGACACCGCTGGCGGACCAGCAGGAACTGGTGCGCGAGATTACCGGCCACTGGGAAACCGGTTCCGGGGCCCGGTATAATCCGGATCGTCGCTCGGCTCTTCGCACCATCCGTCTTGCGGATACCCTGGAAGACGTGGCGGCGGCCATCCGGGAACCGGAGGCGCAAAGCCCGGAACCGATGATCATCGCCACCACCGCTTCCATGGAGGCCTGCTGCCGGGACCGGGTCATGACCGTCCGCCGGTGCCGGGAACTTCTGGATGACGGGCGGCGAATTCTGCTCTGTTTCGGCACGGCCTGGGGGCTTGCGCCGGAATTCATGGATGGAGCGGATGCGATCCTTTCGCCCATTCAGGGGCCGGGCGCATATAATCATTTATCGGTGCGATCTGCGGCCGCCATTTTACTGGACCGTCTCCTGGCGGGATAGAAACGCCGGGATGGACAATAAAAGAAATAAACCGCGGCGGCCCCGCAGGGGGACGCCATGAAATAGCGTAAGGGGGTTTTTATGAAAGCGTTGGCAGCGTTGGAACGTGAATCCATGCGCATGGATATCCCGGATTTCAAGGCCGGTGATACCGTGAAGGTTCACGTCAAGATCAGGGAAGGCGAGAAAGAGCGGGTTCAGGTATTCCAGGGAGTGGTCATCGGCCGCAAAAACGGCATGATGAACGCCTCATTTACCGTGCGCAAGGTATCCTACGGCGTGGGTGTGGAGCGGATTTTTCCCCTTCATTCTCCGATCATTGACAAGATTGAGGTGATCACCCGGGGACGGGTCCGCCGGTCCAAGATCTATTATCTGCGCAATCTGCGCGGAAAAGCGGCCCGTATCAAGGAACTGCGGCCTCGCTGATCATGTGGCGGCATGAAAAAGAGGCCCGCGACCGGGGGTATGCCATGGTCTGCGGGGTAGATGAGGCCGGCCGGGGTCCCCTGGCCGGCCCCGTTGTTTCTGCGGCCGTCATCTTCCGGGACTGCCCGGACAGCCTGGCCGATGCAGGCCTGACCGACTCCAAGAAATGCACGCCCCGCGCAAGAGAACGGCTGTACAGCCATATCCGGGAAACAGCCCTGGCCGTGGGCCTGGGCCTGGCCTCTCCGGAGCAGATTGACAGAGAAAATATCCTGCGGGCGTCCCTTATGTCTATGGCCGAGGCGGTGCGCGGGCTGAAATCCGCAGGGGGGAACCTCGTGGATGACGACCTGAAGAATCCGCCCCATGATTCCCTTTGGCCCGATTTTCTCCTGGTGGACGGCAGGTTCACCATCCCGGGGCTGGATCTGCCCCAGGCGGCCATTATCAAGGGAGACGCCCGCAGCCTGTCCATCGCCGCCGCCTCGATTATCGCCAAGGTGGAGCGGGACCGGCTCATGGCGGCGGCCCATGAGGCGTATCCGCAATACGGGTTCGACCGGCACAAAGGATATCCCACCAAAGCCCATCGGGCGGCCATCCGGGAATACGGTCCCTGCCCCCTTCATCGCCGCACCTTCAAGGGCGTGCGGGAATTTTTCCCCTCCCCGCTTTTTGGCGCGACCGGCCCTGAAAGAAAGACCGGCAAAAAAGCCGGAGAAGAGAAGGGATGACCGCCCTTTCCCGGGATTTCGGCCGGCGCTGCGAAGAGCGGGCCGCCGCCTGGCTGGCGGAACAGGGGTACGAGATCCTGGAACGCAATTATGTCACGCCCCTGGGAGAAATAGACCTGATCGCCCGAGATCGGGATGTCACTGTATTCATCGAAGTCAAGGCCCGGCGGGATACCCGTTTCGGTCATCCCAAGCAGGCCGTGAACCGGCGCAAACAGGAAAAACTACGGCGCGCGGGACTGTTTTATCTGAAATCCGTTCAAAAGACCGGATGCCGCATGCGGTTCGACGTGGTGGCCATGATCGTTCCCGAGACCGGCGCCCCGCAAATGGAACTGATCCGGAACGCGTTTTAACGCTGTATCAATACAATCGCGTCCGCCGGGCCTTTCAGTGAAAGGAGAAAAAACCTTGTCGGAAACAATAACACCCGAATTTTCGGGATTGGATCAACTGGGAGATATGCGCCGCACTCATGACTGTGTCAGCCTGAGGCCTTCGGATATCAATGCCGAAGTCGTCCTCATGGGCTGGGTGCAGCGCCGCCGGGATCATGGCGGCGTGATTTTCGTGGACCTGCGGGACCGGGAAGGCATGACCCAGGTGGTCTTCAACCCGGCCGTGGATGAATCCGTCCATGCCAAGGCCCACGGTTTGCGCGGCGAATATGTCATTGCCGTGCGCGGAAAAGTGGACGTCCGTCCCGAAGGCATGATCAATCCCAACCTGCCCACGGGTGAAATTGAGGTCACCGTGACGGAACTGCGCATTCTCAACGAGGCTGCGACACCGCCCTTTCAGATTGAGGAACGGGTGGACGTGGGCGAAGGCATCCGCCTGAAACACCGCCATGTGGACCTACGGCGTCCGGCCATGCAGCGCAATATCATCCGCCGCCACCAATGCGCCCAGGCCGTGCGCGATTACCTGAACGAGAACGGATTCCTGGAAATCGAAACCCCGCTTCTGACCCGGTCCACGCCCGAGGGCGCCCGGGATTACCTGGTGCCCAGCCGGGTGAATCCCGGACAGTTCTACGCCCTGCCCCAGTCGCCCCAGTTATTCAAGCAGTTGTTCATGATCGCCGGATTCGACCGTTACTACCAGATCGCCCGCTGCTTCCGGGATGAAGATCTGCGGGCCGACCGCCAGCCGGAGTTCACCCAGGTGGATATCGAGATGTCCTTTGTGGGGGAAGAAGACATCATGGCAATGACCGAGGGCATGCTGCGGTCCGTATTCCGCCGGGTCAAAGGCTCGGACGAAGGGCTTTCCTTCCCCCGCATGACCTGGGACGAGTCCGTGAACCGCTACGGACTGGACAAGCCGGATATCCGTTTCGGCCTGGAATTGACGGATCTCTCCGATATCATGGAAACCTGTGGATTCAAGGTCTTTCGCCAGGCCGTGGAAAAGGGCGGCATCGTCAAATCCATCACCGTGGCGGGCGGGGCCTCCTTCACCCGCAAGGAACTGGACGATCTCACGGATTTCGTGGCCGTGTACCGGGCCAGGGGCATGGCCTGGGTCAAGGTCAGGGAAGACGGCTCCTGGCAGTCGCCCATTGCCAAATTTTTCACGGACGGGGAAAAACAGGCTGTGGCCGAACGCACGGGCATGGCGCCGGGAGATCTGGTTCTCTTTGGCGCCAACACCGCAGCAATCGTCCATGAGAGCCTGGGGCAGCTGCGCAATCACCTGGCGGCCCGTCTCGGGCTCATCAATAAAGAGGAAGACGCCTTTGTCTGGATTACCCATTTCCCGCTGGTGGAATATGACAAAGGGGAAAAACGCTGGCAGGCCCTGCATCATCCGTTCACAGCGCCTCTGGAATCCGATTATGACAAACTGGATGCCGATCCGGCGGCGGCCCGGTCCCGGGCCTATGATATCGTGCTGAACGGATTCGAGGTCGGCGGCGGCAGCATCCGCATACACCAGCCAACCTTGCAGCGGAAGCTGTTTCACCTCCTCGGCCTGGAAAAAGAGGAATACGAGGAAAAATTCGGTTTCCTGATGGCGGCCCTGGAATCCGGGGCTCCTCCCCACGGCGGCATTGCCATCGGGTTTGACCGCCTGGTCATGCTCCTGTGCGGGGAAGAATCCCTTCGGGACGTGATCGCCTTTCCCAAGACACAGAAGGCGGCCTGCCTGCTGGCCGGCGCCCCGTCCGAAGCGGGGACGGCCCAGTTAAACGAGCTGTCGCTCAAGGTGCGCGGGATCAAACTGGAGGAATAAACAGAAGAAAAGATGCGGGGAATTTGTTTTTTTCATTGACACTCTCAGGTCAATCCATTATATACCCTTCGTTTTCTTGATCCCCAGTAGCTCAGTTGGTAGAGCAGGTGGCTGTTAACCACCCTGTCCGTGGTTCGAGTCCGCGCTGGGGAGCCAAAATACCTTCCGCTGAATTCAGCGGTTTTTATTTCAAGCAAGACCCTGTGGGTTGATCCCCACGGGGTCTTGTCATTTCTGCTTCGGTACAGGGATATTCCGGAAACCGCTCATACCGGATGCCCGCCCCGGCGGCTATTTAAGAGTTTCTCGCACCCCGGCTTCCAGCAGGGCCGGTTTCAGCAGAAGTTTGAATTTTTTTGCGCCCCGTGCGTCCACAAAAGTGTCTTCCAGGGAAAGATGGGTCTTGGTCAGCACCTTGAGGCTGCCGTCCAGCAGGATGAAGTGAAAATTCAGGGCCGTGAACCCGATGACAGCCACGGTGACGATGATGATGGCAGCTATTTTCATTTCGGTTGCCTTATGGGGTGTTCCACGCTGTTGTTCCCGTCCCACGTTGTCCATATTTTTCTCACCTGCCGCCGGGTTTCCTCACGGCTGCCGCTGTTGTCGATGACGATATCGGCCTGGCGGCATTTTTCCTTCAGGGGTATCTGAACCGCGATGCGGCGGCGGGCGTCGTCCTGGCCCCGACCGTCGCGTTTCATGAGCCGGGCGAGCTGGACTTCCGGCGGAACAAAAACCACTATTACCAGATCCAGGCTATCCATGAGTTCGCATTCGAACAGAAGAGGGATGTCCTCAATAATCCGGACGTACGGATTGGCCGCCAGAGCGTCTTTCCGCAGGACCGTCATTTCCGCGAATACCCGGGGGTGGATGATTTCGTTCAGCCGGTCCAGAGCCAGGGGATCGGAAAATACATGGTCCCCCAGGCGTTTCCGGTCCAGGCTTCCGTCGGGCAGGATAAATTCGGAGCCGAAGGCATAGATGATTTCTTCCAGCGCCGGTTTCCCCGGCGTCACGGCCTGTCTGGCCGCCGTGTCCGCGTCAATGATCATGGCGCCGCAATCACGGAACAGCGTCGCCACAAAGGATTTGCCGCAGGCAATGCCGCCGGTCAGGCCGATGCGCCGGGCAGGAGAGTGAGCTGGCGTGGCGGCCGGGAGCGATGAGGCGAATATGGGGATGCAGATCAGGCAGTCAGGCAGACTGGTCCTCGGTACCGTCATTATCCGCAAGTTCCACGGTTGAGCAGCCCGTTTTGTCCGTTGGCCCGCCCGCGCACGGAGACGCGCAACCGCATCCGCAGGGAGAGTTTGATTTTTTTGTATATGTATACACCAGATAGCCCACCGCAATAACGGTAATTCCTATGACGATCAGGATTTGCATTTCCGATCTCCTTTTCTTGTTCATTTGAAACAAGGGTGGTCTTCACGATCATCCCCGGCATCAACTTTCTTCAATTATATGCACTGCAAGCAATCCGTAAACCCCGGTGAGAAGAATAAGAATGATTTCCGCCAGTCTGGGGAAGCGCTCCCGCCTAATTTTCAGAAATATCGCGAATCCGATCAGGGTGCACAGTATTCCGAGAAGGGAAAGCGTACCGCCCCATTTCCATCCAAGGCGGAAATAACCGCCAGGCCTTTTTTCCGCCGTGACGGTATAGGGAAACAGGAAGTCGCAGGCCTCGTGAGCCGCAGTTCGAATGGACCGGGACATCTGGTACTCATATTCCGCGATGGGCTGATAGTCAAGGTCCATGACAAGGGCGCGGACCACGGCGTCATCCGAATAGATGGCCGTGCGGTACAGGGGGTTGATGATCAGCTTGAAATCCATCTCATCCGGGACATAATTTTTGATGGGGATGGGAATCAGGCGGTAATTATCGTAGGTCATGGCGTGCAGACTGCCATCCCCGCCCAGCAGAAGCCCGTAATATTCCCGGCGCCTGCTTTCCGAAATTTTCATATAACGGGTTTTCAGGGCGGGATCAATGGGGGTTTTTACCACCTGGGGCTGGCCGGAAACCCGCTTGACATGGAATACATGCCAGTTCTGGTCCACAAGAAAAACCCCTTCGTCAAAGGGTTTGAGAATGGTGTATTTGCCGTTGACGGACCGGGCTGGAAATCGGAATCCTTTTTTTCTCAGGGCAGAGGTGAATAGATTCGTCAATTTTTGGTCCACCATATTATAATCCGCGTTCACGAATTCCATGGCGGTATCGGTCATGCGAAACCGGTCTGCGGGAAATACCAGCCGGGCCTGGGCAGGCTTTGACTCCAGAAGGGGCCAGAGCGGCGTCAGCGGTTTGTGGTCACTGATATCTCCGCGCCTGAGTTCCATTACCTGCCGGTTTTTCTGGATTGTTTCCTTGTCCAGAATCCTGCCGCCGAGATGCAGGGGCAGCAGGCCCCACAGTTCCATATTTTTATAATAAATAAAGGGGAGCATTTTTTCGAATTCCTGGCGCGTATACCAGTTCCCCTCCCGATCGCGATAGGCGATATCGGCGTGGTGATCCTCCGCTTTCTGTTTTGCGATCTCCGGAACCTCGCCCACGATTTTCTCGGTATAGATAAAGTCTTTGATCACGGGACTGTAAAAAAGAGCCGTTTTTCTGATCCGCTCAAAAAAGAGTTTCCCGTAAAGCGCTGGCAGATAGATCGCGGCGAGAAGGACGGTCAGAATAACCAGACAGGCGGTGGCTGTTTTTATTCTTATCATGATACCCTCCGGAAGCGGTAATGCCAGACCGGCAACCATATGATCGGGATCATAAGGGGAATGAGAAGCCCGAGCAGAAGCAGGGACGGCGCGTATCCGTACGGTTTGATATGGTGCAGGTAAAGGGCCGTTACGCCGGCGGCAAGAACCAGATTGAACATTTTGCGCTTATAATCCGGCTCCAGAAGGGCCAGAGTAACGCCGAGATATGTGGTAATGCCGGCAAGGGCCCAGGGAAGGGCCGTTATCAGAACCATGGAGACACCTTCCGCCGGAAAGAAGCGGCTTGCGATAAGAGCCAGGGCCGCGAGATCAAGCCCAATGATCAGGCCTACGGCCACAAGACCGGAAAGGATATGGGCCAGGATCAGGCGTCGGGGATGAACAGGCAGGTGCAGGGAAAGGCGCAGGCGTTCCGCCGTCATTTCCGGCAGAAACTGCAGGCAGGCGAAGAGAAGGCCTGTTATGACGGGGGCGTATCGCAAGACGTTGAAATGGATCTGCCCGATGTGCATGGTCCGGTACCAGACCACTTCCGGATGATCCAGCGTAAAGAGGTGGCGGAATTCAATATGGATATAAATCATGAGCCCAATGTTCAAAAGCAGGAGGCTGATCCAGGGACGCCGGGTTTTCAGGTATTCCTTGAAAAAAATGGAGCCAAACGGGGACCGGGCCATCTTAATATCTCCCTGTATAACCAATAAAGGCGTCTTCGAGGTTCATCTCCGTCTGGGTCAATTCCGGCTCGGGAAATCCCTGATCACGGAGGGCACTGGCCACAGCTTCCTTGTCCTGAAAACTGTAGAGATCAAACCGACTGGCATGAACTTCCACGTTTTTGATCACCTCCCCTTCCCGGGGAACGGCCGCTTCGTTTTGGGTCCGGGGCATCTGATAGCAGCGGAAACGCTCCGTGAAATCCGCCAGTGAGACACTCATCAGGCGGCCGCCCCGTTCCAGGAAAATCACTTCGTCCACAAAGCGGTGCATGTCCTGAATGACATGGGAAGTGAGAAAAACGGTTTTATCGCCGCCGGAGAGATATTCGTCCAGATAGTCCAGAAACAGGCGGCGGTAGCCCGCGTCCAGTCCCATGGAATAATCATCCAGGAGGAGAAGATCAGGCTGCTGGGCCATGATGAGGCCAAGAACCACCTGAGAACGCTGTCCGCAGGACATATTTTTGATTTTATGAGATTTGGGAAGCTTCAGTTTATCCACCAGATCATAATAGCAGTCCCGGTTCCATTTTTCATACATGGGCGCGTAAAATTTTTCGATCTGCTCAATACTCATGAATTCATAGGCCAGATGCCCCTCGAACAGCAAGCCCACCCGGGCGCGGGTTTTGGATGAGAGTGTATGAGAGTCTTCGCCGAATACGGTGCAGCGCCCGGAAACCGGTCTCAGGAATCCCATGAGAATCTTGATGAGCGTTGTTTTCCCCACGCCATTTTTTCCCAACAGCCCGAATATCTTTCCACTGGGAACGGAAAAGTTCAACCCCTCATAGATGGTTCTCTTGCCATAGCGGTGCGTGAGTTCGGACACCTCAATAACATTTTCCATCTTTTCTCTTTCCAAAGTAGAAGCGGGACGTCCCGTATCGTTGGGCCGTCCCGGTTGTTTTATCTCCGGATATTTCCGGGATCAGGTTCGGAAACCGGTATCATCCAAACCTATTTCATGTCCTTGGCCTGTACCCAGATCACGGCATCCTGAGAGAGTTCTTTTCCCTCGTGGGTTTTCTGGGGGCCGACGCCGAGAGCGCAGAATCCCCACCATCCGGCCTTGGGAATGGCATAGGCAAATTGGCCGTTCTGGTCGGCCAGGATGCCCATGGTCTCAAAAGCGGCCTGAGGGGCTTTGGCGATGGCTTTTTCCTGGAAGGCATTCTTCCCGGGAACCGGGGGATGGTTCACGAATTCGACTTCGATTTCCGCACCGGGCACGGGTTTTCCGCCGGCCATAACCACGCCGCGGAAAAGATTGCCGGTCCACAGGGCGTAGGGTTTGTCCAGGGGCATGATTTCAGCGGGCATGCCAGCGGGATCGGCCCAGATCGTAGGCTCGCCGGCGTTATTGATGACCACCTTGGTCAACTGCTGGATATAGATATCCTCTTCTCCTTCATAATAAGGGGCCGGAATGAGTCCGAAGATATAGTCGCCCATTTTGCGGGCCTTGATGCCCTTGACCATATAGGCATCGCCGGAATTGGTCAGGCTGGTCCAGCTCACTTTTTCCAGCTTGCCCGTGAGGTCTTCCTTTTTCACTTTTCCCTGGGCTTCATACATCATGAAGAACTCAATGGGCGTGCCCATGTTCATGGTATGACCGGCGGAAAAGGGATGGGTGAACACAATCTGAAAATCAAGTTTTCCACCTTTTTCATACGCCATTTCGGGAGTGTAAATCATTTGAAAATGGGCGAAAGCCGGAGTTGCCACAAACAGGAACATTACAGCTGCAGTGATGAAGCGACGCATTACAGACTCCTTTTTTGGTTTGAATTTAGAAATCATTCTCCTTCAGATTCAGAACAATAAAGCGACGGGGAGGAATCCCCGTCGCAACCAATCACTATTCCACGATTTCGGCGCCAGGCACATCCAGCTTATGGCCTTCGCCGGCGTCAAACCGCACCGAGTAGTCCCCTTCGGGTTTTTTGAAGGTGACTTCACTGAATTCATTCAGCTTGGTTTCCTGCAGCACATTTCCGGATCCGTCGTAAACAAAGATTTTTACGCCGGAGGCGGAGGAACCGTCGGAAAACCCACCTTCGCAGGTCACGGTTTTGTCCCCGTTGTCATAGCAGGAAAAGAGCGGCGTATGGGCCATTGCCGAAGCGCCAATCAGCATGATGCCCGCGAACAGGGCGAAAAAAACAATCTTACGCATGGGAGATCTCCTTTAAGTATCGGTTTCCCCTGGGTGGGATGATATCCGTGACGGTCACGGCCGCCACGGGAAATGCATAAAGCCAGGCCATTGCCTGGAGCCACTGAGCCCCAGTGCCGAACCGCCGGAAAAAACCGGAAGGGTGACGGCGATCCCGAGGCACATCATAAATAAAAACGGTATCCATCTCCGTGAACCGGATGGTACCTTATACCGCCATATACCACATACCGCCCTATACCACCATTATGGTTGCCATGCAAGAGGGGAACGGCGCCATAAAAAGTATAATCAGCAGGGGCATGCAGCGGACGTGAATCCGGTCTCCTGCCCGGAAATGGGGCTTTATGGATCCCTGAGTCTGGGGCGTCTCCGATTTGCTTTCTGCTGCCAACGGATACGTCGGGAAACTGCATGCGCACGAACAAAATTATGGCTGCCGCCGCCGTTTTTCGCCGGGAGCGGCTCTGGTCGAAGGACGGCCTGATTCCGGAATATTGGCCTCGGCCGGCGTCGTGCAACGCTTTTGCACAACGGTTTTTACGGAAGATGAAAATTATTTTCAAGTACCTAAAATTACTTTTCCATCGCGGCTATGTCAATAGTTAAATTACTTTAGCCGCCTCATACCTTCAGCGGATACGATATCCTCCAGAGGAGGCGGTTTTGTATTCCGGACGCCGGCGCCCCGAGTCTCCCCGGAGCGCCGGCAATGTGACGGGGGGATCGTATGAAAAATATATTTATTTGAATATACAGTAAATATTGTCAATTTTCCTCTGATTCTTCGCATGCGGAAGCGATTTCGTGAATCCAAAAAACAGGTTGACAGTATGGGCATATTGTGAGAAAAATAAATTCCTGTTTTTTAACCAGCCCAAATTTTTTTCGGTATGGCAAAAAGACGTCGGAAAAAAATCAGACGGAAAAAAATCAGAACGGAAAGCACCTGTTACGAAAACCAGGAGCAGGCTTGGGCCGTCTGAAGTCTTTATTTCGGATTTCCATATAGACCATGTTGAATGAAAGGCTCCCGCCGGACACACCGCGCGGGAGGATGAAAAATTGGGAACCCCGGAGGGTATGCCCCCGGTGTCAATAGCGTCCCCGCCAGAAAAGCGAGGACATAATTTTTTTTCAAAAGGAGAAATTACAGATGAAAAAATTGGGTTTGGCGGCCATTGCCGCCCTGGTAGGATTCTGCTTTGCCGGTGTGGGCGTGGTCTTTGCCGGGAGTGAAATTGATGCCGTCAAGGATCAGCTGGAGGAACTGACCGAACAGAATGAAGCACTGATGAAAAAGATTGAGGCGCTGGAAGAAAAAGCTGGCGTTGCGGAAGGTGAGGAAGCGGAAGAGATGCTTTCCTTTATTAATGATCATGTGAATTTTAGTGGCGCCATTGAAGTGGAAGCCGGATGGGGAGAGGATTTCGAAGGCGAAAAAGGCTCCTCCATTGACCTTGCGACCGCGTCATTCGCTTTCGAGGCTTCCGGTGGCGATCATGTGAGCGGTACAATGGCCATTGACTGGGACGGAGACGAAGACAAACTGACTATTGACGAGGCCTTCATCACCGTTGATGGTGGCGATGATTTGCCGCTTTTCTTTCAGGGCGGTCGTTACGTGGTGCCCTTTGGTGTGTACGAAGCCAATACCCTCAGCGATCCTCTGACCTGTGAAGTCTTTGAAATCAAGGAAGATAACCTTATGATCGGCTCCGCCTTTGGTCCCGTAACGGTGTCCGGCTATATCTTCAACGGCGACTCCAACGAAGACGGCGGCGAGGATCATATCGAACATTTCGGTCTTGCCGCCAACCTGGAGCTGGAAGCCGGTCCGGCCGCTATCTCGGGGCACCTCGGCTATCTGAGCAGCGTGGTGGATACCGACGGTCTGTGCGAAGATTTCGATCTGGAAGCGGATTACGCCGGCGGTCTGGCGGCCCAGGCCATGGTGGAGCTGGGGGATATCGGACTGGTCATCATCGCCGAATTCATTACCGCTCTGGATGAACTGGAAATGGAAGGTAACGATGTCGAGCCGAAAGCCTGGCATATGGAAGTGGACTATAATATCAACGTGCCTGACTATCCCATGCTGGCGGCCCTGTCTTACTCCGGAACCGACGATCTGGGCGGCCTGTATTCCGAAAGCCGTCTGGCCGTTGCCCTGGGAGTGGACCTGGGTGAAAGTCTCGGCGTGACCCTGGAGCTCGCCCATGATGAAGATTATGGTGAAAGCGACGGCGGCACCGGTGAAAGTGCAAACACATTTACCGCCCAGCTGGCCTATGAATTCTAGAAAAATGATATTCTTCGGCAGGCGCGGCCTGCCGGTCATCTGAAATATTCGGGTGAGGTTGCCGGATAAAGTTCTCAGATGAAATTTTCGGATATCCCTTCCGCCCTGTGGATTTTTCCACGGGGCGGTTGTCGTTTGGGCCGGCGGTTTCTGATGCCGGATGGCCCCTGCCGTTTCCTCCTTCCGGTCTTTCCCTTTATTTTTCTCCTTACAGACCCCCTGGTACGACGAGGCCATCAAGGCCCTTCAGCTTACGGGCATGAGTGAGCGCACACAGCAGTGCTATGCGCGGTCGGTGCGTCAGCTGATTTCGCTTTATACAAAGATCCGCATGAAATTACAGAAGAAGGATTGTTTGTCAAAAGCAGAATATGCCCGGGCTTACTGCAGGATTTCAAGCTGTGTCCAATCCATGGCACCAGGGAATCCCCCCCTTGCCGCTATTCAGATGGCTTTGGCTGGCGATCTTCCTGAGCCTGAAATTGGTGGGAGCGGGCAGTTACATTTTCAGTACTGCTCATACCCCAGTTTGCGCAGCCCCCGCGCATCCCGGCTCCAGTTTTTCTGGACGCGGACGTGCAGGTGCAGGTTAACGCGGCCGCCCAGCAGGCGGTGGACGTCCTTTTCCGCCGCTTCGCGGATGGCCTTGAGGCGGCTTCCGCCCTTGCCGATGACGATGCCTTTCTGGCTGTCGCGCTCCATGTGGATGACCGCGTGAATCACGGATTTTTTTCCCCGGATCTTGAAGGAATCCACGGTCACGGCCGTGGAATGGGGGATTTCCTGTCCGGTCAGGCGGAACACCTTTTCCCGGATCATTTCGGAAACGATGAATTTTTCCGGCATGTCCGTAAGCGTATCTTCGGGAAAACAGGGCGGACCTTCGGGCAGGCGGGCCTCCATTTCCGCAAGCAGGACGTCCAGACCGTGCCCGTGCCTAGCGCTGATCGGCGTCACCGCGACGAAATCGTGGACATTCCGCCATTTTTCAATGGCGGCGGCTGCAGTGGAGGCGTCCACCCGGTCGATCTTGTTGAGGGCCAGAATCACGGGGAGGGACCGGCTTTCCAGGGCCTCGGCGATAATGGCTTCGCCTTCGGAATCCGGGGCCGCCAGATCCAGCACCAGCACGATGAGGTCGGCGTCGTTCATGACGGAAAGGGCCGCCGCCATCATCCGGACGTTCAATTCCTTTTTGGGACGATGGATCCCCGGCGCGTCCAGAAAAATCAACTGCCCTGCCGGGCGGTGGCACACGCCCATAATGCGGTTCCGGGTGGTCTGGGCCGTGGCGGAGGTGGCGGCAATTTTTTCTCCTGCCAGGCGATTCAGCAGTGTGGATTTCCCCGCGTTCGGGGCGCCGGTCAGGGCGATGAAGCCGGAGCGAAAGGTTTTGGTATCGCTCATGAATCTTCCCCGGAAATAATAGATACCGAATCAGGTGCAGGCCCCGCCGGCGAAAGATAACGGGTCACTTCTCCAAGCAGACGGTCCCGTCCCAGCCGGGTTTTTGCGGAAAAGGGAATGATGCGCTCCGGCGCCGTTTCCAGGGCCCCGGCAATGGCGCGGACGCGCTCCTTTTGCCTTGACCGGGCGAATTTATCCGCCTTGGTGGCGACGATCACCGCAGGCAGATGGTATTGCCGCAGCCAGCTCAGAAAATTCAGTTCCTCGACGCCCGGGGTCCGGCGGATGTCCAGCAAGAGACCCACGACCTTCAGACGCTCCCGCCGGGTCAGGTAGGTCTCGATCATGATCCCCCACTGGCGCCGGATTTTTTCGGGCACCCTGGCGTAGCCGTAGCCGGGCAGATCCACAAGGCGCCACTCCCTGTTTACGGTGAAAAAATTGATGAGCCGGGTCCGGCCCGGGATCCGGCTGGTTTTGACCAGATTTTTCCGGTTCACCAACACATTGATCAGACTGGATTTCCCCACGTTGGAACGCCCGGCAAAAGCGGCCTCGGGCAGCGATGAATCCGGATACTGGGACGGCCTGACCGCGCTGGTGACAAATTCGGCCTGGCGGATATGGAGCCGCGTCTCCGCCTTCACAGAATCGCCCGGTCGCTCCATTTTTGCCGGCCGGTTTTCAGGATGCGCGGTTCGCAAAATAGGTCTCCAGGCGCCGCAGGCCCTCGGCAATATTTTCCATGCTGTTGGCGTAGGAAAAGCGCAGATACCCCTCGCCGCCGGGGCCAAAATCAATGCCCGGCGTCACGCCCACATGGGCGTTTTCCAGAATGTCAAAGGCCAGCCGGTACGAATCCATGTCGATGTGCCGGGCGTTGGCGAATACGTAAAAGGCCCCGGTGGGTTCCACCGTGATGCCCAGCCCCAGGTCACGCACGCCCTGAATCATGAACCGGCGGCGTTCGTCGTAAATTTTTTTCATCCGCGTCACATCCTCTTCGGCACCCCGCAGGGCCGTTATGCCGGCCCGCTGTACCACGGCGTTGGCCGAGATGAAAAAATTCTGCTGAATCTTCTGAATGGGCCGCACGAATTTTTCCGGCGCGATCAGATACCCCAGCCGCAGTCCGGTCATGGCGTAGAGCTTGGAAAATCCGTTCAGCACAAAGGCGTTTTCCGTGAATTCCAGCATGGACCGCTCGCGGCCCTCGTACACCAGCCCGTGATAAATCTCGTCGGATATAATGAAAGGGCCGTCCGGACCGGTCATCTCCGCAATGGCCTGCATCCGTTCCGCCGACAGCAGATTGCCCGTGGGGTTGGAGGGCGAATTGACCATGATCCCCCTGGTGCGGGACGTCAGTTTCTCCCGGATGGCACCGGGACGGTACTGAAACCCGTCTTCCTCGTACACCGGCACGGCCACCGGAACGCCGTCCACAAAGCGGATGAAATTGGGATAGCAGGCGTAATGCGGGTCCGAAAGAATCACCTCGTCCCCCGGATTCAGCAAAGCCCCGGCAAGGGCAAAAATCAGGGGGGAGGTTCCCGCGCCGATAATGACGCGGTCCGGCGAGACCTCCACGCCGTATTGCCGGTGGTAACAGGCGCAGATTTCCTCCCGCAGTTCAATGATGCCGAGGCTGTGGGTGTAATGGGTATGGCCTTCGGCCAGGGCCGCACAGCAGGCGTCGCGAATGCACCGGGGTGCGTCGAAATCCGGCTCGCCAACCTCCAGGTGAATGATGTTGCGGCCCTGGCGCTCCAGTTCTCCGGCCCGTTCCAGAACGTCCATCACGATAAAAGACGATATGTCCTGCAGACGTCTTGCCGTCATATGTTCTCCCTTGCATTAAAATCCGCCGATTCGGTTTCCATGGTTTCTCATGGCGAATTTTTATCAGGCTTTGAAATGCGGACGCAATGGTTTTTATTTTGATCCGCAAGACGGATCCTTGCGACCGGCGAAAGACGCCGTTTTCTGCCAGGGTATCCATTTCCCCATGCGGATGGCAGGATTTTCCGTATTTAAAAACATTTTTGGATTTATAGTAAAAATTATACTTTTAAAGATATTTCTCTTTTTTTTAAAAAATTAGAGAAATATCTTGATTTTTTGCACGATAAACGAGTTGCCGTAACCGCATGTAATATGATATATTTTTTTAAAAATTTATTGAAAATATAGATTTTTATTTCATCCCTGACCTGCATGGGGAAAAAATCAAGATACGTCTTCTTTAATATAACGAAAATTATCTCATGGCACAACATCTGCTTTCTTTCCGGTTATCTGAATACCCGGCAACGACATGGATGCCGGGTGATCCCGGACAAATTCAAAACAGACAGGAGAATCTCATGAGGTCGATGACTGATCGCCATCCGGAATTTCTTCAGAACAAGAAGTTTTGCTTTATGACCCTGCTGTTTATCCTGCTTGCCGGTATCGTATCCGACACTGCCGTGCGGGCGGCGGACGGCACCCCGTCCACCTGGTACGTCTCCGTGCAGGGAAGCGACACCAACGACGGCCTGAGCATGGAACACCCGAAAAGGGATCTGGCCGCCGCCATCTACGCCATGGGCCTGGGCGACACCCTGATCGTGATGCCAGGCGCGTATGTTCTGGATAACTTCAGGGCCTGGCCCAAGGATCCCTGGAAAAAGAAAATGTACCTGAACCGGGAGGGCGGCTCCCGGAGCATCCGCACGACCATCAAGGGGCTTCCCGGCGCGGATCGGCCGTTCATCCGCGGCAGCCTGCAGTTCAACGCCGCCATCGGCGTCACCCTGGAACACCTGAACATTCAGGGCGGGATCGGCTACGGACAATACATGATTTACCGGGACTGCCTCATCGGCGGCCCGGGCGTTGTCTACGGAGTGGGCGCCCAGCACCACCACGCTCTGATCGAAAACAATGTGTTTCACGATATCCGGGGGGAAAGTGACGCCATCGGCATCTATATTCACGGCCACAACAATATCATCCGGGGCAATGTCTTCCGTAATATAGGGCACCACGGCATCAACTCCAACAGAACGAAGGGAGCGGATGGACCGGAGCCGTCAAAAGGATGGACGATTGAAAACAACCTGATCACATGGATCGACGGCCACGGCATCGGCCTTCAAAACGTGGAGGACTTCACGATCCGGAACAATGTGCTGGTCAATGTGGGCAGCCAGGCCATCAGCTTCGGAGGGAACAAGTTTCCCGACAAAAACATCCGGGTGCGAAACAATACCATCTATAACGGCAGCGGGAAGGGATATTACGGTCTCTTTTTTCCGAACCGGGACATCCAGAACCTGACCGTGGAAAATAATATCATTGTTCACCGCAACCCCGTGGCCTTCCCCCACCCGAACATCCAATTGCAGGGGGAGCGCATGAAGAGCTTTACCTTCCGGAACAATCTCTATTTCAATCCCTATTACGGAAGCGGCCGGATTTTTGAAGGAAACGGCCATTTCACCCTGGCCCAATGGCAGGCCTGGACAGCCGAACGGATGGGAACCGCCGCCGGTCTGGAATCCGGCTCCATCGTCGCGGACCCGCTGGTGGTGAGCCCGCCCCAAAACGGAAACGATTATCCTGCCGTCGACGGATCATCCCACATCAATCTGCGCCTGACCGCCGCCTCCCCGGCACGGGACGCCGGAGTTTCCATTTCGGACCTGAACGCAGACATCACCGGCGCAGTCCGTCCCCAGGGCACCGGGTTCGACATGGGCGCCTATGAATACGCCGGGAATCCGTCCTCCGAGCTGCTCCCACCGGAAGGCCTGATCGTGACGCCGGCGTCTCCGGAACGCCTGAATCTGTCCTGGCGGCCCTCCCCTTCGGCCGAAGCGACGGGCTATCGGGTCATCCGGGACGGCGCCCCCGTTGCCGACGTTGCCGGCCTTGCATATGCCGATGCCGGACTCTCGCCGGAAACCGCCTATGCGTACACCGTCCGCAGCCTGGACGCAGCGGGAAACGAAAGCGCGGACTCCGCCGCCGTCACGGGCGTCACCCTTCCGGCGGCCGTTCCGCTGACGCCGCCGAAAGGCCTTGCCATCACCGCTTTTTTTTCCGACCGCCTGAAATTGGACTGGACGCCCTCCCCCCATCCGGACGTGGTGGCCTACATGGTGTACCGGGACGGCGTTTTCATCGCGGAAATCAATTCGCCCCCCTTTTGGGATGAAGGGCTGGCGCCGGAGACCCTGTATTCCTATGCCGTTTCGGCAAAGGACGGCTCTGGCGCGGAAAGCGAACTATCTCCGACCGTTTCCGGAACCACTGCCGCCGCCTTTGTCCCGCCGACGGCGCCGGAAGGGCTGGAAGCGATTTCCGTGACGCCCACGCAGGCCGTGCTTCGCTGGGGAGGCTCCGACCGCCCGGACCTGGCCGCCTACATTCTGTACCGCGACGGCGAGGCGGTGGCGCAGACAGGGGAAACACAGGCCGCCGACGCCGGGCTCTCGCCGGAAACCGCATATCAATACGCCGTGAGCACCCTGCTGACCTCCGGCGAGGAAAGCGCCCTTTCCGGGGCGCTGAACGTGACCACGCCGGCGGAGACGCCTCATGACGATGCGACATATTATGTGTCTCCCGAAGGCGACGACGCCAGCGACGGCCGCACCGAAGCCACCGCCTGGAAGGATCTGGGGGCGGCCATATACCGCATGACCCTGGGCGACACCCTGATCGTATTGCCGGGCGATTATATGGTCGTGGATTTCCGGACCTGGCCCAGGAACCCGTGGAAGGAAAAGATGTTTCTGAACCGGTCGGGCGGGGATCGTGAGATTCGCACCGTCATCAAGGGAAAGGAAGGGGCCGGGCGGCCGGTGATCTCCGCCATGAAATCCGACGGGAGCTACGGCGGCCTTCAGTTCAACGGCATTATCGGCCTGACGCTGGAGCGCCTGGAAATCCGGGGCAGCGTGGGCTACGGCGACGACATCATCTACCGCGACTGCGTGTTCGGCGGCAAGGAAACCGGCCGGGGCATCCACGCCTGCCATTCCCGTGCGCTCATTGAAAACTGCCTGTTCCGGGATTTCCGGAACGGCCGCGGCAATATTGCGATTTCCATGCACGGCAACGACAATATCATCCGGAACAACCGGTTTGAAAACGTGAAAAATTACGCCGTACACTCCTCCGCCCCGGGAAGCAGCGCCTCCTCCGGCTGGGTGATTGAGGGAAACCGTTTCTGGAAAACCGGCGGGATGAAACTCTGCGACCTGACCGACAGTACGATCAAAAACAATGAATTCTGCAACAACTACGGCAACGGCATTCATCTGGGCGGCAAGCGCCACGACAACGCCCGCATCCGCATTCTGCACAACACCGTGTACAACGCGGAAAAAGGCGGGATCGGCCTGTTTCTGGCCTGCACCGTTCCGGAACTGGAATTCCGGAACAATATCCTGGTCCACACCCGGCCGATCAATTTTGCATATGCGGATACCCAGTTGACGCCAGCCATGCTGGCGGGATACGGATTTTCCAGCAACATCTATTTCAATCCCCTGGACGCTGGGGCCCCGGTGGTCTGGATGAAATTCGGCGGCATGGAAAAAATCGGCCTGGACGAATGGCGGGCTCTGGCCGAAGAGCGGACAGGCAAGGCGTTTGAGGCCGGCTCCCTGGCCGCCAACCCGCTGGTCGTGGAGTCCCCCATGGACAGGGACGCCAAACCCGGAACGGACGCCGATCTGCGCCTTGCAGCGGGATCCCCGGCCGTGGACGCCGGTCTTGATCTGGAGGATGTGACCGCAGATCTGGAGGGAAACGCCCGTCCGGCGGGCGCGGCCGCCGACATCGGCGCCTGGGAGAGAGTTGCGGACGAAGCCCGGGCGGAAGCCATCTCCGGCCGGGCTGATCTTTAATTCACCAGCGGATGATCCACCGGGTTATAAACCGATATCCAGCTGATTCCCGGTGGCATGGACGGAAGGAGTGACCGGGGCCGCATCCATCAGATCCACCACCATGCGCAGCTTGTCGGCATGACGGCCGAAACGGACGGCTCTGACCCGGCCCAGATTCACGGTATGGACAGCGGTGGAAGGCGCTTTCCAGTCACCGGCCAGATCCACCACCAGACGGGCCGGTTCGCGAAGCTGAAAGGAATGACAGGCCGCGATGGGGCCGTCGGCTTTCAGGGAGAGCACCAGGCTTCCGTTCTCTTCTTTCCAGGAGAGACCGAGAACCTCCCGTCCCGCTACCGGAAAAACGGCGGCTGGTTTGCCACCGGTATCCACGAACGGGTCATCCATGGTTTCCACTTCTGCTTCGCCCACGATAATGACCAGCACTCTCCGGTTTTTGACGCGCCCTTCCTCGGTGCTGTTATCGGCCACAGGACGGGTCAGGCCGTATCCTTCCGCTGACAGGCGATCCGGGGAAATGCCGAATTTGCCAACCAGATAATTCCGCACGCTTTCGGCCCGGCGCATGGACAGTTTTTCGTTATAAGCCGGGCCGCCGATGATGCAGGTATGCCCCTCCACATGCGCCACGGTATCGGGGTGGGCATCCATAAACGCGGCCACGGACGCGAGCTGATTATGATAGACGGGCTTGATCACGGCGCTGCCGCGGTCGAACTGGATCCGCAGATTGAAGGTTACCGGCCGTTTGACGGGCGCCGGGCGCGCGGCCGCCGCTTTTGCCGGCGGCGGATCCATCTTTGCCGCTTCGGGCGGCATAAAAACCTCGACAGGTCTTTCCGGCGCGGGAGCGGCCGGCTGCACGATCCGCCGGCGACCGCCCAGGGTATAGGTCAGGCCCACCATGGCCATGCCGTTGTCCCATGAATCCTCCAGGGAGCGGACATGACGCAGATCTCCGCGCAGGGCCAGATTTTCCGTAAGATAATATTTGACGCCGCCGCCGTAATTGACCATGGCACAGGTCTCGTCGTCATAATGGTCCCCCTCAATCCGCACCATGCCAATGCCGGCTGCCAGGTAAGGGATCAGGCGGGCGTCCGGACGAAAATGGTACAGGCCGTCCAGATGGACGGTCAAGGCGTCTACCTCATCTTTTGCGCAGCAACAGTCGTCCCGTTTGAAATATTCATGGTCGAACCGGCCGTACCCCAACCGCACCTCGGCGGCCAGATGATCGGTAATATCATAATTGACCCCGATGCCGCCCAATATGTTTTTTTCAATATCCTGCTCATTATCAAATATATAGCCTCCCGCCATACCGGTAATTCCGACGGCTCCCCGTCGCTCATCCGCCAGGGACGGGGCGGCCGCCAGGCAGCTAAACAGCAGCAGGGTGCCGGAAACACCATATATGAATACCGGATTTATCCGTCTTCTCATCTCGGGCCTCCTTTCTGGAAATCCTTGAACAGGGAGCGGACAAAACAGCCGCCGCTGCCCCCCCCGCAATCTCCGTCCTCGCAGGAAGGCGCGGACGGGTCCGATGGATCCGACGGATCTCCGCTTTCCGTGGAAATGGTCACCATATGCCGGGCCGTATGCCCGGCGCCCGCCCTGTCGGTGACGGTCAGGGTCACGGTATACACGCCGGGTTCCGAATAGATATGAGCGGGATCAGCCAGGGTGGCGCTGTCGCCGTCCCCGAAATCCCAGATACGGGATGCGATGGGGAAAGATGCCGCTCCCGGCGTGGAAGCATCATGGAACTGAACGGGCAGGCCGACGGTCTGGGGTTCCGGGGACCAGGTAAACGCAGCGGCGGGCAGATCCTGCCGGATATCCCGCACGGTGATCGAAACGGCATCGGTTGCGGATAGACCGCCCGGATCGGTCACCGTCAGCGTGAAGGTCAGGGTTTCGCCTTCAGATCCCACGGCCGGGGCGGTAAAGGAAGGCGCGGGGTCCGTGGCCGTGAAACTGACCGGGGAACCGCCGGTCTGGCGCCATAGCCAGGTGAGGCTGTCCCCGTCGGGATCCGCAGAATTAATACCATCCAGGGTGGTCAGCCCGCCTTCGTCCACGGACTGGTCCGGTCCGGCGTTGGCGAACGGCGGGCGGTTTTCCGCCGAAGCAGAGCCGACCGGGTAGATATCGGTGCCGATGCCCTCCCCTGTATCCACGGTAATGGTACGGATGGTGCCGTCCTGGTCCGGATTATGGGTGGTATAGCACAGGCGGTACTGATTGCGGATATTGCCGGCAACGGCATCGTACAAAGAGCGCATATCCGCCTCGTCCGGGTTGGCGGTGCAGGAGCCTCCGGTTTCTTCCGCAATACGGATGAGGCGGGTTTCGATATCCGAGCCGGCGTTCACGTCCAAAGAGGCGATATGCACGGGAACCCCGGCATTGACCGCCGCCTGGATGGCCGTGGTGATGGTATGGTGACAGTCGGCGTTGGAGTTGCCGTCGGTAAACAGGATCACGCCCTTGGGAAAGGGATCATCGTCCAGGGCCTGCACCGCCGTAACGATTCCGTCATACATGGCCGTGCGGCCGACAGTGGCAATGCCATCCGCAGTTTCACGGATATCCGGGATCCCGTTATTGCCGGCATCGGCGGTGATGGGAGCCGCAGGCAGCAGAAGCCCGCCCCTGTCGCAACCGGAAAACGTGGCCAGCGCCGCGCGGTCATCGGCATCCGCCATATCCAGATACTGGTATAGCGCTTCCCTGGCGCGATTCAGGCGGTCGTCATCGTTCATGGACGTGGAAATATCCAGGGTCAGGCATGCCGTCACGCTTTCCGCTGCGGCCAGGGGCTCAAAGCAGGTGAGCGTCTGGCCCGTGGCAAGGGGTTCGATGGCGCTTTGCTCCGTCACCGTGAAATCATCACGGGTCAGGCCGCCTGCGGGATTGCCGGCGGCATCGGTGACCGTGACATAGATCTCGATATCCGGGAATTTCTCAGAAACTGCCGTGACGGTGACTGTATTGGCGGCGCGCGGCGTGGCGCTCAATAAATAGGGTTCCGTGGATTTGGCGGTAGCCGGAACACCGTATTCCGATGCTGACGCATCACCGCCAAGCCCCAGGGCAAGAAGAACCATCAGGAGCGGAAAGCCGGCTGGCCTTCGATTTTTTTTGAATAATATCAGGAAATAGGAATTCATTTTGCCTCCCGTCCCGCCGGCGGCAGGTGTTGGATGATGAGATAAAAATGTATTGATTCAGACAGATAGCACAGATTTTTTGAATATGGCAAGCCAATTATCTGTTTTTTCGCATTTTTCAGAGAGACAGGGGGGGGGATGAAAGAGAAACGGCGCTGGGTGCGCCATTGAAAGAATGTCTTTGGAAATCAGAGGCAGCGCCTCTTTTTCAGGCAATGCATCAAGAGGTAAAACCATCCTGAAAAAGAAGAGAGTACCCTTAAAAAGACCACTGCAGGGTCGCCAGGACCGCGAATTCACTTTCCTCTTCATCTTCTTGCGGATCATAAATCAGGCCAAGGGCGGCCCGGGCATCCAGATATTTGTTCAGGGGGCGGCTTTCCAGCATCAGGGAGGCCTCTCCGTTTCTCATATCATAAAGCCCGTTGACCACGGTTTCCCGCCAGTTCGCCGCCATTTTGATCCCGAAATCCAGGTAAAAACTGTCCGGGTCCACATGAACCAGGACCGACAGACTCACCCCGTATTCGGTTTCCTCGGGGCGCAGATCCGGCGGTTTCTGACCGGGCAGGTGAAAAACGGCTTCGTCCTCATAAATGCTTTTGCTGTATTTCATGGACATATAGCGCCGTATTATTTCTTCGATCCGTTTCAGTTCGGTCCCGACGGGCGTATTTTCAACGGTGTCCATGAGGGCGCCGCTGATGGCGTTGACCGCCACATCCCGCTCAATATAATCAAGATCCCGCATTTCGCCTTTGTACAGAGCGAAATGATCCCGTCGCCATCCATCGCTGGCGTCCATCCGTTCCGCATCCCGGAGCAGGGTGATCCAGCCCTTGTTTTCCATGAGCTCCCTGCTCATGGATTGAAGAAAATCGCTGATTATTCCCTTTTGATCCGTATCGGAAAGACGCGTGCCCCGGTCCGAATGGAGACGGTAATACAGGGGCATGGCCCCGGCCAGGCGTTCGGCCCGGTTGTCCCGCATATCCGTTTCCGTGGTTTCATGGATCCAGACCGCTGTCAGGGCACGGTTCATCATATCACGCCGGGCGTGCGGGGCGGCGGGGGTAGCGAATTTGGATGGCGGCAGGGGACGCGCCCGGACTCCGGCGGATGACAGAATCGCGAGATCGCGCACGCGAACGGCCGCCGAAGTTTTCGGAATAATGGTCAGCCCGGTGCGCCCGCCTGAAAAAGAGCGGTCATGCGAATGGGCGATATTGCTGAACGCCGGAACGCTGAACAGCAGCACCGCCGTCAGGACGGCAGGTGCGACTGGTATTTGCTGAAGCAGACTGACGAATATAAACCAGCACCGGACGGGATGACGCAGGGGGCGGCGAATTGACATGGGATCCTCCTTGAGGGTATGCGTCCGTTTCTGACGAAAAAAATACCGGGGCCTTTTATCTGATTCATTCTGTACGGCGAAAGATGCAATTATGATTCCTGCGTATGCCGTTGATCTCTTTTTTTTCAGAAAAAGAGGCGCCTCCCTTTTGCGGTGCCATCTGCGGCCGTCTCCGGCTTTCCCCATCAAGAAATTTATTTTCGGATCAGCTTTTCTTGACATGGCCAAGGCGAATACGGCATCTATAATATATTATTCCCTTAAATGATTTTATCTAAATGATTTTATATAGATGATTTCATCACCGGTGTTTCTCCGCCCGATTGCGTGGATTACCGGTTGCGGATCCGAACCGCGGGCCAGGGGCCCCGGCCGGACGTTATTACCAGAATTTCCAGTTCCCGTAAGAGAGCACGTACACGCCCAGGAGCAGATTGGTCAGCCCGTGGGACACGATGCAGGCCCAGATGCTGCGGGTCCGGTAGAGCAGCAGGGAATAGAGGACGCCTGCCATGATCCCGGCCAGCCAGAAATGGTGCTCGGACCCGAAGAGCGCCGCACCGATGAGAAAGGACGGCCAGGTGAACGCGCCCACAGGCACGGTGGTGAATTCCGGCTTGATGATATAGCGCATCAGAAAGGACCGCCAGAACAGCTCTTCAAAAATGGGAACGACCACGGAGGCGCCAAGGAGGCGGATGCCGATAAAGGTTACGGCAAGCCCCCCGGGCAGGGACCAGGGATTGTACACCGTGGGATCGCCCACCACGGCAAAGGGCCAGTCCATGCGCACCCACAGCACAAAGACCAGAACACCGACGCCTGCGGCGGCGATCATGTCCCGCCTGAAATTGCCGGTGGGCGCACGGGATTTCAGCTCGTCATAGGATTTCCAGAAATACAGCAGCAAACCGGCGGCGGCGATGATCTTCAGGGGATAGACAAGGGCGGGCCAATGGGTTTTCACGAAGCCGCCGGGCAGAAAGCCGCCCACAAGATCCTGTATCAGGAGGAAGCCCATATAGGCGGCAAAGGGAGCGGCGCGGGGAATCCAGGGAGCGGCGTTCGACATGGTGACCATCCTTTCTTGCGTAAAAAGACGACAAATTTGTAGCACAGAAACGGCAGCGAAGGCAAGCGGCGAACGACGACACAAAGCGATCCGCCGGGACGCACACCCCTTGCGTTATGCCCCGGCGGCCGCGCATCCACCACACCGGAACACTTCATTTATAGATGAGCCCACATGCACTATGACCACCCCGAACGCATGATCCGCCCGCCCGGCGAGGCCCACAGCATCCTCTTGCAGATCACCAGCGGATGCTCCCACAATAAATGCACCTTCTGCGGCGCGTACAAGGGCCTGCGCTTTCGCATCAAACCCGAAGAAATCGTTATGGCGGACATCGAATGGGCTGCCCGCCATATGGCGGACCGCCGCCGCCTTTTTCTCTGCGACGGCGACGCCCTGATCGTGCCCCAGAAGCGCCTCGTCCGGATTCTCACGGCAATCCGCGACCGCCTCCCCCGGGTGAACCGGGTGACACTCTACGCCAACGCCAGATCCATCCACCTGAAAACGCCGGAAGAACTGGCGGAACTGCGGGCTCTCGGCGTGCAGCTCGCTTATTTCGGGCTGGAATCCGGAGACGACGTGATCCTGAAGCAGGTGAAAAAGGGAGCGGACGCGGCCCGGATGATCGAAACGGGCCGGAAAATCCGCGCGGCGGGCGTCCGCCTGTTCCTCACCGTGCTGACGGGGCTGGGGGGACGCGAGAGATCGGAAATCCACGCCAGGGAAACCGGGCGGGTGCTGTCCGCCATTGACCCGGAATGCGTGGGGGCCTTAAGCCTGATGCCGGCACCGGGTGCGCCCCTGTTCGAAAAACGCGGGGCCGCAGCCTTTGATCTGCTCACACCGGAGGAAACCCTGCGGGAACTGCGGGAAATGATCGCCCGCACCGAACTGAGCCGGGGCCTGTTCTACGCCAATCACGCCTCCAATTACCTGCCCCTGAAAGCCAGACTGCCCGCAGAAAAAGAGGAGACCCTGCAGCGCATTGATCAGGCCCTGCAAGGGCGTATTGGCCTGCGGCCGGAGGCGTTGCGGCGGTTCTGAACGAGATGGGGGAGGGTCAGCTCCGTTCCGGAAACAGCCCGGCCACGCCTTCTTCGGTGGCGGGACAGACGCCGCGTTCCGTGATGAAGCCCGTGACCAGACGGGCGGGCGTCACGTCGAAGGCGTCGTTTCGGACCGGGGAATTTTCCGGCAGCACCAGCACGGACTGAATCCGTCCCCCGGTTTCGTCCGGCAGGCGGCCCTGAATCCAGCGGACTTCCTCCGGGTCGCGCACTTCGATGGGAATTTCAGCGAGGCCGTCGCGCATGGTCCAGTCAAAGGTGGTGGAAGGCAGGGCCACATAAAAGGGCACGTTATTGTCCTTTGCGGCCAGGGCCTTGAGGTAGGTGCCGATTTTATTGGCCACGTCGCCGGTGCAGGTGGTGCGGTCCGTGCCGGTGATCAGCAGATCCACCATGCCGTGCTGCATCAGATGCCCGCCGGCGTTGTCGCAGATCACGGTGTGGGGTACCCCGGCCCGGGCCAGCTCCCAGGCCGTGAGGCGGGATCCCTGGTTCAGCGGCCGGGTTTCATCCACCCAGACGTGGACGGGAACGCCCGCTTCGTGGGCCGCATAAACGGGCGCCGTGGCCGTTCCCCATTCCAGGCAGGCCAGCCAGCCCGCATTGCAATGGGTCATGATCTGCACCGTCCCCCCGTTTTTCCGTTCGCTGATCTCCCGGATGAGGGGCAGCCCGTGGACTCCGATCAGGCGGCAGTTTTCCGCTTCCAGGCCGGATACGGCCTCGGCCTCTTTCCGGGCCGTGTCCAGCCGGTCTTCGGGCGCCGCCGCCAGAATGCGGGGCAGGATGCGCTCCACAGCCCAGGCCAGGTTCACGGCTGTGGGACGGCTTTCTTTCAGGCGTTGGCTTTCGGCGCGGATGTAGTCGTCCGCATCCGGAGACGGGGCCGTTTTCACGATGATGTACATGCCCCAGGCGGCGGAAGCGCCGATAAGGGGTGCACCCCGGACCACCATCGTCTGGACAGCGTGGATCATTTCGTCCAGGGAATGCAGGGCCAGCCAGACAAATTCATGGGGCAGCCGCCGCTGATCGACAGCCTTGACCACGCCGCCTTCCAGCTTGATGGGGCGCAGTCGCGGAGTGAGTGAGGTCATTCTTTTTCCTTTTGACGGTTCATTCCCGGTTTGTTTTTGCGGCCCGTTTTGGGGGTGGCGGCCCAGAGCCGTTGTTCTTGCCGATTTCAGGAAATCAGAACCCGCCCGTTGCCGGCCGAGGTTTTTTTGCCGACATGGACGATCTCTCCCGCCCGCAGCAATGGTAAAAATCCTCGGACCGGTCCCCGCACGCGTATCGCGCCGGTCAGGCCGTTCAGGAATACGGCCCGGCGGTCCTGCCGGGTGGAAAACCGCGCACGGCGGGTCCAGACGATGCGCCGGTCCATCACTTCCACCGCTTCCGCCGCACGGTAAAATCCGGCGTCTACGCGGCCCATGTCCGGGGCGGTCCCAAAGGTCCGCCGCAAATCCCGCATTCGCCGCACCAATGCCTGCACCAGATGCGAGAACCGCAGATCCTCCTCCCGAATCGCCTTCCCCTGAATCCGGATCTGAAACGGCGTGACAAACCGGATCACAACGGACTCCGGATCACCTGCCGCATTTTCCTCATCCGAATCCAGCAAAGACGACAAGGAGCCGGCCCCGCCGTCCACCAGTTCCGGCGGCAGCGGATGCAGGCTCATGCGGCCCAGAGCCCGGACCGCTGCCTCGGAAAACTCCCGATATTCGGATATGCCCGGCCCGAACAGCGAAAACCGGACCGCACCCCGCTCACCAGGCGTCATTCGCCGCGTTTCGAGGTCCGGCCCGTCAACGGAAAACACAAAGGGGACAGGCGCGTTCCGGCGGCCGTCATCCCGCCCGCGCGGCTCAAACAGGGCAATATACGGACACCGGAAAAGAAACGCGCAGCCGGGGCAGACATCACGCGATCCGTTTTCCGAATGCAGGGGGCAGAACACCTGTTTCAACTGATGCCCCAGCTTGCCCCGCACCTCCGCCCCCGCCTCCGCAGGAAAAAACGGGGCCCCGGCCTTGAAATGCACGCGGAAGCGCAGCACGGACAGATTCAGAAGCGGAGCGGCCGCAGCCGAGATTTCTTCCGGAGACGGGATAGAATTTGCTGGGTGCCGGGCATCAGTCGTTTGTTTCCGATCCAAAATTTTGACGTTCACTTGCTGACCCGATCTGCTGCAAAAGCGCATAATATACCAGAATAATGTAAGTGGTCTGAAAAAACCAGAGGCATTTGTGCCCCCCTGTTTCTGGAAATCTGCCGCATTGACCGTGCCCACCACCGTCTCCACCACCGCCTCAATGGATACAATCCAATTGACAAATCCAGAAAAAAATAAAAATACCCTTGAAAAAATAAAAATACCTTGACACGGAGGAGTGTTTTCATATATTTATAAAATAAATTTTATTTCGGATGATTTGGCGTTTATCCGAAATAAAAGAAGGGGACCACTCCCCCCCCCATGTCCCCTGCCTCCGCATCACTCCCTGGCGCCCGGCCTTGTCGCCGGGCGCCTCTTTTTTCTCCCGTATTTTTTCTTTATCCCCAGTGCCGCAGCCTGATCCTTCCCCGGCCTCCAGACTCCCTTCCGCGTTGGTCCCCCGCTGAAAATCCTCCATGCATACCGGACGACTGGGCGAGACGCAATGCATGTCATGATGCGCACGCCGGCGTCCCGCAATTTATGCAAGACAAAATTATATTGAAATCTTTTATAATGTTTGGCATAACGAAATTAGTATGGAGTGTCTTAATCACGCTATCGCCTTTATTTTAAGAATATTATCGAAAAGGAAGGACAGATGAAACGACGGTTGTGGGATCACGAATCCTTTCACTGTTCCATTATTGGCACCTGTTTGAATATGAAAGAAATAAAACGTGTTCTGCGGCAAAATCAGGTAAAAATGAAGCTGGGCTCGACGGAGATGGATGTCCATGCGGCGGCTGTGAGCCTGTCCTGCGAGCAGAATCGCGTCTCGAAAAGCCTGGAAAAATTATTGAACAAAAAATACGCCTCCGCCATCCGGCGTTTTCTGCGGCTGACGGATGAAGCGGATCTGGCGGCGGAATGGCAGAAGGCACTGGATCAGGGAGATATCCCCGGTCCTTACTGGGCGCTTCTCTCCCATCCCGGGGCATCCGACAGCATCCGCAACCGGGCGTTCGGCGAAGTGCATATGCTGTCCCACCTTGTGGGCGCGTCCAACCGGGTTGATATCCGAAAACTGGCGGAACAGGAAAAGCGCCTGGAGGAAATGACCGAAAAAATGGGCCGCATGCGCCAGACTTATAAAAACATCATTCACGAACTGCGGCGGACAAACCGGGAAAAACAGGAGCGCATCCTGGAGATGGCGGCGGAATTGACATCTCTTTCCCGGTATTCCTCGGATGCCGCATCCGTTGAACTGCAGAAAGAAAACGAGCGGCTGCGAAAAGCCCTCTCCAGCGCTTCCCAGGAGCGGATGGAAATGGAGAACCAGCGGAACTGGACCCAAAACGTTCTGGAAAAACTGAAAATCCACTCTGAAACACAGGAAAGGCGCATCCGGGATCAGGAAGCCGAGATCGTGTTTCTGGAAGAGGAATTAACCAATGCCCTTCCGTCCAATGCGTTTTGCAAGGACATCAACGGATGCGACAAAGCCAATACGCCGGACTGCCCCGGTCCCCTGCTCTGCGGGAAGCGCATCCTGTACGTGGGAGGCCGCACCAATCTGATTCGTCACTACCGGTCACTGGTGGAACGCCACGGCGCGGAATTCATCCATCATGACGGGGGACTTGAGGATTGTACCGACCGGCTCCACCGGATGCTGGGCACGGCGGATTCCGTCTTTTGCCCCATCGACTGCGTGAGCCATAATATCTGCCTGGCGGTCAAATCCGCCTGCAAGCAGCGCTTCAAGCCGTTGAAATTCCTCCGCAGCTCCAGCCTGTCCATGCTGTCCCGGAGCCTGGAGGAAATGGATGATGCCTTTATTGAAGACGCCTCCGCGTCCTGACGGCCCGCGATTCCACTTTTTCGCAGTACAAAGATTGGAGGAAAATCATGATTATACGCAGTTCCATCAGCAGCCGGACGGAGCCCCGCATCTTTTTGAGGGATGCCCTGCATCGCATGTTCCCCCCATCCCGAAAGGTATCCGGTGCCGGCATGCCCCCAGACGGAAATACATACGGTGAACCCCGCAGTCCATATCCTTCCGGACAGAAGTCCCGTGACGGGGCGACCCGCTGAACCGGCTCATTTTTCTTTGGGACAGGTCATAACCCGTTTCTGTGCGGCGCCTCCTTTTTCAGCTGAACCGTTTTAGCTGAAACGGCCGAAACCATTCATTATCTCATAACCTGTCGGCCTCCGGCGGATAGTACCTTTGTAAGGATTTCTAAAAACGGTTTGATTTTTTTTAGGAATTTTACAAACAGACAACTTGACGCCAAGACGGTGATCGGATAAAAAGATTCCAGTGATGAATTGGCGCCCACCTCCACTTTTCAATTGACGGATCATGTTTAAAAAAAACAGGAAAAAGACGTTTGCCATACGGCATGATATCCCGGGACGACTGCGCCTGAGAATCCCCGAACTCCACAAGAGACCGGGCGCCGGTTCCCATATCCATGCCATTGAGGCTATAGAGGCGCACAGCGGCGTCGACTTCGTTCGCGTCAATCCGAAATGCGCCTCTCTGGTATTAAGATACGACCCGAAACAGACATCACGCGAAGCCATACTGGCCCAGGTCGGCAATCTGTTTTCCTCGGCGGGCGCGTTGCAAATCGGCTGCGACACTGTATGTTACTGCCAGTCCGATGCGCCCCGCTCCACCGGCACGGCCCTGAAGCACCTTGGCGCGGTGACCGCCGTGGTGGCCGGAACCTTTATCCGCACCAGCCTCATGGGCCTGGCCGTGGCCGAGACACTGGTTTCACCGCTGGGGCTCACCGTTGTCGCGCTGAGCCTCCCCCTGATTATCCGGGGGTACCGGGATCTGAAGGAAAAGCGGCCAAGTCTGGATGCCTTTCTCGCCGGCGGTGTGCTTGCTTCCGTGGCAGGCGGCGAAGCCGTCACCGCGCTGGAAATCCTCTGGATCAACTCCGGCGCGGAAACCCTTTCCACATGGATTGCCGAGCGCTCCCGCCGCCATATCTCCGAAATCCTGGATCTCACTTCTCACCATACCTTTGTTCTCATTGACGGAATAGAGGTCGAACGGGAAATCAAGGATCTGATCGTTGGCGATATCGTGGTTCTGCACACGGGTGAAAAAATTTCCGTGGACGGCGAAGTCGTTCATGGAGAGGCCCTGGTGAACGAGGCCCCGGTCACCGGACGGGGGGACGGCGTTCACAAAAAAATCGGCGACAAGGTCTTTGCCGGCACCTTTGTGGCGGAAGGCCTGATTCGCGTCAAGGCAGAGAGCGTGGGCGACGCCACCTACCTTTCCCGGATCATGCACAAGGTGCAAAACGAGTTGGAGTCCCGGGCCCCTATTGAAGGCGTGGCCGACCGCCTGGCCTCCCGCCTGGTGACCCTGGGATTTCTGACAACAGCCGCCACCTGGGTCATTACCGGAAGCCTGTACCGCGCCTATACCGTCCTTCTGATCATGGCCTGCCCCTGCGCCACGGTACTGGCGGCCTCCACGGCCGTAAGCGCGGCCATGAACGCAGCCGCGCGTCACCAGATCCTGATCAAGGGAGGGAGGTACCTGGAAGAAATCGGAAAATGCGAAACCGTTTTTTTCGATAAAACCGGTACCCTGACCACCACGGAACCGGTTCTTCAAAAGACGGTGGGCATCACCAGCTCCCATTCCCCGGTGATGGCCGAAGATCTGCTGCAGCTAGCCGCTTCCGCCGAAGCACATAATCACCACCCCCTTGCCCAGGCCATCGTGGCCGAAGCCCGCCGCCGCGGCGTGGCGCCCCTGGGACATTCCGAATGCGATTATCACATGGGAATGGGTATGTGCGCCCGCGTGGACGGCGCCGAGATTCTGGTGGGCAACGCCAAACTGGCAAAACAGTATAACGCGCCCCTTGCCCCCCTGGAAAAAGAAGCTGCCGAACTGAGGGCCAGGGGACTCACGGTTCTGTATGTCCACAAAGACCGCAAATTGCAGGGGCTGCTGGGATTTTCCGGGAAAATACGGCCGGACGCGGCAGCGGCCATCACGCGTCTTCGTGAGCTGGGCGTGAAGCGGATGGCGCTTATCACCGGCGACGAGCCGGCATCATCCGAACGCCTTGCGGCCAAACTGGGCATAGAGGCCTGCCTGTCGTCCCTCATGCCAGAGGAAAAGGCGGAAGCCGTTGTCGAAGCCACGGAAAAATATGGCGCCATCCTCATGGTGGGCGACGGTATCAATGATGCCCTGGCCCTCACCCGGTCGGAAGTGGGCGTGGCATTCGGCACGGGAGGGTCGGAAGTAGCCGTGGAAGCGGCCGATGTGGCCCTGGCCCGGGATGATCTGCGGGGGCTGGTTGCCGTATATGAGCAGAGCCGAAAAACGGTTCATGTGGCCTATCAGAATTTCTGGCTCGCCACCGGCTCCAATCTGGTGGGCGTTGTTCTGGGCGGCCTGGGATTGCTGACGCCCGTCACCGCCGGGCTGGTCCATATCGGTCATTCCCTTGGCGTGCTGGCCAATTCCTCCCGACTTCTGCGCCTGCCGGAACCACAGTTGAAAAATACGGCCGACATCGAATCTGTTCATAAATTTCAATATGTTAGCGAGATTGAGGACGTATCTGTCCATTAAACACCATGTTCCTGGCCGTATCCGGATCAAATTCAGCCATCGCATGCTGCGGAACCCGCCGTCCGGGACCGTCCGGAAATTGATGAAGAAAAAAAACGGATAACGACTGTTACGCCATACCCAAGGAGAGTGATCCATGCATGAAGACAAACAGACGACCACCGGCGCCAGTGGTGCCCCGTCGGCAATCTCCGGAGAACAGCAGGGCGCTCCGGCCGGCGTGGAAATGGGGCAGCCCCATTATTCCTATGTAACGCCCGGCGTCGCGCCCTACCAGGGCGCCCCTGTTTCGGGCAACCCGGAAAACACGCAGCCCGCAACAGCGGCCCAGGGCCAGGGTGCTCCCGCATCGTTTCAGCAGCCGTATATGCAGGCACCCCCTCAGCAGCCATATATGCAGGCACCCCCTCAGCAGCCATATATGCAGGCACCCCCTCAGCAGCCATATATGCAGGCACCCCCTCAACAGCCGTATATGCAGGCTGGGCCCGTCAGCGCCCCGATGAATCCCTATGCGGGACAGGCACCCGCCGGAATGCAGCCGACTGCGCCTCCCGCAAACGGTACGCTATACGCCCAGGGAGGATCCCCCCCGACACAACCTCAGACTGCGGCGCCCCAGACAGCGTACAATCCAAATTATACCGATGCCCAGACGGCATATACGGCAAATCCTTATCCCGGACAGCAGGCGCAGCCCGCCCCGAATCAGAGCCAGGGCGCTGAAAACCGTTACGGCGAACTCTATGGCCTTCTCAATGACGCAGCCAATGGAAATCCCGATGTCGCCGGTTTTCTGGATTTCTTCCAGACCTCCAGCAGCGATTTTTGGAAAGGCGCCTTACTGGGTGCGGGTCTGGCGCTGCTGCTGGCCAATGACGCGGTCAAATCAGCCATAACGGCGGGCCTCGGCAGCGCCATGGGTTTTATGGGAGGCAGTGCGGCGGCGGAAGCCGGGGAAGCCGCCGAAGACAAAAAAGCCGAAGAAGAACTCGCAAAGGAGAATAAATAATGACCAGAACGACATATGTAAGCGCCCCCCGGGCCGCGCTGGCCGTCGGGGCGGCCGGCGCCATTATCGGCGGTGCCGTTGCCGCCGCGCGCAATTACGGCAAGATGCGCAACGACGAGATGACCTCTGAGGAGGCCGTCAAAAATGTACTCCGCGAATCCGGCACCACCGGGATTGCCACGGCCACCGGGGCCGCTGTCATGGGAGGCCTGGGTCTCACCGGGCTGCTCTCCCTGGCCGGCATGGTCGTGGTGACCGCCGGCGCCAAACATCTGACGGACAGACTCATCGACGGCAATTATATCTGCGGCGCATCCCGATCCGCCAAACCCGACCTGATTGAGGAAGACGAAAAGGGAACATCGGCAACCAAATAACGGGCCATACCCGGCGATATTGATTTCAGGAGAAGAATTTCATGAACTATTCCAATGAAGCGGCGCCTCAGCTGAATGCGACAAGCTATTACGGCGTTCCCGTATCCCAGACCCAGTACGACCGGTATACCGCCTATCCGGCGCCGCCCGCCACGGTGGACAACTGGTTCCAGTTCAATAACCCGGCCTATGTGAAAGGGCTTGTCGTGGGCGCCGCCGTGGCGCTGGTGGCGGCGAATCCCACCGTGCAGCGGGCCGTCGTAAGCGGGGTTGTCAAACTCTGGACCGGCCTGCAAGGCGGCGTGGAAGAAATCAAGGAACACGTCAAGGATGTAAAGGCGGAAATCAGCAGCAAAGAATAACCCGGCCTGGCACCGGCGGGACGGTCCGGCCGGGCCGTTCCCGGCTTTTCAGCGGAGCAGATCATGATGACAAATTCCCCGGAGACCGACGGCAAATCACCGGCGGCCAATACCGCTACCATCAAAAAAACGAACGCCAGAGAGCTGGCCAAGCTTGGCCTTACCACGACCCTTGGCGTCCTCGTGGTCACCGGATTTTCTTCCCGCAGCGCCACCGCCAGAAAATTGCATGTATTGGCCGGCGGGGCTCTGCTAGGGCTCAGTTTATGGCATTCCATGCTCTACCAGCCCAAAAAACGCTCCCCCAAAAAAGAGGGGGAAAACAAATGACCCGAGGGCCGCAGAGCCGAAAACCGAGATTTCGGACTGTCCATGAAATACAAGGCCGGCTCCGGCTTAAAAGCAACCAGTTGCGCGACCCCCACCTGGATATCGAATATGTGTCCGCGCTCATGCTGGCTCAGCCGGGCGTAAAAGAAGTGCGGATCAATCCTTCGGCCGCCTGCATCATCATCCGGTACAGCCCGGACCAGGATGCCCATGCCGCCAGGGAACGCTTTCTCAAGGTACTCCACAACCTGCCGCGGGACGCGTGGTCTCCGGTCCCGGGCAGCCCGGGCGGACCGGACCGGACCGGAGTGGCCGGCCGGGCTCTCGCGGCGGCCCTGACACCTGTTCTGCCCCGGCCCGTAGCGGCGGTCATGAGCTGGACGCTGGCGGCGCCGACCCTTCTCAAGGGGGCGGACACCCTGGTCAACGAGGGCCTCAAGGTGGAGGTGCTGGATGCCAGTGTCAAGCTGTTCGCTCTGATCCAGGGAGATTATTTTACCAGCAATACCGTGGGCGCCATGCTCAGCCTGGCGGACCATGTCGAACACAGGGCCGAACGAAAAACCACCGATCTTCTGTCGGGCCTGCTGCGGCCGCAGGTAGAAACGGTTCGTGTGCGTCGCAATGATCTGGATGTCCAAATTCCCTTTGAGGAAACCCTTGTCGGCGATCTGGTGCTTTGCGGTCCCGGTGAAATGAGCGCCGTTGACGGAACTGTGGTGGAAGGCGAAGCCCTGGTGAACACGGCCGCCATCACCGGAGAATCCGTCCCCCTGCATGTGGCGCCCGGAGACGAACTCCTTTCAGGCGGCGTGGTGGAAGAAGGCTCCCTGGTGATCAGGGCGCAGAGCGTTGGCTCGGATACCAGCACCGCCCGCATTTCCGGCTATATCCAGAGATCCCTGCGCAATTCTTCCGAGAAGCAGGAACGCACGGAAAAGCTGGCCGACCGGCTGGCCCCCATCACTTTCGGACTGGGCCTGGGGATTTTCGCCTTTACTGGAAGCCTGGCCCGGGCCGCTTCGGTCCTTACCGTGGATTATTCCTGTGCGGTCAAGCTGTCCACTCCCGTAGCCGTCCGCTCGGCCATGTATGCTGCCGGCAAGGAAGGCGTGCTGCTCAAGGGGGCCCGCGCCCTGGAATCACTGGCGTCGGCGGATACGGTAATTTTCGATAAAACCGGCACCCTGACGCAAGGGGCCCTGGAAGTCACGGACATCGTCCCTCTCGACGATGCGGCCGGAGCTGCAGACCGGCTTCTGGCGCTCGCCGCCGGAGCAGAACGACATTACAGCCATCCCATTGCCGCCGCCGTGGTGGCTGCGGCCAGGGAAAAGGGCCTGGATATGCCTGAAATGAGCCAGGTGGATTTTATCGTGGCCCACGGCGTATCCGCATATGTAAACGAAAAACGGGTTCTGGCGGGCAGCCGCCATTTCATCCACGACGATGAAAAAGTGGACTGCACGGCGGGAGACAGAAAGGCCAGGTCGCTTCAGGAACAGGGAAAAAGCCTGCTGTATATCGCCCGCGACGGCCGCCTGGAAGGCATTATCGCCATGCGCGATACCCTGCGGCCGGAAACGGCATCCGTTCTGGATGGTCTTCGAAGTCTGGGAATCAGGCGGCTGGTCATGCTCACCGGTGATCAGGAACGTGTCGCCTCGGCCCTTTGGACGGAACTGCCGGAACTGGACGAAGTACACGCCGAATGCAAACCCGAGGACAAGGCCCGCGTTCTGGAAAAACTCAAAGCCGAAGGCCGCAATATTATTTTTGTAGGCGACGGCGTCAATGATGCCCCGGCCCTGGCGGCTGCGGATGTGGGCGTCAGCATGCCCTCTGGCGCGGAGCTGGCGAGAGATATGGCCCAGGTGCTCCTGATGAAGGACGATCTGACCGGACTTGTCCACGCCCGGCAGCTGGCCCTGCGCACAGACCAGATACTCAAGGAATGCCTCTGGACATCCGTCGGGATCAATACCGCTCTTCTGGGGCTGGCAAGCGCGGATCTTATCCCTACCGTGGTCTCGGCCGCCGTTCATAACGGCAGCACCCTGGGCGTTCTGGCCTATGCCGGGATGCGCGGCGCCGCTCCCCCCCGCGCCTTACTCACCGCACCGCCGGCGGACTGGGAGAACGCAACGGCCCATGGCGTGGAAGACGACGCCGGCGATTCGACGGCCGGGGATGCCGTCAAATAACCCGCTGGCGATGGAAAACCAAGCCATGAAGGATATGAAAATGATTCAACCTCTCAGCGAGGCGCCTTACGACACCCCACTGGCCTACCAGCAGGCGACCCATGCCTCTCTTGCCCGCCGTCTGCAAGGGCTTGGCATCGAAAAAGGAGACCTTGTCACCCGTATGAGCGAGGGGGAGAACGCGAGCAGTGTACGTGTAAAGACCCCTGTCGGCGAAGCCGTTCTGGCGGCGGGGATGGCTGCGAAAATCATTATTCACCATGATGACGGTCATAAGACGCCTGTCTCGGAAATGCAGGCCGGAGAAGAAGGGCATGTGGAAGGGCTGGTCTGCGGGCCTGGCCTGGAAAAGGGACTCGAAAAATTGGGTATACGGGAGAATACCCGCATTACCATGCTCAGGCGATTGCCTTCCATGGATTATATCGTATTGAAACAGGGCCTTCGCCTGATTTTGACCGACGGGCAAGCGGCAAAAATCTGGGGCACCTCCCAAGGCAGGGAAATGCAACTCGCCGTGGCGGGCGGGGGTGTCCCCTTTGAAGTGACAAAGCTGCTGGGCGGTATGGGAGCCACGGCGACCTTCCAGCAGAATGATATCGCCCCCGGGGTGATGCTTCAGCTGGAAAGCGTTCGCCCCGTCCCCCGGACCACCAAGGGACGCGGAGTCGAGAAGCTGGGTGTTTTGCAGGCACAGTCAGGCCTGCGCCTTTATCTCAGGCCTGACATGGAGGCGGCAATCCTGGTGAGTGTATAACCCATAAGGATTAAGCTGACCTGGTCCATCCTGAACGCCGGTATCAACCACAAAAATTCGCGGGGCAGGTCAGACTTAATCCATAGTTCAGGAAGCCCGGACTCCAGGCACGGTGTTTGTATTATGGGGATTGCTTTTGACGGAGGAGGAAGTCGGGAGAGCGGCAGCCCCTCTTAAATCGGCTCCTGCCGAAACAACCCATAAGACGCGGCGCAGCCGCACCTTATTTCAGCGGTATTTATTCCCGCTGAACCGCTTGTTGTCTGAGAATCAGCCCTGGCAATGGCGGTGACATCATCTGGTGAGGCAGAATGGTATAGCTGTAAATCAGCTTCCCGCCGCAGTCGGGGCAGCGGGTTGCCGCTTGTTCCGCTTCGGCCTTTTTGATTTCCGGTTCTTTGACATCAAAGCCCTGCAATAATTCAACGGCGGCCCGCACCAAGCCGACCGACACGCC
>PDWI01001234.1_pt1 | contig 40797 bp, 45 predicted proteins | sample 1430891 | NCBI WGS metagenome assembly PDWI01 (sample SAMN01162508, study PRJNA174530) | Oral metagenome, whole genome shotgun sequencing project. | biome: Marine environment; feature: Marine mammal; material: Swab sample of the gingival sulcus; isolation source: swab sample of gingival sulcus... | reverse complement strand
TATGGAGATTATCATATGGGAATAACTGCAGAAAATGTTGCTGAAAAATATTCAGTTACAAGAGAAGATCAAGATGAACTAGCTGTTAGATCTCAAAACAATGCAGAGAGAGCTCAAAAAGAAGGTAGATTTAAAGATGAAATAGTACCTGTAACTATTCCACAGAGAAAGGGAGATCCTAAAGTTGTTAGTGAGGATGAATATATCAGAAAAGGTGCTACACTAGAAGGACTAGCTAAGCTTAGACCAGCATTTAAAAAAGATGGAACTGTAACAGCAGGAAATGCATCTGGAATAAATGATGGAGCTGCAATGCTAGTTATCATGAGTAAAGAAAAAGCAGAAGAGCTTGGTGTTAAGCCTTTAGTTACTATTAAAGCATACGCAACTTGCGGTGTTGATCCAGCATATATGGGAACAGGACCAATTCCTTCAAGTAAAGAAGCACTTGAAAAAGCTGGTTGGACAGTAGATGATCTAGATTTAATTGAAGCTAATGAAGCTTTTGCAGCACAGGCAGTTGCAGTAAACAGAGAATTAAAGTTAGATGTAAATAAAGTAAACGTAAATGGTGGAGCAATTGCTCTAGGCCATCCAATTGGAGCTAGTGGAGCAAGAATTTTGGTTACTCTTATTCACGAAATGATTAAGAGAGATTCTAAGAAAGGTTTAGCTACTCTTTGTATAGGTGGTGGAATGGGAACTGCTCTACTTGTAGAGAGGTAAGATGAAAGTAAAGTTCACAGAAGAAGCAAAGAAGCTTTTGAATAAGAAAAACGAAAAGAATGTAAGATTCTATATAGAAACAGTAAGCTGCTGATCAGGGAGCATGAATCAACCGGTGGTTGATATAGGTTTACCAATTGATCCAGAAGATCAAGAAGTTTTTGAATCGGAAGGATTTAAACTCTATGCTCGTGCAGATACTGTAAGTAGAATAGGCGATAAAACACTTTTAATAAGTGCGAGAGGACTATTCCAAAAGAGAATCTATGTAAAAGACATACTTTAAAAAGAATAAATGCTCTGGTTAATACCAGAGCATTTACTTTTTTCTTTTTATTTATTGATGTTTTCTATATTCCAGATATGTTTCGAATAATTTGCTATCGATCTATCTGATGAAAATCTCGAACTCTTTATTATATTTGTAAGAGCTTTTATCGCCCATTTTTCTTTTTGAACATAATCTTCAAGAGCTCTATTATGAGTAACTCTATATGAGTCAAAATCTGCCATTAGGAAATATTGGTCTGCCATTTCCCAGTCTGAACCGTTTAGTAGTGAGTCGTGTATTTCTTGGAAAACTCCATCCGTGTCATCAAATGTTCCGTCTATTAGGGTGTCTACAACTCGCTTTAAACCTTCTACATTATCGTAGTAATGCTTAGGATTATATTTTTCTCTTAGATTTCTTACTTCGTCAACCTTGAGACCGAACATATAATTGAACGATTCTCCTGCTTCTTCCACTATTTCTATATTTGCACCGTCAACGGTTCCAAGTGTAACGGCACCGTTCATCATGAACTTCATGTTTCCAGTACCAGAAGCTTCTTTTCCTGCAGTAGATATCTGTTCTGAAATATCTCCTGCTGGGAATAGTTTTTGTGCGTATGAAACATTATAATTTGTAACAAATACTACTTTCATGTGTTCGTTTACATCTTTATCATTATTTATTAAATCAGAGAGCTGAAGTATAAACTGAATAATTCCTTTTGCACGTCTATATCCAGGAGCTGACTTAGCCCCAAAAATATGAACTATCTTAGTTTTAGGTTTGTATTTTCCATCTTTAATTTTAAAGTAGTAATCCAAAATTAAAAATGCATTTAGAAGCTGTCTTTTATATTCGTGGAGTCGTTTAACTTGAATATCAAAGACTGCCTCTGGATCGATTTCTATTCCCTCTTTTTCTAGGATATAATCTGCTAGTTCTTGTTTTTTGATCTTTTTAATTTCTATGAATTCTTCTATTACATTAGGATCATACTGTTTTGATTCTAATTTTTTTAGTTCTTTTAATTCCTTAATCCACTTTTTGTTTCCGAGGAGTTTTGTCAAGAGTTTAGCCAGTTCTCTATTTGAAGAGTTAAGCCACCTTCTCTGAGTAACACCATTTGTTATATTTCGTATCTTTTGTGGATAAACATCATTCCAATCTTTTAGGGTCTCGTCCTTTAGTATTGAGGTGTGGACTCTTGCCACTCCGTTTACATATCTTGAGCCAAAGATGGCAAGGTGAGCCATATGTATTTGTCCATTTTGTAGGATATGCATTCTTTCAGCTTTTTCCGGTTCTACATTTCTGATTTCAAGCTCTTTTATGAGTTCTTCATTAATCATCTCGATGATTTCGTATATTCTAGGTAGTTTTTCTCGGTATAGGTTTTGATCCCATTTTTCAAGCGCTTCTTGTAATATTGTATGATTCGTATAATTAAAAGTACATCTTGCAATTTTAAGAGAATCTTCAAAAGTAAAACCTTCTTTATCCATAAGTATTCTTGTGAGTTCAGCCACAGCAACAGCTGGGTGTGTATCGTTTAACTGAACGGTATTAAAGTCAGCAAATGTGACAAGATCACCGTGTTTCGTCTTATGTTTTTCAACCAAGTCCTGTATAGAAGCACTTGTGAAGAAATACTGTTGTTTAAGCCTTAACACTTTTCCTTCCGTTCTACTGTCATTTGGATACAGAACTCTTGAAATATCAGCTGCTCTGTTTGCCTCTGCAAGGGCAGCATCGTATTCTTGATTATTAAAAAGTTCAAAATTAAACTCCTCAATCGGTTCGCTTCTCCAGAGTCGAAGTGTATTAATAACCAGAGAGTCATATCCGATTATTGGAGTGTCATAGGGGATGGCATAAACTTTTTGATCACTAAATTCTATCAGCTTTTTTTCACTTTCTCTTCTTATTGACCAGGGATCACCGTACTTTAGCCAAGTGTCGGCTTTTTCCACCTGTTTATTATTTTCGAATACTTGTCTAAATATTCCGTATTCATATCTTATACCATAGCCATGTAGCTGAAAATTATGTGTTGCAGCTGAATCTAAAAAACAGGCTGCCAGTCTTCCAAGGCCACCATTACCGAGTCCAGCATCCGATTCTTTTTCTTCAATGGCGTTTATGTCAAGGCCTATCTCTTGTAGAGATTCTTTTATTTCATCATATATTTCTAGATTAGATAGATTGTTAGCTAAAGCTCTTCCCATTAAGTATTCACTACTTAAATAGTAGGCTTTTCTGTGTTTATTTGCTTCACTATCGCTTTCCCAATAACTTGTAATAAGCCTCATTATCACTTTAGATACGCTATTATATATCTCGTAATCTTTTGCCCTTTCAAGTGAAGTTGCGTAGTCGCACCTTAAAGTACTTTTTACATTAAAGATAAAGTCGTCTTTGCTGAATAAATTCATTTTCTGATCTCCTAACTAATTGTGCTAATTTTATAACAGTTGTTTTCTTATTTTTACACTGCCTTAACATTATATCACAAAAAGTGTTATTTAAAACGTATAATGGATAAAAAATAAGTATATAAGATTAGGAGGTTTACATGAACATAGAATTATCTTTTACAAAGTATAAGGAAAGTGATTTATTAAACTATCAGAAAAGAGTATCCGATGCACACATTCATCTTAATAATCGAACAGGAGAGGGCAGTGACTATTTAGGATGGTTGGACTATACTTGTCCAGAAGATGAATTGACACTCATTAAGAATCTGACAAAGGAAATTCATCAAAAAGCTGAGGTTTTAATTGTAATAGGAATTGGTGGAAGCTATCTTGGGGCAAAATCTGTAATTGAAGCGCTTGGAAAAAAATATAAAAAAGATAAAGTTGAAGTCGTTTTTGCAGGTAATTCTGTAAGCACTAGTGATCTGAAATCACTGATTGAATACGTAGAAGATAAATCCGTATACGTAAATGTAATATCAAAATCTGGAAGAACACTTGAGAGTTCAATTGCATTTAGACTTATAAGTGAACACATAAAAGAGAAATACGCAAGTGAGTATTCAGATAGGATAATCGTTACTACTGATCCAGTTGATGGTGCGCTCAATAAACTTAAAGAACTTTATGGATTTCGCAAGTTGTCAATTCCAAAAAATATAGGAGGGAGATATTCGGTTATTACTCCTGTTGGACTTCTTCCTATCAGCGTTGCTGGCTATGATATTGATTGTTTCATTAATGGGGTTAAAAAAGCAAGAGAGGAATTTTCGGATGAAGAAATTCTTAAAAATTCAGCTTATAAATATGCAGTTTTGAGAAATCTTTACTATGAAAAAGAAGGGAAAACAGTAGAAGCACTTACACTATATGAACCTAGATATGCGGGAATAGGTCAGTGGTACCAACAGTTATTTGGAGAAAGTGAAGGTAAAGATAGGAAAGGCATTTATCCTAGTTTTTTAATAAATACTACTGATCTCCACTCACTTGGTCAGTATATTCAAGATGGTGAAAGGCAGTTATTTGAAACTGTTTTGTGGGTTAAAAGTATAGAAGAAGAAGTAATAATAAAAGCGGACAGTGAAAACTTAGATGGACTCAACTACTTAGAAGGGAAATCTCTTTTAGAAATAAATGAAACTGCTATGTTAGCGACTGCGCTTTCGCATTTTGATGGTGGAAGTGAGAGCATATTTATTATTTTAGATAATATGAATGAAGAAGAGATCGGTAGGTTATATTTCTTCTTTATGAAGGCATGTGCGATTGGAGGGTATTTACTCGGAGTAAATCCTTTTAATCAGCCGGGTGTGGAAGGATATAAGAACAACATGTTTGAACTCTTAGGAAAACCTGGAACAGATGGAAGTAAAACGCTAAAGAGATTAGCTGAAATGAGAGCTAAGTAAATTTTTTATCGTGTTTCATTATTAGAGTTAGTCCGGCAAGTCCTATCACACATAGGGAACTCATTGCGACCCAACTCATAGAGATGCCGATATTTAGTATAAAGAAACTCATTAGTTTGGGACTGAGAACGATAGCGGTACCCCTTATTAAATCGACCATAGCGCCAAAACGCGCCCTTTGATTTATAGGGGTATTTTGCATTATATATACCGTTGAATTTGTCACCGTTAATATCTGTCCAACCGTCCAGATTATTACTGATACATAGTATAGAATGAGTATATTTTGTATAAATGCATACATTACAAAACCTATAGCAGTAAGTAATGTGCCGAAAATTACATTTTTTATCGGCTTGAACTTGAGGGATATATTATTTACAAATACAGATAAAAATATTATTACTAGTGCATTAACACTTACAATATTTCCCATAATCTCAGGCGCTGTTTCTTTTCCAAAAAAGGTAAGAACGTGTTCTTGAAGTCCGAATCTGAGCTGAGATGGGAGTGAGTATCCAAATAGTGAAAATAGGATAAACAACACTAGAGTCTTTCTACTGAGAAGTGCCTTTATAGGGTTTGATTTATCGACCATCTGAGATTTAACTTTAACTTCGCTATGAGAGGGTTTTACATCTTTCACATATAGTAGAATTAGTATTACCGATATTGCTGTAGTAATACCGTCTATAAAGAAAAACCATTTTAGGTAATTTGTCATTAGCCTTCCACCGATTATTCCACCGAATGCAAGTCCCAGACTCATTCCCATATACATAAGGTTGAAAGCTCTTTTTTGATCCACTTCATCGGGACATATATCTGCTATCATAGCATTTAATATTGGATTTGCCATAGAGTAGAAGAAAGAAGATATAATCATCAATATTGGAATGAGACTTATGTATGATTCGGTTAAAAAGCCGCAGACAAAAAGAAAAGCACATCCTGCTATCGTCGCTCTGACATACGTGTTCTTCTTATTTGTTCTATCACCGAGATAACCACCGATAATAGGAGCGAGTGTGGTGGAGACTCCAGTTATTATTATATAGTTGGCAACAGTATCGATGCTGTAACCCAGAGCTGATTTTAGTAGAAGGGCAAGAAAGCTCATTACAAATCCACCAACTAAATTTATTATAGTAGCAAAGAAAAGTACATAAATACTTTTTGGTAATTTTCCATATGCTGTTGTGATGATTAAAAGAACTCTTTTCATATAGGAATCCTCCTTTAAGAATAATATCACAGAATAAGTTATTTGAGAACATCTTGAAGAAGATGTGATATTTTATTAACTAATGGGAGTTGTTTTTATTAATATAGGTGTTATAATTAGATACGATATAGTTAAAATGTATTTAGAATAGGAGTTTATATGAGGTTTACGGATTTACACTGTGACACACTTTTAAAAATGTTTATCAGAAAAGAAGATGACATGTATGACGTTCCTGAGGTCAGTGTTGATATAAAAAGAATGAAGAAAGCTAATCAGATTTGTCAATTCTTTGCAATGTTTTTACCGACGAAGGAAATGTATTACAAGTATAAAATAAAGATAAATGATATAAAATACGTTGAGTCACTTGCAGCAATTTTAAAGTACAATGTAGATAAGTACAGCGATGAGATTGCTATGGCATACAATATGTCTGACATTGAGGAAAATAGAAAAAATGGTAAAATGTCTGCTGTACTTACCATAGAAGACTCTAGACTTATCTCAAACAACATGGAAAGAATAGACAGGGTGTATGATTTAGGTGTTAGACTTATGACACTAACCTGGAATTTTGAAAATTGTTTTGGGTATCCAAATTCGAAGAATAAAGAGATTATGAATTTACCACTTAAGAAATTTGGGGTAGAAGCAGTTAAGTATATGCAAGAAAAAGGTATAATAGTAGATGCATCACATCTCAATGATGGAGGCTTTTATACACTTTTAGAGATATGTGACAAACCTTTTGTTGCGTCGCATTCGAATATGAGGAGTATTACAGGTCATACTAGGAATCTTACAGATGATATGCTTAAAAAACTCGCTGATAAGGGTGGAGTTTCTGGAATCAACTTTGCATCTGCATTTCTATGCGATAGGGGAGATGATGTCTCTAAAGTTGATGACATGGTTCTTCATATAAAGAAAATGAGAGATGTAGCAGGAATTGATGTTATTGCACTCGGTTCAGACTTTGATGGAATAAGTTCAAAACTTGAAATAGATGGACCAGACAAAATGCATCTGTTAGAAGAAAGACTACTTAAGAATGGTTTTAGCAGTGAGGATGTAGAAAAAATATTTTATAAAAATGCACATAGAGTTATTAGAGAGTCCATGAAGTAGGAGGATTTATGAAGAAGTTTTTTGTTTTTTTTCTTGTCATGGCGCTAATCTTTTCTGTTGTAGGTTGTAATAAGGAAAGTTCATCTGGTAAGATGACAGCTAAAGAAATAATGGAAAAGACAAAAGTGAATTATGAAAATGTAAAAAGTATGTCGATGGAAGCTGATGTGGATATTCAGAGTGATAGTGAGTTTGTTCCCAAAATGGAAATGAAGATGGTATTTGATATTGTATCGGAACCGTTTCAGTTTAAAGGTAGTATTGAGACTGCTCTTGGAGATATAGAAATGTGTGTAACTGATGACAAAACATATATACAAGACCCAGAAACGAAAGAGTGGATGGAGATTAGTAGTGACCAAGTTCAGTTACCAATAAATCTTGATATGTCTAATAAGCTTATAAGTATAGATGAAAAAAATGTAGAAAAACTTAAAGTTTCAGAAAAAGATGGTTTATATCATCTCACGATGAAAGGCAGTGGTGAAGATGTTGTAAGTTTTATGAAACCTTTTTCTGGTATGGCTGGGAATCCTTTAAATGATTCCTTTACACCTAAAAGTGTTAAAGTAGAATATTTAATAGATAAAGATAAATTCCTTATCGAAAATGTTAATACTAATGCTGAATTTGAGGTAGATGGTATGAGTGATGAGAAAATTAATCTTAAATTTGATGTGCAAATGCGTATGTCTAATTTAGATGGAATTGATAAAATAGAAGTACCTAAGGAAGTGCTTGAACTTCAATAATATATTATCAATATGTACTAAAGTATTTAGATTCATGAAAGAATCTACGAAATAGGAGGATTTATGAAAAAGCTTTTTGTTTTTATTCTTGTTATAGCGGTAATTTTTTCTGTTGTAGCTTGTAAAGGAAGTTCATCTGGCGAGATGACAGCTAAAGAAATAATGGAAAAGACAAAGGTAAATTATGAAGATGTAAAAAGTATGTCAATAGAAGCTGATATGAATATTGAGAGCGATAGTGAGCTTATTCCAAAAATTGAAATGCAAATGGCATTTGATATCATATCGGAACCTCTTGAGTTCAAAGCTACTGTTGATAGTATCCTTGGAAATATGGAGATGTATGCAACAAATGGTAAAATATATATGCAAAATCCGGCTACGAAAGAGTGGATGGAAGTTAGTAGTGAAGAAGCTAATTTGCCAATAAATCCGGATACATCTAATCAGTTTGTAAATGTAGATGAAAAAATTGTAGAAAATTTCAAAGTTTCAGAAAAAGATGGTCTATATTATCTTACTATGGAAGGAAATGACGAAGATATTATGAAATCTTGGTCTGATATGGCTGGCAACCCACCAACAGAAGATGTTAAGCCTAAAAACGTTAAGATAGAATATCTAATTGATAAAGAGAAATTTCTTATAGATGCTGTCAACTTTATTGGTGAATTTGAGGCAGATGGTATGAATAATGAGAAAATCAGTCTTAAAATTGAGATGAAAATGCGTATGTCTAACTTAAATGGAATTGACAAAATAGAAATACCTAAGGAAGTGCTTGACCTTCAATAATAAATTATCAATATGTAAAGGTGTTTAGACGAATGAAAAAGTTTATAAAATAGGAGGAAATTTATGAAAAAATTATTAATTTTTATTCTTGTTGTATCAGTTGTATTTTCTGTTGTAGCTTGTAAAGGCTCATCATCTGAGACTATGACAGCTAAAGAGATATTGGATAAAACAAATGAAAGTTATAAAGATGTCAAAAGTATGACATTAGAAATGAAGATGACTACAGAAAGTGATAATGAGATGATTCCAAAGTTTGACATGAAGATGACAATGGATATGATAGCTGAACCACTTCAATTCAAAGCTAATGTTGAGAGTGCTTTTGGAAACATGGAGATGTACGGAGCAGACGGAAAAGCATATATGCAAAATCCAGCTACGAAAGAGTGGATGGTGATGAGCAGTGAAGAAGCCAACTTACCAGTATCATTTGACATGTCTTCTCAGATGACCACTGTAGATGAAGAACTTGCAAAGAAGTTTAATGTTTCAGAAAAAGATGGTATGTATTCTCTAATTTTGGAAGGAGACGGTGAAGACCTTATGGAGTCTTGGACTAAGATGCTTGGGAATCCGCCGGCTGTTGGAACTACAGTAAAGAATTTGAAGATAGAGTATTTAATAGACAAAGAAAAATTTCTAATAGAAAAGGTTAATTTTATTGGCGATTTTGAGTCAGATGGAATGAACAATGAGAAAGTTAATGTAAAAGTTAATACAGAAATTAATATTACTAATTTAGATTCAGTAGAAAAAATAGAGATACCAAAGGAAGCACTTGATAGTGAATAATAGTAAATAAATTTTTTAAATACAACATAGGCTCATAAAAGAGTCTATGAAGTAGGAGGAATATATGAAAAAATTGTTAATTTTTATTCTTGTTATTTCGGTTATTTTTTCCGTTGTAGCTTGTAAGGGATCGTCATCTGATGCTATGACAGCCAAAGAGATAATGGAAAAGACAAAAGCGAGTTATGAGAACGTAAAGAGTATGACAATAGAGATGAACATGAATATGGAAAGCGATAATGAAATGATTCCGCAAATCAAAATGGATGTTGCGATGGATGTAATTTCTGAACCGCTTCAATTCAAAGGTAGTGTTGATACTCTTTTTGGTAAAATCGAGATGTACGGAGCAGATGGAAAAGTTTATATTCAAGATCCAACTACTAAAAAGTGGAGTGTAATGGATAATGAACAGGCAAATATACCAGTATCGATTGATAAATCTGCTCAGTTCGTAGATGTAGATGAAAACATTCTCGAAAAATTGAAAGTTTCAGAGAAAGAGGGGATGTACTATCTCACGCTTGAAGGAGATAGTGATGATCTTATGAAGTCTCTGACTGATATGGTTGGAAGTCCGTTACCTGAGGGGACTACAATAAATAATCTTAAAATGGATTATGTTATAGATAAAGAAAAATTTCTTATAGACAATATTCATATTGTAGGGGATTTTGATTCAGAACAAATGGGTGAAAAATTCAATTTAAAAATTGATGAGAAAATTATTATCACCAATTTAAATGGAATTGAAAAAATAGAAATACCTAAAGAAGCACTAGATAGTGAATAAAATAATTAATGAACCGATTAATATCGGTTCATTTCTTTTACCCATTTCGAGTATCTGTTTAGAATTTTTGCTGTAAGACCCCAAATTTCTTCATTATCATAGTTGTAAAATAAGATCTTAAATTTATTATTTCTGAATTCGTAGTTCTCACCATTGGGAATTCTTGAAAAGGGAAAGTCTTCTTCAAATTCATATTTTACCTTGAGATTATACTCTTCAGGTACTGCATTTAATAGTTCATCAAGCGGATAGTATAAGATAGATTCCACTTCCTCTCTATTGTAATTTAGTATCTCTTTATCGTCGGAGTATGTGAATAAAAATATGTGAAAAACATTATTTGCAAATGTACTGAACTCACACATTTTTCCTGTGTAGTAGAGTTTGTCCATGTCTAAGTTCAGTTCTTCAAGGGCTTCTCTTACAGATGCCATTATGGAAGATTCGTCTGGTTCTATGTTTCCACCGGGAAGACATATCTCGCTTGGTTGAGCTCTTAGCGTTTTAGCTCTTTTTTCTAGGATGATATATTTTTTGTCACCTATAGTTTGTATTATTATTGATAATGCGTATTCGTTCATTTTATTAGTAAGTTCCTTGTGTAGTCATTCTTAGTGTATTTTCCTCTTGATATATATCGATATATGTTTGTAGCTTTTATATCGATATCTAAAGACTGTTTTACTCTTATATCTTCACTATAACAGTCTGCAGCACTTGTTACTATATCTATATCTGAGTTTTTCTTTATTTTATTTAGAATAAGAGTTCCCTTTTTATTTAGTGCAAGAACTTTTAAGTATGTAACACCATATAGTCGTGAAAACTTAGATTTAGTAAGTCCCATCAATGAGTGTATTAAAAGCCTTTTCAGTCTTGCCATAGGGTATCTCTTGCTCTTTATATTTTTGAGAAGAGATAGGATGTCCTCTGTTGTAGGTAAATTATTATTGATAAGTTTATCGATCCCCTCAGAACAGAGATTGATATCAGTAAGTTTTTGATTGTATAGGTTTGCTATTATCATATCTGAGAAATCATTTAGTCTAACAGGGTTATCAAAGTCGTTTCCCATCTCGTATGGAAGAAATTCTCTTATCTCTTTTTTATTATTTAATGCTTTTCGAATAGCAAGAGCACTCGAGAATGGTTTTAATTCGTCGTCAAGATAATCGCTTCCTGAACGCTTTACACTTATCGGTATCATTTTTGATTGTATTTCAATCATCGAAATAAGATAGCTGAGAGCGAGTATATCGTTAGGTTTCGAAGCGCTGAGCTCTGTGAATTCTTTTAGTGCTAGAGATTTAGCTGCTGCGTAGCTTAAGCCTTTTTCTAGTTGTTTTTTAAAGGATTGTATTATCTCATGTTTATATTTGTGATTAATGTGAGCTAATTCTTTTAGATTATCAAGGGAATCGCTTTCGGTTCCAAAGCTTAAAAAGTCGATTACCGATAGTTCTTCCAGTATGCTTACAGCACCCTTTGCAAATCTCTCTGCAGAAGAAGTGGCGTATATAAAGGGAAGTTCTATTACTAGATCAACTCCGCATTTAATAGCCCTTTCAGCTCTGATGTACTTGTCTATTATAGCCGGTTCTCCTCTTTGCACAAAATTGCCACTCATGATTGCTACAACGTAATTAGAACCGGTTAATTCTTTTGTCTTTTCTATATGAAATTTATGACCATAATGAAATGGATTATATTCTGAAATAATGCCTATTGTTTTCATAATGATATTATACTATAAAAAGAAAAAAACCCAAGTGTAACACTTGGGTCAGTTTTACTTGATTAGGTCTAGAGTGTCTAAAGCGATTGCGAGTTCTTCATTTGTAGGAACTACATATGCGCCAACTTTGGAGTTATCAGAACTTATTTCTTTAAATTCTCCTCTTACTTTATTTTTCTCTTTATCTAATTCGATGCCCATGAATTCAAGACCTGAAAGTATTTCTTCTCTGTCTTCGATTCCGTTTTCACCAATTCCACCGGTAAATATTACAGCATCTATACCGCCCATTATAGCAGCATAACTAGCGATTGTCTTTTTTACTTCTCTTCTGAATATTTTTAGTGCGAGATCAGCTCTTTTATTTCCCTCTGCTTTCGCGTCGTTCAAATCTCTAAAGTCACTTGATACACCACTTATACCTAGTACACCAGATTTTTTATTTAAAAGGGTATCTAATTCTTTAGCAGATAGATTTTCTTTTTCTATTATGTATGTGCAGATTGCTGGATCGATGTCTCCACATCTAGTTCCCATTGGAAGTCCTGCAAGTGGAGTAAATCCCATAGAGGTATCTACACTTTCACCTCCTGCAACAGCACTTATACTTGAACCATTTCCAAGGTGACAAGTTACAATGTTCATATCTTTAACGTCTTTATTTAGTTCTTTTGCTAGTTTGTTTGCTACAAATTTGTGTGATGTACCGTGGAAACCATACCTTCTAATCTTGTAGTTTGTATACCATTCATATGGTACCGGATATATATATGCTTCTTCAGGCACTGTTTGATGGAATGCAGTGTCGAAAACTGCCACATTTGGAACACCTGGCATTAATTCTTGTATTGCTTCAATACCTAGTAGGTTAGGTGGGTTATGTAGAGGTGCGAGTTCAAAACAATCTCTTATTGCATTTGATACATTTTCGTCCACAACTATGGATTTCGAATACGATTCTCCACCGTGAACAACTCTGTGTCCAACTGCATTGATCTCAGATAGAGAAGAGATGATATTGTATTCTTCTTTTACAAGTCCCTCCAAGAGTATTTTAAGTGCATCAGAGTGATTGTCCATCTTTGTCTCAGTAGTATGCTTTGTACCATCACTGGTTTTAAGAATCATCCTTGAACCTTCGATTCCAATCCTTTCAATCAATCCGCTTGTCATTACTTCTTCTTTGTTCATATCAAAAAGTTGAAACTTTAATGATGATGAACCACAATTTACAACTAAAATTATCATATATTTCCTCCAAAGTGTGATATAGTTATTATATACTTAATTAGTATATTAATAAAGTTAATTTTGATAAAAGCTATACATACTAATTTAAAATAAGTAAATGCACTTGACAAAGCACTGGCGATTACTTATAATTTATCGAGTAAGAATTATGGTTGAAATATTAAGAAAAATTTTAAATAACACGATTAAAACTTATAAATTTGATAATGATTCCTTGGATATGTCTAAATTTGAAACTCCATTAAAGGTTTCTGGCAGTATTGAAAAGGAAGGAAACGCTTTAGTTCTTAAGTTTGAGGTTTTATCACACTACAAGCTTAACTGCTACAGATGTTTGGAGGCAGTAGAAGATGATTTTGAATTTTCTCATGAAGAAATAATAGAAGAGGATTTAGAAGAATTTGAGCTTGAGAAGGCAATAAATGATGAGATTTACTTACAGAAGCCAAATAGGGTTTTATGTGATGAAGATTGTTGTGGTCTATGCCCAGAGTGTGGAATAAATTTAAACCACGAAGAATGTGACTGCTCAGAGAAACGAACTAACGGAATATTTGATGATTTAAGCGATCTGTTTTCATAAAGGAGGAATTATGGCTGTACCAAAGAGAAAAACTTCAAAGTCTAGAAGGGACAAAAGAAGAGCGAGCAACATTAAAATGAGCGCACCACAACTTGTAGAATGTGCTAGCTGTCACGAACTTATTGCTCCTCATAGAGTGTGTCCTTATTGTGGTATGTATAAGAATACAGAAGTTGTAAAGCAAGCTGAAGAATAGACTTGAATATAAAATCCATTATTGTTAACAATAATGGATTTTTTCTTTTTCTATAAACATAAATTTATTTTTGAGGAATCTGCTCTGCGCAGTCAGCTGAGCCACTTGTTTTTAAAATATCCAAGCCGTGCATGATGGCATCTAGTACAAAGGATATGTTTTCTCTAGCCGCCTTTTCACTGCCTGGTAAATTAATGATGAGTGTTTCTCCCCGTATTCCAGAAACGCCACGAGAAAGGCAGGCTTTCGGTGTAATCTTCATGCTTTCAGCGCGCATCGCTTCGGATATGCCATTGGCCCATCTTTCAACCACATATTCCATCGCTTCTGGCGTCACATCTCTTTTGGAAAATCCAGTCCCACCAGTTGTGAGAATCAGGTCTACTTTCATGTCATCAGATAGCTTTATCAGTTCATCTTTTATAATCTCAATCTCATCAGGAATGATATTTGTATACACGACATCAAAATTATAGTCGTCTAAAATTTTGCACAGTGCTGGGCCGCTCGTGTCAATTCTCTCGCCGCGAACACCTTTATCACTTATGGTAATTACAGATGCTTTATACTTCATATTGTCTCCTTAAAAATCACTAATTAGTATCTTCCAAAACTGCAGTGTGGATAATTATAAGTTCCACAAGTCTGGCATAGTCCTCCAGCACCAAGATTCATGAGTTCTTCTTTCGTGAATTTTATACCAGTAAATATTTGAGGAAGTAATACATCAAGTACGGTCATGGGAAGATTAATCGCCGCACTGGGAACTCCAATCATAGCAATTTCATTAAGGTAGGCAAGCATAGTCATGTTTCCAGGTTGTGCTGGAACACCGTGAGTTATTATTTTAGCTCCAAGACTTTTTATAGCAGTTGGCGTTATATCGTCTGGATCTACTGACATTCCTCCTGTGTATATAATGAAATCAGCTCCATTTTCAATATGCTTTTTAGCAGCCTTTTCAATCATTTCTAATTTATCATCACAAATAGTAACTCCAATAATATCTGCTGGAAATCTGCTTAATTTTTCTCTTATAACAACTTCAAATTTATCTTTTATTCTTCCACTGTATATTTCAGAACCAGTTATAACAACTCCTACTTTCCTATTCTTATAGGGGATAATTTTAAATAGTTCTCTACCTTGACAAAGCTCCTCTGCCTTTTCAATTTGTTCTTCTTTTGTCACTAAAGGAATAATTCTCATAGAGACGGTACTGTCACCTTTAACTACAGGGTATTTATCTGGCACGGTTGTTATTGAAATATCGCCAATCATATTGATATCCTTTAAAAGTTCTTTGTCAACTCTGAACATACCATCCACTTCTGATTTGTGAACGATTTTTCCCTCTGCAACATCAGTTGGATACATATGTTTGGAAATACTCATAGCAGATAACCTTTTTGCCGCGTCCTCTTCATGAATATCTCCTACATTGTCCTCCCATATATACAGTTTATGTTTTCCTAAATCTAAAAGTTTTGGTATATCATCTTCGGTTATAATATGTCCTCTTTTAAATGCAATGCCTTTAAAATCGTCGGTTATTGCAGTTATATCATGGCATAATTTTTTGCCTACTGAATCTTCAACATTTATTTTTTTCATAATAATCTCCGAGTTTACCTCCTATGTATTTCTATGTAATTAATTTAAGAGAATATAAAAGTAGTATAACGTAAAATCTTAAATTATGTAATTGTTTTGGCGATATTTTTTTATATTTTTTACTTTTATGATATAATTATACATAATTGTCTAAAAGGAGAATAAAATGAAAGTTTGCACTAAATGCGGTGAAGTTTTGAATGATGGTGCTACATCGTGCTATAACTGTGGGTATTCTTCATTTGCGAAAAAAACTTCTAAAAGTAATTCTGATAAGAAAAAAAAGAGTAAAGGGAATGCTGGAAATGTTTTTGTTGGAGCTTTATCAAAATATGCTAAGTACTCTGCTCAAAATTGGAAAGGCCTAAAAACAGAAGGGAACCTAACGTATAGTTTTATCATACTTGTGCTGTTTTCTTTTCTTTTAACTGCTACAAGTTCGATATATTTAAAAATTGGGTTCAGATCATTTTTATTGGTATTTTTATATGTTATAGTTACTACAATTTTGTTTATACTAATGGCCTTTGTTATATCAAAGTATCTACTTCAAGGGAAGAAATCTATACTAGATATCATTCATAGCTATACATCTTTTCTTATTTTACCTAAAGCGATAACATTCGTTTTTTTGATTTTGGGTTTCATATTTAAAGGAGCTATGTTTTATGTATTTATGGTTTTACTCTTATTTACAATTGTTGCCAGTATTTGTACCGTGTTTGATTTATATGACAGACAGTACTACGCAGTAATAATAGTAACACTATTTAGTTACTTTATGCTTTATTCAGTTGTTATGAGAATGCTATCGTCTATTTTTTAAAGTGTAATTTTATCGTTTATTATTTCTGGAGATTTTGTTGATAGGTTTAATAATAGCTGCAGGTGGAAAAAGCACAAGAATGAAGTCAGGCAATAAACTTTTACTTGAATTAAGAGGTAAGAGCGTTTTGCATTTTACGATAGAGAAATTCTTGAATTTTAAGGAAATACAGAAAATTGTAGTTGTCACACCTGAAGAAGTATTTAAAAGTTTGAACATAAAAGACAGTAGAATTATTAGAGCAAATCCAGGCAAAACGAGGAAGGAATCTGTTTTGTCTGGACTTGAATTTTTTAATGAGAAAGATTTTGTGATGGTTCATGACGGTGCGAGACCATTTATACATAATGAAACTATAGAGAGTTGTATTCGTTTGGCTACTGATAAACAGGCGTTTTTTGTTGGAGTCAAATGTATAAACAGCATGAAGAAAAAGGAAGATGGAAAACTCATTTCGGTAGATAGAAATCTTTTTGTGGAAGTTCAGACACCACAGGGAGCTAGCTTCAATGATTTAAAAAAAGCACTTTCCTTTGATGGTGAATTTACGGATGAGTCTAGTGCACTTGAAAGACAAGGGGTTTACTCAAAAATGATTGAGGGAACTCTTGACAATGTTAAAATAACCACAGATGCACATAGGAGGTTACTGGATTGAGAGTGGGAATAGGAATTGACTACCATGTATTTGAAGATGGAAAAAAATGTTTCTTAGGTGGAGTGGAACTGCCGCTTGACTACGGTTTTAAAGCTCACAGCGATGGGGATGTTCTTATACACGCAATCATTGACGCGCTTTTTGGTGCCTGTGCTATGGGAGACATAGGAGAACACTTTCCTGATACTGATCCAACATACAAAAATATTGACAGTAAAGCATTACTTGCTGAAAGTCTAGAACTTACTAGAAATCGAGGTTTTAATATTGTAAACTTAGACTGTGTAATAATCTGTGAAAAATTTAAAGTAAATCCATATAAGAAAAAAATCAAGGAAAGTATTGCGAGTTTAATTGATGTAGATAAAAATCAGGTAAATATAAAAGCCACAACTCCCGAAAAGATGGGAGCTATCGGTAGATGCGAGGGAATTGCGGTTCACTGCGTTATTAGTGTTGACGAGAGGATATAGTTATGAAGATTAGAACAAGATTTGCTCCAAGTCCTACGGGTTATGTTCATGTTGGAAGTCTTAGAACTGCATTGTATTGTTATTTATATTCGAAGCAGCAAAAAGGAAGTTACATTCTCAGAATTGAAGATACAGATAGAAGCAGGTATGTAGAGGGTTCTATTGAAAATCTGATAAGAGAAATGAACTGGGCAGGAATAATTAATGATGAGGGAGCATATATCGAAAATGACAAGGTAAATCAAAGAGGAGATTATGGTCCCTATATTCAGAGTGAGAGACTCGAGATATATGACAAGTATGTCGATCAGCTTTTGGAGAGCGGTCATGCATATAAGTGTTTTTGTACTAAGAAAAGACTGGAAGAGCTTAAAGAAAGTGGCTCCCACGGTTATGATGGGAAGTGCAGAGGCTTAAGTGAAGATGAAATAGAAAAAAATATGGAAGAAAATAAACCTTATGTCGTTAGATTAAAGATGCCAAAGGATCAAGATGTGGTAATAGATGATCTAATTAGAGGAAAGGTTACGATGAACACATCAGACAGTGATGATCAAGTGCTTAGGAAGTCGGATGGTTTTCCAACATATCATATGGCGGTGGTAGTTGATGATCACCTTATGGAAATTAGTCACATAATAAGGGGAGAAGAGTGGCTTTCCTCTACTCCTAAACACATAATATTATATGAAGCTTTAGGATGGGATGCGCCTAAGTTTGCTCATCTTCCCAATATACTAGGCTCAAATAGGAAGAAGCTCTCTAAGAGAACAGGAGATGTTTCTGTTAGCGTATTTAGAGATAAGGGTTATCTTCCTGAAGCGCTGGTAAACTTCCTTGCACTCATAGGATGGAATCCTGGTACTGAGGAAGAGATTATGCCGATGGATAAGCTTATTGAGAGTTTTTCTTTTGAAAATGTTCAAAAGAGTCCAGGACTCTTTGACATTGATAAGTTAAATCATATCAATAATCACTATATAAGGATTGCAGACAATGAAAGACTTTACAAGCTGATTTCAGATAAAATAAATTTCTATGACAAAGATAAGATAATCGGAATAATTGATTTAGTAAAAGAAAAAGTGAATACGGTAAATGAACTCGTTAATTTTATTCCTAGTTTCTTTACGGAAGAAATAGAAATAGAAGAGGATGCGAAAGAAATAATTTTTAATGAGAAGTCTTTTGAAGTTATTAAACTACTTAGAGAAAAGCTGATAGCACTTGATGAATTTGAACCATCTCTTATAAAAGGAAAGATTAAAGAGATTCAAAAGGAACTGGGTGTAAAGGGTAAAGATTTGTTTATGCCGGTTAGAATAGGGGTTACTGGTTCTACTAAGGGTTCAGATTTGGCTAGAACGATTTCTCTTATGGGAAAAGAACTTGTAGTAAAGATATTGGATAAGACGATTGAGGAAATACATGAGAATTTATAATTCTTTAACATTAAAAAAAGAAAAATTTGTACCTATCAATGAAGATGAGGTAAGTATATATACATGTGGACCCACAGTCTATAACTATGCTCATATAGGAAATTTAAGAACTTATGTAAGTGAGGACATATTAGTTAGAGGGCTTGAGTATCTGGGTTACAATGTTAAAAGGGCAATGAACATCACAGATGTTGGTCATCTCACAGATGACGGAGATGAGGGTGATGACAAAATGCTCAAAGGTGCAGAGCGTGAAAACAAATCAGTGTATGAAATAGCAGATTTTTATACGAAAGCTTTCTTTAAAGATATGAACAGACTGAGTCTCAAGGAGCCAGATGCTGTTAGAAAGGCAACGGACTGTATTGATGAGTTTATAGACTTTATACTTGTTTTAAAGGAAAAGGGATATACCTATGAGAGTGGTGGAAATGTATACTTTGATATATCAAAAGTAGATGATTATACTAAGCTATCAAAAATGCCACTTGAAAATTTAAGAGTTGCTCATAGAGAAGATGTGAGTGTAGACGATAATAAGAAGAATCCTTTTGACTTTGTGCTCTGGTTTACAAAGAGCAAGTTTGAAAACCAGAAATTGGTATGGGATTCGCCATTTGGAAGAGGCTATCCAGGTTGGCATCTTGAATGCTCGGTGATATCGATGAGCATTTTTGGAGATACCCTTGATATTCACTGTGGAGGAATTGATCATGTGCCCACACATCATACCAATGAGATAGCACAGAGTGAGAGTTATACAGGTAAGAAATGGGTGAACTACTGGTGGCATGCAGAATTTCTTATTGATAATAACGGAAAGATGAGTAAGTCAAGTGGAGATTTTTTAAATATGGATAAACTGATAGAACTAGGTTATAAACCTATGCACTATAAGTACTATTTACTTGGCAGTCACTATAGAAGACAGCTCAGTTTTACTTTTGAATCTCTAGATGGAGCGAGAGACGCATATAAGAAACTTAAATTCAGAATAAAAAAGCTGGAAGGTGAGGCAAAGGAAACAAGCAGATACATACAAGAATTTAAAGATTTACTCAGCGATGATTTAAATACTCCAAACATACTTACGCTAATATACACCGTACTTGGTGATGATAGTCTTGAAAATGGTGAAAAGATTTATATTTTGTCTGAAATAGATAAGGTGTTACAGTTAGATCTTTTTTCGTTTGAAAGGATAGAATTAGCAGAGGACCTAAAGAGGGAAGTTGAAGAATTAATCGTTAAGAGAAAAGAAGCCAAAGAGTCAAAAAATTATGAAGAGGCTGACAGGATAAGAGATTATCTAAGTGGTAAGGGAATTATCCTTGTAGATACAAAAGAAGGAACTACATGGAAAGTGAAAGAGTAAAAGAACTAAATGGTGAACAGCTTTCATATATAGGTGATAGCGTTTATGAGCTCTACATAAGAAATTACATTTTAAATGAAAGCAGCATGTCAGTGAACGATTTAAATACACTGGCGACCAGTTATGTAAAGGGCGAATCACAGGCTAGAGCTGCAAAAGATATGTTAGATTTTTTTACAGATGATGAACTTTCTATCTATAAGAGGGGAAAAAACAGCAAGTTTAATTCTAGACCTAAAAGCTGTAGTATTTCAGATTATAAGATGGCAAGTGGACTAGAAGCAGTACTTGGATATTTGTTTTTGATGAATCAAAACAACAGGATAGAAGAGATAATGAATAAAATAATTAAACTTTTGGAGAAAAATTTATGAGTTCAAAGTGGGAATTTGGAAAAAGAGAGAAGAGACTTGTTATCGTTGTCATAATCCTTCTTATAGCTTTATTTATTAAGAGTTCTTATTTTGATGTGTATGAGGCTAAAAATACGAGTGAGAAAGAGGCTATTTCCGAAATAGAAAAGCTATTTCCAAGTAGTTTTCTTATTGATAAAAGAGTAGTTAAGATTAGAGAAATAGATATAAATGGTGAAGAGATAAGGTATGGTTATAATGTTACCTTAAGGTATTACCTCTTTCACTTTATACCTATAAGAGAAAAAATAATAAGGATGTAACATGGACTATATTTATGGTAAAAATGCTGTTTTAGAGGCTTTAAGTAAGTCAGATAAGGTAAGTAAGGTACTCATTCAAAATGGCATGAATATGTCATTTAAAAAGAAAATAATCAGTAGATGTAAAGAAAACAGTATTCCATATGTATTTGTAGAAAAGGCAAAACTCGATGAGATAACTGAAAATCATCAGGGAGTTGTCGCTTATGTGAGCAGTAGTGATTACTATGACTTTAATGAATTAGTGAAAGAAGAAGGTCTTATAGTACTTGTCGATGGAATTACAGATACTCATAACCTAGGTGCCATTATAAGAAGTGCATATGCATTTGGGGCAAAGGGTGTTGTTATTCCAAACAGAAGGAACGCAACTCTAAATTCAACAGTTTATAAGTCGAGTGCAGGAGCACTTTCTCATATAAAAGTGAGTAGAGTAAAAAATATAATAAGAGCAATTAAAGTGCTTAAAGAAAATGGATTCTGGATATATGGTTCATGCCTAGATACAAATGATACATTATTTGATATGAAATTTACTAAAAAGTCTGCTATAATAATAGGGTCTGAAGATACTGGTATATCGAAGAAAAAACTTGAGGAATGTGATTATCTTTATACGATACCAATGGATAATTTTGATTCACTCAACGCATCTGTTGCAGCAGGTATATCATTTTGTGAGTACTACAGACAAAACGGTTAATATGCCCTTGTGGCTCAGTAGGTTAGAGCGTCGCCTTGGTAAGGCGGAGATCGGCAGTTCGAATCTGCTCAAGGGCTCCATTAAAACATTGATATTTCAAGGAATATCAATGTTTTTTCTTTTTATAAAGATTCTTTATAATGGTATAAAAACAAGAGATTTTTGATACTTAATATACAAAAATTCAAAGAAAATTGATTAAAGAATACTTTTTGTTTATGGTATACTATTTACATTAAAAAATGGGGAGGGATATTATGGGATTTTTAGATAAAGCAAAAAAGGAATCATCATACTCTACAGCGAGTGGCGGAGACTATGAATATGTCGTTATACAGGTAACTTTGAAGGAAAAGTTTATTGGAACAGGATCTGGAAATTTAACCGAGCTAGAAAAGGTTATTAATAATCAGGCTAAAAAAGGTTATAGACTACATACTATGGCAACTAGTAATGGTGGAAGTAAAGGTTTAATGAGTGGTGATAGAATACAAGCGACTTTAGTTTTTGAAAAATTAAAAAAAGAATAGATTTTAAAACACCTTGTAAGGTGTTTTTTATTTTTGCTAGATTACATACTATTCAAAATATTTAAGAACTGTTTCTGTATTTCCTGTTTCAATTGCTTTAAGCATTTCTTCATCTTCTACAAAGTACTTTTTTATGAATTCATCTAGTTTTTCGTCTACTGGAACTCCATCGAAACCAGTTATAAGTCCTGTTTTAGGATCCACTTCTTTTAATCCTTCCTTATCTGTTAAGACCCAAGTGAAAGGTTCAGTTTTATCCGAATAGAATATGTAAGTTTTGCCAGCTTCTGGGATAGTGATACCTTCATACGCTTCTTCAATGTACTTAGTTTTTAATTCTTCATCAGAGTAGTTGGTAGTAATATTTTCATTGTCTACAATGTCTGTATACTTTCCAAGATTCATTATTCCGCCAGGACAAAATACGTCAACGTATTCATTTTCAGAGAAGTTTCCTTTGAATACTTTTTTAACTTTTATGACAATAGGCGTTCTTATTTGAGGATGTCCTTCATCTTTTTCGGTTATACCTTCTTTAACCTCTATTAATTTACCAATAAATACATCTTTATGTAGATTATAGTTGAACTTGGGATTGTTAAATCGATATATGGGTTCTATTACTATAAGCCCACTTTGAACTATGTCGTCTTTATTGATAGATTTTATAAAGTCTTTAATTTCATCGTCGTCATCTTCAAGGTCAATCACGAGCATATCAGTTTCAGCATCTGCTCCGCCTATTATTTTACTTTCTGAGTTATCTTCGGGACTAGTTACAAGAATATTAGTTTCAGAATCTTTACCGCCAATTATGTTAGTTTCTTGTGTATTAGAAGTTGAATTAATTTGGTTCTCACTAGAACACTTTTTACTGTTTCATGTACCACATGAGGTTAGTAGTAAAAGAAATACTATTAAAACTGCCAATGTTTTTTTCATTTTTTGTCTCCTTTCTATTTACGATATATCTACAAGGTCATTATACCACATATATTAGTTAGCCGTTGACAACTAATAATAAGGGTGATAGACTTTCATGTGTATTAAACATATAGAATAAGAAGGAGGTTTATAAATGTCAAAAAAATTAAAGATTAAGGATTTAGTGACTATTGGTATATTTTTTGTGATATATTTTGTGGTTATGTTTGCAGTAGGAATGATAGGTTTAGTTCCTATACTATTTTTAATTTATCCTACTGTGCTTGGTATAATAGGCGGCACTATTATAATGTTATTTATGGCTAAAACTCAGAAACCATGGGCTTTGTTTATACTTGGTATGCTGTCACCGCTTGTTATGTTTGCTATGGGTCATACAATCGTAGTTCCGATAATTTCTCTTATATTTATAGGTTTGGCTGAATACTTCTTTAGAAAAGGAGGATTTAAGTCGTTTAAATACAATGCAATCAGTCACGGTTTTTTTACTTGTTGGATAACTGGTTCTCTTATGCAAATGATACTTGCTAAAGAAAAATATATGGCTATGCATGTGAAGGCAGGTATGGATCCATCATATTTCCACAGGTTAGAATCTCTTATTTCATGGCCAATCATGCTTCTTATTACAGTCGGGGCTTTCATAGGCGGAATAATAGGAGCTTATATTGGTAAAGCTATGCTTAAAAAGCACTTTGAAAAAGCGGGTATTATTTAATGAATATAGATAGTACTCTCAATCCTACTCCTATATCAAAGCTAGTAGTTACTTTATTTTTGGCTTTTAATCTAACTGCAGCTATTTCTGAGATTTATTCAGGTATAACTGTAGTTGTTATAGCGCTATTTTTCGCTCTTAATTCTAGGGTGAAAACAGCTATAAAGAGCACAATTTTCTATTTTTGTATTGTGCTTTTACTGGAATATATTGGAAATGTTAATATGGCTTTTGTTAAAAATTATGTTTTAGTATTTATAGTTATGATTAAATTGTTTTTCATGCCATTTTTTGCAGGTAAATTTTTAATAGAGACCAGTGATGTTTCTTCGCTAATTGTTTCATTTGAAAAAATGAGATTCCCAGAAGTATTAGTTATACCTATAGCAGTTATGTTTCGTTACTTTCCGGCGTTTAAAGATGACAATAAAAACATTAAAATGGCGATGAAAATGAGGGGAATAACTTTTAAAAATCCTATTAAATATCTTGAGTATGTGAGTGTTCCACTTCTCATTTCAGCCACTAATATAGCTGATGACATATCAAAATCTGCGGAGACCAAATGCATAGCAGATCCTTGTAAAAAGACTAGGTATAATGAAGTGAAATTTTCATTTATAGATGCAGTATTTATAATTGTAATCGTTGCTTTGACAATACTTGGGAGGATTTATGCTTAGAATCAAAAACACAAGTTATAAATACAATCAAATTTCCGATAACTTTGATGTTTCAGATTTAAACTTAAAGGTAAATAAAGGCGAGTGCGTGCTTTTGTGTGGTAGAAGCGGAAGCGGAAAAACAACTATTACCAAATTAATTAATTCTTTAATTCCTAATTATTATGAAAATAGTAAACTTGAAGGCGAAGTTTTGGTAGATAATATGGATACAACTAACTCTGAAATATATGAAGTTTCCAGAGTGGTTAGCAGCGTATTTCAAAACCCTAAGACGCAGTTCTTCAATGTAAACACCACGAGTGAAATTTTGTTTTATCTTGAAAATAGAGGCTATGATAGAGATTATATGAAGCAAAAACTTACTGAAGTTGGAAAGATCTTTGCCATAGAACATTTATTTAATAGAGATATATTTGAACTCTCTGGTGGTGAAAAACAAATTATAGCTATTGCAGCTGCTTTTGCCAGTGGTACTGATATCATATTGCTTGATGAACCTTCGTCTAATCTAGATGAAGAAAAAACTGAGTTAATCGGAGAAATTCTATTTAAGCTTAAAGATTTAGGAAAAACTATTATCATATCTGAGCATAGATTTTACTACATTAAAGACATTATAGATAGAGTCTATTACATTGATAGTGGAAAAGTTTGTAAAGAATTCTCAAAGGAAGAATTTTTTAATCTAGATGAGATAAAAAGAAAATCTTTGGGTCTTAGGAGTATAGAGTTTGAATCACTTGATTTTAAGAATCGAAGTAGAGTTGAAGGTACAAAAAGTCTTCAAATAGAGAATATACTCTATAAATTTAAGGAGCAAAAGAGGTGTCTAAATATAAAAGATTTACTCTTTAAATTTGGTTCCGTAGTGGGTGTATATGGAAAGAATGGGATAGGCAAAAGTACATTTATAAGGATACTTATGGGACTTAGAAAAATAAAAGGAACAAAGATCTTGATAGAAGGTAGTTCTTTATCAGCTAGTAAGAGGCTTAAGAGAAGTTATCTAGTTATGCAAGACGTTAATCATCAATTATTTACTGATAGTGTTGAGACGGAAGTCACACTGGGATTATCAGATAAATATAACGATAAAGATGTTGACAGAGTGCTAAAAGGTCTTAATCTTTATCACCTTAAAGATCGACATCCAATGAGCCTTTCTGGAGGAGAGAAGCAGAGAGTTGCAATAGCAAGTGCTATCTTGTCTGGAGCTGAAATTATATGCTTTGATGAGCCTACTAGTGGTATGGATTATGATAATATGATGAAAATATCTAAGTTAATAAAGGAAATGATAGATAGTGAAATGATTATATTTATCATCTCACACGATCATGAATTTCTTAATAATACAGCTGATGAAATAGTAGATATGAGTAAGTTCAACTTACCCTTATAAAAGTTATACAGTAAACAATAAATATCCTCTCTAAATATTTAGAGAGGATATTTATGTGTTATAAGTTTTTTGGATTGATTTTAAATATGTAGTCTCCAGCATATGATGAAAATGATTCTCTTATATGAACTTCAATTTCTGAGTCACCTTCGATTCCGATACCACCTTCACAGTTTTCCTGAATGAATCCGGGCTGTACATTTTTTTGTATCATGCTGATATCAATATCTTCTGAATAAATATAGTTGTCTAATTCGATTCCATTTTGATATCCTGTTATGTAAAAGGCAAGAGAAGCTGCTGTCGATTCAGAACTATTATTTTTCCAATCATAGACAAATTTAATAGCTTCTTTTCCCTTTTCCCATGTACTTACTCTTTCGACAGACTTTATGGTCATTTCATATTCACCTATAGTAAAGGGAACACCTATTTGAATATATTGATCTTTACTAGTATCAGTTTGTGCAAGGCTTACTGTTTTCTTTCTTACTATCTTCTAAGTCACTGATTTTGTTGTTTAGGGTTTTAATCTCAGATTTTAAATCTTTATTTTCCTTTGAAAGTTTAGCTATCTCTTCCAAATTTATATTTTCATAATGGCATAATACTATATAATTAAATAAATAAAAATATTATATTTTGAGATTTTTTTCTTGTATCCACTTACCAAAAACTTCTGATTTTTTAGATTCTGAATATCCCAAATATTTATATCCTAATTTTTTTAATAAATTTATACTTGCAACATTTTCTTTTTCGGTAAAACTTATAAATTCACAATTAGGATACTTCTCATGCAATAGTTTTACAAAACTGTTTAGAATTTCATAGGCATATCCTCTGCGGTGATATTTATATGATAATGTATATCCTATTGTTATTGTAGTATCTACTGGCATAATAACCAATTCACCTATCATTTTATTTATGTTTTTTAACTCAATTGCAAAGATATAATTATTTTTCAGTGAAATTTTATCATTTTTATGTTCTCTTATTAGTTTTAGTATTTTCGCTCTGGTTTTAGATTGATTGCGCTGATATTTAGAGCAAATTTCATTGTTGCGATAATCATACATAATATCTATATCTGTTTCTTTTAACTGTCTTAAATATAAATTTTTTGTTTCTAAAAATATCATTTTTTATTCCTTATTATTTTTTTATTTGCTTAATATATTTTAAAAAATATATGTTATCTAACGATTGAAGAATACAGTATTAATTTAGTAGTAAATAAGATACACCTAGTATTAAAACGGATATTAATTTCCCATAAATATTTAATTTTTTCTTTTTATCAAAAACTAAAGTTACAAAAAGAATAATAGAGTATAATATGGATGAAATAATGATAGACCAAATATTTTTATGGAAGAAAGCTCCTGCAAAAGTTGTTACAATAAAAATTATAGGGACACCTATAACCATAAAAGATTTAACAACTTCCATGTTTTTATATGGTATATATAATCCTTTTTTACTTTTTAGTATTAATATATTTTTTTGATCCATTATTAAGTTGATAATATTATTGATAAGCATAGCTTGATGAAATACCAATACAAGAAAGCCGATATCTGATTTTTTTAGTATTACAATAAACTCGAAAGGTTCAAATTTATATAAAGTAAAAATTGTAAAAAATACTATCAATATGTATATAGTTACACTGAGCTTAACTCTTGAAAAGGTAATAAGATTCTTTTTTATTAAAGGATTTTTAATACTTATTTTTGCTACAACACTATTAATCTTTCTGCTTTTTTTAGCAGACCATTCTCTGTTAAAATCTTGGATATCACTAGCAGAGTTTTGTATAGCCAAGTTTTTAACTTTATTCATAAGAACCATCTCGTTGAATGTTTTTTCAAAGTTAAAACCAAAGGAACTTAAATTTCTTATATAAACTAGTGATGACAAAGTTAACATCAAAAGTAAAATAATGGAAAAGCTTACGCTAATATAGAGTGAGATATTTGCAAGTAGAGTGTATGATAAAAGTAATATTATATTTTTAACATTGATATTCTTGTTGTATATAGAGTATCTAACTATGAAAGATACTGCTAATAAATTAAAAATAATAAGTGCTATTTTTAAGAAATTAAAATCAATTTTAAATTTATTTAGTAGTAAAGAAATGATTATTCCAATAAAAAGCTTCTCAAATACTTTTTTTAATATTAAAAATTTTAATAAGGTATTAAACTTAGATACGGATAGATATAACATATTTGCAGGATGAAATTTGATTGGAAATTGTTTATTTAATAATGTATATAACAGAATAAGTATACTGATTACCATGGTTATTTGATAGCTATAATAATTAATTAACTCTAAATTAGCACTTAACATTTTATAGAGTTGGTAAACGAAATAAACAAGACCAGATAGCAATAGTATAAAAAACACAAAAAAATTTTTAATAATGGATTTTGTTTCTCTTATTTTCATTTTTATTGTGTAGAACAAAAGAATTGATATATCACTTTTCATTTATTCCCTCGCTATTATATGATAAGTGCAAATATAGTTCTTCAAGATTATTACAATCAGGAGCATTCTTAATTATTTCATCCAAAGGACCTGCTCCTATTAGTTTCCCGTCATCAATCATAATATAATAATCGCATATATCTTCTATTATACGTAATAGGTGAGTGGATATAATAACTGTCTTATCTTGAGTTTTAAGTTCTAAAAATTTTTGTTTTAAGTTTTTTATCTGTTTTGGGTCTAATGCGGAAAAAGGTTCATCTGATAGTAGTATTTTGTAATTTCTTAGTAGTGCGCAACAAATAATTATTTTTTGTAAATTCCCTTTTGAAAGCTCATGTGGAAATTTATGTAAATGTTTATCGAGTTCGAAGTATTTTACAAGAGGAGACACCATTTCTTCTGTTTGATACATTTTACTTATAAAATCAAAGTGTTCAGATGCGGTTAATTCCTCATAGTATACTGGAGTATCGGGAATATAAGAAAAAATATTATCTGACTGACCAATGGTATTACTTTTATTTCCGAAAACCTCTATTTCCCCAGAATAATCAGTATACATGTTTAGCAAACATTTAATCATAGTAGTTTTTCCAGAACCGTTAGCTCCTATTAGCCCGACAACTGAATTACTAGGTATATCAAAACTCATATTATTTAGTGCTTTGAATTCATCATAGTACTTACTGACTTTTTTAAATGATATAGAATTATTTTTGTCCATATAATCGCCTCACTTTTGATAATGCATTGTGTATCTTTCCATCTATCTCTTCTTTTGATGTGAAGAAGTCTTTCCCTTCATTTCTTATTTCATTTTCTATGAAGCTTAATTCTTCTCTGCTTACATTATAACAGTCTAAACATCTAGAGAGTCCCATCATGTAATGAAATCTTATATCTTTTGTATTTTTGAAAAGCTTTTTTCTTCTTTTCAAAATAGATAATCTTTCCTCAGAAGCTAGGTAAGAAAATAACTCATTTGAAATTTTATAGTATTGTTCAAGATTTATATTCTTATTTAGATTATTCTGTTCTGCTTCTTTTAGATTTATCTTCAATAAAGTTTTTTTGAATTCTATATTCAGTTTTGTTATTGTGGATGGAAAGTTTTTATCGGTTTTTGTTAGTATTAAATCAGTTTTTTCTATGAGTTCTGATATCAGTTGGTGATTTCCTTTCTTATTGTGAAGAAGATCTATTTTTTCTTTTATGTCTTCTTTGAGAAGGATAGGAAAGTTATGATTATTTATCAGGAAAGAAGTGTCGTCAAAGAGACCAAGACCCTTTATATTTAAAAAATTTCCTTCTGCTAAGTAGTTATCGATATCTATCAGGTAGTTTTTGTGAATAGTAAATTCACCTAAAACTAAACTCGATTTGTAGAGGTATGAGTTTAGATTTAAGAAATGAAAGAGCATTTCTTCCATACTTTTTTGTTTTATTGTCAGATTGTCATTTTGGGAAACATTATGATACAGCATAGATAAACCATAACTGAATAATTGATAGTTTCTAGCATTTAAAGTGCTTTTATTATTTCTTTTACAGTCTAATAGTTCTTCCAATATTAAAGCTTTATCGTAATCTTTCTCTTTCATAAATTTTCCTATATAAACCAAGCATTTGAAATTTGAATAGGTACGTTAAACAGATGAACTTCATTTAGGTTTGGTATGTCGTTGAATTTTGGGTTGTGAATAAAACCAAGTTTTTCAGCAGTTCTTATTGAAGGTATGTTTTGCTTCATCGTTAGAACGTGAATAATTTTATTTTTATGTTCTTCTTTTGCCTCGCTTATTATTTTTTCACAGGCTTCAATTACAATACCTTTTCCCTGAAATTTCGGCTCAATCCTATATGCCAGATTTAAGAATTCAATGTTTAAGAAATCTCTCAGAGATAAGCCGATATATCCTATGAATTCATCTGTCTTAATGTCTCTAACAAAATAATACCCAATTCCCTTTTTGTTCCAATCTTCATTCATCCAGAATGTCAGAATTTTTTCAGTATCTTTTATGGACTTGTCAGGACCAGATGGATTGAAGCGATTTACTTCTTCTTTCGAGGTTAGATTATAAAGATCTTTTAAGTCCTTATATGATGTTTTTTTTAATCTCAATCTTTTCGTTGTAAGTATTTCTTTCATATATTTCTCCTAAACTTTATCGTAGTATATTTTATTTTCTGGAATCATTAATTCTTTTAACACTTTTTCTGTATCGTTTACCATATCGGGACTTCCACATATATAAGCATCGTAGTTACTCAGGTCATCAAAGTGATTTTTAATTTCCTCTTGGACAAATCCTGTGAGTCCCTGCCAGTTATCTTCAGGTTGTGCTTCGTTTGCACTGAAGAAAAGATTTAGAGATAAATGTCTTTTTAATGATTTAAATTCGTCGATTAATATAAAGTCTTTCGGTCGATAGGCACTGTGGAAAAAATATATTTTTCTACTGTTCATTTTCTCTTCTTTCATGAAGGTCAAGATGGATAGGAGAGGAGCTATTCCTGAACCTATTGAAGCCATTATGATATCTCTGTCGCTTTTCCTAAGATAAGCATCTCCATAAGGATAGAGCGCTTTTAGAGTACTTCCTCTCTTCATATGGTGTTTGAAGTAGTTAGAAGCGATTCCCCCTTCTATATATTCCAGAATTAGATGTAGTTCATCTTTATTATTTGGAGATGAGGCGATAGAGTATTCTCTAATTACTGATTCAGGATTTCCTTCATATTCAGGTATTTCTAGTTTTAGATATTGTCCTGGCTTAAATGGTGCAATTTTTCCATCTTTCGGTTCCAACACTGCGTATTGTATATTTTCATTTAATCGATTTATTTTTTTGACTCTTAGATTTTTTTCCAATTTTTCCCCCTGAGATCAATATAGTATATGATAATTATATCATTGGTTTATCGATAAAAAAAATGATAAAATACCCATATATGATAGAAAAAGAAAAAGAGAGGAAAAAGATGAAAAAATTTAACAATGTAATCGTTAGAAGACCTGCAAAGTCAATGGTGGATGGAATAACATCAGCTCCAGAACTTGGAAAACCTGATTATGAGCTCGCTTTAAAACAACATGATAGATACATAGAGGCACTTAAAAGTTGTGGAGTAGAGGTTACAATTTTAGAATCGGATGAGAGATATCCTGATAGCTGTTTTGTCGAAGATCCAGCTCTTATAACTAGCAAATGTGCGATAATCACAAATCCAGGAGCAGAATCCAGAAATGGAGAGAAGTACGAAATAATAGATGCTGTTAAGAAATTTTTTAGCGAGAAAAAAATAGAGTATATAAAAGAGCCCGGAAAACTTGAAGGGGGAGATGTCATGATGGTTGGCGACCACTTCTATGTTGGAAGATCTGCTAGGACAAATGAAGAAGGAATAAGACAGTTAACCCAGATTCTAGAAAAATATGGAATGACTTGTTCTGAAGTTAAATTAGAGGAAGTACTTCATCTAAAGACTGGAGTTAATTATCTTGAGAACAATAACATGTTAGTTTCTGGGGAATTTCTTATAAATCCAGAGTTTGATAAGTACAATAAGGTTGAAATTCCGAAAGACGAAGCATATGCGGCAAACTGTATATGGATGAACGATAAAGTTATTGTTCCAAAGGGATATCCTAAAGTTCTAAAACTAGTAGAGGAGCTAGGATATGAAGTGTTAGAAGTAGACACTTCGGAGTTTAGAAAATTAGATGGCGGTCTTAGCTGTCTATCGTTGAGGTTCTAGTTTTGAAAAGCAAACTACTAAATAAAAATGAATTATCAGATTATTTGTTGAATAATCTACAATTATTCGATAAAACATTAAAAATAGACGTAAAAGAAATAGGTGATGGGAATATTAACTATGTATTCAGGATTAGAAGTGAAAATGGCAGAAGTTTTGTCGTAAAACAATCAGACACACTGCTCAGGTCTTCTATGCGACCCCTTAGTACAAAGAGGTCGAGACTCGAATATGAATCCATGAAATTGAAAAGTAAATTTGTTCCAGATATGATTCCTGAATTATTTCACTATGATGAAAAACTATCCCTTATCGTAATGGAAGACATAGGTAGCTTTTGTAATCTCAGAGAACTCCTTATAGATGGAACAGTTCACTCACATCTTGCTAGTTCAATTTCTTCTTTTTTAGCTTACACCTTAATTCCTATGACTGATTTAGTAATGAATAGAACCGAGAAGAAAGAAAAGGTGGGTTTCTTTCTTAATCCTGAATTGTGTGATATATCTGAGGATTTAGTTTTTACTGAGCCATATCATGACTATAAGGGAAGAAACATTATAACAGAAGGAAATGAAGAATTTGTTGCCAATAGGCTTTATAATAACGACGAATTAAAAGCGCATGTTCTCTATTTAAAAGATAGATTCATGAACTATGCGCAGACACTCCTTCATGGAGATCTACATACCGGCAGTATTTTTAGTTCAGAAGATGGAATGAAGGTAATTGATCATGAATTTGCATTTTATGGTCCGGCTGGATATGACATTGGAAATGTACTTGCAAATATAACGTTTTCTCTTATTAGAAAAATGGTGTTAAAAGAGGAATATAACGCTATTAAAGAGTTTTTAATTTCTACCTTTGATCTTACAGAAAAGAAATTAAAGCTGGTATTTGATGAATATGTAAATGATAAATTTTCATCTAATAAGTGCTTTAAAGATAAATACATTGAGAGTATTATGAGTGATAGTATCGGCTATATGGGGACTGAACTGATAAGAAGAATAGTAGGAGATGCAAAAGTAATAGATATAACAAAAATCTCGGATATTAACTGTAGGATAAAAGCGGAGAGAATAGTAATAGATTCAGCTATATATTTAATTATGAATAGAGAGAATATAAAATCAGGAATGAGAATTTTTAATGTTATTGAAAAGGTTTATGGTGAATATTAATGAAGCATAGAGAAGATGAGGGTATGCCTTTTTTACTGAGGTATGAGAATGTAGCATGGTACGAGGACGGGATTGTAAAAATACTCGATAGAAGAATATACCCTATAGAAATAAGATACGAGATATGTAAAAGTTATAAAGAGGTAGTAAGCGCTATAAAAAATATGGTTACTCAGAGTGCTGGACCGTATACTTCCATTTCAATGGGCTTAGCTCTTGCAGCGTATGAGAGTAGAGATCTCAGAGGAGAAGAGCAGATAGAGTTTCTTAAAAGAGCAGGTAGAGAGCTTGCCAGTTCAAGACCTACTACTTCATCAAGATACGCTAAGATTGTTGATAGGTCGTTAAGGGCAGCCTTTAATGCTATTGAGGAGGGTAGAGATGTTATCACATCAATAAAAGAAGATGCTATAGATTCACTCAATAGAAGATATTCTCTTATGAAAAAGGTTGGTGAGAATTTAATAGAATTAATTCCAGAAAACGGTACTATTCTTACGCAGTGCTATGGAGAGACAATAATAGGTTCACTAATAGTTAAGGCAAATAAGACAGAGAAAAATTTTAAAGTGGTATGTGCAGAGACAAGACCGTTTTTACAAGGAGCTAGGCTTACTGCCAGTTGTTTTGCTGAGAGTGGTTTTGATACGACGGTTATAAGTGATAACATGGTAGCTTGGTATATGAAGAATAATGATGTATCACTATTTACTTCTGCAGCTGATGTTATAACAGAAGATGGGTTCGTAGCCAACAAAATAGGAACCATGCAGATCGCTTTGATTGCTGAAAAGTTTGGAGTACCATACTATGTATCGGGTATCCCAGATAGGGGTATTACTAGTGAAGACATAAAGGTTGAGATGAGAAATCCTGATGATGTTATGTCATTTTTAGGGAGGAAACATACTCTAGAAGGGGTCAGGTCAGTCTATCCTTCTTTTGATGTAGTACCTCCTTCACTGATAAAAGCGATAGTTACTGATAAGGGAAAATATTCTCCTTTTACTATAAGTGAATACTTTAGTGATGGATTTGAAGAGTTTTATTAAGAGGTATCGAAATGCGAATGAACGAAGAGAGACAACAAATTGTTGCGTTTGGGAAGAAGATTGCGAGTAATAATCTAACTCCTGGTACAAGTGGTAATTTAAGTATCTACAATTCTAAAGAAAAACTAATTGCAATTAGTCCATCCGGTATCGATTATTATGACACACTTGAAGAAGATATTGTGATAATTGATTTAGATGGAAATATAATAGAAGGTAGTAAAAAACCTTCAAGTGAATGGAGATTTCATGTAGCTTTTTATAAGAGAAAACCTCATATTAGAGCGGTAGTACATACTCATTCTCTGTATTCAACTATTCTTTCTACCCTTGGTATGGGAATAAAAGCAGTACACTACGGGGTTGGAGATTCAAACGCAGCTGAGGTACCATGTGCGCCATATGAACTATACGGGACATGGTCTCTTGCGGAAGAAGCAGTCGAAACAGCTGGTGAGAGTGATGCTGTAATACTATCCAATCATGGTATTATCACTTGTGGTAAGAACATCTCTTCAGCATACAATCTGCTGTGTAATCTTGAATATGTTGCAGAGGTTCAGTGTAAGGCGATGATGATTGGAACTCCGAACATACTGACGAATGAAGAAATGAAAAAAGTTCTAGAAAAATTCAAGTCATATGGACAGGTAGATGAAAAATAAATTCAGTTGTTTATAGATAATTATTAGGGGCATATAGTTAGTTGTAGAAAATAAAAAGGGGATAAAAATGAAAGTACATGAATATAAAAGCAGTAATACTTATGAAGAGACAATAGAAAACGTTAAAAAGGCGCTTCCTGAAATAGGTTTTGGAATTTTAAATGAGTTATCATTTGATGAAACTCTAGCTAAGAAAGGATTTCCAATTACAAAAAAAGCACTTATGATGGAAGTTTGTAAACCTTCACTTGCTAAGGATGTGATAGAGAGCAGTACAGCTTTTACTTATTTTCTTCCTTGCAAGATACTTGTAAGAGAAGAAGGTGATACCGTTTATGTTGGGCTTCTGTCTGTTAAAAAACATCTAGTAGAAATAGGTGGACAACAGGTTAAAGAACTCACAGACATGGTAGAAGCGACACTCACAAAAGTAGTAGAAGAAGCTAGTAAGTAGTATTATAAATGGCCCTTTTTTGGGCTGTTTTTTATTATTATGAAAGGGAATTTATTATGGAGAAGTATGTAGTCAAAAAGGGTTCGGTTCAGGAAACACTAATTATCCCACTTTATGGAAGAAAGGTAGCTATGGATATGTATCCGGATCTTTTCTCTGATAAAGAGTGTAAAGAGCTCTTATCTAAAATAGAGTACTCAGAAGACAAGTTAAGGAAAGAGTCAAAAATAAAACTAAAAATAGGGGGAATTTTGGCTGCTACCAGACAGTACGACCTTGTAACTGTTTGTAAGGAATATGTATCAAAATATCCTTCGGCCTCAGTTGTTAATTTAGGATGTGGACTCGACACTTCTTATTATCAAATTGATAATGGAAGTACAAGGGGATATAATGTAGATTTTTCAGATGTCATTGATATAAGAAATGAACTGTTACCGGCAAAAAATTCTGAGAAGAATATTTCAAGTGATATAACAGATTATTCTTGGTTTGAAAAGATTGAATATGAAAAAGAAAAAGGCATTGTATTCTTTGCTTCAGGAGTTTTTTATTATCTAAAAAAAGAAAAGGTAAAAAAACTGATATCAAAGCTATCTGAAGTTTTTCCGGGAGGAAAAATCGTATTTGATGCTACAAATTCAAAAGGGCTTAAAAAAATGTTAAAGGCTTGGTTATCTCCAAGTGAAATGGAAAATGTCGGTCTATATTTTAGTCTTGATGATGAAAAAGAGATATATAAGTGGAGTGAAAATATATCAAAAGTAATTAAAAAAGGATATCTAACAGGTTATCGAAAGCTTGACAAAAGATATGGATTTTTTACAAATATGTTTCTTAAGTATATCGACCGGAAAAATTTAGCTCAAATTATAGAGATAGAATTTAAATAATAAAAAAAGAAGAAATCGTATGATTTCTTCTTTTTAATCTTAAGCATTAGTCATCTTTTTTAAAAGTCAAGAACCAATCTTTCATTTCGTATTTTTCACCCTTAGCCATTTCCAATCTATCTTTAATGTCTCCACAAGATCCTGGTGGTGGAACGATAACATCTTTTCCAGGTTCCCAGTTTGCGGGAAGTGCAACTCCCTCTTTCTCAGATTTTTGTAGACCTATTAAAACTCTTTTGATTTCGTGGAAATTTCTTCCAAGAGAAGCGGGGTAGTAGAGTATAGTTTTTATGACTCCGTTAGGGTCAATAAAGAATACAGCACGTACTGCGTGAGTATCAGATTCTCCCTGTATCATACCATATTTGTTTGCAACATCCATCTTTATATCGGCAATAACAGGAAATTCGATCTCTGGATGTTCAATACCATTCCAGCTGTAGTTCTTAATTGCATTGAGCCATCCAAGATGTGAGTAGATAGAGTCGATAGATAGTCCAACTAGCTCAGTATTAAGTCCTCTGAATTCTTCGTGCATACTTGCAAAAGTCATAAACTCAGTAGTGCATACAGGTGTGAAATCAGCTGGGTGAGAGAAGAGTATTATCCATTTTCCTTTGTAATCCTGTGGGAAGTGTATTTCCCCTTGTGTAGTAGTTGCAACGAACTCTGGTGCAGGGGTACCGATAAGTGGAAAGTTCACAGATTTTTCTTCAGTCATTGTTTTCCTCCTTTTTACATTCTTTGCAGATGCCCTTTAAGACTATTTCTGCAGTGTCTATTTTGAAACCCTCTAAATCTTCATAATCATTGGAATATCGATATGGAAAATTAAATATTCTATTGCACTTTGAGCAGACAAAGTGACCGTGAGGTTCTACAACTATGTCATATCTAGTTTCAAACTTATCGGCTGTCATTTTGCTAAGTATGCCTTTGTCAACTAACAAGTTTAAAGTATTGTACACAGTAGCCTTTGATATTACAGGCACCTGTTTTTTGAGGCTATTGTAGATTTTGTCAGCAGTTGGGTGATCTTGGTTCCCAATCAAATACTCAAGGATCTTAACTCTTTGATTAGATACTGATATTTGATGTTCTTTTAAGATATTTATTGCTTTTGTTATTCTGTTTTTCATATTTTCTCCATCTTCATTATTTTAGAATAGTTCTAAAATTATTATAATAATAAAATTATAATAAGTCAAGTTTAGTTTTGTAGAAATCAAAAAATTGTTATAATTACTGCGTATAAATATAAGTTTGATAGCATAGTGGGTATTTAGCATAAGAAAAATAATTATCAATGGAAATAGTCTAACTATTCATGCTGTGGAGTGAAGGATAACAATCGAAATTAATAAAAGAATATTTGACAGGTTATAGAAATAAAATTTAAACAATAAAGGATATCTTATAGTAAACCCAGTATAATTTGCATTCCAATACTGCTTAGACTTATTAGTAACCAACAGATAAATCCGAGTAATATCGCTTTACCGCCTGTTTTTATAAGAGTAATAAAATTTGTATTCAGGCCTATTGAGGCCATTGCCATTGTTATTAAAAATTTACTTGTTTTTTTGGCATATTGAGTCATGTATACTGGCAAGTCAAATACGGTAGTTATAAGAGAAGCGAGTATAAATAAGATTATAAATGTGGGAATCAGTTTATAGATATTTATCTTTGTATTTGATGAGTTATTGTTTTTATTGGTATGAATTGAGAGTATGAATGTTATTGGAATGATAGCCAAAGTTCTTGTTAGTTTTACTATAGTGGCAGTCTCAAGTGCTGAAGAGTTATGAACCGAGTCCCAAACTGTCGACGCTGCAGTAACTGATGAAGTGTCATTAATTGCAGTTCCTGCAAAGACACCAAATCCGAAATCAGACAATCCTATGAGATCTCCTAAAATCGGGAATGTTATAGCTGCCAGTACATTGAACAGGAAAATTACCGATATGGACTTGGCTATTTCCTCATCTCTTGCATCTATTACGGGTGCGGTTGCTGCTATTGCAGAACCTCCACAAATTGAAGAACCTACACCGACTAGAATACCGATGTTCTTATCTAACTTCAGTACTTTAGTCAAAATATAAGCTGTTATAAGAGCTATTGATATTGTGGCTATTATTATTGGAAGAGAAGATTTTCCACTTTCTAGAATGTTATTTAAGCTAAGTGTGAATCCAAGTATAATGATAGCAAGTTGGAGTAGTTTTTTACTTGTAAACTTCAGCCCTGGTTTTAAACTTGTGTATTTATCTATAAATGGCATAAAGAGCATTCCAGTGAGTATCGCTATTACAGGAGCTCCTATAACCGGCAGTTTTAAACCCATTAGAGTTGCAAATAATGCTATGGATATTGAGAGACATATTCCGGATAAGTATTTCATAACACCTCTTTTCTATGAGCTATTCTAACAAAAAGTATTAAATAATGTCAATGTAAATGACATAGTAGTATAAAAATTATAATTTACAAAAATTACATATATTTAAACCTTGAATTAAGGCGTTTGTTCAAGTTATTATATTTATATATAAAGATTTTAAAACTGGAGATTAATGTATGGAAAAAATAATAATCAATGGAAACAATTTAACTATTGAGGATGTGGTAAATGTTGCTAGATATAACTCGAGAGTTGAACTCTCTAAAGATGCATGTAAAAAAGTAATCGAATCTAGAAATTATGTAGACAAGATAGTTAAAGAAAAAAGAGTCGTATATGGTATAACAACGGGTTTTGGGAAATTTAGTGATGTAATCATAGAGTCAGATAAGGTAGGTGAACTGCAGAAAAATTTAATAAGGAGTCATGCGTGTGGAGTTGGAAATCCACTAGATAGAGATATTGTAAGAGCGATTATGCTACTTAGAGTAAATGCACTCTCAAAAGGAGTATCAGGCATCAGACTTTCAACCATAAACACTCTTTTAGAAATGCTGAATAAAGGGGTTCACCCTATTATTCCCGAAAAAGGCTCCCTTGGAGCTAGTGGAGACCTTGCTCCTCTTTCGCATATGGTACTTGTCATGATGGGTGAAGGGGAAGCTGAGTATAAGGGAGAAGTTTTATCTGGAGGAAAAGCCTTAGAAAAAGCTGGAATTGAAAAGGTAAGTTTAACCTCAAAAGAAGGACTTGCACTTATAAACGGTACTCAGGTAATGACCGCTATAGGAACACTTGCACTCTATGATGCTATGAATATATCTAAAATAGCTGATATATCTGCTGCACTGACTATTGAAGCTCTTAGAGGAATAAAGTCTGCACTTGATGAAAAAATACATAAGGTCAGAAATCACGATGGTCAGATAGAAGTTGCTAATAATATAAGAAATATCCTTGAGGGTAGTGCGTATGCAACCGTTCAGGGGGAACTCAGAGTTCAAGATGCTTATTCCATAAGATGTATCCCGCAGATTCATGGAGCGAGTCTAGATGCTATTAATTATGTGAAAGATAAAATTATAAAAGAAATAAACGCAGCTACTGATAATCCGTTAATTTTTTCAAAAGAAGATGAGGTTTATTCCGGAGGGAATTTCCACGGACAGCCTATGGCAATAGCATTTGATTTTTTAGCGATAGCACTTAGCGAGTATGCAAGTGTATCAGAGAGGAGAATAGAGAGACTGGTAAATCCTGCATTAAACTTTGGACTACCTGCATTTTTAACCGAGAAAGGTGGTGTCAATTCCGGGTTTATGATTATGCAGTATTCTGCTGCTTCCCTTGTATCAGAAAATAAAGTACTCTCTCATCCGGCAAGTGTTGATTCAATACCATCTTCTGCTAATCAGGAAGATCACGTATCAATGGGAACAATTGCAGCTAGAAAAGCTTATGATATATCTAAAAATGTGATGAGAGTTCTTGCCATTGAACTGCTTGCAGCAGCTCAGGCTATAGATTTAAGAGAGTCATTAAAGATGGGCGTTGGAACTAAAATTGCTTACGACTGCGTGAGAAGTGTTGTTCCAAAACTCGAAAATGACAGAGCAATGTATAAAGAGATAGAAAAAATACTAGAACTTATTCGAAGTGAAAAGATTCAAAAAGGA
>PDWI01001538.1_pt1 | contig 40865 bp, 31 predicted proteins | sample 1430891 | NCBI WGS metagenome assembly PDWI01 (sample SAMN01162508, study PRJNA174530) | Oral metagenome, whole genome shotgun sequencing project. | biome: Marine environment; feature: Marine mammal; material: Swab sample of the gingival sulcus; isolation source: swab sample of gingival sulcus... | reverse complement strand
TTATGCTTTCACCCAATGGGTGTTTGATTAAAGTTTGATGATTCGCTGATATTACTGAATGTGAGCCACATTTAAATTAGAGAATCGCGCAACTTAGGTCTCAGAAACAAGGCGCCTTGAATATCGTCCACAATCCCTTTTCATCTGATATCCATCGACAATTTCAGGCGGAAACAATTCTGGAAAAAGCCTGATGCGTTCATCAATGCATCTCCTGAAATCTTCCGGTGAATGAATGTATATGGAATCATTCATCAAAAATTTATATAAAAATAAATTTAATAATATCAATATGTTGTGATTTAATCAGGCTCCTTCCACAATGATTTGAGCTGCTCCCTGTCACGCTCCCCAAAATCCGTTATAATCAGATAAAATCCTCGTTACTTATTTCAAAGGGATCCCCCCTTCCTTCAGGATGGTATCATGGACAGCATCGGATGTCGCAAATTCGACAAATTGCTTTAGACCTCCTGTAAAATTCTGTTTTTTAAAAACAAATCCCAGCGTTGTAACATATGGATAGTCAACATTCGAAGGATGTTTGCCATCAATCGAGAGGACGACAACATCGGCCTTTCTTGCTTCAACGGCGTTTCCATACGCGATAACCCCTTTGATTTTTTCGGCAAGCTGAATCGCTTCGTCATCTTCGTAAATTGTCTTTGACCTGGGTGTTATCGTCAAATCTCTGAAGCCTAGGAATGAATCTTCCAATACTTCGAGATTGCTGTCTCCTTCTTCATGGTTGACCACTCTGATTTTGACATCGTTCCCACCGACCTGGGACCAATTGGTCACGCGTCCACCATAAATATCAAGTGTCTGCTGAACGCTTAGTCCCTGAACACCGTTGTCCCTGTGGACGAAAAACGCCACAGAAGCCGAAGCAAACGGTACATACGTCAAACCATAGGAAACCTCATTCTTTTTGATATCCCTGGCCACCCTGGCAATCAACGCCTTGTTGTGTCCTACGGCTTTAATTCCACCGGCACTGCCAATATCCTCGGGCAAGAGAATCTTCACATCAGGAGTGCTTTCATTAAATTGCCTTGCCACCGCAGCAAAGATGCTTTCTCCATCGTCTGTACCGACAAGTTCTATTCTCTCTGCCGTTTTGGCAAAAGCGCTCATCCCTCCCAAACACACCATGATACTCAATGCCATGCTCAACATTCGGTATAATCTTTTCATTCCTTTTTCCTCCTGAGTATTGCCACACGTCAACGCCATACGCTAACCTGTGGCAGGGTTCCTGGGTTACGGATTCTGATCTTCCATGCCCCTGCACGACAGTTTTCCGGTGATCCCGGGATTTTTTTTCCATCACCCGGGCGGGGGCTTCGGCATGTTCGCCGGCCAGAGCCTGCTGGTGCACCGACTTGTTTTCCTGGCCATGAACGGCCGGGGCCATCCTATGGTGTTACCACCGGGTATCCCTGAAATTCCGCTGGCTTTCAGCGGCCCTGTGCCTGATTTTCGGCGGGGCCGTGGGCAATCTCATCGACCGGTACCGGTTCCGTTTCGGCGTGGTGGTGGATTTTATAGACATATATATCGGCAATGCCCGCTGGCCCGCCTTCAATGTGGCCGACAGCGCCATCACTGTGGGCGATATCATTTCACAGCATCCTTTTTTAACCCGACCATCTCGGTCAGGCAGCGGACATAATATTTCAGATAATCTGCATGAGCATCCATTTCCTGGGAAGCGGCGGCGAATTCTTCCGCGCTGGCGGTATTTTGTCCAATCACCGATTCCACCTCTTCCAGTCCCTTTCCAATCATTTCCATATTTTTCGTCAGTTGTCGGGTTGCTTCGGCAATGGCGGTACTCTTGTCTCCCATGATGGTGGCGGATTTCACAATTTCATCAAAATCTGATTTGATATTTCTCATGGAATCAGCACTCTCCGAGATCCGTTTCAGCGTCATATTCAGGAGTTCCCGGGTACTCCCCGCCGATTCGGAAGTGTCTTTTGCCAGCCTCCTTACCTCCTCGGCGACAACCGCAAATCCGGAGCCGGAATCCCCGGCCCTGGCCGCTTCTATGGCGGCATTCAATGCCAGAAGATTGGTCTGAAAGGCGATGGTTTCAATATTCTGGATGATTGTGGAAATCTTGTCGCTGTCTTTTTCAATCAGTATGGCCTTTTCCGTCAGCTCCGCAATAAAATTAATTGTCTGAACAGATTTTTTGATGTTGGCTTGCATCAGAAGGTTGGAGCCGTCTGTCAATTGCGATGCCTTACGGCTGGCTTCGGCCATTTCGTTCAGAGAGGTCAGGGTGTATCCTGATGACGTCGCCTGTTCCGACGCCCCTTGCGCTATTTGTGAGCTGGATGCGGAAACCATGGCGGATGCCTCTGTTATTGTGCTGGTTGCATGAAAAAGCCCTTCTATAACCCTTCGTATCGGACGTTCAATAAAAACCGAAATGATCAGGGAAATCCCCACAAAAATCAGAAGTGAAAGGATTCCGATGTAAAATATCCAATGTTCAATCTCTTCTTTCGATTTTTTGCCATGGATCAGCAGAGACTGCTTGATCCGGGCGATTCTTTTTTGGGGCATGGCGACACAGAATGCGCCGATTTTTTCATTTTCAGAAGAAATCAGCGGGGAATAGATCGCTTTGTAGGAGATTCCTGAAACGGTCAAATCACTGAAGCAGGGTCTGGTGCTGCCGTATATCTTTTGGAGAAGCGTCTGATCCAGCACCAGATCTTTTTCTATATTCGTGTCATTTTCATCTTTTTCAGATGTGGAACCCTGATCTTTCCTGCAGTGAAAGCCTGCATGAGAAATGGGAGATGTATCTGCATAAATTGCGCAGGGGAGTTTCGTAGCGTCATAAAGATCCTGCAACGGTTTGGTGTAGCGGTTCAGTATTCTTCCAACGGCAAGCAGAGCAATGGGGTCGCCAAAATCGTCTGTTACAGACCGCGTCGAAGAAATGCTGATCAGGCTGCTGGATGCAGAATATTGGGAGAGCCGGAAAGATTTTATGAAATCATTGTTATGGCGTGTGACAGACGTATAATACGGCGCTCCATTTGGTGCATGTTTTATCGGAAAATCTTTCGGTTTTTTTTCGGGATACCAGGACCGAAAATAATCTTCGATCCATTGCATACTTACATCCGCACCGGTGTCAGAGGGATATGACGCAAGGTGACGAACGTCCCTGTCCAGCAAAACAGCAAAATCAATATAGTCTTTAAAAGATGACAAAATGCCGTTCAGTCTGGTGATAAGAAACCGGTCAATTGTTGTGCCAATATTCGGATATGTCGCAATCTCGTCTGACACCTGATTTGTCTGAGCATTGATTTGGGCGATTCTGATCCTGAATATCCTGTGCTGGGTCTCCAGAATTTCATTCACCAGTTCCGACAGTTCACGGGAAAGAATCTCCGACTGCCGGGACAGATTCGATTTCAGGGCTGCGGATGTGGATAGATGGATGACAAGGATGGTGACAGCCCCTGTGATGCAGAAGGAGACAAGAATTTTTTGCTTGATCGTTTTCACATTCAGATCCCACTGGTGATGATTCTTTTTGCTGCACCGGCGGCATGACCATCGGGCGGCTCTGCACCGCAGTGACAGAGCCGCCCCGGCGACAGTTCTTCAGCACATCATCGGCAACAGGCTTTCTTCGGGTATCAGGCAATATCCTTCTGAAACTGTCAGCAGAGATTTCAGGATTTCCGGCAGTATCTATTTTCCTGCAGGCAATCCGCCCGATGTGATAACCGCATCATGCGCTTCTGACGATTTTGCAAATTCCACAAATTTCTGGACGGCGCCGGTCAGGTTTTCCTTTTTGAAGATCAATGACAGTATGCCGGTGTAAGGATAATCCGAATCGGTCGGTTTCTTGCCGTCGATGGAAAGAGCCCTGACATCGTAATTCTGGGTATCGATATAATCACCCCAGGCAATTGTGCCGGTTGTTTTTTCCGCCAGTTCAGCGGTTTCTCTGTTCGTGAAAGTGGTTTTGGAACGCTGTGTCAGATCAATCCCCTTAAAACCCGGAAAATCCTTTTGCAGTACCTTCAGCGAACTGTCGCCATCCTCCCGCCGGATCACCCGGATGGCTTCATCTTTTCCGCCAGCATCTTTCCAGTTGGTGATCTCACCGCTGTAAATCCTGCATATCTGCTGCGCGGTGAGATTCTCCACGCTTCCATTCTTGTTTGTAAAAAAAACGATGGGCATTCTGGCAACAGGAACAGCGGTAAGGCCGTAATGTTTTTCCGTGTCTTTAATGGGCCTTGCAATGCGTCCAATCTTGTATTGATCGGTTCCCACCGCCTTGATGCCCCCGGAAGACCCCATGCTTTCCGGCACAACGATCCGGACCTCCGTCTGGTTCCGGTTGAATGCGTCGGCCACCGCTTTCAGCAGGGGCATCCCGCTTCCGGTTCCTACGACAGCAATTTCTTCTGCCGCAACAGCAGTTGACATCATAACGACTGTCATCATCAGTGCCAGAAAAAGAACGGTTTTTTTCATTTTTTTGCGCCTCCATGTGGTTTTATTAAAAAAATCAATCAAGATGACAACGTGCGTCCACTTTTGCAACCAGGGGTTTCTGAACACCTGAGAATACGGTAACCTATGAATAAATTTAATATACCATAATTTTTTTGCGGGATGCTTATTTTCGGGATAATAATGACGAGTCCGCCGGACACGGCGGCGAAAATGGCGGAAAACAAACAAAGGTCGTCAGAGGCCGTTCTGATGAAACCGGCCGGCTGTTTCACCCGGAATCCGGCGGGCATCATCGCAGGGAAATCCCGCAGCGGCCGTCCGCTTCCGCGATCCGGATCATCATCTGGTACAGCAGAATTTCCAGATCTTTCTGGTACTGGTCCGCCCTGGCGGTATTGTCCATCTGGGCAGCCCGGAAAAAATCGGTGAACCGGCGGCGGCTTTTTTCATCCCAGCGGGCGGTATACCCCTGCTTCCCCCCGGGAGATCCGGAATTGTCGGCGTAATCCCGCCGTCCATGGGCCCAGAGGATCATATGGCGGTAAAAAATCAGGGCGCGGTCAATAAGGATATAAAGCAGCTGCATATTGTTCACCGGCCCCACCTGAATCCGGTCGCCGGAAAGGGAGATCCCGCCCAACCGGGCCCGGGAGAGATACCGGTCACACCGAAGGGCGGTCATGCCCGCGCCGGCAAGCCCGCCAATGCCCGTGAAAATGCCGAAAGTGAGGCCATGGGCCGCCACATCCGCCACGGCGCCGGCGGCCGCGCCGGCAGCCGCACCGGCCGTGATGATCTGCCCTTTGGTAAGGCCCAGGAACTGCCAGGTTTTCTCATTGAACAGGTCAGAGATCAAAATGGAGTCCGGCGGCAGGATCACATGATAGGCCTTATGTTTGAATAATTGACGGATCTCTTCATGGGTATCGGATTCCATTTTGCGGATATCGGCATTATAGGCGTCGCGCAGCTCGTTTTGCAGCTCTTTTTCATGGGCCGGGTCCACGGTTTTCATCACAACCCTGCTCACGGAATGGGAAATACAGTCGCGCAGCAGGCGGCAGATGGCCGTTGCAGTCCGGCGGTTTCGCCATTCCCAGTCGTGCGCAAACGTCTGGATCACGGTATCAAGCACCTGTTCCCGGTCCTGGTCGATATTTTTCAGGTGCTCCAGCAGGGAAATCCGTTCCGCGTAAGTGGCCCGGCAGGCGTTGAAGACACGGATCGCGTTGAAATGCTTGCGGAATTCGGATTTCCATGTGTCCAGATATCCGGTTTCATCTTCCTTACAGTTGATCACGGCCATGCGCGGCATTCCGGTCAGGCGCAAAATTTCCATTTCGGACCGGTCCGCGTTCCGCACGGGCCGGGAACCGTCGACCACATAGATAATTCCTGCATTGCGCAAAAGCGGCTGGAACAGCTCGCAATCATCCCGAAAGGACGGATCTTCCCCATGGGTATCACAGAAAACCCGGAGCATCCGGCTTTCATCCCCCCCGTTCGCCATATAGTCCCTCATCCAGTCCAGGATTTCCCCCGGGTTCTGAAAACCAGGCGTATCAATGAAGCGGATCAAATCCCGCCCGTCGATATTGACGGGAAAGGTCCGGCAGGCGACGGTTTCTCCGGGAACGGAACTGACGCGGACGCTGTCGTCTTCCGCCAGGGTGGAGACCACCGAGGATTTGCCTTCATTCGGATGACCGATCACGGCGAATTCCGGTACTTCCATGATATCCATATCAGTCCCGCCTTTCCAGTTCTTCGATAAACAGCCAGGGATCCCCGAGAGAGGCGATGCGCCGCTGCCAGATGCGCCGGTGTTCGTCAGCGACCGGAAGACAGGGGCGGACCCTGTCCGCCTCCGGGGCATCCGTCCCGGGCGGGCGGGGCCTGCCGGCCAGCAGAATTCCCACAGGGCAGGTGTCGCCGACCCGCACGCGCAGATCCCTGAACAGGCGGAGGGTCTCCTGGATGGGCGGCTGCCAGGCCTCCTGGAGAATCAGAACGGAACCGCCGGACGCATTCAGAAAATCCGGCAGTTCCGCCATACTCCGGCGGGTATCCGAAGGAAGGGGACCGAGGGGCAGAATTTTCTCGGGATCCCGATGAAAGCGCTCCCGAATCAGGGACGCCAGGGCCGCGCCGGTCAGATCATCGTTCATATCCGCAGGCATCAGCACGGCCAGGGGGCCGGAGACGGCCGCCGGAAGACCAGGAGAATCAGGAGCGTCAGGGAGATCAGGAAAATCCGCTCCGCCGGACGGGCCGGGAGCATGATCGGGACGCCCGCCGGTCTTCAGCCCTGGGGAGAGCATCCGCGCCAGCAGGCGATCGCAATCGCCGTGAGCCAGGGGAAGGCGGGCCAGCCGCCAGCGGATACCGGCCCATCCGGCAAGCAGGAGAAGCAGACGGGGCAATAGCCCGTAGACCGCCACGCAGGAGCAGAGAAAGGGCCACCAGGCCGTCAGGTCCGGTGTGGCCAGGTGGTGCATTCCCTCCTTCAGGATAATGCGGCTGCCCCGAACGGCCTCCAGATCCGGCGGGGCCAGGGATGCCGGGATCCAGGAGGCCCAGGGGGCCGAAATCCACTCCACGGCGCGGTGAACGGCTTCCGGACCGATTTCAAGGGTGGACTGCCATCCAAAGGCCAGGTCTGTTCCGGTCACCCGGAGCAGGGTGGCGGCGAGAATGCCCATATTGAACCAGACCCCGGCCCATTGCAGCAGAACAAAAAAGGGCCGGCGGAGCAGGCCTCCGTAAATACGGTCGAGGCGTTTCCAGAATCCGGAGGCCGCCTCCAGGGTCATCCGCCGCTCCGCGTTCAGGATCTCCGGCCGGTCCGCTGAACCGGCAAAACGCTTCATCAGGCGCTGGAAACCGGTCCGGGCCAGGACGCCGTGGGGCAGACGGCCGCCGCCTCCCCGGCGGTCCGTTCCCGCAGCCAGGGAATAGAGAAGAAGCAGAAAGAGCCAGAGAAGCTGGGGCAGAATCAGCACCCCGAGATACACGGAAATATTCAGGGGTTCGCGGCCCGTATACAGCAGAAGGGACGAGGCGAGCCCCGCGCCGGACAGCAGGGGAATGAGAAACAGAATGGCGAGGAAAAAACACCGGGTATCCGCGTACAGCATGCCGGGAGTGGATTTGGGGGAAGCGCCGCCCGTGCCGCGCCGCAATTCCACCCAGTGGCGGATGATCCGGCGGCGGGCCGCAGGACGGGACAGGGCGGCGGGTTCCCGGAAATCCGCCGGCAGGCCGGGGGCAATCTGGCGGAGAAAGAGTTCCCGGTCCCGCTGGGTGCGGTCCCCGTCCGGGCGGTCATCCGGCCCGGCGGCGTCCGTCGCGGCGGGGGGCGGCGGGCCGTTTCCGGGCTCATCCGTCAGAAAAAAATATTCAAGGTCGATAAGATCGCCGATGCGCCAGGGCAGGCCGGCGATGAACCGGGAAAAACGCATAAGACTCCGTGGTCGTTACAATCCGTGGTCGTTATCATCAGGGGGCGGGCTATGCAGCCCGGCCTTGACGGACAGCCACAAAGAAAACCGGACCGCGGCACTGGACGGCACAAGGAAACCGCCCCCGGCACGCCTTCAAAGCCGCAGGATAATGGCGCGGACGTGGCTGAACCCTTCTGTATCGCGGCGGCGGACGCCCGTTCCCTGGATTTTATAGGGACGCGGGGAGATAAAGGCAAGGGGAAAACAAGTGATGCAGGCGAAAAAAGACCGTGCGATTCCCGCGATATATGGCCAGGCGGATTCGGAAACGCGGGGAAATGAAAAAGGGCCGTGCCGGCGCCGAGTCCCGCCGCCGCCCGGCGGGCGCGGTAAACTCTTCTTGACAGTTTCCGCCCAGGGGACTATTTTTTTCTGATTTATCCGCCATTATCCGTATTTTTTCACCGAAACCCGCCGGTTATGATACTGCCGCGCCAACCGCCACGCGAGGACTTTATGGATTATAAAGAAACGCTGAACCTGCCCTCCACCGCCTTTCCCATGCGGGCCGGACTGGCCAGAAAAGAACCCGGGCAATTGAAAAAATGGGCGGATTCCCGCCTGTACGAAGAAATCCGGAAGGCATCGGCCGGACGCGAAAAATTCATTCTCCATGACGGGCCTCCCTATGCCAACGGCCATATCCATATCGGCACGGCCCTGAACAAGGTGCTCAAGGATATCATCATCCGCTCCCGGCAGATGGCCGGGTTTGACGCGCCCTATGTGCCCGGCTGGGACTGCCACGGTCTGCCCATTGAGCATAATGTGGACAAGGAACTCAAAAAGAAAAAACTGAAAAAGGAGGAAATGAACCAGGCCGAGGTGCGCCGCCGCTGCCGCGCCTACGCGGAAAACTTTGTTGATATCCAGCGCGGTGAATTCCAGCGCCTGGGTATCATGGGCGACTGGGATGCCCCCTATCTGACCATGCGCTACCCCTTTGAGGCGGTCATCGCCCATGAATGCGGCAGATTCGCCCTGGAAGGCAGCCTCTTCCGCAGCAAAAAGCCGGTGTACTGGTGCTGCACCTGCCGGACGGCCCTGGCCGAGGCGGAGGTGGAATACGCGGACGAAACATCGCCCTCCATTTATGTCAAATTTCAGCTTGATGGCGGACTCGGCGGCCTGCTCCCGAATCTGGATCCGGAATTGGCAAAAAAGCCGGTATACGCTGTGATCTGGACCACCACCCCATGGACCCTGCCCGCCAATCTGGCCGTGGCCCTGCATCCGGAATTCACCTATTCCGCAGTGGACGCCGGGGATCCGGGCATCCTGATCCTGGCCAAAGAACTGGTGGAATCGTGCATGAAGATCTTTGGCGTCGCGGATTATACCGTGATCGCGGATCTGGCGGCCCCGGATCTGGAAAACCGGACATGCCGGCATCCATTTTACGACCGGGAGAGCCGGATCATCCTGGGCCGCCACGTCACCCTGGAAGCGGGCACCGGATGCGTCCATACCGCGCCGGGCCACGGGCGGGAAGACCATGAAGTGGCCCTGCAATACGGTATTGAGGCCTATTCTCCCCTGGACGACGGGGGATGTTTCACGGGCGAGGTGGGCGAATTTCTGGCCGGAAAATTCGTGACCCGGGCCAATCCGGATATCACGGCCCTGCTGGGCAAATCCGGTCATCTGCTGGCCCGGGGGGAGATTTCCCATTCCTATCCCCATTGCTGGCGCTGCAAAAAACCCGTAATTTTCCGGGCCACGCCCCAGTGGTTTATTTCCATGGACAAAACCGGGCTTCGCAAAAAAGCCCGGGAAGAAATCGACCGGGTGGAATGGATTCCCAAATGGGGCCGGGAACGCATTTACGGCATGATCGAAAACCGGCCGGACTGGTGCGTCAGCCGCCAGCGGGCCTGGGGCGTTCCCATCACCATGTTCACTTGCGAGGATTGCGGGGAAGTGGTGTTTTCGGAAGAAATCAACGATCATATCAGGGCGGTCTTTGAAAAACACGGGGCCGACGCCTGGTTTGAAATGAGCGCGGAAGATCTGCTCCCGGCCGGTACCGGATGCCCTTGCGGCGGAAAAAAGCTGAAAAAGGAAACCGATATCCTGGATGTCTGGTTTGATTCGGGCGTAACCCACGCGGCCGTGCTGGAAAAGCGGGAAGAACTGGCATGGCCCGCCGACCTGTATCTGGAAGGCAGCGACCAGCACCGGGGCTGGTTCCATTCCTCCCTGCTCACGGCCGTGGGGCTGCGGGGAAAAGCCCCGTACAAGGCTGTTCTCACCCATGGCTTTGTGGTGGACGAGTCGGGCCGCAAAATGTCCAAATCCGTGGGAAACGTGGTGGCGCCCAGGCAGGTCATTGACCAGTACGGGGCCGAGGTGCTGCGTCTCTGGGTGGCGGCCAGCGATTACCGGGACGATATCCGCATTTCTCAAAATATCCTGAAACAGCTCTCGGACGCCTACCGCCGCATCCGCAATACAGCCCGGTTCATGCTTGGTAATCTTTTTGATTTTACACCGGATACGGATTGTCTCCCCTTATCGGAGATGATGGAGATCGACCGCTATCTTCTCCACGAAATGCAGGGGCTGATCCGCAAGGGGCGCCAGGGTTACGAAAACTATGAATTTCATGTTATTTACCATGCCCTGCAGCAGTTCTGCATCGTGGAACTCAGCAGTTTTTACCTGGATATCCTGAAAGACCGGCTCTATACCGCGCCGGCCGCCTCACCGGAGCGGCGCAGCGCCCAGACCGCCATTTTTCACCTGCTCCACGGCATGGTCCGCCTCATGGCACCTGTCATGGTCTTTACCTCGGAAGAAATCTGGGAGCATATGCCTGCCTGGGCGGACAAGGAAGCCAGCGTGCATCTGGCGTCTCTGCCCGAGGAAAACGCGGACCGGCGGGACGACGAACTGGCCCGGCGGTGGGAAGAAATCCGCCGGGTGCGGGGCGAAGTGACCAAAGCCCTGGAAAAGGCCCGGGTCGCCAGGAAAATCGGGCATCCCCTGGACGCGGCGGTTTCCTTATGTCCGCCGGAAGAGCTGGCCGGCGTGCTCGGAGCGTATGAGAGCGAGCTGGCCGCCATTTTCATTGTATCCAGGGTCGAATTGACGGATTCCCCGGCGGACGGCGCCTGGGAATCGGAAGAAATCCCGGGCCTGGGGGTGGGCGTGAGCGCAGCACCGGGAAAAAAATGCGGGCGCTGCTGGGTTCACGATACCGGCGTGGGCACGGTGCCGGATCATCCGGAGATCTGCCCCAGATGCAAGGGACAGCTGGAACCGCGCCAGTGAACCAAGTAACGGACTCCCCCGACCGCGCCAGATACCTTCAGCTTGTCCTCATCGCAGGATTCGTGACGGCGGCGGATCAGTTCACCAAATACCTGATCCTGTCTTCCATGCCCCTGCACGACAGTTTTCCGGTGATCCCGGGTTTTTTTTCCATCACCCATATCCATAATCCGGGCGGGGCTTTCGGCATGTTCGCCGGCCAGAGCCTGCTGGTGCGCCGACTGGTTTTCCTGGCCCTGTCGTCCGCAATGGCCGGGGCCATCCTCTGGTTTTACCACCGGGTGCCCCTGAAATTCCGCTGGCTTTCGGCGGCCCTGTGCCTGATTTTCGGCGGGGCCGTGGGCAATCTCATCGACCGGTTCCGTTTCGGCGTGGTGGTGGATTTTATAGACATATATATCGGCAATTCCCACTGGCCCGCCTTTAATGTGGCCGACAGCGCCATCACTGTGGGCGTCACCATCTTCGCCATCCACCTGGTCTTTGACCGGATGCCGGAATAGCGGGATACACCCGCCCGGAAAATATCTTCCGTTCAATACCGGGGAGAACCCGCCATGAACCGGCAGCGGATGGCGGATTCACCCAGTCATACCACCGTGTATATCCAGTGATGCTCACGCCAAGGCAGTGAGGGGAAAAAGCCAAAATATAAATCCGCAAACCGTTACGGCTTGCGGATTTATGGGATATTCAGGGAAATCCCGCAACATATCAGATGGTGACCCCAACGGGACTCGAACCCGTGTTTTCGGCGTGAGAGGCCGACGTCCTGGGCCACTAGACGATGGGGCCGAAAAAAACTGGTTGGAATTAACCGAATCCAGGGGCCTTGTCAAACAGAAAATCCCCTGAAACATGAATTCATCCGGGGAATACGGCAGCGAAAATACCGCCACCCGATAGCGGAGCGGATCCGGCAAAAAATCAGGGTTGCCCCGCCAGACGGCCGGCAATGCAGACCCATCCTTCTTTTTCCCGGATATCGTGCGCCTGAAATCCCTTTTCCGTCATCCGGGAAATCACCAGATCCCGCTTTTCCGTGATAATGCCCGAAGCGATAAACAGGCCGCCCGGCGTCAGCAGACGAGGCAGATACGCCAGCAGGCGCAGGATCACATCCGCCAGAATATTGGCCGCCACCACATCAAACGGCCCGTCCCCTCCGCCGGGCGCTTCTTTTCCGTCTTTTTCGCCGTTCTTTCCGCCGGAAATAATTCCGGATACCAGATCCCCCTGCCTGACAGCTGCCTGCGCTGGTGGAATATGATTTAATTCCAGATTGGCCCGCGCCACCTCCACGGCCACGGGATCCATATCTGTGGCCAGGACAAAGCCGGCACCCAGTTTCGCGGCGGCTATGGCCAGAATACCGGATCCGGTTCCCACATCCAGTACCTGTTCCTCCCCCTGTATATAATGCTCCAGCATTTCCGCGCACAAAGAGGTGGTGGGATGGGTGCCGGTGCCAAAAGCCATGCCGGGATCAATATCCAGAACAATATCGCCGGACCGGGGCGTGTACGCATACCAGGTGGGCCTGACAACGATTTTTTTTGTGATGCGTTCGGGACGAAAATGGATTTTCCAGGAATTGGCCCAGTCCTCTTCATCCATTTCCGTATACCGAAGCAGGGTATGAATATGGTGGAATTCCCTGAGACGGGTCAGCCCGGCTTCCAGTCCGTTTTTCCAATGGGGGAGGCGGTCATTTTTCGCAAAATAGCCCATGACCGCATCAATTTCCGGGATCTGCCCGACACCGTCCGCCCAGTCCAGATTCGGATCAGCAATCGTGCTTTCCTGCTCAACGCCCTGGAATCCCAGTTCCATGAACAGATCTGAAACCAGTTCCATGGCAAGAAAAACGTCGTCCGGACGCGGTATTTCCACCCGGGCCTGTATCCATTTCATTGCATGACCTTTCCGCGATGGATCCCGGTGGTGCCGCCCTCCTGGCGAGTCCGGCAATTTTTTTCCGCATCTGCCGCTGAAAAAAAAGAACCGGATTCATATCCGGGCATCCCCATTTCTTGCCACCGCTCTTTGGGTGGATTGAAATACCCCTTCCCCATGTCCGGGAATTCGGAATAAATCCGGCGCAGGGCCTCGGCCATTCCGGCCGGCTCTCCGTTGTGGGCGGCATGGTTCATGGCGCGCCAGTATTTGACCGGATCAAAATTCAGATTGCGCCACTGGACCAGATGAAAAGGATGCCGCCGCCGGAACGCGGTAAATGCGCTGATCTCAGCGGCCGTATCGGTAAACCCCGGACAGTTCAGATAATTCAGGGAAACAAAGGCGCCCCGGGACAATCCGAGATCAATACTTTTCACCACATCGGAAAACGGGTAGGAAGGGCGAAAATAGGCTCCGTAACAGGCGGGACGCACGCTGTTGATGCTGACGCGAAAGGAATCAAGCCCGGCTTTCAGCAATTCCGTCAGCAGATCCGGCCTTCCGGCGTTGGTATTCATATTGATGGTCCCCTTATCCGTTTCCCTGCGGATCAGGCGGATAGCCGGAGCGATGACATCCGCAGCGAGCAGGGGATCTCCTTCGCATCCCTGACCAAAGCTGACAACGGCATGGGGAACGGCCCGGATATGCGCCAATGCCACGCCGGCGATTTCTTCGGGCGAGGGGGTAAAATCAATGCGGTTCTGGCTGCACGGAATCCGGGGATTATTCTGTAAAGAAAGGCAGCCGAGACAGCGGGCGTTACAGGCGCGGGACGCAGGCAGGGGAGCTTCATATCGTCCAAGGAAAAAATTTTTTCCGGCCGGGCATCCGTATTCCAGGGCGCACCGTTCCAGGTGCCCGCGCAGGCGGTTGCCAGGCAGGCGTTTGCGCATCTGGATCACGCCGTCTTCCACTTTTTCCTCTGGCATCCGGCGCAGATCCTGCCGGGGTTCCTCATCCACCCGGATTACCGCCGTCCGGAATCCCTCGTCATGCCAGCCCACGGCGCCATAGGAAAACAAAGGCAGAAAATCATCCGGATCATCCTCGGCATAGGCGCAGATATGGGCCTGCACATATCCGGGAGAATTGAATGCCGCCACCGGAAACACCGCCTGGCCGGGCGTATAGGGGTTTTCCGGGAGCATTTCAATCCGCGCGTCATCAATATTGTATACAATGGGCCTGCGGCGGGGCAGAAACATAAGTTCGCCGCCATGGGGCATCTCACGGGTTTCATTCACCGCCAGGGGAACAAAACGATCCCCCGCCATGCCGACCGCCGCATATCCCTCCAGGTCAATGATATCGCCTTCAGGGGTGGACACAACGGCGGTAAGCCAGTTTCCGGTTTCCGGCATACAGTCACAACACCTTTTCCCGCATCATAACCGGAAACGCCGATACGCGCGGGATTTCTGAGTTTGTCCCGGCGGTCAGGCAATAACCGCCGGAAAAAAAACGGATGCCCGGAATTTCAGGCATCCGAAAATAAGGGAAAGGCGGGCCGGGTATTTCTCCCGCCTGACGGATCATCCGGACGGGTCAATTGATATTGCCGGTAAGGGCGGTGACCAATACGCCCAGATAAAAACGGGCGTGGCTGACGGGCGCCGCCAGATTGGCCCGGTGATTGGCCAGAAGGCCGCCGGGGCTTCCCTCCAGAATAATCAGGGGATCAATCTCATTGGCCGCTTGCAGATAAAAAATCGCCCGCTCCAGCAGCTCTTTGGCCTGGGCCTGGGCAATGGCTTCGTCGAACTCCCCGGAAACAGCTTCCATCACCGGGAGCATGGCCCCCACCACCCCCTTGGTATAATAAAAATAATCATCGGATTCAAACCAGCCCACGTCCTGCCGGGCCAGGTTCTGATCGCATGAGCCCAGGATGCTTTCATAAATCTTGATCAGGGGAACAAGATTATCCATTCGTACATAAAATCTGGCCTTCCGGTTCACCAGCAATAATTTATATTTTTCCAATTCTTCCAGGCCCTCGGAATATTTATTTTCCGCAGATGGGAAAAACAGTTCCGTGGGCTTGATCATGAACCAGTTCTGGGCGTTTTCGAGATGGGAAACATACGCATCCGTGCGCCCGGTGCGGGAAAGATACTCCGCCAGGGCAACCGCAGTCTGCTGGGTCACTTTCAGCACCCCCAGCTGATAATTTTTCACATTATCCGTCAGCTGGATAATATCATTGGGGCGCCATCCCCAGAAACGATCAAGTTCTTTTTCCATGGGGGCGATGGCAGCCTCCAGAAAAGCAATCCCCTCAATGGTGCGGCGCCGGGATTTCCCAAATACATTGTCCGCCTGGTTTTTGGCGGCTGACCGCGCCGTATTGGCCGCCCCCGGCTGGCGGACGCCCGGATCCGGCGCAAGATGGCCCGCAGGCTTTCGCCGGACAAATCCGGGCGGGGTATTCACGGGCTGCCCGGGCCGGACCATCACATGGCGGGTATTGAGCGTCCTCTTGTTCATGTCGTCCGTTTGGGCCTGCTGGTCCGTGTCGTCGGAAAAAAAGAACATGATCATCATGCTGATGCAGATAAATCCCACCAGGATCAGCAGGATTATCCAGAACCACTTGAACAATTTCATGACATCTCCCTGGTTGAAAGATAAATACCTTGCCTGAGTTTTCGCACATCCCCCACGCGGATGGTCCATTTGGCCGCGTCAAAATATTCGATCAGAGGGATCAGGTATTTCCGGGATACACCGGTGATCCGTTTAAAATCCGGTGTACTCATTTCTTCATTGGATTGAAAAAAAACGATGACCTGTTTCCGCAGCGTTTCCACAGCCTCCCTGGAGAACCAGAGTTTTTCTCCGATGCGGAGCACATGCCCTTCCCGCTCCAGAAGAACCAGCATATCCCGCAGACGGCGGGAATCCATGCGAAGAGCCATCTCCAGTTCGGTCGTTTCCGGGGGTGTCAATCCGGATGTCCGCAGCTTTTCCAGTATCTCCGCTTTCAATTTGCCGTCATCCGCCGCCAGGGAAATCCGGTGATCAACCAGCCGGATCAGGTCTTTTTCCTGTACGGCCAGCTCTTCCTGTACCAGACGGGCCACCGCCATATGAACAGTTCTGGACGGAATATACGACGGCAGGCGGCTTCTCAGTTCTTCCGCCGGCATTCCCGGTTTCAGCGGATATTGCCGGTGATAGACGCGCAGCTGCTCCCGCGCGGCGTCTTTCAGCCGCTCTAAGTCAGCGGGATGCAGATAAATGCGCCGTTCCCGGTCCGCCGTTGTCAGCTGACGGGCCGACAGCAGTTTACGGAGTTCGGTATCAATTTTTTTATCCGTCATATTCAGACGGACCCGCAGATCCGCGAATGAAACACCCCGCACGCCGGCCTCCCGGGCGTGAAACCGGATGGCCTCCGACGGAGCCAGGGAGTCCAGCCCGGAAAGCAGCGCGGTGGTCTCCGGCTGAAAACGTCTGCGTTTCGGCGGCGCCGGATGAAGAATCACCCCGCCCCCGATACTGCGTACAGGGGAGAGTGCGCGAACCACGAACCGGTCTCCGGCCAATACCGCCAGAGGCGCCTCAAGACGCAGCTGCACGACGGCTTCATCCCCGGGAGTCATTTGCTCGGATTCCAGCAGGACAATGCGGACGAACACATCCGCCGTTCCAATGTGCAGGCGTACGCGGGCGCGATTTTTCAACGGCGGCGTATTGCCTTCCAGGTAACGGAACCGGGCGTCCAGCAGATAAGACGGCTGTAATATCCCGGGACGGCTCAGAACATTTCCCCGTCCAATGCGTTCCAGGTCCAGCCCCTGAAAATTGACGGCCGTGCGCTGGCCGGCAAACGCCGTATCCACGGATTCGTCATGCACCTGAAGACCACGGACACGGGATTGAGTCAGCGACGGATACAGCATGACCTCATCGCCGGTGGAGACCGACCCGGAAACCAGGGTTCCGGTGACGACGCTGCCATAGCCTTTCATGGTAAACACGCGGTCAACGGGAAGCCGGAATATGCCGGTATCCGGTTTCTCCGGAATGCCGGAGGCGATCTTTTCAATGGCCGCCATCAGGTCCGCGATGCCTTCTCCGGTCACGGAACTGACTGGAATCATGGGCTGGTCTTCCAGAAATGTGCCGGAAAGAAAATCCTCTACATCCCCGGTTACGAGTTCCCGCCATTCTTCATCCGCCATATCGAACTTGGTCAGGGCCACCAGGCCGTGGCGGATTCCCAGAAGCCGGCAGATATCCAGATGTTCGCGGGTCTGGGGCATGACCCCCTCATCCGCCGCGATCACCATGATCACCATGTCAATCCCGGATGCGCCGGCCACCATATTGCGCACGAATTTTTCATGCCCGGGCACATCCACCACTCCCGCCCTGCGCCCATCGGACAGCATCAGGGTCGCAAAACCGAGTTCAATGGTGATGCCGCGCTCCCGTTCCTCCTTCAGGCGGTCGGTATTGACACCGGTCAGTCGTTTGACCAGGGCTGTTTTACCATGATCAATATGTCCGGCCGTTCCGATGATCAGACGGCGGCTGAATGCAGACTCAGCGATGATCGCCCCCTTCCTCTTCTGCGGGCGCGAACGATTTTCCCGCCGCCCGCCGCCGCCGCCGCCGCCATTCCAGTCCATAGGCCAGCGAAATCAAAAGAGCGGCAAAGGCCGCCACCCCGGCGATATGGAATTCCGGATGAAACACACGGGACAGTACAACGGCAAACACAATGCCGATGATCAGCCGAATCATGAGTATTTGAAATTGGGTCATCGCAGGTTTCCGCGCACCGGATTTCCATATATGATTTTATGCCATGCGGTGAATTTTATGATTGGAGCGGCCGCAACCGGAATTTTTTCATAGCCAAGAAGCGATGGCGGGTCAATAACAGATTTCTGGATCAGATCCGAAATGGAAGCGGGAATTGCGCCGCACCTGATCGAACTGGATCGAACTGGATCGAACTGGATCGAACTGGATCGAACTGGATCGAACTGGATCAGACTGAATCGGACTGATGTAAAAAACCGAAAAAATTGCTTGCAAAGAAAAAAATATACTGCTATACAGAATAGGTATTTTTTGCGGTGGGTGTAGCTCAGCGGGCAGAGCACCAGGTTGTGGCCCTGGTGGTCATGGGTTCAAGTCCCATCACTCACCCCATTTTTTCCCTGCGCCCGTAGCTCAGCTGGATAGAGCGCCGGACTTCGAATCCGTAGGTCGCAGGTTCGAATCCTGCCGGGCGTACCACCATATCCGTCAACCCGTTTTTTCGTGATCGGGAATACAGAACTTCCCCTGGCTGGCACAAATGAATCAGTGACAAATCAATCAGTAAATGTCCAGCGGCCGGAAAATTCCGGCCGCTTTTTTCTGAATGCAAAAGGGCAGAACCGCCGGGCAGTTTCGCCCTTTTGCTGTTTGGCGGGCTTTTTTTATCGGAAAATTCGCCGCCGGGAAGAAGCCGTTCCGCGTTCATATCAGAATCACGGATCCGGAAATTCACTGAGGATTTCCCCCACCCGCTGCATGGTGCGGCTGCAGAGACGGGGAATATCGGAGGACTCCAGTCCGATGACGTGCATGCTTCGCTCATCCACTTCATAGAGCATGCCGTCTTCTCCGATGCCGATACCGGCCATGATACAGATGGCGTCGGCCGCATGGAGGATATGGGTCAGCATGGTGATATCTTCCACTGCCGGCAGGGTGTGGTGGTACCGGATGGCCACCGCCAGTTCCGATGGCAGCATCCATTTTTCACAGACCCGCGCCGCGATCTGGGCGTGGTCGAATCCCAAAATCTGCCGTTCCGCATCCAGGAAGGACTGATTTCCCTTTTCGATCACCTTTTCGAACCGGTCTTTTCTCTCCAGTACATAGGGATCCAGGATGAGCTTGCCGATATCATGGATCAGGCCGGCGGAAAACGCATTGTCTTCCAGTTCGGGAGAAACCTGTCCGGCAAGGGTCTTGGAGGCAATGGCCACGGCAAGGGAGTGGCGCCAGAGATCATCGGAACGGTAGCCATACCCTTCCAGACAGCTCTTGAGAAATTTCGAGGCGCAGGACATGAACAAAACTTCTTTCAGGCTCCGCGTTCCCAGAAGCGAAATGACATGTTTGACGGAAGAAATCTTTCCCCGGAAACCGTAATATGCGGAATTGGCCAGCTTGAGCAATTGGGCCACAATGGTCTGGTCCGTCATGATGACCCGCTCAACGTCGCTGAAGGAAACATCGCTTTCCACGATCAGCCGATGGACTTTCTGGGCCACCTGGGGCATGGGCGGCAATTTGATCACGGATGCGAGAATCTGTTTCTGAAGAGGCGACCCTTCGATCTGAGGCGGCTTTTTAACGGGACCGGTTTCAGGGCCGGATCCGCTGAACTCCTGTCCCCGTGGACCAATACGGATATCTCCTCTGCACACCGGACAGGGAAGAATCACCGCAGATTCCACTTTGGGCAGCCGGTTGTCCGGTATGGTGAAGGTTCGTTTACACGCCTGACATTTTAGTTTCACTCACCAACCCCTGAATTCCTCGGTTGAACATACGGGTAAAACAGCGCCAAATTGCCGCCCTCAACGGCGTCGGCCCGGATTGCCGTCCCGCCGGTTTTTCAAAAGGCCCCGGACAGGGACCAGCATCTCAAACCATAAAACCGCATCACGCATCAGATGATGGTGATCTCGTCGGAGTTCAGATCCAGAATCATGGTGCGGACCCGGTTGCCTCCGATGTCCTCCAGACACGGCTTCATTCCTTCCCGATCGAGCGTCTGGCGCACATGGGAGACCAGGCTGGGGCCAAAATTCATGCATTTGGGCGCGGAGAGCATGGAAGCGCCTCCCGCAATGGCGATATCCAGACATTGGGCGGCATCCTTTTTCCGCAGTTCAGAGATGACGTACGCAATGCCCGTATCGGCATATTGGGTCGACCCCTCAATGGCCATATCATCGGCTTTTTCCCGAAATATATGCAAGCCGGCGCCGATTTTCAGCTCCCGATGAAAAAAAATCAGCCCGATGCCCGCACCGATATGCCCCACCCGCAGTTTTCCTTCCGTCGCGAATCCGCACCGGGTTGGCCATATCGTGGTGATTTTTTCCATTTTTTCACCAATCATGATAGAATTTTGCCGGGTATGTGTACGTCTGGAGACATACCAGACAGCATACCTCAAAAAAAGAGATCAGGCAAGCATTCCCCATATACATTTCTCAATAATCCAGGGATGTTTTCAAACGGATCGGATATGTCTGCGGCGCATGTGCCCTGCCGGCATCCGCAGGATTTTCGGGAAAGAGCGCCCGCCTTCACGCTCGCGGGTTTCAGGTGCGGGCCTTGATACTCTGGATATTGGCGGCCCGGGTTTTTCCCGCGTCGGTTTCCTGGATCTGGAATTCGAAAATGACCCCGCGATTGGGCAGCGCCCGGGCTTCCACCTCATCGGGCAGCTCCGAATCATGGAAAAAGATGGTCTCATACGCGGACTCCGGATCCCGCGCATCCGTGCGCCAGAGATCCCCGTCAAAGGATTGCAGAAAACGGATGAACCCGAATTCCTTGGCATTATCATGGCTGTAACAGATGCCCCGGGTATACCCCCCGACCTCGCCCCAGGCCTTTCCCGGGGCCGGGCGGAGTACGGGGAGCAGATTGGGAACCAGATAGCCGGAAAAATACAGGTCCGCTTCCCGACGGAGTTCGGCGGAGACATTATCAAAAGCGACGACCTCGACCCGGCAGCCCCGATTCTGGAGAGCGCGAACCACCTGGACAAAATCACCATCTCCAGTAGCCAGCAGAACACGGTCCAGACTTTCGGACTGCAAAAGGGCGTCAATGGCCAGGTCAAGATCCACATTGGCCTTTCCGAACCGTGTTCCCCTGTCATCCGTGAACCATTTCACATTTTTTTCAATGACCTTATAGCCCATGTCCCGCAATACGGAATGGAAGCGGTGTTGCCCGTCCTTGTATTCATAATCATAACGGGCCCGCTCCGGATCGAAGCTCACATAGGTATTCAGGCGAATGGGCTCGGCCCCCCCGCGGCAGGCAAAGGCCCGCAATACCTCATATCGCATGCCGAAGCCGCCATTCATGGCCAGATTGGCCGCATCCACATAGACGCCGACCTTCAGCCGGGAAGACGACAAATCACATCGACTCATACAGTATCTCTTTTCATCAGAATAATTATACACCGGCAAACGGGGAAAATAGCGGGAAGGCGAACGGCTGTCAATTCTCTTTCCCCTCTTTTTTGCCCAAAGGTCTGAGCATGCAATCCGCGTTCAGAGGGCGGAGCGGTCCATGCTGCGGAACTGGATGGCTTCGGCGATATGAGAGGTTCTTATATCGGGTGAATTGTCAAGATCCGCAATGGTGCGGGAGATCTTCAGAATGCGGCTGTAAGCGCGGGCGGAAAGCCCGAGGCGGGACACGGCGGTTTCCAGAAGGCTGTCGGAAGCAGCGTCCGTGGGACAAAATTGACGGATCTGCCGGCCGTTCATCCGGGAATTGCTGAAGACGGGGCTGCCGGCAAAACGGCGGGCCTGCAGTTCCCGTGCTTTTTCCACGCGGGCGCGGATCATGGCGGAGGATTCCCCCGGCGCCTTATCCGCCAGATCCTGGTATGGTACGGCTGGTACTTCCACATGAATATCAATGCGGTCCAGCAGAGGGCCGGATATCCGGCTCCGGTAGCGCTCAATACGGGATTCGCCGCAATGACATTCGTGGCGGGGATCTCCGAAATGCCCGCAGGGACAGGGGTTCATGGCCGCCACCAGCATGAACGAAGAGGGATAGGTAAGGGTGACAGCAGCGCGGGATATGGTGACATCCCGGTCTTCCAGGGGCTGACGCAGCACTTCCAGCACCGCTTTCCGGAATTCAGGCAATTCGTCCAGAAACAGAACCCCGTTATGGGCCAGGCTGACCTCTCCCGGCCGGGGAATCTGCCCGCCGCCGATCATTCCGGCATCGGAAATGGTATGATGCGGCGCACGAAACGGGCGGCGGGTGATCAGCGGCGTATCCGGATGCAGGAGACCGGCCACACTGTAGATTTTGGTGGTTTCCACGGATTCCGCGAAATCCATGACCGGGAGAATGGAGGGAAGGCGGCGGGCCAGCATGGTCTTTCCGGATCCGGGAGGACCGCTCATGAGCAGATTATGAGCCCCGGCTGCTGCCACTTCCAGGGCGCGCTTCACATGGGACTGACCTTTTACCTCGGAAAAATCCATCCCGTCATCCGCCGCGCCGGGCGCTTCCGTTCCCGCGTATGCAGCGGGCTCAATGACGCCATGCCCCCGGAAAAAATCCACCACATCATGAAGCGTGCCTGCGGGGTATACGGCCAGATCCTGAACAACGGAGGCTTCCCTTCCGTTTTCCGCAGGAATGATCAGGCCGTTTTTTCCCAGCTGACGCGCGGCGACCGCCAGGGAAAGGCAGCCCGGAACCGGTTTGATCCGCCCGTCAAGAGACAGTTCGCCGGCCAGCATGAAATCCGGGATGACGCCCGGGTCGATAATGCCGGAGGAAGCGAGAATGCCCACCGCCACGGGCAGATCGAAACCCGTGCCGTCTTTCTTGATATTGGCCGGTGCAAGATTGATGGTGATCCGATCATCCGGGAACCGGTATCCGGAGTTGACAATGGCGGTTTTCACCCGTTCCCGGCTTTCCCTTACCGACGCCTCCGGCAGCCCCACCAGCGTCACTGCCGGCAGACCGGGAGAGATATCCACCTCCACATCTACCGGATGGGCGTCAATACCGATAATGCTGCCACTTTTAACCGATGCAATCACAGATCCTCGCTTTTCGGGATTGGGGAGGAACCTGAGACTAAACGTATCGGCCGGAAAATTTCAAGATATTTTCTTCAGGGGGATCCGGAAAGATACGGGAGAACCCCAGATGCGCGGATTCCCGAAAGCGGGGATCAGGGCAATAACCATTTCTGACTTGGCCGCGGCGACAGAGAGGTTTCATTCCACGAGTGATGCCATGCTTCGACAGTGATGCCTTCGCTGCCGGCGGTGGTGTCCATTGTGAAGGACAGACCGAAATCGCCTTTCAGGACAGGGGCGTCAGTTGATGTCACGACTGCGGGAAATCCGGTGCCGGAAGGGGGCGGATTGAGGCCGAATTCCGCCGTGCTGGAAGAGGTGTCGGTAATATCCTCTCCTCTCAGGGCTCTCATCACTTCCTGAACGCTTGGCGCCTCTCCGACAATCAATGCCGCCTTCCCATAGGCAAGAGACACCAGGGAAAGTCCCTGCGCCAGGGCACCGTCATAGGCTTTCAGCCTAGCTTCTTCCGATATATCAAAATATTTCGGGGCGGCGACCGCCAGCAAAATGCCAAGGATGATCAGAACGGCAATAACTTCAATGAGAGTAAACCCGTCCTCATTTTTTCGCGGGCGGAAAGTCTGCGGTATATTCATTTTTCGTTCCTCTCTTATAGATGGGACATGTCCATATCTTGCTTATGGATCCTGCTTACGGGTTTGCCTGCAAAACAGCCTGTTGCATCGCCATTTGAATCCGATACGCCATCAAGACGCCATCAAGAATAATGCCAGCATGCAGGTAATTTTGATTTTCCCTGCTTTCTCCCGCCAATTTTCCATCAGGCCAATTTCCCATCAGGCCAGTTTTCCATCAGGCCAGTTTTCCATCAGAAGGATACGCCCAAACTTTCTCTCAAGGGGTGCCTCATAAGGGTATGCAATGACGGCTGCGTCCCGATACGCTCAGGGCCTCTCCCAAAACGGAAAAAATGCCGGCCGCATATGAAAAATAGCGGATATCCGTCAGATGGTTTTCAGACAAGAGAAGTTTGGTTTCCTCAAATTTTGTAGATGCTTCCTCAAAATTTGAGGAAACATCCCCTCCGGGAGAGGAGGGTTTCACGTATCTCCACCACGGGACTCCTCCTTGATTTTTTTTACGTCAATCCCAAATTTTTTAATCCGATGCCAAAGGGCTCTCTCGTTAATTCCCAAAATCCGCGCGGCAGTCTTCTGAATCCCCATTCCCTGCCGAAGGGCATTTTCAATAATATAGATTTCAATCCGATCCAATTGCTCTTTAAGGGACAGCCGCTGGCCTTCCTCCGCCTCCTCATTTTTCATATCGGCCATGGCCAGAGCAACCCCCATTGAATTTTCCGCCAGCAGAGCGGCCGGAAGATGCCCCACGCCGATTTCTCCATCACCCGCTTCCACCGCCGCAGATTCCAGGGTATTTTTCAGCTCCCGCACATTCCCTTTCCACTCCAGGGAACTTAAAGCCTGCAAGGCCAAAGAAGAAATCTTCACCTCCCCCCTTGCGGTGTACCGGGCAAATAATCTGGCCAGGGCCGGAATATCTTCTTTTCGCTCCCGGAGGGGCGGCAGTTCAACGGCGAATACATTCAGACGGAAATAGAGATCTTCCCGGAACTTTCCCCGCGCGGACCAATCATTTAAGTCCCGGTGGGTGGCCGCGATAAACCGCACATCGACCTTGATATTCCTGGTTCCGCCCACCCGCTGCAATTCCTGCTCCTGAATGACCCGCAGGATCTTGGTCTGGGTCTCCAGGGGCATATCCCCGATTTCATCCAGGAACAGGGTGCCGCCGTGGGCCTGTTCAAATTTTCCGATTTTCCGCGCATCCGCGCCGGTAAACGCCCCCTTCTCATGCCCGAACAGCTCGCTTTCCAGCAAGGTTTCGGTAATGGCCGCGCAATTCATCTTGATAAAAGGCTTTCCTTTCCGGCGGCTCTGTTCATAAATGGCGGTGGCAATCATTTCCTTCCCGGTGCCGGTTTCCCCGGTGATCAGCACGGTGGAGTCCGTGGGCGCCACTTTCATAATCCGTCCCAGCACATTGCGCATGACTTCACTTTCCGCGATAATATCCGGGAACAAGGATTTGGCATCTCTCATGGAAAGGGCGGAGGTGATGCGCTGGAAAAAGGGATCCCATTCATTATGCCTGGCCGGGGTCGGCGCTTCGATCTCTTCACCGGCGGAGGCGACAATGGCCCCCGCATCCGCCATGAACCGGCGGATCGGTTTCAAAACGGACCAGATGATCAGCCAGCCCAGTATGCTGCCGAAAACGGCGTACCCCGAAACGGCCCAGAAAACAGGCTCTCCCGGCGGCAGGCTATGTTTTGTGCAATACAGGGTCAGCCGGTAGTTCAATATGGCGCACAGAACCGCGTAGCCGGCATACACCAGGGGAATGATGACATACAGACTGATATGATACCGCAGTTCCTTCACTCCTGTTCCCCTTGCGGCGGTCATACTCCGAGCTGTCCCATCTCCCACATGGGCAGATACATGGCCAAAGCGAAAAATCCCACGACCATGGCCATGATCAGGATCAGGACCGGACCGATCATTTCGCCCATGCGGCGGACCGCGTACTCCACTTCCGTATCATAATGATCCGCCGCATCCTTGAGGACTTCGCCAAGCTGTCCGGTGCGCTCTCCGACGGCAATCATATGGTACAGCAACGGAGGGAAAGCGACATGACGTTTCAATGTGTCCGTGATGGCGCCCCCCTGCGCCACCATGTTTCTGGCAAGGCGCAGATCACGGGCAATCACCCGGTTTCCCAGAACGGATGCAAGGATATCCAGGCTGCGGATCACGGGAACCCCGCTGGTGTGCAGAAGAGAAAGAATAGCGGCAAATCGCGCACAGACCGCATAGGTGGTCAAGGGCCCCAGAATCGGCAGGCCCAGGGCAAGGCGATCAAGAAAGAAGCGGCTCCGGGGATGAGAAAACGCGATCAGGGCGCCGCCCAACGATAAAAGAGCCCCGGCCAGCACCAGGGGCCAATATCCCGTCAATCCGTCATACAGCAGAAAACAGATCCTGGTGGGAAGCGGCATCTCTATATTCCGCGAAGAAAAGACATTGATAAATCCCGGCATTACATAAAGCATCAGAAAAAAAAACGCCAGAACCAGCGTGACCAGAATAAATATCGGGTACCGGAACGCGGCGCGGATATTGGAAATAATCCGATGTTCCTGTTCCAGAATATCGATCAGGCGGTGTAAGGCGGGGGCCAGATCATCGCTTTCTTCGCCGGCGAACAGGATGCTGCAATACAACGGGGAAAAGATGCGCGGCTCGGCGGCAAAGGCCATATGCAGACGGCGGCCTTCCTCCATCCGTTTCCGGACGCGGTCCACAGCCTTTCTCAGATATTCGCCGCCAGTCTGACGAACCAGAACGTCCATTGTTTCGCCGGGGGACACCCCGCTTCTTACCAGGGTGTGGAACTGGCGGGTAAGCACAATGAGATCCCGGCGGCCGACCTGCGGAAATAAAAAGGACAGGGAACGGCCAATGGAATGACACCATTCTTCCCGGGTAAGGGAAGAAGAGCCGCGCATCCATCCGGTGCCCCGGATGCGGTCATCCGGCCGTTTTTTCAGACGTTTCCGGTGTATCGCGGGCGTCGGATCATCTTTCCGTTTATGATTTATCGGGCCGGTAAGTGACATCAGCGCAGGATCGCCACGGACAGGGCTTCGTTAAAAGTGGTCACGCCGCTCGTCACTTTTTCAACAGCGTTACAGGACATGCCCTTGAACATGCCGGATCCAAAGGCATACCGATTGATTTCCGATGCGCTTTTCATGGAGAGAATCATTTGCTGTATTTCATCCGTCATGGTCAGCACCTCGAATACACCCGTCCGATCCCGGTATCCGGTCTGAAGACATTTGGCGCATCCCTTCGAAAGATAAAAAGAGTTGTTACCGTTATCCTCAATATTCCATTCGCGTAAAACTGACTGCGGCGGAACATGGGGCTCCCGGCAAAACAGACACAGACGTCTTACCAGACGCTGCCCGATACTGACAAGAAGAACGGAGGAAATCAGAAAGGGCGCGATTTTCATATCAATGAACCGGGTGATGGCGCCGGCGGCGTCATTGGTGTGCAGGGTGCTGAGGATCCGGTGACCGGTCAGCCCCGCCTGAATGGCCACCGCGGCGGTTTCCGAATCCCGTATTTCGCCCACCATGATCACATCAGGATCCTGGCGCAGCAGGGAGCGGATGCCGTCGGCAAACTGCATGTCCGCTTTTTCGTTCAACTGCGTCTGGCGAATGCGTTCCAACCGGTATTCCACCGGATCTTCCAGGGTGATGATATTGATGTCCGAAGAATTCAGATACCGGAGAATGGCGTATAACGTCGTGGTTTTCCCGCTGCCGGTGGGGCCGGTACTCAGGACCATGCCATATGGTCTGGCCAGCATCCGCAATACCCGCTTCTGATCAGCTTCGGTCATGCCGAGTTCACCAAGGGTCAGGGAACCGACGCTCTGGTCCAGTATCCGCATCACCACTACCTCTCCGTTGACCGTGGGAAGAGTGGAGACCCGGATATCAATATCCCTGTGGGCCATGCGACGGGATATGCGGCCGTCCTGGGACCGGCGGAAAACGGAGATATCCAGGTTGGCCATGATTTTTACGCGCGAGATAATGGGCAGCACCTGGCCCCTGGTCAGCCGGCTCATGGTATGCAGAGCGCCGTCAATGCGAAACCGTATCATTCCGGCATCCCGTTCCTGACTGATGTGAACATCACTGGCGCGGTCATGAACAGCCCTGGAGATGATATTATTCACCGCCGAGATGACTGGCGCTTCTTCCGCCAGATCCTGGATCATGTCGATCCGCAGGTCTTCGTCATCGCTCTCGATAACATGATCCGGCACCGAGATATCGTCCAGCATATCGTCAATGACCGAGCGTTCGCCGTACAGGAGCGTGATCAGGTCATTGAGTTCGGCTTCCGTACAGACTTCCGGCATCACCTCCATGCCGGTATGCTCTTCCGCCGCCTCAAGCGCTGACAGATCGCCGGGGTTGGGCATGGCGACGGTTAAAAGTGATCTGCGCCGCCGCACCGGCGCAAGCTGAAGGCGACGGGCCAGATCAACGGGAATCAGATCCGCGAGCGCCCCGGCATCATCTCCTTCGCCCCCTTCATACCGCCCGCAACGGTTCTGGACCGCCAGGGTATCCGCCAGTTCCGGCTCCGTGAGTACGCCTTCCCGCATTAAAACCTGGCCCAGCTTGATGTTCAAGCGTTTATGGGAAACCAGGGCCAGGCTCAGATCTTCTTCGGTGAGTTTCCCCCTGTCAAGAAGTATCTGGCCAATCCGCCTGTTCACGATGCCTCTCCCTGTAAGGGCGCCGGCATCTCCGGCGGGGGCAGGATGCGGGGAGTGATGAAAATCATCACTTCTTCCTTCCGGTTCGATGAATTGCGCAGACGGAACAAGGGGCCGATCAGGGGGATATCCTTTAAAAAGGGAACGCCTTCTTCCGCTTCATTGGATACACGGCGGCGCAGGCCCGCGATCACAGTGGTTTCTCCGTTACGCAGCAGCACGGTCGCCGTGGCCCGTTTGGTCAGCACAACGGGATTTCCCTGCACCCGATTGCTGAAATCAAGTTCATCCTTGAACGTGGCCAGATCCATTTTGATCAGCCGGCCTTCAATCACATGGGGAGTGACCTCCAGTTTCAGGGAGGCGCTGCGGAATTCCACGGCAACCTCGTCGTCTTCCACGGTCTGATAGGGCACTTCCTCGCCGCTTTCGATCACGGCAGTATGGTGGTTGAGCGTCGTGATGGACGGGCTGGAGATGATATTCAGCCGGCCTTCCGTTTCCAGCGCACTCAGCTGGGCCCCGAGAATTCTGCCGGCGTCAAGATTGCGGAACAGGCCGATGGAAAGCCCGGCGGCTCCGGAAACCGTCTGGGTGAACTGCTGCATCAAGCCGCCGGAAAGAGAGACGGAGCCCGCGCCGTCCGCCTGACCAGAGGCCGTTTTGGCGGTGTCCGCAGAAGCGGATGAGCTGGATACGCCGCTGGAAGACACCAGGCCCGGCGATACGGCAACCCCGTTTCCCGTATCCCAGTATCCGCCCCATTCCATTCCGAGTTCGCGGGCCGCGTCATCGGAAGCTTCCACGATGCGCGCTTCAATGCGCACCTGGTGAGAGGGACGGTCCAATGCCGCCATCAAGCCGGCCAGAAGCCGCAGATCTCGTGACGAGGCCCGCACGATCAGGGAATTGGAATAGGAATCCCGCAGAACAAATCCTTTTTTTTCACCGCCATCCTTATCCAGATAAGCGGAAAAAATATCTTCCAGGGATTTGCCGTCGGCATACCGGACCGGAAAAATACGCACCGGAAATCCTCCGGTATCCTCCAGGGCAAGCCGGTGTTTCCGCTGCCGGGCCACCAGTTCGAGCCGCTGGATATCCGTCTGCAGATCCTGGGCGGCCAGTATCCGCAATATGCCGTCCGTCCGGCGGCAGGTCAGGCCGTGAGCGCTCAGCAGGCTGTGAAAAACGGCGTCCCAGGGTTTATTCCGTACGGCCAGACTGACCTTTCCCTGGATATGATGGCTGAAGATGATGCTGAGGCCGACTTCCCCGGCCAGGGTGCGAAGCAGCTCCGTCAGCGGCACGTCCATGATATCCAGGGTGAGGGGGAGGGTCGGCAGATCGGCGGGGGCGTCTGTGTCCGCTATTTCCGGCAATATTTCAGATGAATCCGTTCCGGGTGCGGCGGCCGGGGAAGACGCCCCGGACCGGCCATCATCCGGCCGCGCCGCGCCGGAAGCCGCCGCTCCCGGCGGCACCGGCATGAAAGGCGGTTCCGTGCCCCGCCGGCCTGATGTCAGACGGGCTTCCGGCGCGGATTCGGGACGCGCTTCGGGAGAAACGGCGGGCATATCGGACGCCTCGTTTCTTTTTTCGGCATATGGAAGCGCCTCCTCATCTTCCGGCCGGCTTTCTTTTGATGGATTTTCTTTTGAAATGACCGCCTCCACTGCGGCGGCCGGCGGAGATACGGATTCCGGCACGGGAGGTTCCGGGGGACGGCAGGCGGAAATCACCAGCCCCGCCCATATGCCGCCAAATATGAGCAATCCCGTCCGCAAAATACGGATGGTCCGCCATTCCCGCATCCGGCGCGGGCTGCTTTTTCTTTTTTCCCCACAGGTGGAATGCATATGGCCTTTATTTTTCCGGGGCGCCGGTGGAAGATGCCGCCGCGCCGGTCATATCGTTTTCTGCGGCGGCGGACCGGGACAAACCGGTGCGCATCACGGGAATTCTTGTTTCCCGCCATCCGAGTACAACGGAATGATCCTGAATTTCCACAACCCGCAAATCTGTTTCCTCCACCACATCCCCTGTTCCGTAGGAACGGCCGTTTAAAAAAGCGCGCCGCCCCAGGGCCGTATCCATATAGCCGCCGTAAACCGGCAGATCCGCCGGTTCGGGCGGAGGCCGAAGGGGGCGGCCAAATCCGGGCATCGCCGGGTTTCCGCTATCGCCGATTTCCAGCATGGCCCATTCCGCCGGACTTAGACGTCCAATCATGGATTCAGACATCAATTTCACCGACGAAAGCAAGGGGTTTTTCCCGTCCGCCGGGGGGCGGTCGGCCCCGGAATCAGCATCGGGACTGGTTTCGGTCCGGGTATCCGTCTGCCGCCGGTCCGGCCCCGCAGATCCAAAAAACAGGTACGCGATCACCGAAGCCGCCGCCAGGGCCACCACCGCTTTTTCCCGTCTGTTCATCTTGAGGCCTCCGGAACTGGTGTTCAGGGCAGGACCGGTTGAAAAACACCGGAAGACGGTCCCCGGTTTTCTCATTCCCCGGATTGCGGGGACGTTAACCGCAATTCCATGTCCACAAGGGGCGGGCCGTTTTCCCGCGCCGTGATCGTCAGCCGCCGCACATACCTTACAAAGGGTTCCCGAAGAACTCCCTGCAAAAACACACTGATGAAAACGGGATGGCCCGTTGCCCCCAATCGCAGAATATCTCCGGCCGCTTCTTCAGGACCGCTGCCGGTCACGGAATCCTGAAGGGTAAGTCCGGCCAGCCGCGCCCCCCTCCGTATGCGTTCCGCCATTTCCGGAATTGTTTCCGGAGGCGGGAGGGCGGCGCTTCTTTCCCGCACATTCATGCCATAAGGAGGCGGCGCCGTTAACAAGGTCTTTCGGTCATAGGTTTCATGCCGCATCATTTCATTCTGAAATACCCGATACGTGCTGAGGAATCCTTCCTGCGCCGTATTCCGCGCTTTCAGGTCCGCCACCTCGCTTTTCATTTCTTTCAGATGCCGCCACTGCGGCAGCACCAGAACAATGCCCAGAATCGTTATCACCAGGGCGGAAACAAGATAGACCGGCAGCAGTATCGGGTTCCGCATCAGTTTGTCTCCGCAGCCCGGGGCCAGGGTATGACGGCTTCAATGGAAAACGCGGCCGCATTATTATTTCTTCCCGGAGCCGGCGGCCGGATATGCAGTACGGGAGAGCCGGAAATATAAGGCGAACCAGCCACCGCCAACCGGCATCGCTCCCCCGGGGCGTCCGGGGATGACGGCGGGGACGGATCGGAAATTCCCGGCGCACCGTCGCTATGCGCATCCAGATGAAGGGAATAAGAGATCATATCGCCGGTATCTCCCCGGGCATCGGGACGGGATACGGCCTGAATGGTCATCCGGGATAATTTCACGCCTTCCGGCAGGCGGGCGGCCAGGTCGCGCAGAATTCCGGCCGGCGCCATCCGCATAATGTGACGGCGTTTCCGCCGCCGTATGGATACCAGCCGCAGATTTTCCGCCGTGAGCATCTCATCCGTCAATTCCCCGGGGCTCTGCCCCTTTTTTTCCTCAAGAGACTTCTTTTCACTGGCCAGCACCCTGGATTCCCGCCGAATTTCGCCCTCCATCCATCCCCATGTCACGGAAAAGATAAAAATCAGAAACAGGGATAATACGCCGGCGGCCCATTCATACCGCTGGTGGGCCTGTTCCTTTTCGCGGCCTTCATATGAAATCAAAAAATTGAGCATCCGCTCCCGGCCCCGGGGAAGGGCCAGGCCCAGGGCCGTCGCCATGGCGATGCGCTTTGACGGCGATTCCGGCAGCGAGACGGCGGAGGCATCCACTTTTTCGTGAGAAAGAGGGTCCAGGGCATGGACTTCCGCCTGCCCATCCAGAGCATCTTTCAAAATGGCGCGGACCGCCGGAGATGCCGCCGCCTCACCGCTGACAAAAAGCCGGAAGGGTATCGGCCATTCCATCTGCGTGATGCTCTGGCGGACCTGCCAGGCAGCCCGCCTCAGGGCGGGCCGCAGCCATTCCGTCATCTGCTCCCGGCTGATCCGGCCCGCAGACTTCCCCTCCGGATCAAGGGGGGCCCCGTCGAGAAAGCGCATCAGAAGGGTATCTGCGGCAACACCCATGGACCCGGCATCGGGAAACGCCTCTTCCAGGCCGTTTTCCACAGCTTCCACCATGCTGTTCCAGCCGCCTCTCATCCGCCGGTAGTGCAATAAGTCACCCTGCTCCGCCAGTGAATAGAAGCTGATACGGTATTCCCGCCACCCCACGGCCAGCTCGACAACCATCCCATCCGCAGCGGGAAGCAGGCCGGCGGCATGAAGATTCATGATGGCGCACGGTTTCATGATAACGCCGTCCAGCCGGCAGATCTCTTCCAGCCGATCCGTGAACGCCCCTACTTCAGCAGCGGATATGGCGCCGGCGATCACGGGATCAGGGGAAATATCCTCGTGGTTCTCCGGCTGCCGGGAAATGAAGGAATCCGGCGCCATGTCTTCTCCGGGATCGGCGTTTTTCTTTTCCCGGGGGGAGAGCCGGATGAAATCCACGATCCAGTCACCGCGCTCTTCCTCTGCGGGCGGACAGGGCAGCCGGGCGAGAATCCGTGCACCGGGGTCTTTATCGCGCTCAAGATCCGTGGAATCATGCAAGATATAGATCTGGCGATATTCCGCCGAAAGCCAGACACCGGCCGACGGCGCACAGGCCGTCATTTTTTTCAGGGCCGGCCGGATGGCATGACAGATTTCCGGGATACCGCCGCCTGTTTCCATGACCGGGATGCGGGCGTATTCCGCCAGGCGGCACATCCCCCTGGCGGGTGTCTCCACCCGAAGGAGGTGAACCGCTCCGCCGGAAATATCCACCCCGATATTCTGGCGGCGCTTCCTGCCGGGCAGGCGGTCCAGCAGTCCGGGGACTCCCGGCGTCAGGATGCATTCGGCGGAAGCCGGTTCGCCAGGTATTTCGGAATCGGATCTGGATTTCCCGGGGAAGGTCTGCGGCATCGGATATTCCGGAGTTTCATGGTATGAATGACGGCAATCAATCATCCGGCGGCGGAACTCTTTGCTTTGGCGAGATCGTACGAAAGACCGCTTGTCTGACAAAGGATCAGATGATATTTTACTGGAAAATTTACGAATTCGTCAAGAGTTATCGTTTCCGCCAGCTGCAAACGGCTCCGGCGGCCGGAATTCCGGGCACCGGACCATAAAAGGAGTTTTCATGAAAATCGCTGTCAGTGGAAAAGGGGGCGTGGGGAAAACCACGCTTGCGGCCCTTCTCGTTCGCATCTTCAACGAAGCCGGCATGCGGGTACTGGCCATTGACGCCGATCCGGACGCAAATCTGGCCGCCGCAGTGGGCGTGCCCGGCGCCGGCGACATTATTCCCATCGCCGAAATGAACGACCTGATCCATGAGCGGACCGAATCCCCGCCGGGCGCTGCCGGCGGATTTTTCAAGCTCAATCCCAGGGTGGACGATCTTCCCGAAACCCTTTCCGCCCGGCTGGACCGGATCAAACTGCTCAGACTGGGCGGTGTGAAAAAAGGCGGCGGCGGCTGCATCTGCCCGGAAAGCGCTCTTTTGCGGGCCCTGATGACCCATGTGGTACTCATCCGCGATGAAGTGGCGGTGCTGGATATGGAGGCAGGTATCGAACACCTGGGCCGGGCCACGGCCGCCGGGGTAGACTGCCTCATCGTGGTGGTGGAACCGGGCCGCCGCAGCGTGGAAACCGCGCACCAGGTGCGGCGGCTGGCCCGGGATATCGGCATCAGGCGGATTGCTGCGGCGGGCAATAAGATCCGGCGGCGGGAGGACCAGGATTTTCTTGCCGGACATCTGGGCGATCTGCCGGTTCTGGGATGGATTCCCTATGACGAGGCCCTGATCGAATCAGATCTTGGGGGCCGCTCGCCCTTTGAAAACGAATCTCCGGCGGTGACGGCCGCAAGGAAGATTGCCGAGGTTCTGAAAACCGATGCGCTGAAAAAAAAGACCGGCGGCCGGCCGGCCCTTTCTTCTCCGGATCAGCCCTGATCCCCCGCGTCGGCAATGCCGTCGCCATCCATATCAGCCGTGTCCGCAGGGCCCTGGGGCGGGAGAAATTCCTCGGGATCGTCTTTTTCCCCGACCAGAACGGCCGCATGCGCCCCCCCTGTTTCCGGCGCACCCGCTTCCACGAAAACGGACCGGGCCGGCAGGGCGAAAGCGGCCCCGGCGGATTCCACGATATCTTTGATCTGAAAGGCCAGATTTTCCTTGATGATCAACCATTCGCCCCAGTTGGTGGTGTGGGTGAAACAGTAAATCATCAGATCAATGGATGATTCGGAAAACTGGTCGATCCGCACAAAAAGCGAGGCCTCGGGGGGCGTGACAAATTCTCCGGAAGCGCGGATGGCAGCCTCGATTTCCTCCCGGATGCGGCGCAGCCGGCTCAGATCCGTCCGGTATTCGAGCCGGATCACCCAGTAAATCCGGCGATGGATCATTTTACTGAAATTGACCAGGGAATTATCGGACAGCCTGGAATTGGGCACATAAACCGGCGCATTATCAAAACGCCGGATGCGGGTGGAGCGAAATCCGATGGTTTCCACCGTGCCTTCCGCGACGCCGTCCACGCGAATCCAGTCGCCGGGGTTGAAGCGTTTTTCCGCCACGATCAGGGTGCCGGAGATCAGATTCTTGAACAGATCCTGCGCCCCCAGGGCCACGGCCACGCCAAAAAGACCGAGCCCGGCGATAATGGGACCGATCCGGATGCCCCAGACCTCGAAAATCGTGGCCATGGCGGTGAGCACCAGCACCACGCGCACCGCCTTGACCAGCCAGTCGATCATGGACAGGGTCAGGATCTGGCGCAGCCGGTTCAGCAGAGTGGACAGGGGCGTCACCATGAGAACCAGGCACCAGAAAATGGTGAACACGATCAGAGAGCGCACCACCCGGTCAGCCACGCGGTCCAGGGCGCCGGACAGGGGAAGGTAATCCACTGCGAAAAAAATGCCCAGCACCACCGGGATGAACCCCAAGGGCCGGCTCAGGGCCCGCAGTACGGCATTGTCCAGAGGAGTCCGGGTCCGGGAGGTCAGGTCATCCAGCTTCTTGAGTACGATGCGGGTAAAAAAACGACGGAACAGCAGAAAAAAAGCAAAGATCAGGATCGCTACCAGAATGCGGGACAGATCCACGCCGTAAATGCCGTTCTCCCAGATTTCCCGCATGCCCATAAGAGCCCCCATGAGCCAGTTTAACAGTTCATCCCGCATTGCTAGGGCGCTTTCCTTCATTCTCTCCTCCCCTTTCCCGCCTGTTCCGGCGGCCGCATCCGGATTTTCCGGTATTCCGTCGGCGCATACGCGCCTGGTTTCCGTTTATTTCCCAGACATATCATATTGTCTCTGCATATCCCAATTCTTTGGCGGCATTATATCCAGATGCCCGGTATTTCTTTGACCCGGTGATGAAATCAGGATAAACAGGGAATTGCGCTGCCTGTTTCCGGCAGCACTTCCCGAATCCCTGACAGCGGCATCTGATCGTTCGGCGTCTGGCCGTTTCGTCCGCGCATCCATATCCATTTCAACCGCATCGGAAATTTCCCATGGTCAAACACGCCTCCCCTCCCCGTCCGCCCGGATCCCCGCGTTCCCATCGCTCCTCCCGGCGTCCGCGCTATTCCGGGGCGCCGTGCCCGGTGAAGGGCCCGGTGAAGGGAATGCCCCCGCGCATCCGCCCGGGGGCGGACAAGCAGTTAAAATCTGTGTTCGCCCGGATCGGCACACCGGACCCCGCGCCTTTTTCTCCGGATCCCTTTCAGTCAGAAGCCGTGGACTGTATCGGTGAAAAGGACTGCCTGGTCACGGCCCCCACGGGTGCCGGAAAAACCTGGATTGCGGAAAAGGCCATCGAAAAAATCCGGCAGCGGGGAGGCAGGGCCTGGTATGCCTCTCCCCTCAAGGCCCTGAGCAATTCCATTCATATCCGCTTTTCCGAAATCTTCGGCGAAGCGGAAACAGGCATTCTCACCGGCGACCGCAAGGAAAACCCGGACGCCGCCATTATCGTGGGCACCACGGAAATTCTGCGCAATCATTTATATGACGCCATGCAGGAAGGGCGGGATCTCGGCACGAACCTGGTCATCCTGGACGAAGCGCACTACCTGGGCGATTACGACCGGGGCGTGGTCTGGGAAGAAATCATGATTTACCTGCCCGGGCGCATCCCCCTGCTTCTGCTTTCCGCTACCATCGGCAATGCGAAACAGATTTCCGGATGGCTGGCGGCCATCCGCGGCCGGCCCTGTGAAATCGTCATGGAGACCCGGCGCCCGGTGCCGCTGCATCCCCTGTATCTTCATCCCACGGGCACCTTATACCCGCTTCTGTCCGGAAAAGAAGGCAAGAGCCGGCTGCATCCCCGGGTTCTGGCCAATGAAAGCGGAAAACGCCCGCTTCGCTTCGGCCGTCCGGGACAATTGCCGCCTTTCGCGGACTTGCTGAAAGTTCTGCGGAAATACGATCTGCTGCCCGCCATCTTTTTCCTGAAATCCCGGGCCGACTGCGACAGCGCCCTTTCGCTCTGCCGGGGAAATCCCGGGCCCGGTGCCGGGCGCCGGGCCCGCATCCGGGAGATCATTGCCGAGGCGGTACGCAAGACACGCCATCTTGGCGGACACCGCCAGGCGGAGGCCCTGGAAACCCTGGGAGTGGCTTCCCATCACAGCGGACAGCTGCCCGCCTGGAAGCTTCTGGTGGAACAATTATTGACCGAAGGATTGCTGGACGCGGTGTTTGCCACATCCACGGTGGCGGCCGGGGTGAATTTTCCGGCCCGGACCATATTGATTCTGAATTCAGACCGGTTCAACGGAACGGAATTTCTGCCCCTGACCCCCACGGAATTCCATCAGATGAGCGGACGGGCCGGGCGGCGGGGAAAGGACAAGATCGGTTTCGCGGCCGTGGTGCCGGGGAAGTATATGGACGCCCGGCTCATCGGCCGTCTGGTCCACGCCAGAGCCGGGGATGTGACCAGCCAGATCCGGGTCAATTTTTCCATGGTCTTAAATCTGCTTCCGTCCCATCGTCCGGAAGAAATCGCGGCCCTTCTGGAACGTTCTTTCGCCGCCTACCTGCGCTCCACGGAAAACGGCGGAGACGGCGCATTTCAGGCGGGGGGAAACGCGTCGGCCGGTTTTCCGCCGGACAGCGGAAAGGATGCCCGGCCGGGGATTGACCGGGCAGACCAAACCGGCCTGGCCGGCGATTTTTTTCATCATTATTATTTTCTCATGGAAACCGGGTATGTGGATGAAGCGGGCCGCCTGACCGAAGACGGTGTCTGGGCCAGCCGGCTGCGGGTTGACCAGCCGCTTCTCATTGCAGAGGCCCTGAAAAACGGACTGCTGCCAGGAGATGATCCGCGAATGCTGGCGGCCATGATCGCGGCGTTTGTCAACGAACGGGAGAGTGTCGACCGGTTCCGGGACACGGCGGTACCCAATCAGGTGAAAAAAAACTTCCATAAGATGGTGAAAGGCATCCGCCCATTTCAGGACCGGATGTTTTCCGGGGGATTCCCGGTGCGGACCTTATACCTGCGCCCGGCCGTGTCCGTTTTTTTATGGGCGTCGGGGCTGTGGCCCTGGGACAAGGTGGTCACGATTTCGGAAACGGCGGAGGGGGATCTGGCCATGCTCATATTGCGCACGGCGGATCATCTGCGGCATCTCATCGCGCTCAAAGATGTATTCCCGGAAGCGGCCGGGGCGGCTGGAACGGCGCTGGACGCCTTGCTGCGGGAGCCGGTGGCCGGGTTTTGACGGCAGGAAAGAAACGGCCCCCATTTCCCGGAAAAAAAAGGAGACGCGGAACAGCGGCTCCCCGGTCCGTTATTTTCCCAGCTGTTCCAGCATCACCCGCATGCGCCCCAGAAAGCACCCTCCCCCGTCACCGCTGCCGCAATCTCCCGGAGCCGTTTCCGGCGCCGTGCTGTTTTCCGGCGGAGCACCCAGGGCGGATGGATCGGAAATCCGTCCGTTGACCGCGAAATCCGCGTCTCCGGAACCGCCATCCGCAAGAGAAATGCGCACACGGGTACGGTCGTCTGAAAATTCCGCGTCATCCAGGGGGTACCATCCGGAATATGCATCATATTTATACCATGCTTCATCTTCAGAAGCGGCCCAGGGCAGAAAGAATTCCACCGTGATCCGGTCTCCCGCGCGGGGGGTCGCGACGACAAAGGAGACCAGCCCGAAGGGCAGACTGGCGGGACGATGGTTGTCCGTCGAAACGGTATCCGCCGGCAGGGCGGACAGTTCCGTCAGATGCCCGGAACTCAGGCGGATACCCATTTCCAGAAAATCCGAGGTATAAAAGCTCGTCACGTCCGGCGGCAGGCTGGAAATGCCGTTATCCACAATGCGGACCGTAACGGCGGCGGCGGCCGGAGAATTTTCCAGAACATAGGACGCTGAAAAAGAAAAATCCTCGAAACCGGTGTTCACCGGCGGAGACACAAATGTCGGCGCGGCGGCCCCTGCATCCGATAATCCCACCGCCCTTCCGGCCGTCTGCCGCCAGACGATGTCCGCGGCATCCGCCGGAAGGGCGGTCAGCGTCACGGTTTTGCCTTCCTCGGCGAACAGGTCCGGACCGCCGGGGGCAAAGAAGAGAACATGGATCTGCGCGAACGTCACGCCGGCGGCTTCTGTCTGGTCTTCAGCCGTCAGATCCAGGCGGCAGAGCCGGCTTTCACTGGAAAAGGGCGTGAAACGCAATCCATTCAATTCCCGGTTGATATCCGCTTCCGGACCGCTCAGGATCAGATGGGCGGTATCCCGGCCGGTGATATCAATCCCCGTTGTGCCGGATACGGTCAATACACCGCAATTTGCCTGAATGCCCAGACGGATGCGGTCGCCTTCCGGATCCCGAACCTGGATGGGGTTATTTTCGGCCTCGCTGAAGATCAGGACCGTTCCGCCGGGAACAGCCTGCTGGTCCGGAACCGTCATCACGGGCGCGGAGCCTTCGGCATGGGCCGGCAAAAGACCGGACAGCGGAAGGAGGATTATCAGTGAAAGGATAAAAACGCTGCTTTTCCGGGAACAAAACCAGCGGACAAGCCCGGCTGGCAGGCATCGCGGAAACCCGTTTGGACGAAAGGTTGAGATCGGCATGGGGGCATCCTTTCCGGTCATATTTTTGTGAAATTCCATCGCCTGATACGGGGTTTATTCCATCACGATCAGAACGGCCCGCCGATTTTTGGCCCGGTTTTCCCGGGAATCGTTTTTGACCACGGGGCGTGATTCCCCGTAGGAAAAAGCCGCCATCCGGTGCAGGGGAAGATTATGAGCCGTATGCAGGTACGACACCACGGCATCCGCTCTTTCCTGCCCAAGGCGCAGGTTATAATCGCGCGATCCCGAAGAATCCGTATGTCCCTGTACCTCAATATAGACATCTTCGTTTTCCTCGATCAGGATGCCGGCGAAAATATCCAGCTGCTTCCGGGCGTCACCGGATAATTTGCTTTCATTGAATCCAAAGGGAACGGATTCATCGGAAATGGTGATCTCATAGAGCAGGCGGCCGTGACGCAGCTTGTCCATGCCGTCGGCCCGGCTCAGGGCCTCATCAATCAGGGCGGCTTTCTCTTCTAGAAGCGTCCGCTGACGATCCGCTTCTTCCTGCAGCAACGCGATTTCATCCTGGTTGATTTCCACATCCTTGCGGATTTCATCCATCTGGCCGCGAATAGTGACCAGTTCGGAATTCACTTCCCGACGGATATCAGAATTACCGCAGCCGCCCAATACAAAAGCGGACAGCAGGATGACGGGAAATACAGGAAGGATTCGGGAATTGATTGTGTTCATTTCGTTCTCCTTAGTGCCAAGGCTTCAACAGCTTTCCAGTTTCCACCCAATGGGTGGCACTTAAAAAACAGGCTCATGCTGGATTCCGGGGTCTTATCCTTGATCCACAATATATTTCTAAGAATAAACATTCCACCCCACCTCCAGCCCAATGGGATCCCCCGTAACATACCGCCCCGTATCCGGATCATAATACCGGTTCCAGTTATAATGCAAGCCGGTTTCCGCATCAAAATACCGGCCCGGAAACCACAGGTTGTTCTTCACATCCGCAATCCGGATCTGCGCCGGCCCGAAAGGCAGATACGCCGCCTCCCAGGTCACAGTCCCGGAGGCGCTGTCTGTCAAGATAAATGTCGCATATTTTGAAAAAAAACGCAATTGCTTTTGCTAACCTAAAATTGACCATCAAACAAGCATTGTGCTAACGCAAAATTGACCACCTTGGCCAGAGATCTCCTGAGAGTTATGGTTTTGATAAACC
>PDWI01001229.1_pt1 | contig 40869 bp, 38 predicted proteins | sample 1430891 | NCBI WGS metagenome assembly PDWI01 (sample SAMN01162508, study PRJNA174530) | Oral metagenome, whole genome shotgun sequencing project. | biome: Marine environment; feature: Marine mammal; material: Swab sample of the gingival sulcus; isolation source: swab sample of gingival sulcus... | reverse complement strand
TTATTATCGTCTTTTCTTTTTACTTGTGCTTTAAGCGGTCCGGTAAATAATTGATACGGCAAATAAATTTGTCGTAATTCAATTTTATTGTTTTTAAGTATTTTTGCTTCTTTGCTTATAAGCTCGTTTTTTACCCACTTATTAAGAATTTCATCTGCCTCTTTTTGTGTTATATTAAAGGGGATAATTGCCGTTGGAAATACAGTTTCCTTAAAAAATGTCTTCTTTAAAACAGGCGAGCTGCAAAAACTGCAACTTAGCGACTCCGAATCGCCAGAACTGCTTACAGTTGCTCCGCAATTAGGACAAGAAACATAAGACAGTTTTGTTGTTTCGTCTATTCCTGTTTTTTTATTTTTACTGCACCATTTGTCGATTTTTTCTTTTCTGAGATTTAAAAACTCAGTATTTCCGCAACTAAGACAGGAATAATTTGGGGCTATTATATCAAATTCCATAGGAGCACCGCATTTGTCGCAATTAAGTGCTAATGGGGTATTTTCGTTGGGTTTTGTTTGCATTTTTAGACGGGCATTCCTTCTTTCCCGGGGGCGTTATAGCCATTCAGATTACTTATAATCCTTATTTGATATTTCTCTACCCAGCTTATATTCAGTTTCTTGTTTAAGTTTTCCTGCCAAATTATACCTTTTCCAAATTCCGTCTTTTTCTCCGTTTTTATAGTTTCCTTCCCAATCTACTCGCGCAGCTTCATTATAACTTTTATAAAGACCATTAAGTATATTATTTTTATAGGTGCTTTCGGATAATAAACGACCGTCTTTTGAATCATATTTTTTCCAAACTCCCGTTTTGAAATCATCTTTGTAATCTCCTTCTTGCAATTTTATGCCTTCATCGCTATATTTTTCAAAATGACCGTTTTGTTTTCCATAAGCAAAATGTCTTACTTCTTTCTTATTTCCATTCAAATAATATGCAACGCCTTTTTGAATTTGGTCTTTCTTAAAATCTACTTCCAATAATAAAACTTCATTTTCGTTGTATCTTTTCAACTTCCCCTCTAACATATTGTCTTTGATCGTTTTCTCTACCGCAAGTTTTCCATTAGCATAATATTGTTTGCAAGTATAATTTATATCATCAGTATAGTCTTTTTCCCATTCGATAGTTCCATCTTCATTTTTTTGTTCCGATTTACCAAAATGTTGACCATTTTTATAATTTTCTGTTATAACAGAGTTTGTAACAGTGCTTTGTATTTCAGAGGCAGAAGGCAACTGTATGGAAAACCAACCAAAATCGATATATTCATCAGTATTGTGATTTGTTCTTACTTTTTTCCACCATTTGCCATGAGCCTTTCCATTTTTATAATTTTCAAGCGTTTTAAGTTCTCCCTTATCATTAAAATATTCCCATTTTCCGTCTTCTTCGCCATTTGCAAAGTTACCTTGTGTATTTACTTGACCATTTTGGGAGTATCTTTTGTATTTTCCGTGTACTTTTCCGTTTTTGAAAAACTTTTCACTCAATATGCGTTCTTTGTAATCGTAATTTGTTTGTTTTCCTTCTTTTTTTCCCTTCTTAAAACGAACATCTATAAAGTTGCCACGCCTGTCTGCTATTTTGTAATGACCGTTTAAGAGATTGTCATTCTTGTCTTTATATAATATTTGAGTTCCGAATTGCTGTTGCTTAATATCGGACTCCATTACCAGTTTCTGTGCAAAAAACTGAGATGTTATCAACAAACATACAATTGTTAAGATTGTTATTCTTTTCATTTTATCTGTTTTTTTATTTAATCTTGGTGATTTTTTTGTTTATTGGGCAAAGTTAAGTATAAATTTTCACTTCTGCAATTATCTTTGAACTTGTTGTACAGATGTTGCACTTAATTAGTAGGACTTAGGGATTAGGAAATCGATCCATATTTTCATATCCTTAGAATATTGTGTAAATAGTTGATTTTCATCAAATTACTACCAGCTGCTGCTGGCGCCTCCGCTGCCGGAACTGCCTCCGCCCCAAGAACTTCCGCTTGACGATGATGGTGATTCAGTTTTTTGCGGAATTATATAAAGATCAGTATATGTGTGTCCACAATATTTACAGAGGTAGCGTTTTTCACCGCTTCCGCTATTTTGGGTTGTTGCGCGTTCTAATACTACATTTTCTTTCATATAATACGTGTGATAATTGCATTTCGGACATTTTTTGTATTTGGAAAACATTCGTTTGTAGTCCAAAACAAGCACTTCGTCTCCATCATCGGTTATCCAAACATCGTAATCAATTGACCTGAGTTGTTCCTCCGTAACACGCCCATCATCTAAAAACGCATCGTCTTCCTCTTCGCTGAGTCGGTGCATAATTTTTCCGGTAGAACTAACCCTTGGCGTATTTCGCCATTTTTTCATTTTAATAATGCTGTAAATTGTAATAAATACAAACGGAAACGGGAAAATAAAGGTTAAGGCACCCGGACCAAATGGCCGCAGCATAACATATTTCTCGTGCAAATCGTCTTCTTTTTTTATGCTTTCCAAGGTTTTGAAAAATTTTAAAATAACGGAAAGGAGTATTGCCAAGTATGTTAATAAAATCCCGTACACTATAAAATAAAAAAGTGCGTCTGAATTTTCATTATCCTCAAAATCATAGTTTTTCAAAAACTCTATGCACTTCAAAGTGCCTTCCAAAATTCCGGTGTCGTAATCGCCTTTTTTGAAATATGGCACCATATATTCTTGCTGAATGTTGTAACAGTCAGCATCGGTTAGACTTTGCTCAATTCCGTAACCTGTTGCAAATGCGACTGTTCGTTGGTCTAATACGAGTAAAATAACTAATCCGTTGTTTGATGCAGCATCTCCGACTCCCCATTTGTTCAACAACTGATGAGCAAAATCTTTGGGTATTTCGTCGCCTATTGAATTTAGGGCAACTACTGCAACTTGAACTATTTCGTTATCGTGAGCTGTTTTAATATCGGCATTCAATTTCTTAACGGTTGTTTGGTATAGAATTGCGTCCGGATTTGATACAAACCATCCGTTTTTATTAGGATTGGGTACAGTTTCAACGGTATATTGTCCTGAAATAATATTCGAAAAACCAAATACTATTAAAAATATGAATAAAACTCGTTTCATTTGTTTATGTTTTTTCTTTTTTTTAGGGTTGTGATGTTTACGATATAGCTTGATAAAAAAAGTGTTAACAACTTTATTGCAAAGATACTAAAAAATAAAGTATTCCAACATTGTATTTGCTTCATTTAAATCGGCTTTTAAAAAAGAGCAGAATAATATCTTTTGACTTTTTCCTTGAAGATTATTCTTCTTTTTTATACCTTTGCGGGTTCTATGACTATTTTTAAATGATTAGAGATATGAGAAAAATAACTATTTTAATTGTTGTATTGATGTTTACAAACACATTGTTATCGGCTCAAGAAAAATTAACGTATCAAAAGCCGCCGAAAGAAATTTTAGAATTGGTTGATGTTGAACGCACTCCTGTTGTGCGTATGGATAGAGAGAGAGAATATATGTTGTTGCTCTATCGTGACAGTTACAAGACTCTTGCCGAATTGTCGGAACAAGAAATGCGTCTGGGAGGATTGCGTATAAATCCGAAGACCAATATAGGCAGTCGTACTTACTATTATAAAAATATTCGAGTAAAAAGAGTTCGGGAGAAAGCGGCTAAATCAGTTGAAGGCTTGCCTGAGAATGCTCGTTTGGCAAATTTTCGATGGTCGCCCGATCAGTCTCTTGTGGCATTTACCAATACGGTAGCTGATGGTGTCGAGTTGTGGGTATTGGACATAAAGCGAGCCTCAGCAAAAAAAATCAGTGATTCGTCTGTCAATGCCAATATCTGCAAACCGATTCATTGGTTTAAGGATAACGCCTCTTTGTTAGTCAGTTTTCTTCCCAAAGAAAGAAAATCTTTGATTAATACAACGGAATCCATACCTGCCGGACCTACCATTACGGTAAGTAACGGAGAGAAAGCACAAAATCGCACATATCAAGATTTATTGAAAAATAATATTGACGAGCAAAATTTTGAAGTTTTGACCACTTCCGAGTTATACAAAGTCTCTTTAAACGGGAAAAAAGAAATTTGGAAAAAAGCAGCGATGTATGAATCTATTTCTTTTTCACCGGATGGCAATTATGTAATGATACAAACCATTCATCGTCCGTTCTCCTATTTGGTGCCCTATGATCATTTCCCTTTTGAAACGGATATTTATACCGCTGAAGGAAAACATGTAACGCAAATAAATAAGGTGCCTCTGACTGAAGTTTTGCCCAAGGGATTTATGTCCGTAAGAAAAGGGCGAAGGGCTTTATGGTGGCGAAGTGATAAGCTGGCTTCATTAGTTTGGGTTGAAGCCTTGGACGAAGGGGACGCTGAAAAAAAAGTCGAATATCGTGATGAAATGTTTACGCTTGCCGCCCCTTTTAACGGCAAACCGCAATCTTTGTTCAAAATTCCGAATCGATATTCCGGAGTAGAGTGGGGCAACGACCAATTGGCGATTGTTCATGACTATTGGTGGAATACTCGCAATACAAAGACCTACGCCATCAATCCCGGCAATCCGGCACAGCCTCCGGTAGTTTTGTTTGATCGAAATTTTCAAGACCGATATAACGATCCGGGGGATTTTGTTACCCAAAAGAACGAATACGGAAGAAATATTCTATATCTTGAAAAAGATAATGCTTATTTGATAGGAGACGGATATACCAAAGACGGACAATTTCCATTTATTGACAAGTTCAATCTAAAAACCAAAAAAAAGGAGCGTCTTTATACCTCTTCTCATAAAAACAAACTCGAATACATTTATTCTGCCATAGATATGGCAAAAGGGAAAGTACTTGTCAGCATCGAGTCTCCCACGGAATATCCGAATTTTTATATCCGAAATCTAAAGAAGAAAAAGGATCCGGAACAAATCACTTTTTTTGCCAATCCTTTTCAAAGCCTTCAAAATGTTCATAAAGAAGTGATTACTTATAAACGTGAAGACGGAGTGGAGCTTTCCGGTACTCTTTACTTGCCGGTGGGTTACGACAGAAAGAAGAAGGAAAAGAAACCGATGATTCTATGGGCATATCCGAGAGAATATAAGGATAAAAAAAGTGCCGGACAAAACACTTCCAATCCAAATGAATTTACTTATCCGTTTTACGGTTCTATGATTTATTGGGTAACAAGAGGTTATGTAGTTCTCGACAAAGCCTCCTTTCCGATTGTCGGCGAGGGGAAAAAAGAACCCAATGATTCCTTCATAAAACAGTTGGTAGCCAACGGAAAAGCGGCTATTGATGCCGTGGACAAACTCGGTTACATAGACCGCAATAAAGTTGCCGTGGGCGGGCATTCCTACGGAGCGTTTATGACTGCTAATTTGCTTACTCATTCCGACTTATTTGCAGCCGGGATCGCAAGAAGCGGAGCTTATAACCGTACACTGACACCTTTCGGATTTCAATCTGAGGAACGCAACTATTGGGAAGCTCCTGAAATATATTACCAAATGTCTCCTTTTATGCATGCCGATAAAATGAAAACACCACTTCTTTTAATCCATGGAGAAGCTGACAATAACTCGGGAACTTATCCTATGCAAAGTCGGCGGTATTTTAACGCTTTGAAAGGTCTCGGAGCTACAGCACGTCTCGTTATTCTTCCCAAAGAAAGTCACGGATACAGTGCCAAGGAATCTATTCTGCACTTGCTTTGGGAGCAAGATCAATGGTTAGAAAAATATGTAAAAAACAGAAAATAGAAATAGCACGTAGAGTTTTATATGGTTATTTCATTTTTTTTAAACAACAAAATGAACTTAAGATTTATGAGATCTAAGATATTTTATTGTGTGTGCTGTGTGTTTTTCAGTATCAATCTCAGTGCACAAGCCGTGAAAATTTACGACACAAAAGCAGATCCTGACAAGCAGCTGGAAGAGGCAATCCGTACGGCGCAGAAAACGGGAAAACATATATTTTTACAAATCGGGGGCAATTGGTGTCCCTGGTGCGTAAAATTTCATCATTTTTTGAGCAAGGACAAAGAGTTGAAAGATATGGTTGCCAAGCATTATGTTATGCTGCATATAAATTATGACCGGAAAGTAAAAAAGAATCAGGATTTTTTTGCCGGTTTAGCTTATCCGCAAAGGTTTGGTTTTCCTGTGTTTGTAATTTTAAATGCATCGGGCAAGTTGTTACATACGCAAAATTCGTGGTATTTGGAAAAAGGTACCGATTATGATAAAAGCAAAGTTGCGGCTTTCTTAAAAAATTGGACTGCAAAGGCTCTTTCTCCGGAGAGTTATAAATAAAAAAAACGCAAGTCCAATGAACTTGCGTGTCTTTTTTTATGATAGTGCGCTAAAAAGAGTATTAACTACTTGCTTTTTTTAGTTACCGTTAGCGGCATCTTTTACACCATCTACAACTTCTTCAGCTTTAGCTTCAAGGGTGTCAGCAGCCTCAGTTGCTTCGTCTTTTACTTCGTTGTAACCTTCAGAAACTTCATCAGTTACATTTTGCGCAGCATTCTCAGCAGCTTCTCCTAATCCTTCTGTTTGTTCAGTTTGTTCTTCTGTTCCTTCTCCATTTTGCTCCTCACAAGAAACAAAAAGTGTTGCGAAACCGAAAACTAAAGCAGCAACTAAGATTGACAAATAATTCCTTTTCATGATAATAAAAATTTTAGTTAAAAATGAAATCTTACGGCGGCAAAGGTACAGAAAATTTCATTTCAACAAAAAAAGGAATGTTTTTTTTTGAGAAATTAACTTTTTTTAACTTTCTTTTGCATTTTCAACTTAAGCAGAAAGATAGCGTATCAATACCGTCTGCGTAATCCGTAAGTGTGGGTTTTTGGGCTTCACCCAAAGGGATACTTCCCGGATACAGGTCTTGATTCAAACAGCTTATACATTGGATACTTTCTCTCTGATTATCAATCTTTTGTACGACTTGTTCTGTGTTTTCAAAATATTCAAAATGTAAAACACTGACGGGTGAACTTAAAGAAGTATCTTCTTTGATTAACAGGAATCCGTTGTCCGTAAAAGGGAGCTGATTCATCAAAAGGAGGGCTTTTTGGTAATTGTAGTTATTGGCGTATTTGTGGTGATGAAGCAGGGGCGCAAACTTCTCGAAACTTTCAAGCAAGGGGGTAAAGTTGTATCCGGAGGGAACATAGATTTTGGATACATTGCGACAACCCAAGCCGAAGTATAAGAATATGTCGTTTGCCAAGTTTTGGAGATCTGTGCTGTTTTCTTTACCGGTGAGTAGGGCAAGGGAGTTGCGGTTTTTTCGAATGATGTGAGGATAGTCCTTAAAGTAGAAGTCGAAATACCGAGCCGAGTTGTTGCTGCCGGTGGCTATTACGGCATCAAAGTTATGTAATAAGCTGTCGGTAAGTTCAATATATGAGTCAAATCGGGGATCGATTTGTATCAATATTTTGATGATTGCCGGTAAAAGAGTATCGTTCTTGGAGGATAGTTTGCCTAAAAAAAAGTTTCCGGAGATGAGGACGGATAAGAAATCGTGAAATTCCACCAAGGGAATGTTTCCGGCAGTGATCACTCCGATGCGTTTGGGGGTGTGATTTTGGGGAAATCGGTAGGTAGCAGTCCACGTTTCCAATGCTTTTTTTGAAAGGTTTTGCCGAAGGCTGTCAAGGGCAAAAGAGACATTGTCGGGGGTGAACCAAGAATTATTGCCGCACAAATCGATTAAGTTTTCTTTCTGTGCGGCAATACGTTCTCCCAGTTCGGAAAAGGCTTCAATTCTTTCCGAAAGTTTCATAGGTGAAATTGAATTAAAATTTTTTCAAGAGATCTTTTACAGCGTCTTTGTGGACGGTAAATCCCATCATTTTTAACTTGACGTAGTCTTCTCTGAAAAAGTAGTAGCCGAATTCCGGTGCGTTTTCGTCATTATTGCGAGAACCGGAGCTGGAATCTTTAATCAAAAACCAGGTTTTTCCGTCTTTTTCGGTATATCCGACCAGGTGCATTCCATGGTCATCTGTGGTGGTGTGGTTGGAAAATCGGAATTGTCGAGCGTTTTCGTCTATGTATTCCCAAGGGATGTCAAATGTGGGAATAACGGCTGCTTGCGTTGATTTTAGAAATCCGACTTCGGAGACATCACCGCCGATGCTCATTGAGTATCCGTTTTTGATTGCGTCTTTGATGACTTTCATAAAATCTTCCAGAGGAATATTGTAGTAATTTTTACTGTGCCACCAGTTGTCGGGCACTTTATATTCGACTTGTTTCCAATAAGGGGCTTGCTTGTAGGAAAGAATTTCGAGATAATTGTCCGGGTTTATTTTTAAGTATTTTAACAGGTAAGTTTTTGGGGTGTATGTTTTCCCGTTTACTTTGAAATTTGCCGGTGGTTCTCCGATATGGTAATTCATTATCTCTTTGATGGTACTTACAACTTCTTTTTCGTTCCAAGCATTTCTTTCTTTTACGGAGCGTAAATAAGCAAGCATTTCTTGATACATTTTTTCATGTGTATGGTGCTTTCTGCCGTGGAGCAATCCTGAGTATGCAGAGTAGGGCATGGTGCCGTATTTTTTCCAATCGCGCGTTACGGCATTGCCTTCGGAGCCTTGGGCAAATAAGGATTCGCCTCGGCTTTGCACGAAGCCTTTGGCTTTTTCGATATATTCACAGTAAACCGTGTATACCTCAGAAAGTTTTACTTTCTTCTTGTGGATTCTGTAAACTTCTGATTCTAAGAAAGATATGGTGGAATATGCCCAGCAAGATCCTGCATTTCCCTGAGAAATTACCGGATTTGTCCAAACTTTTTTATAATCAGACACTTTCAGGGGCATTTCTTGGGTATTTTGAACCATTTGCATGCGCTTTTCGGATTCGCTTTTTTTCAATTTTTTCTCCACAAAGCGAACGTCTTTCAATATGGAGTTTTGATAATACCCGGGTTTATAGCTTTTAAACTCGGCTTTATCTCTTTGTCCGAAGACAGGAATAATCGTTGTCAGAGCAACGAACAAAACGGATATTCTTTTCATTTTATACGTGTTATCAAGTTAAACAATGGTGCAAAAGTAAAAAAAATGCCTTTATCTCAAAAAGTATTTCCATTTGTATTTTGAGAAATCAGGCAGAAGGTATTCTGTGTCGTTTAATTTCAAAAACATCGCCGGGATGTGCAATACGTGTTCGCGGAAAGACCGCTTGCGTTTCTTCAAGCAAGTTGTTAAAATATTTGTATCTTGACGAAAAGTGTCCGATCAGTAATTGTTTGGCTTCAGCGGCAAGAGCTATTTTTCCGGCATCTTTGGTGGTGGAATGTCCGGTGGCTTTTGCAATTTCCGCTAAATCTGCCCCAAAAGTAGCTTCATGATACAGTAGATCGACTCCTTGTATCGTAGGGATCATTGCCGGATTAAAGGCTGTGTCTGAGCAGTAGGCATAACTTCGCGGGGCAAATGGAGGAAGTATAAGGTGTTTATTATCAACAACTTGACCGTCTTCCCCGACATAAGGTTCGCCCTCTTTGATGGCTAAAATATCTTTTATGCTTAGTTGGTATTGGCTGACAGCTTCGTGTTTGATATTGGGCTGTTTGGGTTTTTCTTTGAAAAGAAATCCGTAGGCTTCGATGCTGTGTTGCAGCGGAAAAGAAGTGATTGTTAAACTTTTTGTTTCGTGTAACAATATGTTTTTATCTCCGGAGATCGTGTGAAAATGGATTGGGTAGCCGAGTTCTTTTTTGTTGATTACGGCATAAATTTTATGCTCTAAATTGCCGGGTGCGTAGATATGTAAGCTGCGATTCCTTCCCAATAGATTATAGGTGGACAATAAGCCGAACAATCCAAAGAAATGGTCGCCGTGCAGGTGTGAGATAAAGATGTGGTTGATGCGTGAAAAATTGATTTTTTGTTTACGCATTTGTATTTGAGTTGCTTCTGCACAATCTATCAGGAAATATTGTTCGTGAATGTTGAGTATTTGCGCCGAGGAAATGTTGTTGGAGGAGGGTAATGCGGAGGAGGTGCCTAAGATGTGTAAGCGAAAAGACATAAGCTCGTCTTTAATTTTGGATCATTATTTCGGCTTGTTTTCGGCTTCGTGCCAGTGTCAAAGTATCTTCTAACTGACTGTTTATTATTTGCTTATCTACAGTTGGTTGCACTCCTGTGATGATGAGTCTGCCTTTGCTGTTTTTACATAACCGGTCGGCAATCAACAAGGCGCGGATTCCGTCAGAATCACATTCGTTCACCTGATTAAGGTCAATGATAATATTTTTCTCTCCGTTGCCTACGGTCATCAGCAATTCGGACTTGAGCGAAACGGTTAAGCTGCCTGTCAAGTCAGGAACCAAAACTTCAAACAAAGTATAATTTTCTTTTTTGTTTACGGAGTAAATCTCATTCATTTGCTTTTGCATTTTGGGAGGGGCAAAGGTAGATTTTATTTCAAAATTCTCAAAAGAAGGAGAGATTATTTCCGAGAAAATGTGTTAAATCTGTAAGATAAGGAGAAGATGTGTGTGTAAAGTAAGGTTTGCCCGGCAATGTCGCTCAGGGCGTAGTCGATGTGTATGCGAAAAAGTCTTAATCCGAGACCCAGGGCGGGTTTAAACGTTATTTTTTTTTTGCCGTCAAAATCCGGTACGGAAGTCCAGTCGCCAATTCCGCCACGGAGATAGAGCATTTTTTTGTAATTCAGTTCCAAACCGAAGTTGGGTTGTGCACTGAGCCATGATGAAGTAAGCGGAATGTTTCTTTTTCCGTCAAAAGTGAATGTGATGTCGCTTTCTGCCAATAAATTGAATTGTTTGCCTATTGCCAGTCGGTAAGATACGCCCAAAATTGCAGAAGGCGCAGTGATTTCCAAGCCGTTTGAAGGAAGTTCGTTGTCGGTGGCTTGCCAAAGACTGTCGGTGGCGGCTGTACGGTTATATACCCAAGCATTAAAAGTGGAGCTTACGTCCCTTAATACTCCTGCAAATGTCCAGTTTTTCATTTGATAGATTGCCGATATATCAAAACCAAAGCCGTAGGCAGAAGCAAATTCTCCCAAATTTCTGTAAATCAATTTGACACTTGCTCCGTAATTCAGGTGTTTTAATCGCGGGAGTTGCCCGGAATAGGAAAGGAGGAAGGCGTAGTCGGCTACCGAGAAGTAACGTATTTTGCTCAAATCAAAAATCCCATTTTTATCTCTGATATTCAGCGTATTAGGAATTTTATCCACGCCCAATCTGAGGATATTTAAAGCCAAAGCCGAAGAGTCGTTCATTTTGTAAGCAATGCCTAAGTGATCGTATTGGGCAATACCCGCAAAGTATTCGGCATGCATGGCAGCGGCGTTGTATTTTTCAGGCAAATGTTGAAGCAGTGCCGGATTCCAATATCCCGCACCGGCGTTATCAACACTTGCCGTAACTGATTTTTCCATTGCCAAGGCGCGAGCCCCGACTCCGATGTTCAGAAATTCATTGCTGTACTTGCGAACCTGTCCGAAAGTTTGAACGGTAAGCAACATCAAGAACAGAAAAAATATTTTTTGCATTTGAAAAAAATGTTTTACCTTTACCTTTTCTTTTGCTCGTATAGAAACTGCAAAACGTTTGAACATATTGTATTATTTCTTAAATCTTTTTTATGGTCAAAGATACCAAATATTTTACACTGCCCAATATTTTGACACTTTTAGGCTTGGTTTGCGGCGTTTTGGCTATTGTTTTTGCCTTTGAAATGCCTTATGTAAAGTTGCATTATGCTTCTTATTTTGTCTTTGCAGCTTTATTTTTTGATTTTGTTGATGGATTTGCTGCTCGTTTGACACGCTCTTCGACTCCATTGGGGAAACAAATAGATTCTCTGGCAGATTTAGTCAGTTTCGGAGTTGCTCCGGCGGTAATAATGTTTCAAATGATGAAATATTTGACGAATATAACGACATTTGCAGAGGCTGATTTGCTGCAAATTTTGTATACCTCATTGCCGGTTCTGTTGGTGATTGCCGCTGCTTTACGTTTGGCCAAATTTAACATAACAGAAACTTCGCAAGCCTATTTCAAAGGCTTGCCCGCGCCGGCATCCGGCATTTACTTTGCCGCCTTTCCATTGTGGAATGTTTTTGATCCCGGCAACATGCTGGTGATGAAACAGTGGTTGGATATTGTCCCCTTCAAGTTTGAACTTCTCATACTCGGCATTCAATTACTTATGCCGGATGAAATGCGCACTTACTTGTTGGCATTTTTTGGAATCTCGATTGTACTCATGTCTGTTTTGCAATTGAGCAATATGCGTATATTTTCGTTTAAATTCATTCGCTCTAACAAATGTACGCGCAATACAAGACTTGTGTTTCTAGTATTTGCACTGCTTCTGCTCGTGCTTTTTCAGACCTTTATTATCCCGTTTGTCATTATTTTCTACATTCTTTTTTCGATTATCCGGAATCTAATATGTAAACATTAATTTTTTTAACATACAAGAATATTCTAATGAAAAGTTTCAGTTTTAACAAAATCATTTTACTTATCATGGCACTTTATCTTTCTTCTTGCGGTAACGAAAACTCTCACCGGGAGAATCATGCCCCCAAAGCCGAAAAAATAGAAAAAAAACTTACGGCGCACGGACACACACGCATTGACAATTATTACTGGCTCAATGAGCGCGAAAATCCGAAAGTTATTGACTATCTGAAAGCAGAAAATGCCTATACCGACTCTGCTTTGGCTCACACAAAAGATTTGCAAAAAACAATTTTTGACGAAATTGTAGGACGAATAAAAAAAGATGAAAATTCGGTGCCCTATAAAAAGAACGGATACTTTTATTATACGCGTTACGAAAAAGGGATGGAATATCCGCTTTTTTGTCGAAAAAAAGGCAACTTAGAGGCTCCGGAAGAAATCATGATTAACGGCAACGAATTGGCAGAAGGACATACCTTTTTTCAAATACGCGGGCTTAGCGTGAGCGAGGACAATCAATTGGTTGCTTACGGTTCCGATACCGTAGGCAGACGAAAATTCAATATTTTTTGCAAAAACTTGAAAACCGGAGAACTGCTGAATGATCAACTGAAAATGACCGAAGGATACGCAGTTTGGAGCAATGACGGCAAATCGTTTTATTACGTAACCAAAGATCCGGAAACCTTGCGAAGCAATAAAATATTCAGACACATTCTTGGAACTCCGCAAGAGAAAGACCAACTCATATACGAAGAAACTGACGAAACTTTCACAATAGGAATCGGAAAATCCAAATCAAAAAAATATCTCATTATTACTTCCGCTTCCACTTTAAGTACAGAATCTCGTATCGCACTTGCTGATGCCAAAGATCCGGAATTTAAAATTTTCCAAAAAAGGGAAAAGGATTTGGAATATTCCATTTCGCATTTTGAAGACAAATTCTACGTCTTGACTAACCTGGATGCTCAAAACTTTCGAGTAATGGAAACTCCTGAAAACAAGACAAGTAAAGAAAACTGGAAAGAGCTTATTCCACACAAAGAAAACATATTGATTGAAGATATTGATATATTTAAGAACTATTTGGTGGTCAGTCAACGTAAAGACGGGCTTTCCCAACTGCATATCATTGATCAAAAAAACAAAACATCCTACAACTTACCCTTTGAGGAAGAAACTTTTACAGCTTGGGCAGATGTAAATCTTGAATTTGATACAGATGTTTTGCGATTCGGTTATACCTCGATGACCACACCGCCGTCCATCTATGATTTCAACATGAAAACCAAAGAAAAAACTTTGCTGAAACAAGAAGAAATCCTGGGAGGATACAAGCCCGATGATTACGAATCTCAAAGACTTTTTGCCACGGCAAAAGACGGAACGAAAATACCTGTATCGTTGGTGTACAAGAAAGAGTTCAAACCCGACGGCAATAATCCCCTTTTGCTTTACGCATACGGATCCTACGGATACAGTCTAGACCCGAGCTTCAGTATTTCACGTCTCTCATTGCTTGACAGAGGATGCGCCTTTGCCATAGCCCACATTCGAGGCGGAGAAGAAATGGGCAGACAATGGTATGAAGACGGAAAATTACTTAAAAAGAAAAATACCTTTACAGATTTTATTGATTGCTCCGAATTTTTGATTCAGGAAAAATATGTCTCGCCCGATAAACTCTTTGCCATGGGCGGAAGTGCCGGAGGATTACTTATGGGAGCTGTCGTAAATATGCGCCCGGATTTGTACAAAGGTGTCGTGGCAGCTGTTCCTTTTGTGGACGTAATAACGACAATGCTTGATTCATCGCTTCCATTGACTACTATGGAATATGATGAATGGGGCAATCCTAACGAAAAAGAATATTACGACTACATGTTATCTTACTCTCCTTATGATCAGGTAAAAAAACAAGATTATCCGAATATGTTGGTAACCACCGGGTTGCATGATTCACAGGTGCAATATTTTGAACCTGCAAAATGGGTTGCAAAATTGAGAGAATACAAAACAGACAACCACTTGCTGCTCTTGCAGACAGATATGGAAGCCGGACACGGCGGAGCTTCCGGACGATTCAAAAGATTCAAAGACACAGCCCTAGAGTATGCCTTTTTGTTAGATTTGGTCGGAATAGAAAAATAAAGTAACCACAAAAATACAAAAAAATGAGATTTTTATTGATTAGCAATTCCACAATGGCAGGTGAGCCTTATTTGGATTATTGCAAAAATGATATTGCCGATTTCTTGGGCAAAGAAAAAATACAAGCCTTGTTTATACCTTACGCCGGTATAACATTTTCCTATGACGAATATGCAAGCAAAGTAAAAGACCGCTTCAATGAAGTGGGACACGACATCCTTTCCATTCATGACTGCGCAGACCCGGTCAAAGCCGTAGAAAGTGCCGAGGCAATTGTTGTGGGCGGAGGAAATACATGGCATTTGCTCCATGAAGTTCGTCGCCACGGACTCATTGAGTCTATACGCAAAAAAGTACAATCAGGAACGCCGTATATCGGTTGGAGTGCAGGTTCAAACCTTTCCTGTCCCACCATAAAAACTACGAACGATATGCCTATCATAGATCCCAAAGGTTTTGAGGCATTGCAAATTATCCCTTTTCAAATCAATCCGCACTATTTGGATAAAAATCCCGAAGGACACGGAGGCGAAACCCGAGAGCAACGCATCGAAGAGTTTTTGGAGGTAAATCAGAATACGACTGTTTTAGGATTGCGAGAAGGATGTATGCTGGTCTTTGAGAATGGAAAACTACAACACAAAGGGAAGAAAACCGCACGCCTTTTCCAATACAAACAACCATACAAAGAACTTGGAAGTCAAGACGATTTTGATTTCTTAATGCACCTAACTTCTTGAAAATGAGGAGTTAGCGTATTGTAGAATCCAAACGAGAATTATGTAAATCAGGCATTTTTATTTTTGATAAAAGTGCCTTTTTTTGTTCGTTTTTTTAGAACTTCAAGGAATAAGCAGGCTGTGGGGGAGAGGTGTATAAAAAATTAAAGCATCCGCCCCGCGGATGCTCTAACCTAACTTTATTAACCTAAACCTTAAAACTATGAAAACTTCTATTAACAAAAAAACTATGCCACAAAAGTAACTGCAATATACTTCCCGGGCAAGTGTTTCGCTGTTAAAGTAAAGTTAAAAATCTTAATGAAATGTTAAGACGCGATTTTGTTTTAAAATTTAGTATTCGTCTTCATTAAAGAAAAAATCATCTTTACTCGGATAATCCGGCCAAATATCTTCTATGGTATCATATACTTCTCCCTCATCTTCAATCTCTTGGAGATTTTCTACAACTTCCATCGGCGCACCGGAGCGTATCGCATAATCAATGAGTTCTTCTTTAGTTGCCGGCCAAGGGGCATCCTCTAATTTTGACGCAAGTTCTAATGTCCAATACATTTGATTGATTATTGATTAAACAAATTGGTTATTTTTTCGGGGGGCAAAATTAGAAAAAAAAATAAAAGCACAAACTTTTTTTATTTTTCTTCTTGTACATATATATAATTCTGGTTATCAGTATTTTAAATATACCTCTTCTTTTCCTTCATCATAAATCAAATGGCGACTTAAAACGAAGAAATAGTCTGAAAGGCGATTGAAAAACTGCAAAACCTCTTCTTCTACCGGAGATTCTTGATGCAACGAAGTAATCAAGCGTTCGGCACGGCGGCAAACACTCCGACATACATGACTCAAGGATGAAGGGCGGCTTCCGCCGGGAATGATAAAGTTTTTGAGGGCAGGTAAATCTTCTTCCAACTTGTCAATTTGATTCTCGATTGCTTTGATATGCTCTTCGGTGATTTTTTTTAAAGATTTTTTGTTTTTTCCGGGAGGGGTAGCTAAAATTGCACCGGCAGTAAACAGCTCATTTTGAAGATATTGCAAAAAAACAATATGCGTCTGTTTTATTTCTTCTGCCACCAACAGACCGATAAAAGAATTGAGTTCATCGACAGTGCCGTATGCTTCCAAACGCAAATTGCATTTAAAAACACGTTCTCCTCCAAAAAGAGAAGTCTTGCCTTGATCTCCGGTTTTTGTATATACCTTCATTGCTTTCGTGTTTATATACCTGCGAAGTTAATTCTAATTTTTATTTTACAAGGGTTCTGCACAATTTTTTTTAAAATTTTGAGTTCTTTCCAAAAACAAGCTTTGTGAAAAAAAATCATCTTATAATAATTACAGCATTTCTTGTGCTCGCTCTGCCCGGGCAAGCGCAGCGGACAGATGCCCCGATGAATATGCCCAAGTTTGACTATAAAAAGATTCATTTCGGCTTTGGGGTAGGGGTTAATACGGCTAATTTCTATATCCGAAATTCGGATACTTTTTTTGATGCAAAAAAAATACGTAAGGTTTACGGTATAGAAAGCTATCAGGCTCCCGGATTTCATTTAGGACCTATTTTTAATGTCCATCTGGGAAATCACTTTGATTTCCGATTGCTTTATACACTTACTTTTATTCAGCGCAATCTGAAATATAATTTACGCACGGTAAATGCCGAAAATGAGGTTTTGCAGACAACGCATACCATGAAGATCGCTTCCACATTTTCTGAATTTCCGGTGCAGTTTAAATTTAAATCCGTGCGCATCAATGACTATCGTTTTTATCTTATTGCAGGGGCGAACTATAAATTGGATATGGCCAATAAACGCAAAATTCCCGAGGAATTAAGACCGATGATTCGCCTGAAACGACATGATATTTATGGAGAAATTGGCTTGGGACTTGATTTTTATTTGAAATATTTTAAACTTTCTCCTGAAATCAAATTTGGAGCCGGGCTTTTGGATATGACGGTACGTGATGATACAGAATTTACCGGAGCAATGAAATATCTCAGATCCAAAATGATAATGCTTTCTTTTCACTTTGAATCATAAGGCAGTTTTTTTAGGCAGAAGGAAATCGTATGACAAAAAAAATTTGGGATGAGGATGTCGGAGAGGTAATCTTGCATAAAAATAAGCGTTCCAAGCGATTGACTATCAGAATATTTCCTCATAAACCATTGAGAGTTACAATGCCTTACTTTGTGTCCTATGCAGAGGCACTTTTTTTTTTAGAATCTCAAAAAAAGTCGGTACTGGCAAAACAAAAAGAGAGCATCCGGAAAGCGCCGAAACAAACACTTTTTTTGCCCGGAGTTGTATTTCACACTCATAAAAGGACATTGCGGTTCATTGCTGCCACCGATGCATCCCCAACAGTAAAAATGGAAGAGAACTTCATAAGTGTTTTGTATTCGGATATAAGAGATGTTGAAAAAAAACATTTTCAAGATTCAATTAAGGATTTGATTATCAGTGCTTTACGAATAGAGGCAAAAGAATATCTCCCTTTGCGGGTAGAATATCTTGCCGAACGGCACAACTTTTCTTATAACAAAGTCAGTGTACGGAATGCGCGTACGCGTTGGGGCAGCTGCTCCGGAAGCAATAATATCAGCCTTAATATACATCTGATGCGTTTGCCGGATCACTTGCGCGATTATGTCATTCTGCACGAACTTTGCCATACGGTGGAAAAAAATCACGGAGAACGATTTTGGAAATTGATGCAACAAGTTTCCCCTCAAGCTCTTAATCACAACCAAGAACTAAAAAAATACAGTCTCATCATATTTTAAACCCTTTCTTATGTTTTCGCTTTACCTAAAACTCGGATTTGAACATATTTTAGATATAAACGGATATGACCATATCTTGTTCTTAGCGGCACTTTGTTTGATTTATACTTTCAAAGATATCAAAAAAGTAATTATTCTTGCGACCGCTTTTACTGTCGGGCATTCAGTTTCTCTGGCTTTAGCCACTTTACAATTGGTCAAGGTGCCCGGGGATTGGATTGAGTTTCTTATTCCTGTAACCATCATTCTCACCGTTATTTTTAACTTGATAAGTACCTACGGGAAGAAACTCGGCTCTCAACGTGCATCGAAATATTTCGTAGCCCTGTTCTTTGGATTGATACATGGATTGGGATTTTCAAATTATCTGCGGGCTTTGCTCGGTACTGAAAGCAGTATTTTTATGCCTTTACTTGCTTTTAACCTCGGATTGGAAATCGGGCAGATTGTAATAGTTATATGTTACTTATTGTTAGCAACTTACATAATACCTCTCTGTTCTTTCTTGAAAAAATACTTCTTTATTGCGGCATCATTGCTTATTGCCGGTATTTCGTTGATGATGATTTTCCAACGTCTTCCATTCTGAGAGGAGACAAAAATCGAAGCAGCGTAAGCCGTAATTGACAGGAATTACAAATTGAGAAAACTTTCTTTTTTATTTTAGGGGAAAATGAAAAAAATCCCCCAAGCCAAGACTTGAAGGAAAATCAAGTTTTTCTTCAATGACAACAAAGGGTATAGGTTATTTTTTTCGGAAGGACGAAGTAAACAGAATCAATACCGTAAACAGCTCAAGCCGTCCGACCAGCATCAAGAAAGATAAAAACCATTTGCCTCCGGCAGGAACGGCAAAGAAATTTTCGGCAGGTCCCACGCTTCCTAATCCCGGACCCACGTTGCCCAGAGTTGCAATAACTGCCCCCATGGCTGAGTCTAAATCCAGACCAAAGGCAGACATTACCACAACTCCAATTACAAATATAAAGATGTACAACACGACAAAGGCTTGTATGTTATTGATAACCGGGATGGAGACGATCCGTCCGTTAAAACGCACAGGAACAATTGCTTTGGGGTGCATCAATCGTTTAAACTCGGCGAGGCTGTTTTTTATCATCAAAACGATGCGCATCACTTTGATGCCGCCTCCGGTAGATCCTGCCGAACCACCCATAAACATGGCAACAAAAAGTAAAGTAATGACAAAAGGATACCATTGCAGATAATCGGCTGAGGCAAATCCGGTGGTAGTAACCAAAGAGAAGACTTGGAACAGGGCGTCTCGAATGGATTTTTCGTAGCTCATTTCTGAGGTAAAATAGAGAATAACGGAAATGATTACGGCCAAAATAAGGTTAAATCCTAAATAGTACCTGAATTCTTCATTTTGTAATACACGTTTAAACTTCAGCTTCAATCCGAAGTAAGCCAAGGTAAAGTTTGTGCCGGCAATGGCCATGAAAATAATTATAACATATTGAATATAAGGAGATTGCCAATATGCAATGCTGGCTTGTTTTGTAGAATATCCGCCGGTAGCCATTGTGGTGAAGGAATGGCACAAGGCATCAAAAAAGGACATGCCCCCAAAAATCAACAGAAGGGTTTCCGTAAAGGTAAATCCGAGATAAATGACCCAAAGTCGTTTAGCAGTTTCTTTTATACGAGGGTGCAGTTTGTCGGGCGTGGGGCCGGGCACTTCAGCGGCAAAAAGTTGCATTCCTCCGATTCCGAGTATGGGTAATATGGTGAGTGAAAGCACGATGATACCCATTCCTCCCATCCATTGAATAATACTTCTCCAAAAAAGTAAACCGTGGGGCAGCGCCTCTATGTCGTTGAGAATGGAAGATCCGGTTGTGGTAAATCCGGACATAGTTTCAAAGAAGGCGTCTGTGTAGTTTGGAATGTATCCGCTGAGCAAAAAGGGCAGGGCGCCGATAAACGAAAAAACAACCCATACTAAACTCACGATGATGAAGCCTTCTCTTTTTCCGATTTCAGCATCTGCTTTGCGAGTTAACAAGCGAGACAGAAGCCCCAAAAACAAGGCGGTTGCAATCGTGTACAAAAAAGCTCGGGTGTCATCTTCCTTGTAAATTAAAGAAACGAAAAGAGAGAGCAACAGAAAGATACTTTCAATTATGAGCAAAGAACCCAAAACTCTAAAAACTTGCGGAGAATTTACAATCGGTTTCTTCATTTTTGTCTGTTTTTGTTTCTTTTCTTTAAGCGACTGTTCGGAAGGTCTCCAAGACTTTTTTTATTCGTTCATTATTTTGTACAGGGAGTCCAATCTGGGGACAAGAATAATTTCTATACGACGATTTTTTTGTTTGCCGTTGTCTGTGTCGTTGCTTGCTACGGGGCGGTGCATACCTCGCCCGGATGCAGTGATACGTTTGGGACTGATGCGTGTATTTTGAGTTAAAATATCGACTACCGAAAGGGAGCGTTCGGTACTTAATTTCCAGTTGTATTTGTCTGCTCCGACATTGTCTGTATGTCCTTCGATGAGAATTTCGGTTTCGGTATTGTTTTCAAGGATTTTTCCCAATTTGATAACGGCTTCTTTTCCTCTTTTGTCGATTGCCGAGCTTCCGGTCTTAAACATCAATTTTTCTTCCATTGCTACATAAACTTTGCCGTCTTTGAGGTACACTTTCAGTTCCGAATCATCAAAACTTTTTAGAGCATCGTTGATTATGCTTTTTAATTTATTGACTTCTTTTTTGTTTTGGTCAATCATTGATTCCAGCTTTGCCAGTCGTCTTTGTTTTTCAACCAAAGAACGTTGCAAAGAGTCAATTTGTGCCGATTTTATGCGGTGATTTTTTTTGCTTTCTTCTAACTTTCTGCGTTCACTTTCGTACTCGGTCAATGCCTTGTTGAGTGATTCTTGAAGCGTCCCGGCATCTTTGGTTAATCTCTCCGTATTTTGATGCAAAGAATCAAGCATATAATCCTTTTTTTTCGCATCTTCGGCATATACTTGCCTTTGTTTTTCGTAGTCAAAGCGGGTTTTATCCATCAACAAAGCCAAAGAGTCAATGGCAGCTTGTTTTTGTTTGGACATAGCATCAAATTTTTTCTTACTTACTACGCAGGAAGTCAGTAGTGTAGAGAGCAATATCAGGCCTAAGAATATCTGTTTCATATACAAAATAAATTCGATTAAGTGTAACTGTTAAATAATTTTATTAAGTTTGCAAATGTATAAAATAGCACTTATGATGAAGACAAAAAATGTATTTTTTTTATATTTTTTTTTAATTTCTACCGGTTTAACTGCTTATTCTCAGTCGATTAAAGGTAGAATCACCGACGCCAAAAACGGCAATCCGATACCCTTTGTTTCTTTGGCAATCGAGGGCACGACCTCCGGTACGGTTTCTGATTTTGAGGGAAATTTCTTTTTTGAGGTACCCAAAAAATATGCAAAAAAAACGCTCGTTGCGGCTTGTATCGGGTATAAGGAGAAAAAAATCCGATTATCGGAGATTCTCGGAGAGCAAGACATTCAGATACAGTTGCGTGGTACAAATGTGAAAATAGAGGAAGTTCGGGTAGAACGCAAATCTTTACAGGCTTATGCCATTGCGCGAAAAGCAGTGGAGAAAATAAGTGAAAATTATATTTCGACCCCGTACAATTATGAGTTGAAGTATCAAAATACTGATAATATCCGAGGGGAAAATCCGCTGATACGAAAATCTACGGTTCTACTTTACGATTCTAAAGGGTATTACAAAAGCAATGTCTATGAAACATTTAAAGAGTTGAATTACAGGTTCTTATACTCAGAAAGGAATTTTGTTACGGACAATTGGTTTTTGGGAACTACTCACATGGATGAGATTTTGGAATTTGATGTTGTGCGCCATTCCAACAATGCTCTGAACAAGAAAAATATACGACATTTCGAATTTGCCATTAAAGAAAAAACGACTTATAAGGGAGATTCTGTTTGGGTACTTTCTTATCACTCCAAGAAAGCAGATTTGGCAAATACCGGACTTTTCTTTGCCCATTCTTGTGTCGGGGAACTGTATGTAAAAATGCAGGATTATGCCGTACTTTATAATTCTTTGTATATTGAATCCGGCGGATATTCCGGTTTGACTAACAATTTATATGCGACAGAAACGAGCCTCACTCCGGGCATCAAGAAAGTAACTTACAGCATCGAAACTACCTACGGACATGACGGAAAATCATACCTGTTGGATAAAATCATTTGTAATATGCAACTTACTTATGAAAAAGAAGAAAAAAAACAACTGACGAATCGTATGACCCTTCTTGAGGTGATTAGTTCGGAGAGATATAATCCTAAAGTTTTGACTGCTCGCAATTATTTTGATCGTGCCGAGAAAAAAGACGATTTATAGGTGAATAAAGGATTCTCTTAAAACCCAACGAACAGCTACAACTTTACATTTCCATGAAGAAATTTTTCGCATTCTTGTATTTTTGCTTTCACATCATTTGTCTTTCGGTATTTTCGGGCATGTATGCAAAGGCAACTCCGGAAACTCAAGAAGAAACCCCGGATCCTTATACTGTTCTCGTCGATTCTGCCGAAATTCTTGAGATGCAGGGCGCTTATGACAAAGCACTACAGTTCTATTTTGATGCCTTGCAGGAAGCAGATGCGAAGAAGGATAAAGTACAGACCGCTTTTTCACACGGAGCCATTGCTATGGTGTATTTTCGACTTGAAGAATATGATAACTCATTGGAACACTTAGAGAAAAGCGAAAAAATATATAAAGAATTAAATCTTTCTGAAGCATTGGGACGCCTTTACTTGAAGTATGGAATGGTTTACGAGTATCAAGGAGATGCCCGGGCTATGTTGTATTACCAAAAGGCACGAGTACTCTTTAATGCAGACTCCCTCTGCAGTGATTTGGCAGATACTTATAACAATATTGCCGGATATTATTACAAACAGCAAATGGTGGACAGCGTGGAATACTACGCCAAATTGGCCCTTGAGAAATATAAACACTGCGGAACTCCTGCCGAACAAGCCTTTATGTATATCAACATTGCCGCTTTACTCAATATGCAAAAAAAACATGAAGAAGCGGTTGAATATAACCAAAAAGGAATATCCATTGCCAAAAAACATGACCTCCTTCCCCAACTTTCACAGGGCTACAAAAATTTGAGCGAAACATATTCGTACATGAAAAAGTATGAAAAAGCCTATGATAATTGCCTGATTTACATGCAGTACAAGGACTCCATTCTATCAAGCGAAAAGGAGGAAACCATCGCAGAACTCACTCAAAAATATAAAGCCTTTGAGAAAGAACAAGAAATTCTTATTCATAAAAATACCATCGAAAACAGAAATCGTCTTCTTTGGGTTTTAGGAGGATTCACTGTCCTTTTATTCTTCGTATTGATGATCATCTATCGCTTGCTCCAAATCAGAAAACGGCAAAATAAAAAACTCAGAAAACTGAATCAAACCAAAGACCGCCTTTTTTCTATCGTTTCTCACGACTTAAAATCACCCACCATTGCTCAAAAAATGGCTCTTGAGAATCTCAAACCGCAAGTCGATAAAATAGAAAACAAGGACCTTAAAAATTTCTTTTACTTTTTAGAACAATACACCGATAATCAACTCAATATTATTGTGAATTTATTGAACTGGGCACGTACACAAACTGATTCCATCTCTTTCAAACCTCAAAACATTGATATTGTAAAAATAATAAAAGAGGAAATCAATCTGTATGCGGTTGCCATGAAGCAAAAAAATATCAAGCTCTCAGAAGATTTACCCCAATCCTGCCTTGTTTTTGCTGACAGTCAGATGATAGGCATTGTTATTCGCAACTTGCTCAATAATGCCGTAAAATTTACCGGAGACGGCGGGTGCATAACCCTTGCTTGCAAAGCAGCCGATGAACAAACAGAAATAAGCATCAGCGATACCGGAATCGGAATTCCCCGAGAGTTTATAGACAAAATACAGAATCAAGAAGAATCTCAAAGTGTAGAAACCCGAAGAGGTACAAAAGGAGAAAAAGGGACCGGTTTGGGGCTGATTTTATGCAGAGATTTATTGAAAAGAAATGGAAGCAGACTCATTATTAGGAGTAAACAAGGAGAAGGAACCGTAATGCAATTTGTGTTAAAAAAACAAAAATGAAGCCGATAAAAATTATTATTGTCGATGATCATGCCCTGTTCCGAATTGGTGAACGTGCCGTGATTACCGAGGACTTGCCCGATGCTCAAATTTTGGCAGAATACAGTTCCGGCGAAGAACTTTTGGTACATCTTCAATCCGGCGTACTGCCCGACATCGTACTTTTGGACATTGTCCTCGAAGGTATGACCGGAGTAGAAGTAGCCAAAGTACTGAAAGAGAAATATCCCGACATTAAAATCATCATACTTTCTTCTGAAATTGAACCTGCTCTTGTTGTTGAATTATTGGATATTGGAATCAATGCCTATTTGAGCAAGTTGTCTGTTAAAAAAGATTTGGTTAATGCCATAAGATCTGTAAACAAAGGCAATTTATTCTACGGTAAAAACATTGCCCATATCATATACGATTCTGTGGCTGCCGTAGAAAATAAAAAGGAAAAAAAAACACTTTGGCGAAGAAAAGAGAAAAAATGTGAGCTTTCTGACCGTGAAGAACAAATCATAAGATTGTTCTGTGATGGCTTTTCTATGAAAGAGATCGCCGAAAAATTGTCCGTCAGCAAAAGAACGATTGAGAACCACAAATCCAATATCATGAAAAAGATGGACTTCAAAACAAGCGTGGATATTATCAAATACGCTGTCAAACACGGGATTATCAAATTGTAACTCCTCTTTTTTACAATCCTTTGAAGTAGTGTTAAGCAACTTTATGCTTGCCATTCTTTGGCATCGTTGTTAAAACTTGTAAATAAAACTAATATTCTCGTAAAATAAAACGCTGCATAATGAAAAGATCTCAAATTATACATATCGTAAAAACTTATGGACTGATTTCTCTGGGGCTTTTGATTTTTGTTCTTGGATGGACGGCTTTTTTGATTCCTTCCAAGATTACGGCAGGTGGGATTGCCGGGGTCGGGACTCTGGTTTTTTATGCCACCGGATTCCCCGTAGGCTATACAAATCTGATAATCAATTCGATACTTGTAGTAGTAGCCTTGAAAATTTTGGGCGCCAAATTTGGCTTCAACACCATTTACGGGATCTTAATAACCTCTCTACTTTTCATTGTTTTGCAAAAATACATTACGGAACCTTTGGTGAAGGATCAATTTATGTCTGTTTTAATAGGCAGCGGGATTGCCGGTGTCGGCTTGGGGATTGCATTTACCAATGGCGGTAATTCCGGAGGAACAGATATTATAGCCTTGATAGTCAATAAGTTCTATAATATTAGTCCCGGGAGAGTTTTCATGTATTTTGATTTACTTATTATTGCTTCCGGATATTTTGTTTTTCATTCGGTTGAAAAGATTGTATATGGATATGTCAGCATGGCTGTTTTTGCTTATGTGATAGATTTGTGGCTGAATGGAAACAGGCAGTCTTTTCAGATCATGATTTTTTCTAAAAAAAGTAAAGAAATTGCACGCCGTATCAGTGAAGAAATAGGGAGGGGAGTAACTTGCTTAAACGGCTACGGTTGGTACACTAAAAAAGAGACTGAAGTCGTCATTGTCATTGCACGTAAATTTGACAAAAATAACATTATGCACATTATCAAAGAGACTGATCCTGAGTCGTTTATATCTGTTGCAAAAGTCATGGGAGTTTTCGGACAAAATTTTGAGGAAATAAAGTTGTAGAATGGATAAACAGGAAAAGTTGCGTATCCGATTTAGTCTTTTTTTTCCCGGTATTTTGCTGGTAACTATGTGGATTATCGCTTTTTTTGTTTACAGCTTTGACCTTTCCCTTTATAAATACGGTATTTACCCCTTGCGTCTCAGCAAGCTCTCCGGCATTCTCTTTGCCCCCTTGCTTCACTCCGGATTCAACCACTTGCTTTCCAATATGCTTCCTTTTTTATTCCTTAGTTTTCTTTTGTTCTATTTTTATAAAGACAAAGCCTTCGTCATCTTCGCGGTTCTTTATATTTTTTCCGGGCTCGGCGTATGGATTTGGGGCAGAAACTGCTATCATATAGGAGCAAGCGGACTTATTTATGCCTTGGCGTCTTTTCTCTTTTTTTCCGGGATTATTCACAAAAATACGGCATCAATCGCATTGTCATTGTTGATGATCTTTCTTTACGGACATCTGATTTGGGGCGTTTTTCCTCTTTTTTCCGCCCGTGTTTCGTGGGAATCTCACCTCTCCGGAGGCATTACAGGAATGTTTTTTTCCTTTGTCTTTTCGGGCTACAAACCACTTTTCCCTGAGAGAACATACGCTTTTGAAGAAGAGGACGAAGACGAAGAGGCGGACGATGAAGAGGCACCTTGGAAGTGTATGGATCCGAATCTTTTTGAGGAGAAATAAACGTAACTCCTGATTGAAACTTCATTTTTCATTGGACAAACTTTCCTTTTTTCTTACCTTTGCTCTCGGAATAAAGATAATCTCTAATGATCCCGGAAGAAATTGTAGAAAAGGTATTTGAACTTGCTGTTATCCAGGAAGTTGTAGGAGATTATGTGCACTTAAAACGAGCCGGCGTAAATTACAAAGGACCCTGTCCTTTTCACGATGAAAAAACACCCTCTTTTGTTGTATCTCCGGCAAAGGGTATTTATAAATGCTTTGGTTGCGGAGCTTCCGGAAACTCGGTCAAGTTCGTTATGGAGCATGAAAAAATATCTTTTCCCGAGGCGATAAAGATATTGGCAAAAAAGTACAATATCGAAATCCGAGAAGAAGATATTACTCCCGAACAAATCAAAGAGAAAAAAAACAAAGACAGTCTGTATGTCATTGTAGAATTTGCAAAATCGTTCTTTGTTCGTAATTTGGAAACTTCCGAAGGAAAAAATGTAGCGATGTCGTATTTTCGACAAAGAGGATTTCGGGAAGATATTATCAAAAAGTTTGAATTGGGGTGGAGTCCTTCAAAAAGAGATGCGTTTACAAGCGAAGCTTTGAGAAAAGGCTACAAATCCGAATATTTGGAAAAAGCCGGATTAACCATCGTTAAAGCAGAAAGCAATTATCGTTTTGACCGATTCGCCGAACGAGTCATTTTTCCCATTCATACCCTTTCCGGAAAAGTTACGGCTTTCGGAGCAAGAACCTTACGCAGCGATAAAAAAACAGCCAAATATCTTAACTCTCCGGAGTCCGAGATTTACCATAAATCGAAGGTGCTGTACGGATTATTTCAGGCCAAGAACAGCATTGTGAAAAAGAAGAAGTGCTATTTAGTCGAAGGATATACCGACGTTATTTCCATGCATCAAGCCGGTATTGAAAATGTTGTAGCTTCTTCCGGAACTGCCCTTACCGAACCTCAAATCAAGTTGATTCGCAGGTTTTCTCAAAATTTAACAGTGATTTTTGATGGCGATTCTGCCGGCATGAAAGCTGCATTGCGAGGTATCGACTTGATTCTTGCTCAAGAAATGAACGTCAAGATAGTCGCATTGCCGGAGGGTGAAGATCCCGATTCATTTGTTAAAAAGAACAGTTCGGAAGAAGTCGAAGATTATATCTTCAATAATGAAACAGACTTTATTCACTACAAAATCAAACATTTTACCAAAGACAGCGAGACACTCGCTCCGGTTGAGCGTGCGCAAATCACGCAAAGTATTGTATCTTCGATTGCTTGCATTCCGAATAAAATTTTGAGGACCGAATATATCCGTTCTTCCGCACAACTGCTCAGCACCAAAGAAGATATTTTGAATCAAGCCGTTTTGGATATTTTGAGAAAGAAAGTAGAGAAAGGCTTTGCCCAAACAAAAACTTCCGTGCTGCCCAAACCATCGGAGCCTCGACCTTTATTTTCTACGAAAAATATTGCCGAAAAAGAAGAAAAAAAATTGCTTGATTTATTACTCAATTACGGCAACCAAGTGATGGCATATGATGAAGACACTCAACAAGAAATACGTGTCTCTGATTACATTATAAGCGAGCTTATCAATGAGGAACTGACTTTCAGTCATTCCGGATATAAGGAGGTATTTGACTTATACTTAGAGTATTATGACAGTGAAAGTGTGGAGGATTTAGGGCTGTATTTCGCCAAGAAAAGTCCGAAATCGGCGGATATAGTTGCCAATCTTACAGCCCCTCGTCGAGAATTGAGCAAACTTTGGGAGAGCGAAAAAGAAGATGTATCGGAGCAATTGCATCTTTGGGTGCCACGCGCCGTGGATCAATTAAAATTGAAAGTTGTTCAAAAACGAATTGCAGATCTGAACGAACAAATTGCAAGACTCTATACCGAAGAGCCTATTGGTTACGAAAATGAATTACTCCTATTGCGTCAAGAAAAAAAACAACTCGAAGAGATCAAAATACAGTTGACGCTTTTTACACGGCAATCTCCCTTACTTTGATCTCTCAAAGATTCCCCTTTTTTTAGTTCAGTACAGAGCGTCAAACTAAGAAGCCCAAAAAAGTTTGTGGCAACTTTTACATTCGGCGGAATAAATCTTTAATATCATCGAGAGAAATCTTCTCTTTCCAATCTTCACCCAAGGCATGATCCCACATGTGATGCAGGTCATAGCTTGTTTGCGCCATTTTAGAGATGGTGTCTTCCGACCAATCTTTTGCCATGTTTTGAGGCAAATCAATATGGTGTTGTTCGACCATTTTTCTGAAAGTCTCTACATCTTTGCCGTAAAAATCATCTAAAACGTTGAATGAAATGCAATTTGCCAAGCCGTGGCGTGTACCCAGGACATAGGATAGTCCGTAAGAGAGTGCATGACAAACACCCACCTCCGAGTAGCTTAGACTCAAACCGCCGAAGAGTGAGGCAACCATTAATTTTTCGGCATTGGGGAGGTTCAGACCTGCCTCTTTTCCGAAAAATACTTCTTTACACAGTTGCAATGCCGTATCTCCGTAGGCTTTGCTGAAAGTATTGTAATACCTGCCGGATGCTGATTCTACGCAATGAATGAAGCAATCCATTCCGGTATAAAACCATTGATTTTTAGGAACACTGAGGGTGAGCTCCGGGTCTAAAATAATCTGATTAAAAGGTGTGTATTGACATTTAATTCCTAATTTTTTTTCCGGACCGGTAAGTACTGCAGTCGTTGAGCATTCTGCTCCGGTTCCTGAAATTGTGGGAATCCCGACATGGTAAATTCCGGGATTTTCGGCTTTATCAAGCCCCTGATATAAAGTTGAAGAGCCTTCTTGTGTAAACATTACGGAAAGCGCTTTGGCAATGTCCATAATGCTTCCTCCCCCGATGCCGACAACGCCGGAGGGCAATCCGTGATTTTGCAAAATTTCGTCCCGCAGGGAATCAATTTGCTCCGTTTTGGGTTCATCTTTTCCGGAAAAAACAAATTTTACAACATCTTTGGGAAAAGTGGGCAGGCGTTCCGGGAGGTCTTTGTCTTTAAAAAAGTCATCTATGATAAACACAAAGAAATTATCATTCTCATTGCGTACAGGGATGAGAATTTCTCCCAATTGTTCAAGACTGCCTGTCCCAAAAACAATTTTGTCTATATTTTTTATGTTTTTAAACAGCATATTTACGGCTTAAATGTGGGCAATAATGTCCAAGGTTTTTTTGACCAAATCATCCATTTCGCTTTTTGTCCAAGTGGCTTTGATACCCAAGGAAATGAGTCTTCCGATTATTTTTTGGCTTTGGGGAAGTTCTAATTTTGTGTAATCTTGCGGAAGTTCCAAATGATGTATGGCGAGAGGGGCTGCTGATTTCATGTTTTTCAGGTGTTCCCATTGGTTGATGAAGTGATACATGTTTGTAAACCAGTAGTTAAATCCGGGAATGCCTTCTTTGGCAAGGGTGTCGGCAACTTTTTGTGCCGAACTTGTATCGGGTAAGAAGAAGTTGAGAAATGTGCCGGAGTCGCCTTCGGGATCGGGCATTCTTCTGAAGGTGATTTTATCGGATGCTGACAGTTTATCTTTTATGTATGCTTTGTTGGCACGTTTGGCATCTCGTATTTTGTTTATTTTGCGCATTTGGGCTAATCCCACGGCGGCGTGCAATTCACTGATGCGGTAATTGAAGCCGAGTATCGGGTGGTTCTCCATACCTCTGTTATTGCCGATGTGATTGTGTCCATGGTCGGAGAAACTATCGGCAAGTTTATAGGCTTGCTCGTTGTCGGTGATGAATAATCCACCTTCGCCGGCGGTAACTATTTTAAAGAAATCAAAGGAGAAGGCTCCTGTTTTCCCGAATAATCCTACGGATTTGTTTTTATAAAAAGCTCCAAGTGCTTGTCCTGCATCTTCGACCAGGAGTATTTTTTTTTCTTCACACAGGTTTACGATGGCATCCATATCGGCGGCAGCCCCGCACATGTGAACTAACAAGACGGCTTTCGTCTTGGGGGACAGAGCAGCGGCAATGCCTTCGGCACTCAGGCATAAGGTTTCGTCTATTTCGGCGAATACAGGAATGGCTCCGGCATATATAACTGCCTCAATTGTAGCAATATAGGTGAAAGGAGGTACGATAACTTCATCGCCGTGACCTATACCTGCGGCGGCTAATGCGGCGGCTACGGCAGTGGATCCGCTGGATACGGCGTGTGCATAGCGTGCTCCGGTAAATTTTTTCACTTCTTCTTCCAAGGAGCGAGCTTTCCAAATTCCTTGACGCATTTCATCGTGGTTGTATCTGAATAGGATTCCGGTTTCAAGAACGTCCATAACTTCTTTGCGTTCTTCGGAGCCAAATAATTCCATTCCGGGCATAATTTTTATTTTTAGTTAAATGATTTAATTTTACGATGCACAAAGATAATACAAATGTACAAACAATCACAAAAAGATTTTCTTCCGATAATGAGGAGCGGATTCTTCTTGTCTGTTTTTTGGGGGTATTATTGCAGTTTTCGGTAGTAATATAGGGTGTCTGTAACAGACTTTAAATCAGGGTGTAATATTTGAATGAGGTCGTTCAAAATCAGGTCCGGACGTACGGTGCCGGATTCCATATAGTCGTTACCTCCAAAGGCGTTGAGACGCTTGTCGCGATTAAAGATCTTGCCTTTTTTGAGGGCTGAAAAATGTTCTGTACCGGAAGCACTTTCTTTGATCTGCTCCAAGGTGGCGGCTTGTCCGGGGTTGAGCCAAATATCGGCATTGCCGGCTTTTCGAAAAACATCTTCGATACTTAAAGCGAGTGTGTGGGTTTCTTCAGTTTCTTTCCAAAGGTAATTGCCTCCGGCATCTGCGATTAATCGGGCTATATTGGATTTGCCTCCGGGGATGTACCAGGTGCCTTTCCATGGCATATTGACTAAGACGGAGGGATGGTCGGAGAGATTTGCAACGCGTTTTTTTGCGGTAATGTATTTTTTGGAAATTTCTTCAAATATTTTTTTCCCTTCGTTTGGTTTTTCTAACAGTTCGGCAAAAAACAACAGCCATTCGGCTTGTCCCAGCGGACTTTCTTCCAGATATTCGCTTATTTCTATAACATGCAACCCTAAGTTGCGCAATTTGGCAATGATTGGGGAGCCGGCTCCGTTGAGGTTAAAGACGGTTACCAATTCGGGTTGAAGGCGGAGTATGGTTTCATAATCCAAAGCGGCATCAAATCCCACTTCTTTTATCTTTCCGGCATCAATACGTTTCCTCAGATTTTTGTCGTAGATATAGGGCAGTCCGGAGGCACCTTTGATTGTTTTTCCTGCTCCCAAGGTGTTTAAGAAGGCAATGTGTGTGGTAGAGAGGCATACCCAACTTTTTACAGGAGTCCGTATGATTGTTTCATTTTTTATTTTCTCGGGTATTTTTTTTTCTTTGGAAACCAAAAAATAAGTATCCTTCGGTCGATTTTCTTTGTCGTAGAGCGTGATTTTTTTGTAAGCTCCTTGCGGAGTTACGGTGAAGCGTTTGGCGTAACTTTTTGGGGGAGACGGGTGCTGCTTCTTTTCGGTTTCTGTATTTTCTTCGCAGGAGGCAAAGAAAAATAAGGGGATTAAGAGTAGGAGAAAGGTGTTTTTTTGAAATACTTTTTTCATAAGGAAAGGGTGAGCGTTTTTTTGTTTTCAGAAAGCTTATAATTCCAGGGCGGTTTTGATTTGTTGACTTAGAGGTTTGGTGGTTGGGGAGAAGTATTGTTGCCAATTCCCGTCTTGGTCAATAAGGTATTTTTGAAAATTCCATTTGATACGAGAATTTTTTACCTTATTGAGAGACTTTTTGGTAAGCCATTGATAAACAGGGTGTTTCTTTTTTCCTTTGACATGTATTTTTTCCATCATCAAAAAATCTACGCCGTAATTTTTTCGACAAAATTGTGCGATTTCTTCATTGGCTCCGGGTTCTTGTTTTAAAAAATCATTTGATGGAAACCCTATGATTATCAGTCCTTTATCTTTGTATAGCTCGTGTAGTTTTTGCAAACCTTCGTATTGGGAAGTGAATCCGCATTTCGAGGCTGTATTGACAATCAGTACTTTGTGTCCTTTGAGTGTGGAGAAGTCAAAGGCTTCGCCCTCAATGGTTTTGGCTTTCAGATCATAAAAGTCTTGTGCTTGCATTTGCGTATGTATCCATAGTATGGACAATAGGGATAGGAATAGATTGCGCACTTTGATTATTCTTCTTTTTTTAGTAAAAACCAGGTAACATCATCCATCGGAAACATGCGGTCTTTTCTGTAAACAAAGCCGTAATCAACGAGCGTAACTTTGGGAAACATCTCCATAATTTCTCCGGCAAAGTCTCGCTTGAACAGACGGTCCGAATGTCCCCTGTAATTTACGGATACAGGGGAGGGGTTATAATATTCACAAACAATTATGTATTTTCGGGAAAGATTGTAGAGTTTCTCATAGACTTGAGGCAAGAAGTCCGGATTTATATGAATCAGGACTCCTTTTATCAGTGTCAAGTCAAATTTTTTAGTTGTCGAGAATTCTAAAAGAGACTCGTTAAAGGTATTTTCTTTGCCGATTACTGTTTGCAGTTTTTCTGCGGCTTTGGAGTTTATTTCAATGCCGGAAAGATTGGCTTGGGGCAATAATTGTTTGATTGCTTCCAAGTTTAATCCGATGTTTGCCCCAAACTCCAAGACGGAATCTATGGGGTCAATTGAAGAAAAAATTTTAGAGAACAAGTGGACATTAGAGGCAAGTATTTGGCTGCCTTCATTGCGTTTTATATATTCATTACCAAATTTTCCGGACCAAAATCCTTCTTGTTCTGTTTTATATGTTTTTTTTTCGTTCATTTCCGGTGCGTTTATTTTAAATATTTGTCTAACCAAGATTTGAATTCTCTTTGCCACAAGATTCCGTTTTGGGGGCTTAATACCCAATGGTTTTCTTCGGGCAGGTAGAGAAGTTTAGCGGGGATGTCTCGCAAGACGGCGGCATTAAAGGCGCTCATTCCTTGTGTGGATGCGATGCGGTAGTCTTTTTCTCCGTGGACAACCATCAGGGGAGTGTCCCAATTCTGTACAAATTTGTGAGGAGAATTGGAATAGCTGCGTTGGGCTGTTTTGTTGGATTTGTCCCAGAAGGGGCCGCCAAGATCCCAGTTTACGAACCACATTTCTTCGGTTTCCAAATATTGAGATTCTAAGTTGAACATGCCGTCATGAGCGATGAAGGCTTTGAAGCGTTTGTTGTGATTGCCTGCCAGCCAGAAGACTGAGAAACCTCCGTAGCTTGCTCCTACGGCTCCTAATTTTTCTTCGTCGATATAAGGTTCTTTTTTCAATGCGTCAATGGCAGCAAGGTAGTCTTTCATATTTTGACCGCCGTAATCTCCGCTGATTTGTTCGTTCCATTCTTGTCCGAAACTTGGGAGTCCTCTTCTGTTTGGAGCTACGATGATGTATCCGTTAGCAGCCATTTGTCGAAAATTCCAACGGTATGAAAAGAACTGGCTGACAGCGGATTGTGGTCCTCCTTGACAGTAGAGTAATGCCGGGTATTTTTTGGAAGCATCAAAATGCGGAGGATAAATAACCCAAACCAACATATCTTTTCCGTCTGTTGTTTTGACGTATCTTTCTTCAAATTTCAGAGGGGCTAATTGATCGAGGAGGTCTTTGTTCACGAAGCTTAGTTGGGTTTCTTCTCCGGCATCAGTAACAGAGAAGATTTCCGTGGGGTTTGCCATGGACTGTTTGGTGGCTATCAACCTGTCGGATAAGATGCTGATTGATTGATAGTTGTGATCACCTTGGGTAATTTCTTTGATGGTATCTTTTTCCAAATCAAATTTGTAGATTTGGAAGCGAGCTTTTACATCGCTGATGGTGTAGATGTTTTTGTTGTCTTTCGTCCAATGGATTCCGTGTATGTTTTGGTCAAAGTTTTTGGTGTATTCTTTTTTTTGCTTGGTGTCAAAGTTGTGGACAAAAAGTCTGATTTTGTCGGCTTCGTATCCGTCTCGTTCCATGCTTTCCCAGGCGATGTTTTTTCCGTCCGGGGAATATACCGGAGCTTTGTCGTATCCGTTCATTCCTTGGGTGAGGTTTTCGGTTTTTCCGGAGTCTAAGTTGTAGAGATAGATGTCTGAATTTGTGGATATTGCATAGTCTTTTCCTTTTTTCTTTACGCAGGTGTAGGCGAGTGTTTTGCTGTCGGGCGACCAGGCTATTTCTTCATTTCCTCCGAAAGGTTTCAGCGGACTGTCATATTCTTCTCCTTCCATGATGTCGGTAAGTGATCCTATTTTTTCGGGAGAGAAATCGGCAATGAAGATATGGCTGTAAGAGTCGGTCCATGTGTCCCAGTGGCGATACATGAGGTCTGTAATGATGCGTGCATTGGCTTTGGGCAGGTCGGGATGCAGGTCTTTGACTTGCTTAACTAATTCAGGAACCTCTTTGATACAGGCGATTTTGTCGTTTTGCGGGGAGAGGATGAATCCGGAGATTCCTCCTTTAATGTCGGAGATTTGTGTGCGGTCAGTTCCATCGGGCTTCATTCGCCAGATTTGCGTGCCTGTTTCTTTTTGTGAGCCTGAATAAGCAAAGTAGATGTATTTTCCGTCTTTGCTCCATACGGCATTGTATTCACTTTTCGGACTTTTTGTCAATCGGGTCATATCTCCACCGGTGGCAGGCATGGTATAGAGTTCTCGATTGCCTTTGTTTTCGGGAATGTCGTAGTAAGTAATACCAAAAAGCAGTGTTTTCTCGTCGGGAGATACTTGTACATCGCTCAACCTTCCGAATGCCCAGAGGATTTCGGGGGTCATTATGTCGCTTTTTACTTCAATTTTAGGTTTTTCTATGATTTTTTCTTGGGAGTTGTCTTTGTTTTCCACGGATTCTGTGTTTGAGTTCTTTGTTTCGCAGGAAGCAGCCAATAAGGTCAGGGCTAAGAGAAAGGGTGTTATTCTTTTCATTATTTATCTTTTTTGTAGTTTTATTTCAAAGTTTTTGTTTTCGTATTTTTCCGAGAATAAGTCCTCGGCAGATGCTTCGAGGGTTAATTTTTTTTGATCTTGGCTCAGAAGGGCTTCCGGCAAGTCGTGTTTTTTGATTTTCTTGTCGAACGATAAGTGTAGGCGACAGGTAACAAATCCTTTTTCTCCACCCAAAGAGTCTGAGGGTACAGAGGGCGGAAATTGCAATTTCAGTTTGTTGCGTTTTCGGGCAAAAGTAATTTCCATTTCGTTGGTTAAGGTTCCGTCTCGGCTGATTTTATTCAAATGGTCGATATTGTCAAAATCGAAGGAGAGGTAAAAGGCTTTCTTTTCTTCATTGACCCAGTCTGCTTTGACATTTTTGGCTCCCAAATTTTCATATTCTTCTTTGGCTCCGTAAAAAATAGTTTCCAAGGTGTCTAAATCAGCACCTTTGCCTGTGGAGTCCATCGATTCGGCTAATGCCAAAAAACGAGTCAAATCAATTTCCATGCGCTGGCTTCCGGAAAAATCTTCGTTAAAATGCAGATCGCGGGTGATGACGCAACTTGTAAAGGCAAATGACACAAGAGAAAATAAAAAGAATCGAAGTATTTTTTGCATTCAATTTTTAATTTAAAACACAAAGGTATATTTTTTTTGTGTTACGACAAATTGTTTTCTTGTTTCTGATTTCCTTTATAATTTCCGGGCTTGCAACATGTGGAATTTTCCTTGGGGTCCCGGTAAGCGTTTGATTTGAAATCGGGCTTCTTTTAGGGCTCTTTTTACAATTCCTGCAGAGGCATAAGTTACTAATAATCCGCCGGTTATCAATGATTCATACAGTCTTGAAAATAAATCGATATTCCACATTTCTTGTTGCTTTTTGGGGGCAAAGGCATCAAAATAAATAATGGTCGAATTTTTAGGAAATCGGATGTTTTTGTCCAAAACATCTCCTTCTATTTTCGTCAGTTTGAAATATTCGGACAGCTCAATCGGAGCATTCCAATCGCAAGTGTGTATTTGCTCAAAATAGGACTCTGCATTGCACTGTTTGCCATAGTTTAGTTGCGAGACAAGGGTGGGAGAGAGAGGATGTTTTTCAAAAGATACATAATTGATTATCAATTGGTTATATTCTGCATATTGCCAACTGAGCAGAGCATTTAATCCGGTGCCGAAACCTATTTCGCAGACTGTGATTTCTTGCTTTTCAATTTGTGCCAATCCGTTGGTCAGGAATACATGGCGTGATTCGTTTACGGCTCCGAATCGGGAGTGGTAGGTTTCGTCAAGTGCCGGCAAAAAAAGTGTTTTGGAGCCGTCTTGCGTATCAATTATTTTACAATTCATACTTCATTTTTGTGTGTACAAAGGAATTTTTTTTCACTCAAAAGACAAAAAATAAATCAAACAATTTTTGATTCGGGATATAAAATATTTGTAATTCCGGCTTAATTGATATACCTTTGGTTTTTCAATTTTGTACGATGTTATGAAAGTATTTTATGCTGTTTTGAGGAAGGAATGGTCCTCGTTTTTCAGTTCGCTGACGGGCTATGTGGTTATTTTTGTATTTTTGATTGCCAACAGTTTGTTCTTGTGGATATTTCCGGGGCAATACAATGTGTTGGATATGGGATATGCGAATTTGGACACCTTGTTTTTTATGGCTCCTTGGATTTTTTTGTTTCTCGTCCCGGCAATAACAATGCGCCTTTTTGCGGATGAAAAACGCAGCGGAACGATAGAATTGCTTTATACGCGTCCGATTTCTTCCTTGCAAATTGTCTTGGCAAAATACACCGCCGGTTTAACTTTGGTTGTTTTTTCCTTGCTTCCGGTATTGTGTTTTTTTCTCAGTGTGGGTTGGCTTGGAGATCCGCAGTGGAATATTGATGCCGGAAAATTTTGGGGTTCTTTTATCGGACTGTTTTTTTTGGCGGCGTCCTATGTTTCCATTGGTGTATTCACCTCGTCTGTAACGAGTAACCAAATCATAGCATTCCTCACCGCATTGATTTTATGTTTCTTTTTTTATATCGGATTTGAAGCGCTCAGCGATTTGCATTTTTTGAAAAACAGCAATCTTTTTGTTGAAAAATTGGGCATCAATGCCCATTACAAATCCATGAGTCGCGGTGTACTCGATACGCGAGATATCGTTTATTTTCTTACGATTTCCGCCTTGTTTATACTTATCGCCCAAAATGTACTGAACCGAAATAAACCGTCTTGAAAATGCAAGTCAAAAAAAATATGCTCTTTCGATTATTTGTCAAAATCTTTTTGATTCTATTGCTGTCCTATCTTTTGACACTTCGTTTTTTACGAGTGGATTTGACCACTGAAAAAAGATATACCCTTTCTGATTACACCATAGAAACCTTAAAAAAACTTGAGGACAAGACCTACATAAAAGTATATCTCACCGGGGAGGGACTGCCCGCTACTCTAAAAGCTTATCGAAGACGAATCGAGGAAGAATTGGAAGAATTTAAAATTTATGCAAAAAATACTTTGATTTATGAATTTGTAGATCCGGCAGAGAGTAAGGATAAAGAAATGCGATTTTCCTTCTATAAAAGCCTGATGGACAAAGGATTAATTCCCATAGAAACCCAAGAAATCAGCGATGACGGAAAAAGTTCTCAAAAAATGGTATTTCCCGGAGCAGTCGTTTCTTGTGCCGGAAAAGAAACAATCATAAACCTCCTGAAAACAAACGGCAATCTTCCTCCGGAAAGCGAAGAAAGCGTGAATGCTTCTTCAGAATCTCTTGAATATGAGTTGATTAACGCCATTGCAAAAGTAACCCGAAAACAAAAAGATGCCATAGCTTTTATCGAAGGACAAGGAGAATGCAACGAATACGAGGTGATGGATATTTCCTCCAAACTCTCCGAGTATTATACCGTAAAAACAGGAAAGATCAACGGGAAAATAGGTATTTTGGATGATTTTAAAGCCGTTATCATTGCGCGCCCTTTATTGCCTTTCAGTGAGCAGGACAAATTCGTTATCGATCAATACATAATGAACGGAGGCAACCTTTTGTACCTTGCCGAAGGAACATACACTCCGCAGGACAGCCTTTTGAAGAACGGATCCACCCTTTCACTCTCTCACGATTTGAATATGGACGACCTCCTGTTTACCTACGGAGTTCGGATCAATCATGATTTGTTGCTCGATAAATTCAGTGCTCCCATCGGTATCGCTCAGAGCAATCCGGACGGAAAACCAACCATAAAATTTTATCCCTGGTATTATTTTCCGGTATTGGTCTCCGACAATAAGCACGTCATATCCAAGTATTTAAACTATATCCGAACCGAATACGTTTCCACCCTCGACATCATAGGCAAAAGACCCGAAGTCAAGAAAACCATATTGCTCAAAAGCTCTCCCGAAACACGATTGGAACCCATACCTGCACGCATCAACCTGCAAATGGCGCAACAAATGCCCCCTGATGAATATATGCGAGGCGGGCAAAAAAATATCGCTGTTTTGCTCGAAGGAAAATTCACCTCAGCGTTTAAAAATCGGAATCCGGAAAATTATTTTCCCCAAATAGACAAAACCCGAATACGCGACAAAAGTAAGCACGCGCGAATTATTGTCGTCGCTGACGGAGACCTCATTCGCAACCAAGTAAGCCGTGACGGAAGACCTTATCCGATCGGATTTGATCGATTTACCCGAAAAAAATTCAAAGGAAATGCAGAATTTATACTGAATGCCGTCAACTATCTTTGTGATGATGACGGACTTATGAGCGTAAGAGCCAGAGAACTGAGAATGAGACTTTTAAACCGAAAAAAAATAACTCTTCATCGTACCCGAATTCAACTTTTAAACACTCTGCTTCCTTTGTGTTTGGTTGCTCTTTTCGGTTTTTTTGTGTATATTGCCCGAAGAAAAAAATACGCCCCAAAAACACCCGACAGCTTTTCGGCTTCTGCCCCCGAACAATCTTCTCAATAATCCAATGTAATCCTGTCAATGCCCCCATTGTCTTTTTTCCTCTTTCTTTTCGCCGTTTTTTGCTTCGCAGCAGCTTTTGTTTCAAGTAAAAAACAGGGAACTTTTTGGTATAACAGCGATGGGGGAGAAAGAGAAGCGGCATGTATCTATATTTGCTTGATTTTTATGCGATTGAAGAAGACTCCGTCCCATGACCAAGTTATTCTTTTGAAAAAAATCCTGAAAAATTATGCAAAAAAAACAGGGGTGGACATCTCTCAAGGATTTATTGCAAATACGCTGGTCAGTTACCGCAAAAAGAACATTTCTTCTCCGGAAAAGTCCTGCGAAATCCTTTCCAAACAAGATGTAAAAGTTCGTGTTTTTCTTCTGAATGCCCTTATGTTTATTGCTGCCGAAGACGGGATTTATACAATGGCAGATGAACAATTTTTCCAACAAATACGTGCTAAAATAAGGATTCCCGAAAGCACTTTCTTAATCATTAAACAAGGGTACATTCAAAACGGATTGAATGACAGGAGCCGTCAGCAAGGGGAGCATACGCAAAAGCATACTTCCTCTTTTTTTTCGGAAAAATATTGGAAGATATTGGATCTAAAGCCCGGAACGGACATACAAGAAGTCAAGAAGAAATATCGTCAATTGGCAAAACAATATCACCCGGATACATGCAACGGAAAAAATGAAAACGAAAGATTGGCCGCCCAAGAAAAATTTCTTGAGATTACTGCTGCCTACGAATACATCTTAAAACAGTCTTAAAATTATTTTGCTTTAAAATAGCTTAGGAACAAAACTTTCCGGATTCGCAATTTCAAGAATGTAATCTCCGCTGTTGCGAATGACAAATAATCCTTGTTTGTAGGCATACTTGTCGGAATGTTCGCTGTATTTGATCCCGGCGACTGCTCCGTACAACTTTTTGTCGGCATATTCCGGCATATAAGTTTTGAACAAGGATAGCTGCTCCGTAAAATGATTGACCTTTTCAACTGTCATGTCTGTTTTTACCTCAACCACAACGACTTCGGTGCCGTTTGCCAAAACCACGTCAAATTCGGCGTCTATTTTGTCGTTCTTGATTTTGATGTTTTTGTAAGAGCGAGTTACATCAATGTTTCGCGCTTTGAATAATTTGAGACAAGCCGGCTCGATCAAGGCTTCCATCAATTTG
>PDWI01008281.1_pt1 | contig 40941 bp, 36 predicted proteins | sample 1430891 | NCBI WGS metagenome assembly PDWI01 (sample SAMN01162508, study PRJNA174530) | Oral metagenome, whole genome shotgun sequencing project. | biome: Marine environment; feature: Marine mammal; material: Swab sample of the gingival sulcus; isolation source: swab sample of gingival sulcus... | reverse complement strand
GGCAATCCCATGCCGAGTTGCCAGCCGGAGAACTGTTCCCTGAAAGCGGGCTGAATACCTTTGCACGGTGGAAGTCGTTGCGGAAAGTTCAGTCTGTTCATGTTCCCGAGAACGTAGCAGAAAAAACGTTCCCGCGAAAGTCGGAGAAACAGCTTCCCATGACACACCCTGTCGGCTCGTACCGCTTACGTCTTGTGGCACAGAGCCATTTACGGGCTCAAACCGTATTTTTATTCTCAAAATTTGAATCCAGTATAAAAATACGGATTATCCGTTTGGGCGTACTGTTCAATAATTAATTTCGCGCCGACAGGCGCATCCTTTACCGCGCGTCAGCCGGGAGCGAAGCGGAAGGCTCTGCGGAGCGAGCACGGCTTGGCCCTCCCGCGCTTCTCCACAGATCAAACGCGTGATTGGCAACCTCACCACACGCGCTCTCATGGAGAAAAGGACGCTCAAACGGATAATCCAAAAATACGATTCGTTTCTCGTCCGCAATTGACTTTCCTGCAATTGGCGCATAGGGGAGAGAGGATGCAAGAAGACCATGATTTTTCTACTCTTCCTAAAGGGTTGTGCCGCCGTTTGTTACTCGGATTTTCCGGCAAATTTCACCTCCACGCCATTGCGGCCGAAGCCCTTGCAAGAAGCGTTCGGCCCGATGATGTTTTTGCGGAAATCGCCAACCATGCCTTTCTCACGGCCTGGGGGGAAAATCCCTTTGACGGGAACTGCACGGCGGCCTACGCCGGAAGCATGGACAAGCTACCGCCTATGGACGCATCTCTGTTGCCCGCAATCAAGACAATCATGAACGGCTGGAAGCCGGAAATCACCCCGGAAGCACAGCAGGCCATGGCTGGTAGACCGGAAAAACAGCTCGCCTTTTTGCAGGCACGACTGGACGTCGCCCCGGACAATTTTTTTTGGCTCCACCATTTGTATGAATATTGCCGCATTAACGGCCAATGGGAATCCCTTGTCCCGTACTTGAAAGACACGCCTCCCCTTGGTGCGCTTTATGAGTACGTCCGTGCCAATTGCCTGCTGGCAGCCGGAGACAATGCTGCCGCATCGGACGCATATGCTCGTTGCCGACTGGCATTGCCTACGGTTGCGGCCCGCCGTGCAACCGCCCTGATCCGGCGCGGCATGGCGGAACAGGGAGAAGCCGCACTGCGCCGCTGTGTCGCAAGGCAACCATGGAACGTCAATCTTTGGATGAGACTATACGACATTGTCACGGGCGGTGTGCAGAAATGCCTGCCTCTGAAAGGCAAGACCATGGTTTTGGGCTACAGTTGGAACAAGGGCAACGATCTGGCACAAACGCTTGATTCATTGGCCCGTTCGGATATCGAACATGTGCACGTACGTATTCTCAATAACGGTAGCGGAGATGCAACTTCGGAAGTCATTCGCCAATTCATTGATACATTTGGTTCCGACAAGGTGGCAGGTATAACCATGCCCGTGAATATCGGCGCACCGGCTGCACGCAACTGGCTCAAATCCCTCCCCGAAGTGCAAAATTCGGAGTATACCGTCTACATTGATGACGATATTTCCCTTCCCAAAGACTGGCTACACCGGCTGGGCGCGGCTGTCGCCGAATATCCGCATGCCGGGGTTTGGGGCTGCAAGGTTGTCGATTATGATGGGCCCTCCCGTGTGCAGTGCGGGGAACATAATCTGGCCCCCACACCGGAAGAACGGCAGCAGATGCTCATGTCCACCATCATGTTGCAAGACGGCGATTTCGGACAGGCAGACTACATCCGGCCCTGCGCCTCCGTCACGGGTTGCGTCCATCTTTTCCGCACGAAACACCTGCTGGAAACCGGTGACTTTGATCTTCGCTTTTCCCCGACACAATACGATGATCTGGAACGGGATCTCCGCATGGTGCTTGCCGGACAATATGCGGTGTACACCGGCCATGCCGCCATCCCGCACAAACGCACATCCGGTGCCATGAGCGACGTGGGGCAGCCCGAATCCGCAGGAGCCACAGCCAATATGCACAAGCTCATGGCCAAGTATACTCCACAGGAATTTGAGACCATGGCGGCATGTATGGACACTGTGCTATTGGAGGATTGGCAGCGGAAACAGGCCGTCATCAAACAGGTGACAAGCGGATAAATTAAGACTGGCTTTTTATGAAAAAATAATGCAGTTGCCATTGCTCGGATAGTTTGACTGATGATACCGTAACAACATAATGGTCGCAAATTCTGTTCATTCAGATACCAATTTCAAGGAGAAATACATGTCCAACTCAGCTTTCACGTTATTTAGCGGTGGTGCCCAGGGGGCCGAAAATCAATTCGGAAAACTCGCCGAATACTACGGCTTGTCCGAAGTCAACTACACCTTTGAAGGTCACAAAATCGAACGTACCCGGGGCGTTCGTGTCCTGACCGACGAAGAACTGACCAAAAAAGATGTCAGCCTGACATATGTCTCCAAGCTGCTCAATCGCAAATTCACCAATGCCGAAAAGATGCGCAAGGTGCTCCAAACCATCATGCATCAGGTCGAATCCGGGCATCAAATTTTTATTGTCGGTACCATTCTCGACGACAACACCGTCAAGGGCGGCACAGGCTGGGGCGCAGAGTTCGCCAAAATTTGCAACAAGGAACTCTATGTTTTCGGCCAGGTCAAGAACGGCTGGTTCAAGTGGGAAAAAGGGGAATGGCTTGCAGTCGAAGCTCCGGTCATTACAGAGACCCATTTCACTGGCTCCGGCACTCGATTCCTTGAAGAAAACGGCAAAAAAGCACTTGAAGAACTCTTTGCCCGCTCTTTTTAGCACGGCGCGCCGGCTTGCAATAGCGGCACATCTGCTGCGTTGCCGGACCTGTGTCTACCACGGCGCGTCGGCTTGCAATAGCGGCACATCTGCTGCGTTGCCGGACCTGTTTGGACCTGTTTGAATCCTCACCGTAGCGCTGCTACGCCTGCGGTTCAAACAGGGCCGGCGCCTTGCAGCTGCACCACTCTTGCAAGCCTCACGGTGTCGGGGGCGAGAAGGGCGCATGGAACTTTACGTGGTCGGGGAGAAGAAAACGCATGGAGCCTTGCGTAATTGGGGAGAAAACGGACATATAGCTTGGCGTGGAATGTGTCTATTGCATGCTTTCGGCAATGGGGCGAATTGGAGAAGAGTGATTGTCGGACAAAATGACCAAATCCGTGCCCCTTTGTTGTCGTTCCGTCATGGCGGTGCGGGTTGTATCGGGGGGCGAGCAAGCGGATGGTCCGTCGACAGGGACGGTTTCACCCGACAGGATGGTTTCACCGGTCTTGATTATACGATAGTTTGATTTTTAAAATCCAAGAAGTGAGGTCGTCCGGAAGGCGTCCATTGGATGGGCTACATCAGCCGCGCCAGGATGTTTGCCAATGTATCACGGTCAAGGGGTTTTGAAATATATGCATCAGCACCTGTTGCAAGGAATTTTTCCTTGTCCCCTCGCATCACGTATGCCGTCAGTGCGATAATTTTGATATTTTTGTTCTCTTCACCCGCTTGTCCGGCTCTGATTCGTTTGGTGGCTTCAACGCCATCCATTTCCGGCATCTGGATATCCATTAATATAACATCAAATTTATTGCGGGACAGTTCTTCAAGTGCTTTTCGGCCATCGTCAACGCACGTAGCAGTATGTCCCCAATATTCAAGATGCTTCTGTGCAATAAACCGGGACATTGCATCATCTTCAACAACCAGACACCGTAATGAGGTATGGCTTGCCGCCACACTGCTACCTTGTTTTGCTTTGGGGAGCTCATGAGCAATGTCAAAGGGCAAGCTCACATAAACAGTCGTTCCTTGACCTTCTTCTGAATCAATCGCAATAGATCCATTCATTAATTCGACGATTTTCTTGGTAATGGCCAATCCCAGGCCCGCACCCTGGTGTGTTCTTTGATAGCCGGAACTCGCTTGTTCAAAAGGATCAAATAACCGTGTCACGTTGTCATCATCCATTCCAATGCCCTGGTCAGAGATGCTGAGTAGCAGGCGGACGTGAGTGCTACTTTTATAGACAACCCTCACATCGATGGTCACAACTCCAGCGTCGGAAAACTTCATTGCGTTACCAAGCAAATTGCTGGCAACTTGTTGTATTCGGATAGGGTCGGTAATAACGTATTTGGGGATATCAGGATCGATAGTAAGTCGGAAATCCAATCCTTTTTCTTCTGCGACAGGTCGAAAGAGCTGATAAATATCATTGAATGTTTCGCTCAGATAAGCCTTTTGCTGGTCAATGACCATTTTCCCCGCTTCGACAATGGCAAGATCCAGAATATCGGAAAGTAGCTTGGTCAGCCTTTTCGTCGCCGTTAATGCACAATCCGTAAAATGGAGTTGCTTCTCATTGAGATCCGTTCGCTGTAGCAACTGAAGCATCCCCATAACCCCGTTAATGGGGGTGCGAATCTCATGACTCATGTTTGCCAGGAATTCAGATTTATATTGGTTGGCTTTTTTAGCCTGTTCAGCCGCTTCTTTTAATCTTGTGTTCAGTTCAAACCGGGTAAGTGCGGCTGAAAAAAGATTGCTGAGCATTTGTGCCAAATACATTGATCCTTTGGAGAAAACGGAAGAAGGGTTAGCGAGCAAGAAAAAGCCTTTGACGCTATCGTCATTGACTATCGGCGCAAGCATCCCTTTCCTGGCACCGTGTATGGCTTGTGCACAGAACTCACTATCAAAGTAGTCCGAACAATCGATTTCAAATGGAGTCGTTTGCGCCAAATTGTCTTGAAGCAACCGGTGGTTTGCGGGCTGTTCTATTTCTTTTTCTTCAAAACTATCGCGCTCCGGTTCATGTTGAAAACAACCCCATGTGTCCTTTTGCCCATCAAAAACGCAGATGACACCGAACTGGCTTTTTGTCAGCGCACAGCCCGTTTCAATGATAACCCTGGAAGCCTCTGCCAACTCTACGGTTTTAATAAGTTTATGTCCCAACTTTGCCAGCGTTGTCACCTCATTTTGGCGGCGGACTCGTTCGTTGATGTCAGTTATTGAGACAATGCATCTGTCTTCTCTGTTGCTGACAGGAAGAAACAGGCTGATCTCAGTAGAAATGTCACTTTTTCCTGTTGTAAAGACGACATCAACCGTGACGGACGCCCCTTTGAATGTTCTCGTCAGAGCGTTGACGAATCGGCTACGTGATTCTTTTTTAATACGTCGAATCAAGGGTGTTTGGAGGATTGTATCCCTTTCGACACCAAGTAGTCTGAGGAATGGCCTGTTGACTCGCTCAATGATGCCTTTGGAGTCAAGGGTGACCAGCCCCACAGGGGCGTTTTCAAATAAGTTGATATACTCATGAAGCAGTGCATCTACCTCAAAACGAGATTCCTGCAACTCAATGTTTTGGGCTTTCAGTTCTTCTTGATAGATTTGAAGATTCTCCCTGGCCGACATCTCTTCTATGGAGGTTTCTTCGTGGCTCCGGGTTATTTTTGTTGTCCGTTCTTTTTTCGTCATCTTTCTTGTTTCTTGAATCGTTTTAAAGTCAATCAATTATCTCAATGGTGCACCACGGTTCGATGGCAAAAGGTCAACCAGGGACACGTCATCCAGGTTACTTGCAATCCGTGACTTTTTCCATTGTAAACACGGCTCCGACAACGTTTCCATCTTGATCAAGAACCGGGCATCCCGTGATATTAAGCGTCAGATCCTCGTTGTTTCTATGAATTTTGTGCCGGTAGTCATGAATTGGCTTGCCGGACTTTTTGATAAGCATAAAGGGGCGTTTCGGGGCGGGGATTGTTTTCCCATCAAGGTCAGATATTTTGAACTTCTTGTCTTCAAAAACCAGTTCTCCCGTAGCGTTTTCGATCAATCCAAGCAATTCGCGTGCACCACGGTTTGCGAAGGTGAGTTGCCCGTCGCAATCGACTACCGTTGTGGCAAGAGGCGTTTCCTCCATAAGCGAATAAAGCAGATCGTGCTTTCTTTTGAGATCACCCTCAACCTGCTTGAATCGGTTGATGCCGATAAGGGACAGAAGCACTCCGGTCTGGCGAGTGTCCTTGCCTTTAAAGGGAACGATTTGCATCTCGAACCAGTTCCCTTGATTGTCGGTCACCTCACGCGATAGTGACGATGCGCCAGTCAACACAGAGCGTAGATCATCGGCCAGGTTGGGAAGGTCCAAACGATGTCTGAGATCATTTATATTCCTTCCGATATCGGAAGGAATTATCTTGAAGGGTTTGCTCGCAGCATAGGTGTAACGGCGAATCCGGAGAGCTTCGTCAAGAAAAACAACACCGACATTGGTTATCTTCATTAAATGTTCCATGTCCTCGGTCAACTCAGTGAGCTCCTGTATCTTGTTTTGATATTCTGAGTTTACCGTAACAAGCTCTTCATTGACGGATTGCAATTCCTCATTGGTTGACTGTAATTCTTCATTGGCCGCCAGCAACTCTTCATTGGTGGCCTGCAACTCCTCGTTGGACGTTTCCAGTTCCTCAATTGTCGCCTGGAGGTTTTCTTTTGTTATATTGAGCTCATTTTCCAGGTCTTCTATGTGGTTTTTCACCCCCTGCTCAAGGTCAAATTCTGGAAGCTCCGGGTATGGCTGGCTTGTCCGCGTAAATGTTATAGCATAATTTGAATGATTTGTAGCGGTCAGGATTGTTCGGGCAGTGATTTCAACAGGAATGACTTCTCCCTTCAAACGGAAAGAAGCCGCAGTGCTTTCAAGGGGCGAACTCCTGTTAATGACCGATTTGAGAAGAGACCCAAGGGGAAGCGACAGATTCCCTCGTGCAAGTTTCAATATATCAAGGTCCGGACGTCCTGCTTTTATTTGTAGATAATCTCCGATTTCTCCAAAAAAATGAAGCACTTTACGATCCTGATCCACAAGGACGGTTGGCGGCATGCAACTTTCCATCAGCCTGGTCAGCAGCAGTTCACAATGCTCTTGCCTGCTGTCTGCCGGAGTTAAAATAACCTCAGGGATATTTGAGATAAGGGGATAGGGGACGCTCAGTTTATGGAGTGTTTTGGGGTCAGCCATGGAAAGCCTGAAAATCTTCCATGTTGTGGACACCATGGAGAAGATATTGGACAATTCCCCCACTGTTTCACTTGAGCCGAGAAAAAGGAATCCCCCCTCATTGAGGGAAAAGCGGAAATTGTTGAGTACCTTTTTTTGAAGGACGGGTTGCAAATAGATCAAGAGGTTCCGGCAGGAAACCAGATCTATCCGGGGGAAAGGAGGGTCTTGTGCTAAATTGTGATACGCAAACACAATTTGCTTTCGAATGTGTGGTTGTATTTGATATCCATCACCATTTTTAAAGAAATACTTTCCCAAACGTTCAAACGAAGCATCCGCTGCAATGGAAAGTGGATAGATACCACGAGCCGCTGTTTCCAGTGCGTTTCTGTCAATGTCGGTGGCGAATATTTTCAAATCTTGCTTGATGCCAGCCTCTTCAAAGAGTTCGTCAAAAAGAATGGCTAATGAATATGCTTCCTCTCCGGTGGAACACCCGGCAACCCAAACGCGTATCTGGTCATTGCTTCCCTTGGAGTTGATTATCTCTGGAAGCGCTTTTTCCTTAATATTTTTGTATGCAGCGGTATCGCGAAAGAATCGGGTGACCCCTATCAAGAACTCTCGTTGCAGTGTTTCAATTTCTTCGGGATGGGTTTCAAAGTAGGTAAGATATTCTTCAAGAGAGGCGCATTTGCAAAGAGAGATACGTCGCTCGATGCGGCGAATAATGGTGGATTCCTTGTAGTAGGAAAAATCCAGCCTCGTCTTTATCTTTACCAACGACAGAATTTTTGCCAGATGTTTTGATGAAGAGACAAGTTTGGGAGCATCTATGGACCGGGTTAACAAATTTTGAGTGATTATCGGCAACTCTGTCGCTATTTCTGCCGGAGAGAGCACCATGTCTGCCAAACCGGTTGCAATGGCACTTCTCGGCATGCCGTCAAAGGTAGCACTTTCTGCGGACTGAACCACGACAAATCCGCCATGCTCCTTGACCGCTCTGACGCCTCGAGTCCCGTCAGTTCCGGTGCCGGAAAAAATGACGCCAATGGCGTGTTCGCCATATTCATCGGCCAATGAATTTAAAAAGATATCAATCGGCAAGTTGAGATGGGCTTCGGGGGGTGTCAGAAAAAGCTGCCTTTTAAACACGGTGACGTTGTGCTTCGGCGGAAGGATATAGACATTCCCAGGGGTAAGAACGCCGCCGTCTTGAATATGCGAAACAGGAAGACTTGTGTGTCTCGCCAACAACTCAGGCATAAGACTTTTGTAATCTGGAGAAAGATGCTGGACGACCACAAAAGCCAGATCAGAAACCTTGCCAAGGTTGCTGAAAAATTCCTGAAGGGCTTCCAGTCCACCCGCAGAGGCTCCGATTCCAATAACACAAAAATGATTCGTATCTTCCATGACTGTACTTTGGGGTTGGTTATAGATTGCTGTGCCGCAGGGAGAATCTTCTGCTTTGGATGCCCCGGTCGTCAGACGCTCCCTTTTTTGTTTACGGGCACGTATGGTTCTTTGAAATTGGTTTACTGCGAAGCTGTTTATGATCGGAGCAGCCCCCCTATCGCTCCCGCCTACCTTCTTTTGGGCTTCTTCCAGGGCGTGTCGACACGCCCTGATGATAGTTTCCTTTTTCCCAGGTCAAATCAATAAAAAAATCAATTTATTTTGTTTACAGTAGCCAATGTTCTTTTGTCCAGCATTGCGTTCAGAGTCTCGTTGTCATAGCAAAAGTGTCTTGCCGGATGTTCGCTCGTTGCCGGATGCGGTGTCTCTGTGTTATCTCCTTCAGCCATGCGTTTGTTTCCTCAAATCACACCGAGCAAAAGGCGAGGCAACCTGGGTGAAGAGGTGGCTGCCCGCTTCCTTGAAAAGCGGGGTTTTCGTGTGTTGGAACGCAATTGGCGTTTTCGGCAATGGGAGCTGGATTTGATTTGTCGGGACAAGGACACCATTGTTTTTGTGGAGGTCAAGACCCGTCGTGCAGGCGGCATGGGAATCCCGGCCGATGCCTTGAATCGCAGGAAGCAGACACGGTTGGTCAAGGCGGCCAGCCAGTATTTGAGCCGACATAATTTGTGGGACGAACCGTGCCGGTTTGATTTGGCGGCCGTTGTTGATGACGGGCAATCCATGCATGTCGAGCTTATTGAAAATGCGTTTGACCTCACCAATCATGTCGGCAGGTGGTAAGCGATGAGTGACTCCGGTAGATTGTGGGTCGTGGCAACTCCCCTGGGAAATGTCGAGGATATGTCGCCGCGTGCCCGGCGGATATTGGCAGATGCGGACGTTATTCTGGCCGAAGATACCCGCCGGGCCGGGTTGTTGTTCAAACGGTTGGATATGGAGCGGCATGGTCGACTCATGTCCTTTTTTGAGCACAATGAGGATAAACGATTGCCCAGGGTGCTTGGTTTTCTTGAGGACGGCTTGTCTGTAGCACTTATTTCTGATGCGGGCACGCCTCTGTTGTCTGATCCCGGATATACACTGGTCCGCGCCTGTCGGGACCGTGGATTCCCTGTTTCTCCGGTCCCCGGCCCCAGTGCGCCTGTGGCGGCATTGTCCGCTTGCGGCTTGCCGCCGTTGCCGTATACGTTTTTGGGGTTTCCGCCTCGCAAGAAATCCCGAACGGAAAAACTGTTTGCCGCCCATCGTGATACCGGGGCCACACTGGTCTTTTTTGAGCGTAAGTCCCGCTTGAAGGGAACGCTTTCCATTGCCCATGCTATTCTTGGTGATCGTGCGTTTTGCGTTGCCCGTGAATTGACGAAAAATTATGAAGAGTTTTTGCGTGGCCGGTTGGCGTGTTTGCCTGATTTTGATTGTGCGTTGCGCGGGGAATTAACCGTGATTGTCGGGCCACCGGAAGCGCGTCATGCGGTGTCGAAAGCGGATGTTTTGTCCCTGCTTGAAGAAGAGTTCGAGGCGGGTGGGAAACCCAAGGAAGTGGCGCGTCGCGTGGCCGGACAGGTATCCGGCTGGACAGCCAGGGACGTGTATGGATTGATGCGCGGGCAGTAGGGGCGAGTACCGTCCTTTCTTCGTCGCATGGTTATTCCTTACTGTTGTCGGCATGCACCATGAGTCGTAAAATGATTTGCGGCAATTCGTTGTAAGGGGAGGATTCGTGTCGGATAATACATTGACTGATTTGCACAAGCTGGTCTGGACGGCATTGATGGCCGCAGCTATCGGAGCCGGAGCGTACCTGGTTATTCCTGTTGGGCCGGTTCCGGTCTCCATGCAGCTTTTTTTCATCTTTTTGGCCGGATATGCCCTTGGGCCGCGACGTGGGGCCATGGCTGTAGGGCTGTATCTATTGGCAGGAATCATCGGTTTGCCGGTTTTTGCCGGTGGCAAGTCCGGCCTGGGGCATTTGATGGGGCCAACGGGCGGATATTTACTCGGATTTGTCGAGGCCGCATGGTTTTGCGGATTGAGTCGAACCGGAGAAACAGGTATTTCGTGGATACGCGGACTTGCCTATGGCGGGTTGGCGTTACTTTCGGTATACATCATCGGTGTCGGCTGGCTGAAGATCGTCCTGTCGCTGGACTGGTACAAGGCATGGCTGGTCGGCGTGGTGCCGTTTGTGCTATGGGATGGCCTTAAAGTCATCCTTGCATTGGTGTGCTGTCGTTATCTGGCCCGGTTCGGACTGTTGCCGGGGCAGCGATAGCCAAAGAACATTTTGAACGGGGCAGGGTGTGTCGCATTTCTTTGAATCACATGGCATGGCGTATTTCCGTAGCTTTATGCGGACATACTTGTCCGGTGCTGGATTCAATACTCGTGGCATGCAGAATATCGGGCTGGCCTACGCCATGCAGCCCGGTCTGGCCGCCATCCACCGTGATCCCAAGGCACTCAAGGCTGCTCAAAAAAGGTATGTCCGTCATTATCAGTCGCATCCCTTCTGGACACCGTGCATGGTGGGTATACTGTTACATGTCGAAGCAACCATAGCTGCGGGTGCTTTCCCTCCCAGGATGTTATCCAGGGTCAAGGACACCACGGCCTATACCCTTTCCGCGCTGGGGGATTCGGTCTTTGGCGGCAGTTTGCTCATATTCTGGGCACTTCTGTCCATGTGCCTGCTGTTGTCCGGGCAGGAGATGGCTGCATTGGCACTGGGCTTCTTTTGTTTTTTGGGTTTGCAAGCCTTTAGAGGATACACCTTTATCTGCGGCGTTCGGCAGGGGTTTACCTTTCTCGAATGTCTCAAGGGGTGGGATATCATCAATTGGGGCTTGAGGGTTAAATACGTCAATGCGGCCTTGCTTGTCTGGCTTTGGGCACTTATTTGGCCCAGGCCGCACAGATGGTGGGAATGGCTCATCGGTGTGGGAGCACTGATGCTGTTCGGTCGATTCGTGCGTATCGGGATGGTTTCACGCGTGTTTGCCATAGCGGCGTTTGTCGCGTTAATAGAGATGTTCCCCTCCATTGAAAAATGGGTGAACAACGTGTTTTAACTTGTTATTTGTGACAAGATCAGACATACACAGGATTGGAACAGGCCAGGTAATATATGGATATCAATAATCAAACCGGGAAGAGTGGTGGAAATACGCAGTCTCGGCAAGTGGTTGTTGCCAATGCCCACGGGTTGCATGCCCGTCCTGCGGGAAAGTTGGCCCAACAGGCGCAGGCTTTCAAGGCGGATATTTCCATTATTCATGCAGAGCAGGAAGTGGATGCCAAGTCCATCCTTGACGTGCTGACATTGGCTGCCGGACCGGGCGAGGTGTTGGAAATCCGCGCTTCGGGAAGCGACGCGGAAGAAGCGGCAAACGCGTTACAAAACCTGTTTGCGAACAAATTCGACGAGTAATACATGGCGGATACCGTCCTTTCAGGCATATCGGTTGCCACGGGCATAGCCATTGGCAAGGCGTTTTTTGTCAACCGAAATCACATCGCGCATTTGCCGCGATATACCGTGGCGGCCAAGCGTGTGGAAAGTGAAGTTTCACTGCTCCATGACGCCTTTGCGATGGTGGAGGAGGAACTGGCCGCCACACGTGAGCATGTGCCGGTCGAGTTGAAAGATTATGGGCTGCTCATCGATACGCATATCCTCATGCTCAAAGACCCGAAGCTTTCTGGCGTGGCAGAGGGCTATATCAGGAGTCTTGGGCTCAATGCGGCGTGGGCACTGGAAAAGGCTGTGTCAGATCAGGAGGCCGCGTTCGGGGCCATTGACGACGAGTATATTCGCGAGCGGATGCAGGATGTGCGTGTGGTGGCCGACAAGGTGCAGGCCAAGCTGACTGGCGAGGAAATCGACCTTGAGGCCATGTCGGGCCGTGCCATTATCATGGCCCATGATTTAACTCCGGCAGATACCGTGGAATTACAGGTGGACAAGATCATGGGATTTGTCACGGTTTGTGGCGGCAAAACGTCGCACACCGGGATAATGGCCCGTTCTTTGGCTATCCCTGCCCTGGTGGGGGTGGATAAGCTGGAAGACCACGTCCACGATGGTGATCTTCTTGTCGTGGACGGTCTGGCCGGTAAGATCGTGGTCAATCCCACCGAGGCCGAGTTAGAGGACTATAGCGAGCGTGCTGTATATTTTGAGGAGTACACCCGTAAGATCAAGCGTCGCTGCCAGTTGCCTGCCGAGACTTTTGACGGCTCACGCGTGCAGGTTCTGGCCAACATCGAATTGGTGGAAGAGGTGGCGGCGGTTCTCGATAATGGTGGTGAAGGCGTTGGTTTGTATCGCACCGAATACGCCTACCTGAATCGCACCGAATTGCCCGATGAAGAGGAACTGGCGGAAAAGTATATTGATCTGGCGGCCATTATGTCGCCGCGCAAGGTGGTTTTTCGGACCCTTGATCTTGGTGCCGACAAGTTTATTTCAGCGTATGGCGAGCTGAGTGAAACCAATCCTGCCATGGGATTGCGTGCGATTCGTTTTTGCCTGAAGCACCCGCAACTCTTCAAAACGCAGCTTCGTGCGATATTGCGTGCTTCGGCCTACGGAAATGTCTCGCTCATGGTTCCCATGATTTCCGGGGTCAAGGAGATACGGCAGGCAAAGTCCTGGCTGGCACAGGCCAAGGCCGAGTTGCGCCGAGAGGGTGTGGCGTACGATCCGAAGATGCCCATAGGCATCATGATCGAACTGCCTGCCGCCGTGATGATTGCCGAGTATCTTGCCAATGAGGTGGATTTCTTCTCTATTGGCACCAACGACCTCATTCAGTATTCCATCGGCGTGGACCGGACCAACCACCATGTCTCATACCTCTATCAGCCGCTGCATCCAGCCACGTTGCGGATGATCAAACTGGTGGTTGACGCAGCCCACCAGGCTGGCATAGAAGTCTCGTTGTGCGGTGAGGTGGCCAGTGATCCGTGTTGCGTGCCTATCCTTCTCGGTATGGGCATCGACTCCCTCTCATTGACAGCCCAGGCCATTCCCGGCATTAAACGCATTATCCGGCAAGTCAACATGCATGATTGCCGCATGTTGTTGAAGGACGTCCTGGAGTGCCGAACCGTTGGCCGTATCAATACCTTGGTGATGGACAATATCTTTACGCATTTCCCGGATGAGGTGTCTTTTTTCACCTCACTTCTTGAAAACGACGAAGCTGGCTCGTAAGCACGTACTCCTGTCATGGCAAAAAAGAAGAAAACCACGGTATCGTCGAATACCATTGGTATCAACAAGCAGGCCCGACGCCTTTACGAAATCCTTGAAACCCTGGAGGCCGGAATCTCGTTACGCGGTTCCGAAGTGAAATCCCTTCGGGGCAGGCATGTCTCGTTCAAGGACGGCTATGTCAGCTTTCACAACGGCTCTGCCTTTCTTGTCGGTGTGCATATCGCTCCGTATGAACAGACCGGGCCATATGACCAGCACGACCCGGAACGCCGTCGTCGATTGCTATTGCATCGGCGTGAGATTGAAATGCTGCGATCCAGAGTGGAGCAGAAAGGACTGACGGTGGTACCCATGAAAATGTACTTTTCACGCGGTAAGGTGAAGGTGCAGATAGGGCTGGGACGGGGGAAAAACGTCCATTCCAAAAAGCAGGATCTCAAGGCCCGTGATATCGCCAGGGATACAGCTCGACAGTTGGCGGCCTACAAGTAAGCACCGGAAGTACGTGAACCCGCCGGTAAAAAGGGAGCAGCCGGTTTGAGGGCGTTGCTGGACCTGTTTTAATCCTCAACGTAGCTGGGCTACGCCTGCGGTTAAAACAGGGCCAGCGCCTTGCAGCTGCACCACTCTCGCAAGCCTCACGTTGTCGGGGAAGAGGAGAACGCATAGAATCCGATGCTGTCGGGGGAAAAAGGGCGCATGGAACTTTACGTTGTCGGGGAGTAGGAAAGGCGTATAGTTTGCGTGTCCTGCCGAAATGAGTTCTTCAAAAAGGCCAATCTGTCCAAGTTGGTGCACCTCTGAGCGAAGCGAACCCAAAAAGTTCTGGAGGGTGTCGGGAACCTCTTTCAAGAGGTTCCTGACCCGTCGGAGACATTTTTGTCATGGCGCGCCGGCTTGCGATAGCGGCGCATCTGCTGCGTTGCTGGACTTGTATTCCACGGCGCGCCGCGTTGCTGGACCTGTTTTAATCCTCAACGTAGCTGGGCTACGCCTGCGGTTAAAACAGGGCCAGCGCCTTGCAGCTGCACCACTCTCGCAAGCCTCACGGTGTCGGGATAGGAGGACGCATGGAACTTCGTGTGGTCGGGAAGGAGGACGCATGGAGTCTTACGTTTTCGGGATAGAAGGATGCATGGAACTTTACGTTGTCGGGGAGTCATCGGTTTCAATATGCAGGATGCCATTTTCGTGATTTTTTGCCGATAGGCTCTTTCTTTCAACGACAACGCCCGGTCAGATGGAACCATGACTCTGTATTGACACTCTTTTCTTCCACCCGTAGTTTTCCTGGATGTCCAGTTACGCCAAATCATTGACCGTTGCCCATGAGGCTTTTCTTGCGGACCTGTTCCCCGGAGAGAATTGCCTCTTTTCCCAGGAAGAAATATTGCCGTTTTCCACGGATGCCAGTTTGAAAAGTGCCATGCCGTGGGCGGTCGTTTGTCCGACTGGCCGGGAGCAGTTGGAAGAATTGCTGCGGTGGGCGGATTCGGAGAGAGTGCCCATTTATGGTCGGGCGTGTGGGACAGGGCGTGTGGGGAACGCTGTCCCGACCATGGGGGGCGTGGTGGTTTCCATGCTCAAGATGAATCGCGTCCTGGAAGTCGATGAAACGGATTTTGTGGTGGTGACGCAGCCCGGTGTCATTACTGCGGAATTACAGGCATTGTGCGCTGAAAAGAAGTTGCTGTATCCACCGGACCCGGCGAGTGCACAAACTTCGTCCATCGGGGGCAATATCGCCACCTGCGCCGGTGGCCTCAAGGCGGTGAAATATGGCGTCACCCGTGACTGGGTGTTGGGCCTGGAGGCCGTGTTGCCCGGCGGCAAGGTGCTGACCATGGGGGGGCGTTCGCACAAGGATGTGGTCGGTTTGGATTTGACGCGGCTTTTTGTCGGGTCAAACGGGAAGTTGGGGTTGATGTCGGAGATCATCGTCAAGGTCATCCCTATGCCGGAAACCTCGGCGTCGGTCCTGGTCGGCTTTGCTGATTTGCGTTCGGCGTTGGCCGGGGCGCAGAGGGTTTTTCAGGCAGGGATTTTGCCCGCCGCGTGTGAATTTATGGACCGGGTCACTTTGGAAGCCGTGCGCCAGGGGGATGAGGTCATTCCGCTGGCCGAATCTGCTGAGGCTGCTTTGCTGTTCAAGGTGGACGGAACCGAAGCAGGTGTGAATGTCGAAGTGCGACAGTTGATTCATGCGTTGCAACCGCTCAAGCCGGTTTCTGTCGAGACCGGTCGGGAAGAGGAAGAGGAGCGTATATGGACTGTCAGGCGGGAAATTTCTCCGGCAGCATTTCGCATCAAGCCCCACAAGGTGGCTGAGGATATTTCCGTTCCGCGCTCCAGCGTGCCGGAGGCCGTGGAGCAGGCCCATGCCATCGGGCGAAAGTATGGCCTGTGCGTTCTTTGTTTCGGTCATCTGGGCGATGGGAATATTCATGTCAATGTCATGCACGACGGGGAAGACGCCGCAGAGGTCGAACAGGCCCACAAGGCCAAGGATGATATCTTTCGATTGGCAATCCGGTTGGGAGGCACCATTTCCGGGGAGCATGGCACTGGTTTGACCAAATCGTCGTTTGTGCCGGAACAGCTTTCTGCGCTCGATATGCACATCATGTCCTCCATAAAGTCCATATTTGACCCCAATGACATCATGAATCCCGGAAAGGGGTGGTGAAAAAAACGGTTGTCGCTATGGATTCAATGAAATCCTGATAGCCTTGTGTCCGGGTGACGGACGACGTCATTCAGTCAATCCTTGTGGCCAGAGATAATGGAAACCGGCCTTGAGGGGGATGAACCGATTGGTATCGACACCGAGTAGATTGAATTTTTGGGTGTCGGTTGCGGCCATGGTGTTGTATGGCGTGTCATTGGGGTAGTCGTCGCGGCGATAGACAACGATTTCGGCATTGGCGGGCAAGCCGGAAAGGGCTTTGGCCTTGGAGAATCCGTCCTGAATGTAGCCGATCTGATCGACCAGACCGAGTTCTTTGGCCTGGGTGGCGGTAAATATTCGGGCTGTCTTCACTTCGTCCATTTGTGTTGCGGTCAGGTGGCGGTGATGGGCCACAAGGGCGTGAAATCGGTCGGCGTAGTCGTCGATGATGCCTTGAAACAATGCCGCCTCTTCCGGTGTGGTGGTGCGGAAAGGAGACCCCATATCCTTGTCTTTGCCGGATTTGGATATTTCGACATTTACTCCAATTTTATCGAGTAATCCATGGAGTTTAGGGCGCATAAATATGACGCCGACAGAACCGGTAACGGTTGTGGGGTGCGCGACGATCCAGTTGGCAGGAAGGGCAACGTAGTAACCGCCGGATGCCGCCACATCGAACATGATGGCAGTGATGGTTTTGCCGGAACGCTGCTTGAACCCCATCAGTTCGTGATAGATGATGTCCGAGGCCGTGACGGAACCGCCGGGAGAGTCAATGGCAATGACGACACCGCGGACATCGTCGTCCTCTTCCGCAATATTGAGTGCGCTTACCAGCTCCTGAACCGGACTGGGCGCAGTGCGGAGCAAGCCCGGTTTGGCCTGGGAGGCAAGAAAGCCGTTGAGGTGAATGAGGGCGAGCTTGCCCGGTCCCTTGCCTTGAAGCGTGATTTCGTTGAGCGGGTCGGTTGCGGAAGAACCGAATATTTTCACCTTGGGGGCACAGCCCGGAAGGGCGAGAAGCAACGCGGCAAGGGTGAGGGTCAGTCGTAAAAGCATAAAACCTCCATAGTATTACAGAAACAGGACAAAACCGAGTCCGGCGGCGAGTTCTCCTATAAGGATAGCGCAACCGAGAAAGTCGCCGTTGGCCCCCTGAACGTGTTCTGCGAGTTGGTGTAGTGGATAGAGGGCAAGGGTGGTGATGAAAACGGCAGCGACGGTGGTGAGTGGACTGGCAAGGAAAAAGCCGAGTGCAACCGTTGCGCCGGTAGTAACAAGGGTAACCGGAAGAGTGGCCCCGTCGATATGCAGTTTGCCGAGGCCGGGCCGGGTGAGATGGCGGACGATGTAGCCAAACCCCACACAGGCGGTGCGGCCCAGCATAAAGGACCAAACCATTGTTCCATAATCTTCGGCGCAAATCATTGCATGAAAAAGAATAATCTGCCCGCTGATGACGATGATGAGGCCGATGACGGCAAATGCGCCTGATCGGGAGTCCTTGATCACTTCCCAAAATTGGTTCGGGTCAGCGTGTGTGGTGACGGCATCGCAGACATCGGCAACACCGTCCAAATGAAGCCCGCGTGTCAGGAAAATGGAAAGCAGCACCATCAGCCACGCCTGCACCCATGGGGAGGAGGAAAACAGTCCAAGGGCAAAGGGAAGGACAATGACCGCTCCGAGGGTCAGGCCGACGACGGGCATGTAGGCCATGCAACGATGCATTTCCTCATCGGGGATGATCCGAGGCGGCGCAAGGCGGGTGAGAAACGCGAGGCTGTCAATATAGGATTTGAACGAGATCATTTACCCTTCCCAGTCGAGTTTGATTGTGTCGCCCATGGACAGTCCGAAACAGCGAGCTGCCGACCCCTGGTTGACGGCGATTTCGAGAAATCCCTGACTGCCTTCAAGCAGGCCGGGAGCACCTTTGGGAATGTCGGCGTAGGTGGTGACGTACGGCAATGGTTTTCCTGCGGGAGAAGTCCAGTGTATTGCTGCGGGGCTGCCGATGGCTCCGGCTTCAAGGTTTAACACGCAGTTGCCAAAGCGGTCGATATGCACGATGTGGCCGATGGCGCGTGTGTCCATGATGGTCGGTTGCGACCAGGGGGGCGTAATCAGTTTTGACGGATCAATTTTCTCGCCAAGCTCTGCTGGCTCTTCGCCAAGGGCCAGCTTTGCGGCAAGGGGCGCGAAAACATCACGGCCATGGAATGTGTGGGCGACATTTTTTGATACATCCATGGCCTGCGACAGATCAAAGGCACGGATATGGTTTGTCTGTGTCGTCGCAAGCGTCAAGCTCAACAGACCGTTATCTGGCGCAATGAGAAGCTGATCGTCAAGCTGGAGGACAAGGATACGTCGGGAGGTTCCCACACCGGGATCGACAACCGAAAGGATGACGGCGTCTCCGGGAAAATGCCGATAACTTACGGCAAGGAAAAATCCGGCCTGGGCCACGTTGTGGGGAACGATGTCATGGGAGATGTCAATCACCTTGCAGGATGGAGCTCTTTTGTCGAGGACGGCCTTCATCTGACCGACATAGGGGTCGCACAGCCCGAAATCGGTCAGTAGACCGATGGTCCTTGGCAGTGTTTCCTTGTTGGATTCGCGCATCGGATACCCCTTCCTTGTTCCCCTCATTCTTCTAGCGACATTTACCGGGTATGCAAACTGTCAATCGTCATGCTTGTCACCAGAAGGACGTTTCGGGATAAAGGATGTTCTTCAGACCGTATTTCTTTTGTCTACAACCAAAAGAATCCCCCTGACATTTGTGCCAAGGGGATTCTTTAGTAGAGACTGTCTATTGAACCTTATTTTTCTTTTTCCCAACGATCAATGCACTCTTTGATGACAGCGTGGGCTTTTTCCACGTCGCCGAATCCCAGCACCTTGGTCGTGCCCGGTTTCTTCAAGTCCTTGTAGTGGGAGAAATGGTGCTCGATCTGTTTTTGCCACTGTTCGCCCAGGTCGGCCAACGATTGGATGCGGTTGCCGGTATTGCGGTCGTCTGCGGGAACGCAAATGACCTTGTGATCCATTTCGTTGTCATCTTCAAATTCCAGTACGCCCAGAACGGTCGCTTCAGCGACGACTCCGGTCGGCATGGGCTCTTCGGTAACAAACAATACATCCAGCTCATCGCCGTCATCATCCAGCGTTGCCGGAATAAAACCATAGTTCACCGGCTTGGCGAAGATGGCCGGTTCGACTCTGTCCAGAACCATGATCTTGCGTTTACGATCAAACTCAACCTTGTGGGATGAACCCATGGGGATTTCGATAACAACGTTGATGGTCTTTCCTTCGGAATAGGGGGATAAAATAGCATTGTAGTCCATTCGTCACTCCTTTTTACATAGATAACAGGTTGATTTGTGTTTGTGAATTAAATAACTAATTCAATTGCGCTACAGTACACTTTTTGAAATCAAGAATCAATGTCAATGTCAAAATAATACTTTGCATTTCTATTTGTTTTTAATCATTGGTTTTTTTCGACGAGAAAAATGTAGAAAAGAGTGGAGAAGCTCGTTTTGGGGTGGTTGATTGGCGACGCATCGGAACAATTCGGGTTTATCAGGTTCAAACGTCCTTTTATCCATGAGAGCGCACGTGGCGAGATTGCCAAAGCAAACGATTGTTCACGCGTTTGCTTCGCCAAGAAGCGCGGGAGGGCAAGTCGTGCTCGCATTGTAGGAGCCGTTTGCTTTGCTCCCAGGGGATGCGCGGCGGATGCGCCTGTCGGCGCGAGATGTATGCTGGAGAAATACGCTCAAAACGGATGATCAAAAAAAGGCTTGCAACCAATTGATTGCAAGCCATTTTATTCAAGTGGCGCGCCCGGCACGATTCGAACGTGCGACCTTTCGGTTCGTAGCCGAATGCTCTATCCAGCTGAGCCACGGGCGCGCAGTGAAAGAGTGTGTATGGCAAGGAACCTCTGCCGTCAAGCAGTTTTTAAGAATTTGTTCATTTTATTTCAAATGATCCTGCCACACCGTGGACCAGCCCAAAAGGCTTGACCGGCCTCTGTGCCTTTGCTGGAAATTGTTGAAATCCTTACGTTGTGTGGATGATCGGCAAGAAACGGTCCGGTCATGGCCTTGAGCGGTTTATTTTGTCTCGATCAGCGCGTAGAGTCCTCAGAAAGGGGAGGGGGAATACGCCGTCAGAAGAATGTGCTGCCGGATGGGACAAGCCGCAATTCTCATGGAATGTCTTTTGAATCTTTTATACTGACAGGGAAATGAATACACTGGAAGACAAAATTCGGTCGACTGAATCGGCTTTGACGACCCTTGCCGAAACGGAAGAGGCCTCACGCATCCGGGTCGCATGGACTGGCGGCAAGGACTCGACGGTGGTTCTTTACATATGGAAATTGATCCTTGACCACCGGTCACTCGGGCCGGTTCGCGCCATTAATTTGGATACGGGGTGCAAATTCCCCGAAGTTCTTGCTTTTCGGGACCGTCTTGTGACGGATTGGGCTGTGGATTTGTGTATTGCCCAACCGGATGTCGAGCTTGCAGGATACCCCCTTGCCGCCGATGTGCTCAATTGTTGCCGACAGCTCAAGGTCTCGCCCCTAAAAAAAGCAATTCGCACATTACGAGTAACCCACCTTTTGACCGGAATCCGGCGGGACGAACACCCGGAAAGGTCCGGTCGGCAGATACGCGAAGAACGGACCGCCCCCGCACACACACTGGTCAATCCCATTCTGGATTGGACCGAAACAGATATTTGGGCCTTCCATGCCCAATTCAACCTGCCGCACTGCGAACTGTACGATCAGGGCTACCGCTCTCTCGGTTGCCAACCCTGCACCGACAAATCCGGTGGCAAAGGCGGCGAGCGCGGCGGCCGCGATCAGAACAAGGAAGAATCCATGAAAATGCTGACAAGCATGGGCTATTTTTGATTCAAAATCTGTGGCGTTTCGCTCCCACGCAATCGTTTATTCGCTAAAGGTTAGAATTGAGACCTGTTTTCATCGGATGTGTCCCTTAATTCCCGACCGGAAAAGGAGGGGTGACGAATTTTATTCTGCTTGGTGTAAGATCGTGGGGAACATCTTTTTTCTTGCCATGAAATGTACAGATTATCCCCATCAACGTTGCTTATCGGGCTGTTTGGAAAATGAAAGAAAAAGCCTTTTTCTCATTTTTTTTACAAAATTTTCTTCTTTTTGAGAGCATATTTTGGGGCTTAGCCGTCAAAAAAACGACTGTTTGCCTTTGTTTATGCGGATTTACTCTTCCAGATTGATTGATCAAACAACTTTCGAGACCCCCTTGACGCAAGCGGGAACTTCTCCTAATGCCTATGACTACTAGGCTAAGGGTTAGGTGCATTCGCACTCCGAAGGCTGGTTGAAGGTGAACTGGCCACGGGTGTTCATTGTACTCGATTTCAATTTTCTGAAACGAGGTCAATCATGTCGAATTTGCTTCTACTTTTGATTCTTCTGCCCGTCGTCGCGGCTGGCATCTGTTATTTTGTTCGGTCAAGTTTCGTCCGAACTTTGACAGTGGTCGCCACGGGGGTAATCCTCACGCTTGCTTCGCTGGGGTTGCTCGGGCTGGGGACATTTACGCCGCTTATGGTCGGCTCCTTTCTCGGCATCAGCTGTGATTTTCTGGTAACAATCCTGGATTTCGGTCTGCTCGTTGTCATTTTCTATTACGGTCTTAAACACAAGAATCTGCTGATTCAGGGCTTCACCTTGGCCCAGGCTGCACTTCTTGCATGGTTTGAGGTCGTTATGATCGACCATAACCCGGTTCCCGCTTTGGTCGGTGATCAACTGTCCCTGATCATGGTTTTGGTTATTTCCATCATCGGTTCTCTTATCTGTATATTCGCCATTCCTTACATGAAGGAACACGAAGAGCACCTGCATTTGAAAAAGTCTCGCCAGCCGCGTTTCTTCTTCTTTTTGGTTCTCTTTCTCGGTGCAATGAATGGCCTGGTACTCGCCAACAACGTTTTGTGGCTTTACTTCTTTTTTGAAGTCACGACATTGTGTTCCTTCATGCTTATCGGCCACGATGCAACGGAAATTGCCACCCAAAATTCTGTCCGCGCCTTGTGGATGAACTCCCTGGGCGGTCTGGCGTTTGTTCTCGGCATGATGCTGGTTTATGCCAAGACCGGTTCTTTGAGCATCGCCACCATTTTGGCGGCCGGGCCTCAAGGGGCATTGATGGTTGCCGGTGTCGGCTTTATCTGTCTTGCCGGTTTCACCAAGGCGGCTCAGGTGCCGTTTCAATCCTGGCTACTCGGTGCCATGGTCGCGCCGACTCCGGTTTCCGCGCTTCTGCACTCGTCCACCATGGTCAAGGCAGGCGTCTATGTCGTGTTGCGGTTTGCTCCGGCTTACTTCGGAACCTTTCTGTCCACTGGCATCGCCATCTGTGGCGCATTTACCTTCGTGGCCTGTGCCGCTCTCTGTATCGGCCAGTCCAATGGCAAGAAGATTCTGGCGTATTCCACGGTTTCCAACCTTGGCCTGATCATCTGTTGCGCGGGAATGAACACCCCGCTTGCCATCACCGCTGCGGTGTTGCTGATCATCTTTCATGCCATATCCAAGTCCCTGCTCTTTTTGTGCGTCGGCACTATTGAGCAGGCTATTGGTTCGCGTGACATTGAAGACATGCGCGGCCTGTACGCCAAATTCCCGCGGACAGCGATGATCACCGTCATCGGTATCCTGACCATGTTGCTGCCCCCATTTGGTGTGCTCATGTCCAAGTGGATGGCCATTGAAGCCGCATCATCAAACATCTACATTATTATTATGTTGGCCATGGGTTCTGCCCTGACCGTCGTGTATTGGGCTCGTTGGGGCGGTTCGCTTATGGCCACCCGCGAGGAAGGGGCCACCCCTGAAAAACAGGCGTCTCTTATTCGGCTTCCCCTGACGGTTCTCTGTAGCAGTGCCATAGTGCTGTCTGTCGCAGCTCCATGGATATACAACTCCATGCTGGCTCCCATGTTTCAGGCACCACCGTTCACCATGAGTCTCGGTTCCCTTGATGCCGCCACCGGTTCTTTTGCCGTTGTGCCGTTATTCATTGTTTTGGGGCTGGGTGTGATCTTTGCCGCCAGGGCCGCTTCCGGTTTTCGGAAGACCAGAGTCATGCCGCCGTATGTCAGCGGGGCCAATCTGCTCGACTACTCCGAAGACGGTGCCTATATCGGTCCCATGAATGGTACGGTTCCCTATTCTGCCGGTAACATGTATCTGGGCGAGTTGTTTGCCGAAGGCAAGCTCACTCCGATATGCAACCTGCTTGCGGTCGCCCTGATCGCTCTCATGCTGGGAGGGGCTCTCTAATGGATACGTTTCTTTTTGTTATTATCGGCCTTGTGGCCGGTCCACTACTCGGTGGGCTGATCGCCGGTCTTGATCGTCGTATCACTGCATGGTTCCAGTCTCGTCAGGGGCCGCCCATCATGCAGGCGTTTTATGATGTTGCCAAACTTCTCGGCAAAGAGAAAATGGTCGTCAACCAGTGGCAAATACTCTGTGCGTGGGTCTATGTGATCGCTGCCGCTGTTTCCGTGGCGTTGTTCTTTGCACAGGGCGACTTGTTGTTGATCTTCTTTGTTCAGGCCATTGGCGCGGTTTTCCTTGTCATGGGTGCTCTGGCAGCCAAATCTCCGTATTCGCAGGTCGGCGCACAGCGTGAGTTGATGCAGATTCTGGCTTACGAACCGGTGTTGATTTTGGTTTTTGTCGGCTTTTATCTGACCACCGGGAGTTTTTCCATTGATGCTGTTTGGCAATTGGATGAACCCTTGCTGGCCAAAATGCCGTTATTGTATCTGGCTTTGGGCTATGCCTTGACCATCAAATTGCGTAAATCGCCCTTTGACTTCTCCACTTCCCATCACGGGCATCAGGAGTTGGTCAAAGGTGTGCTCACTGAGTACTCCGGCCCGTATCTCGCGTTGGTAGAGATTGCCCACTGGTATGAAACCGTTTTGGTTCTCGGCCTGTGTGCCCTGTTCTGGAGTACCAACGTGGTTTGGATGGCTGTATTGCTGGTCCTCACCTACCTGCTCGAAATCCTTGTGGACAACACCATGGCCCGTATGACCTGGCGTTGGATGCTCAAGCGCGTCTGGCTACTCGGTATGGGCATGGCCGTCGTTAACCTTATCTGGCTGTACGCGGGGTAAATTATGTTCGGTTCATTCATCAAAAAAGCTCGCGCCAAGTCGCCGTGGATAATGCACTTTGACTGCGGTAGCTGTAACGGCTGCGATATCGAGGTTCTGGCCTGTCTGACCCCGCTTTACGACGTGGAGCGGTTTGGCATTGTCAACGTGGGTAATCCCAAGCACGCAGATGTGTTGCTTGTTACTGGCACGGTCAATTATCGTAACCAGAAAGTGCTCAAGAATATCTATGATCAGATGCCCGAGCCCAAAGCCGTCATCGCCATCGGTGCCTGCGGCAATACCGGCGGTGTCTTCCGTGAAGCATACAACGTTGTCGGCGGCGTGGATCAGGTCATCCCTGTCGATGTCTACGTTCCCGGTTGCCCGGCCAGGCCCGAAGCCATCATTGACGGCGTGGTCGCCGGTCTGGCCAAGTTTGCAGAAAAAGTGGAAGATGCCGGTTAGGCTCTTCGCATGAGGTGAAATATGCAAGGTAAAGTAATGGATGTGACCACCGACAGTCTGGTCGGTGAGGTCATGAATCTGAAAAACGATGGGCAACGGCTGGTCACGCTCTCGACCTATCAAGAAGGCGAGAGCAGGATGGGCATCCTGTACCACTTCGACAAAAATCTGGAAACGACCCACCTGCGTTTGGAAACGGACATGGACAAACCTATTCCGTCCATCTCCGGCGTCTTTTTCTCCGCACTGCTGGTGGAAAATGAAATACGCGACCAGTGGGACGTCGAATTCGACGGACTGGTCCTTGACTTCAACCGCTCTCTTCTCATTGATCCGGAGGTCACCCAGGTGCCCCTGGTCTCCAATGTCAAGATCGCACCCAAAAAATAGGGGGCTGAAATGGCTACGACTGTAATTCCCTTCGGTCCTCAGCATCCCGTCCTGCCAGAGCCGGTTCATCTGACGCTCAAGGTGGAAGACGAGATTGTCAAAGAGGCCATCCCTGCTCTCGGATATGTTCACCGAGGCCTGGAAAAACTGGCTGAAATCCGCGACTACCATCAGATGATTACCATCTGTGAACGCGTCTGTGGCATCTGTTCCATGATTCATGCTGTCTGTTATTCACAGGGTGTTGAAGAACTCATGGGTATTGAAGTTCCTGAACGTGCCCAGATGTTGCGCGTTATATGGTCCGAACTGCATCGTACCCACTCTCACTTGTTGTGGCTGGGCCTTTTTGCCGATGCATTCGGTTTTGAATCCCTGTTCATGCAGTTTTGGAAAATCCGCGAACGTATCATGGATATCAATGAGGCGACCACAGGGAGCCGCGTTATCGTCTCCGTCAACGTCATCGGCGGTGTCCGTGCCGATCTCTCTCCTGAACAGATTCGTTGGATTTTGTCCGAAGTCGATATCGTGGAAAAGGAAGTGCGTGCACTTCAGGAAACCATCATGAACGATTACACCGTCAAGGCTCGTACCGTTGGTATTGGTGTGTTGACCAGGGAGAAGGCGTACGAATTCGGTGCAGCTGGTCCCATGTTGCGCGGCTCCGGTGTTGCTCAGGACATGCGCATGTTGGGGTATGGCGGATACTCCCAGATCGACTTTGAGCCGATTGTGGAGAACGATGGCGACTGCTGGGCCCGTTCCACTGTCCGCTTCCGGGAATGTCTGCAAGCCCTGGATATTGTCCGTCAGGCCATCAGTAAACTCCCCGAAGGTGACATCAACGTCAAGGTCAAAGGTAATCCGCCGAAAGGAGAAGTCTACACCCGTATTGAACAGCCTCGCGGTGAGTGTGTGTACTATATTAAGAGTAACGGCACCAAGCATCTGGACCGCCTTCGCATCCGTACACCCACATTTGCAAACATTCCGGCACTTCTGACAATCCTGCCTGAATGTGAACTGGCCGATGTGCCGGTTATTGTCCTGTCCATCGACCCATGCATCAGTTGCACTGAACGCTAGGAGGACGCACCATGTTATTTACCCCCACAGTCGTCAAAAACCTGATCAACAAGCCCGCGACCCGGAAATATCCGTTCGAGGTCCGTGAGAGCTTTCCCATGTATCGTGGCGAACTGATCATTGATATCAATAAATGCATCTTCTGCGGAATGTGTTCCCGAAAATGCCCCAGTCAATGCATTACCGTGGACAAAAAGGCCGCGACTTGGCAATGTGACCCGCACGCCTGCGTCTATTGCGGTTATTGCCGCGATGTTTGCCCGACCAAGTGTCTTGACATGAAGGACGTGCATCGCGCCCCCAAGGCCAAAAAAAAGAAAAAAGTAGCCCCCAAGAAAGAGGCATCCAAAGCGGAAGGCAAGGCCGAAAAATCCGCAGCCGGAGCCAACGTGGATGAAAAGTTGGCACAGGAAAAGCCGGTAACGGAAAGTCTGCCCAAGAAGGATATGCCTGAAGAAAAATCGTCAGAGAAAAATCTGACAAAGGAAAAGGCAGATTCTACCGAAAACACTGTCCAAAAGTAGTTCATTCGGCACAATACATCATCCCCCGACTGCTATGGAGTCGGGGGATTTTTTTATGCCAGTTCGTCAAACGCACAAAAGGCTTCCAGGCATACCCCAAAGCCTTTTGGGGGCTCATCCGGTTCAAGCGTCCTTTTATCCATGAGAGCGCGTGTTGCTCCGACGGGTCAGGAACCTCTTGAAAGAGGTTCCCGACACCCTCCAGAACTTTTTGGGTTCGCTTCGCTCAGGGGTGCACCAACTTGGACAGATTGTTTTTTTTGACACGCACTTTGTCAAAGGCACGCCGAGTTATACGACTTTCCTACTTCTCGATAACGCAAAGCTCCATGCGTCTTTCATTTCCCCCACACCGTGAGGTTGATACGGTTCTTCTCCCCCGACAACGCACGGCTCCATGCGTCGTCCCTTTACCCGACCACGTAAAATCCCATGCGTCCTTCTCGCCCCGACACCGTGAGGCTTGCAAGAGTGGTGCAGATGCAAGGCACCGACCTTGTTTTAACCGCAGGCGTAGCAGCACTACGGTGAGGATTAAAACAGGGTCGGCAACGCAGTCAGATGTGCCGCTCTTGCAAGCCGGCGCCCCGTGGTAGATAAAGCTCTTGAAAGAGGTTCCCGACACCCTCCAGAACTTTTTGGGTTCGCTTCGCTCAGGGGTGCGCCAGCCTGGACAGATTGTTTTTTTTGCCTGACTACGGATTCACGGTGAAGCTTACGGAGTTGGTAATGAAGAGCCGCTTGCACTGTTTTGCGTATTTCTTCAAAGGTCCGTCAGGAGTAACGGTATGCGGTAGCATAATATTGGCGACCCAGTGCCCGGCTGTTGGGATGATAAAGCTGACTTTCCCCTGCTTGACATAGGCCGAAAGGGAATACCCGTTCGGATTGCCGAATGTATCGCTGACAAGGGTGACCATATTGATGGAATTGCTGTCAGTCGAGACTGGGCGTCCCATGAAATTAATCTGAAATTCCACCGTATCGCCCGGCTTTACTTGAGACAAATCGGTCATTGGCATAATTTCCAGCTCCGTGCCGAGAGGAGCCGGTTCGGTCCATTTCCCCACAGTGTAATAGGATTTGGCGCTCATGGAATAACGGAAACTCTCGATGACGTTCTTGACATCCTTGATTTGGTCAAGAGGCCTAGGCGCCATCTTCATTTTGCCTTTGCTGTCTATGTAGCGGGTAAAATAGCCCGGATTGCCAATAATGGCGACCTGATACGTACCTTCCGGGCTGTCTTTGAGAATGTTTATTTTACGAATCCCCATATCCCCGGTCACGACTTCGGCAAGGGGAGCGTGGTCGGCAGAGCTTGGTTTGGGATTGGGCAAACCGAGATCAATACGTTTTCCATCGGGGCCGACGAGCAAATACTCCTTCAGTGAGACGCTGCCATTGGGAGAAGAGGTGAAATCATCCATGGGCAAGGTATGTCCCCATCCGACAGCGGAAACAATGTGTCCGGGAGCATGGGTGCGGGATTCATACAAGCTGACCCACAGACCATGGGCGTGGACGGTTCCAGCGAACAGCAGGGTGGCAAGCAGTCCGAAAACCGTATTGGTCATGATTTTTTTTGCAGGTGTCATCATTGATCCTCCTTTTTATGGGTTAAATGCCGTCTTCCCTGGTCGTATGGCCCGGCCCGGCATCCAGTTCCACCTCATACGGTTCCTTGGGACGAGGAAAAAGGCACATGCCGTCTTCGTCGGTTTCACCTGTCCAAAGGACCGTATCGGTTCCTTGCTTATAAATACGGACCGGCGTTTTAGTGGCAACTTCTCCGGTCGAATACATCCCTTCAAGCTCAATGGTCCCGTCTTCCGCATCATATAAAGTAAAATAAAGCGAATGGGCCTGAGCCTCCGCAAAACCAAGCAACAAAATCAATGCCAGTACAAAACAAATTTTTTTCATGGCAACTCCCTAACGTGCGATGAAACCAACTGAAATCCCCGTCTGCGAACCGGAAATTGTTGGCTTAGTTTAATTGACTTTACAGATAATCATAAAAACAAACAGGATGCAAAGCGCACACTTGCCGATAAAATCCTTGCGGTTTTAGAAAGGGGCACCGCGTATTTCCTATGCAAGGCCCTGATGCGACAGATGTCGGTTTATCGGCAGTCTCTTTTCGGCTTTTCAGGTTCAAGCGTCCTTTTCTCCATGGGAGCACATGTGGCGAGGTTGCCAAAGCAAAATAGTTGCGCACGCGGCAGATCTGTCAAGAAGTGCCGGGAGGGCAAGCTGTGCGAGCACTCTGGCCGTTCCCGGCTGACGCGTAGTAACGGATGCGCCCTGTCGGCACGGGATGTATGATGGAAAAGTACCCTCAAACCGGATGCTCCTTAAAAGTACGTTCAAAAAATGGATGCGTCCTATTTCCTGGCGATATCGATATCCATGACACCGTCAGTGGTGGTTATGGTTTGGGAACGAACCGATTTGAATCCGGTAGCAATCAGCAATTCGGCGAGCTGGCCTTGCCGGAAGAAAAGCAATTCTTCTCCGGCGAACACCCACGGCAACAAGGGTAGCACGATCTCTTGCGGTTGGGAGCCTTTATTCGTCAGTCCTTCCTGCATGCACGCAAAAACACCGCCCGGTTCAAGGGCGTCATACGCCTTTTTCAGCACGACATGAAGACTGTCCCGGCAAAAATTGAGCGTTGCACTGGCCCAAATAAAGTCATAACCCTCACCAATGGCATCGGAGATAAAGTCTCCCCCCATGGTTTCGATTCGCTCCGTGTAGCCATATTCTTCAATAAGAGGTTCGGCTTCCCGGATCACGGCTGGCTGGTCAAAGAGAACAGCCCTGAGATCAGGGTGCGCGGCAATGAATGTCATGGCATAGCCACCGGAACAACCACCAAGGTCAAGCATTTTGGAGAACGTTGGAAATTCAGGAAGTTGAGATATTATGCCGGTGACTTTTTGTGCATTGCCGGAAAGGGCATACCGGGTCATCTCGCTGACAAGCCCCGACCACACATCCTGCGCGCCTTCGTATCCTTCTCTGGTCTCTTTTTGAGGACCGTTTTTGATCAAAGGCATCATATCTCCTGACAATTGCAACAGTATTTTTGATGTGCGGGTGAGAAAATCTCCCAGATACGTGGGACTGTCGCTTGTCAGAAACGTCTCGGCAACAGGCGTATTCCTGTATAGTCCGTCCTTCTTTTCAGCGAGGTCGCAACAGACGAGGCCGTCCAAAAAGAATTTCGTGTTTCCAGCGTGGGTTGACAATTTTCGGGCTACTTCTTCTGATGTAACAGGTTCCTTCAAAGCATCGAACAGGCTCAGTTCTATGGCATTGAGCATCAAGATAGGTTTCAGTTGAGACTGAATGATTGAATATAGACCAGAGCAACTAACGGTAATTTCAGGTAATCTTTTCATATTGCAGCATTGTGTAAAAAAGTGGGATTGTTATGGGATATTCATGAAACGGCGGTAATCGCAAGAAAATGGAGAAAAACAGCCCGATACTGCCACTTCCATAGGGGAAGTGGCCGAATCGGGCGTTTTGTAATCGTGCCTAGAAGTGGCAGACCAATTGCAGACCGACCTCTCTCGGCTCGCTGTACATGGTGTACATGCCGTTCATGTAACCATTAGCGTTATATTCTTCGTTAAAGAGGTTTTTCGTGTAGAGGTACACATTCATATGTTCCATCTCGTAGCCGATCTTGGCATTGACCAACGCGTAGCCATCTCTGGAATACTTGTTGGCCTTGTCAAGATACATCTTGCCGCAGGCTGTCACATCGGCACCGACGTACCAGCCGGAATCATGCCGATAATCTGCCCCGACAGTAAAAGTATGGTTGGGAGCGAAAGGCACCCGATTGTCCTTGTAATCGCCAAGAACATCTTTGAATTTTTTAAAGGAGGTGTCGATATAACCATACCCGGCATTGACCTTGAGCCCCTTGGTAATCAGATAGGCCATTTCCAATTCAACGCCGCGGGACGTGGCTTTGGCCGCGTTCGTGGTGTAGACAAGTGCCGGAGTAATGGATTCCTCCACCTGCATATCGGAAATATCCATATAGAACAGAGCTCCGTTGACGATCAGCCTGTTGTCGAGGAACTCGCTCTTGACGCCCAGTTCATAGGACCACAATTCTTCCTGATCATAGGAATAGTATTGGGGATTGGTCGCAGCCCAGTTGAAACTGCCGGACCGGCAACCTTTGGCGACACTGGCATAGGTCATCAGGGTCGGCAGGAACTTGTATTCGAGGGCTATCTTGGGCGACAATGCGCTCCAGGATTCGTCCGTGGAAAAACCAGACATGTTATCTTTAAACGTTTGTTTTTCCACTTCATAACGGAGTCCTCCGATCAGTCCCAACTGTTCGGTTAACGCATATGTGACGTTGGTGAATCCCGCATAGGTATTGCCGGAGATGTCACGGCTTGTTGTGCCAGCCATTGCCGGAACCACTGAGCCCACCCAATAATCGATATCATTCTTGGCCCGTTCATAGTACAATCCGAAAAGCCATTTTAGTTGCTCGGTGGAATAATCCAGCCGCAACTCTTCGGAGACGGTTCTGTATCGGCTGTTCTTGTGGGTCTCAAATACCATCGCGGGGCCAAAGTCGAAGTCTTCTTGCGCGATATCCTTGTAAAGCCAATGGGAGGTGATTGAAGTAAGGGTAAGGTCATTGTTGATGTCATAAGCCACTTTCAATGCTTGGGAGTCTGTTTCCGGCCTTTCGTATCCCTCAAGACTGGAAGAAACCCTATGTCGTTGAGGAGTGCCTCCCATCATGGCAGCCCCCAGTGACGTCACATTCATACGGACGGCGTCGTTGTGGTCACGACGGCTGGCAGCGATGAGGGAAATGTCGAGATCATCCGTCGGCGTCCAGCGCAATTGCGCACGGCCGGACTTGTTTTCCCTGTCATCAACGATTTTTTGCGTGACGGTATGTTTTACAAAACCATTTTTACGGTCAAAGTTTCCGGCCAGTGAAAAGTATAGACGGTCTTCAACAATAGGGCCTCTCAGATTGAAAATCACCTGACCCTTTTTGTCTTCACCGCCAACAAGCATAGTCCTGCCGTGAAACTCGTTTCCCGGCATCTTGCTGACGATATTGATTACACCCGCCTCAGCACCTTTCCCGTAGATGGTTCCTTGAGGGCCGCGCAGTACTTCGACCCGCTCGACGTCGAGAAGGTCGCTTTCATAACCGGCAGGCAGCAAGATAGGCACACCGTCGATATATAGTCCTCCGGCAACACTTAGGGAGGTTCCGGGAGCATTAATGCCGCGAAAAGAGGGAGAGACATTGCCCGGATGTCCATTCTGGAAAAGCATGACATTGGGAATGTATTGGGCCAGGCCCAGCAGGGATTCAACATTCTTGTCCTCAATAGTCGACGCATCGTAAACCGAAATGCTGACAGGAACATCTTGTTGATTTTCTTCCTGTTTTTGAGCAGTTACAGTCAGTGTCTCCAACGTGAGAGCTTTGCCAGGATCGGGCTGCCTGGTCTCGGCAAAAGCCCAGGTTCCCCACAAGAGCACGGCAAACATCACGATTGCGATCATTAGTTTATTCATCTTACACCCCAAAGAGTCTAAATGTGTTGATACGATGAGGGTCTCTTACCGGAGCACGGCAAAGGCAAACCGCTCCTGGCTGGAGAATTATTGACGGCGTGTGGAGTCTTTGTCTGGAAAAATAGAGCGTGGGGTAGAGCCGGAACGCGCCCACAGGTGCTGTTCAACCAAATCAGGCAAGCCGCGCACCCCAAAAGTACAGACGGAAAAGGGAATCATCTGCGGTAGATGGAATGTGCTTTAAGATATTCTTTCGGCTTCACTCCGAACTTATCGTGAAACGCTTTGCTGAAGTGACTGAGATTGACATATCCGACACGGGAGGCGGCAGTGCTGACGTTTGTTTCGCCTCCGTCCAAATAGGCGCGCGCCTTGTCCAGACGATAATCCCGAAAATAACCGAACAATGTGGTGCCGAAAACTTCACGAAAGCCCTGCTTCAATTTGAAATCGTTGATGCCGACCTTTCGGGCCAGTTCCAATGTCGTGGGGGGATTTTCAAGATCACTGATCAACATATCCCGTGCCGCCCGAATCCGCTCGGTATCTGACCGGGTCAATTTGACACTTCTGCGGCTCTTTCCTTCATTCACACATTCTGCCAGTTGCAAGGCGACCAACTCAAGGCATGTTGCTTCGAGAAACATCAACTTGCAGGAGTGGAACCGGGAATAATTCAGTAGCCTGTCAAGAAGCATTTGCTTTACCGGCGTATGATCAAAACGCCTGAAAAAACGGATACCGGGCTTGGCGTCCAGCACGTCGGACAGCACAGCTGGGGGGCCGTCCGTTTCACTCTCCAGATATCGGGCGAGTAACTGTGGTTGAAGCAAAATGGAAATCGCACAATTGCCTTCGGTTTCACCGGAATACTCCAGTTTCCCGGTCGCATCGTGGTAGTAGGCGATACCATTATCTCCCGGCGAAAATTCAATGGGCTTTAGCGGCCCACCTTGATAAAAGGTAGAACGCGTCCTGCCGGACACCTGAAATCCGACAAGCAAAAGAGGGCCGGTAAATTCAAAAGAAAGAGATACCGGGGAATCAAAAGCCCGTCGCTCAACAATCAGACTCAAGCCCGATTCCAACGAAACTCCATCCGTAAATGACCATTTCGGGAGACTGTCTTCGTTCGCTAGATTTAAATTTGTGATGCTCATCTGATCATTAAAAAAAGCAACCGTATCAATCAGGCCATTATTTGAGAGTGAATACCAATATCAATTGATTGACACACAGCCAAAACGTTGTCAACTGATTGCGTTGCCCTTTGTCTTCTCTCAAATAATTCTGTGGTTTCCGGAAAGGATACATTAAACCGGAGGTTGAAAAAATCTTCAAAATTCCCGATATGTTTTGAAGCACAGGGAGGATTCCCTTTCCATTGCGCGAGCACTCGTGCAAGATGCACCTATTGTATTGTGAGACGTAGCAACGGCAAGAGTTGCTGTGGAAAATGAAACAAAGATGCAAAAGGCAATATCCGCATTAGTTAAAACACAACCCTTCTCATGATGGCACTCACAGTAGCGAAGAAATTTTTGCGCTTCCTTGAACTCAGGGTTGATTTTAAGAGCGTGTTTCAGGCTGTCAATACAGCGTTTCGTCATCCCTTTTTCAAAATACACGCGCGCCAGATTGAAATGAACATTCTCGTCGTTATCAACAATTTCCAACGACTTCTCGTAGTAGCGGATAGACTCGTCATAGTGGCCGTTTTTACGCAGGCTGATACCAAATGTATTGAACTTCTGCCGGTGCTCATCCGTGAATGCTTCGGAAATGTCAAGTAGCGTATCAAGCACCTTTTTGAGTTTATTAAACTCCTTGGTCTCGGAATAGACTTCCCCAAGACCGTAATTGGCGTTAATATTCTTGTCATCAATCATCAAGGCCTTGATAAATTGCGACTCGGCCTCATTCATGTTGCCACCTTCAAACGCCCTTTCTCCCTCAGCGATTTTTCGTGCCAAAGTCTCAAGGGCCGGAACGGTATGGAGCCGGTAATACTGAGGTTCCGGGGTATATTGTCGGAGAAAATCCATCTCGGATAACACCGTGCGGAGACCGGACGGAACATGGTGTGCATTTAATGGCTGCGTTTCAAACTCCTCCTCCGACAACTGTCTGACGTACCAATAGGTCACACTACCGTGCTTGTCGGTAGTGGCCCCAGAACCGATGCTTGCTTCTAGCTGAAGCGAATAGATGCCCAATATTTGCGGATAGTCATTCAAAACAAAACTCCCAAAATCTCTTACCAGGATTGTTTCATCGATTGGGGAGCGGTTATGCCCCAACAGACTTAATTATTACAAGACCGTTATGCCAAGATCAATAGATATTATTAAAAAGACTGTCCCGCCACCACGAAACAATAGCGAAAAAAACGAAAGCCAGTTATATGGAGAAAAGATTATAACGTTACTGACAGGCAGGATCATCATGCTGACGTTTCTGGACAAAATCCCATATGCCACGCCCCGTACGCGGCGATTGACTTTTTGGCTGGTTGTCTTCTTCAGCCTTTACACCCTTATCGGTTTTTTTATTGTTCCGCCCGTGTTGAAAGATGTTATAGCGGAACAGGCTACGGAAGCGTTGAATCGTCGAACTTCCGTGCAGGAAGTCTATTTCAATCCGCTCACGCTCCACCTGGAAGTGACCGGAGTCAACATAGACAAGCTCGATGGGAACGGACAACTTGTCGCAATCGGCTCGTTGATGGCATCACCGAGTTTCGCAACACTCTGGAAATTTGCTCCGGTCATATCCTATCTCTCCATCCGGGACTTCGTCGTGGACATCACCTTTTTCGGCGATGGCCGGTATTCCGTGTCCGACCTTTTGGGCGACTCCACAGAAGAAGAGCCTGAAAAAAACAAAAAACGGTCCTCACAGGATGCCATTATCCCCTTTGCCATTCATGGCCTTGAACTGTCCAATGGAACCATTATCTTTGATGACCGCCCCCATGGGAAGCGGCACACTATTGCAAACCTTGAGATGCTGATTCCGTTGGCATCGAGTTTCCTCGACATGCAACAACGGTATATGCAGCCGAGACTTTCAGCCACGGTGAATGGAGACCCGGTCGAACTCGGTGGCCGCACAATGCCGTTTCACAATACGCTTCTCACGGAATTTGAACTGGGGGTCGTTGACGTTGATCTCAGGCAATACTGGGATTACGTCTCCATTGAATCACCGTTGCAATTAGAGAAGGGTAAATTAACGTCCCATATTTCTCTTTTCTTTAGACGTCCAGATGCACAACGAATAGAGTTCTTTCTCGGCGGTGGAGGGCAATTGAGGGATGTGGCGTTGACCACACCAGATGACGGCACAGTTGTCTCTTTTAACAACCTGGAATTTCAAATAGAGCGCTTTTCCCTCCGCGACAATGAACTTCAACTAAACAGCGTGGCGTTGCATGCACCGTACGTCAAAGTCGTCCGACGTAAAGACGGTAGCATCAACTGGTCCGAATACTTTCTGCCTCCTGAAGAAAGCATCGTGCCCCCCGCCCAGCAGGAAGCAGAGGCAGATGGTTCCCTGCTCTTCGGCGTCAAACATCTTGCCGTGAACAACGGCACTGTCGATTGGCAAGACGACAGTCTTCCTGGAGGATACGAATATACCATACCCAATATAGCCTTTGTCGGCACTGATATTGCCACTGACGGAAAGACTGCGGGTAGCTTTGATTTGTCCATGGGGCAAGACAAGAATATACTCGTCAAAGGCCACACCACGCTTGAGCCCATGCAGGGAACAGCCCAGGCGACACTTACGGACATTCACCTCCCGGACTACATGCCATATATCAAGGAAGCCGTGGCTCTGACCGCAAAGAGCGGTATTCTTGGCGCATCCGGCCAGTTCGATTTTTCGGATGATGACGGTAACGTTGATGTGAGCATTGACAATTCCACCATTGCCGTCAGCGACATTGCGCTCACTAAGCCCGGCACCGAAGAGCCGAGTATAGGCTTTGAACAACTCCTTGTTTCCGGTGCTCGTGTCCAGCTTGGCGACAAGTCGGCAAGCATAGAGGAAGTGCGAATCGATTCCCCGTATCTCAAGGCCGTCCGGGACAAGAGCGGCGTCATCGATTTGCTTTCGCTTGTCCTTGAGGACGAAAATGCCGTTGCCAAGGAAGAGGCCGTCCCGAAATGGGATGCTGTCGTAAAAGCCGTCCATTTGAACAACGGTACTGTCTCATTTAACGATTTGACATTGAAAAACCCTGCCGCGTTTTCCCTGGATACCCTCAAGATTGATGCGAACAATGTGACGACAAAGGGAAATGAAACAGTCACTTACGACATCGCTTCCCGTTGGGGAGGCAGAGGCAACATATCCATTCAGGGAAAACTGACGTCTGGATGCGCACCTGGGGGAATTTACGGAGCTTCTTTTTGCCGGCGGCACGGCCAATACCGACCTCACGTATCAGTTTATCGCTGGCGACAAGCCCAGTTTTTCGATAACTGGCAATGCCGCGCTCAATCGAGTCAAGCTGAAGGACAACCGGGGCGATGGTGAATTTGCCGGAATCGAAACATGCGTATTCAACGGTATTCGCCTCACCAACAACCCGTACCGATTGGGTATAGCGAATATCCACCTGGAAAAACCTCGGGCGGCAATCAATTTTGACGAAAACGGGTATCTCAACATGTATCGGGCGTTCCGTATCCCGCCGTCGCCCCCCACCGACACAAAAAAACATCCCCCGGAAGAGCGGGATGACCAAAAGGCAAGCTCACCATGGCAGGGGGGCGTGTGTCATTTCGTGATGCCTCAGTCACTCCTCCCTATCTCACAGAAATAAGCGATATGAATCTGGGCCTGATGGATATCTCCCAAAGCCATGAAGCTCGACCCAGGTTTACCGTAAGTGCCAAAGTCGGTCCGACCCCCATAACAATAAATGGTGTTGCCAACCCACTCATTACCCCCCTGTATTCGGATATTGTCATCTCCATAAAGGGCATGGAATTGGTTCCTCTTTCTCCTTACACCATCAAATATATGGCCTATCCCATTGAAAAAGGACGCCTCTTTGCCGACGTGACCTTTAGGACCGAAAACTGGGAACTCCTTGCCGACAACAAATTCTTTGTCGAACAATTGGTTCTTGGCTCCAAAGATGACCGCCCCGATGCTCCCAATGTTCCGGTCGCGTTCGGACTAGCCCTGTTGCAGGACAGCAATGGGGATATGACCCTCAATCTGCCCATACGAGGCCAGCTCAATGACCCGAACTTCCATATCGGCGGTATCGTTTTCAAAGCGATTGTCGGCCTTTTCTTCAAGGCATTGGCTTCGCCTTTCTCCCTCATTGGCTCCATCTTTGGGGGTGGTAGCGAAAGTCTCGACTATGTCGCCTTTGATCCCGGAAGATACCGGTTGAATGAGGACGGTAGAAAGACAATTGATGCCATAGTCAAGGCATTGCAGGAACGAACCAGGCTCAAACTGGAAATAGATGGTGTGGTGGACATTGATATAGACCGAAAAGGGCTACTTCGGGCAACCTTTGAGAATATGATCAAACAGCAGAAATATGATTCCCTCAGTCGGGCCGAACGGGCCGAGACAACCGTCGAAGAGGTGGTCGTCGCTCCCGAAGAGTATGAAGAATACCTCTTTGCCGCCTATAAGGCTATACCTGACCCGGAAGGGAGCAGGCCCACGACGTTGTTTGTTCCTGATCGTCAGCCCGTCGATATTATGGAAAAATTCATCATCGACCGTATCAACATCACTGACGAGGATCTGGACGGACTCGCCATGAGCCGTGCTACAGCAGTCAAGGAGCGCATTGTCAAACAGGATGCTTCCCTTGCCGACCGGGTCTACCTGCTGGATAAGCGCGAAAATGAAGCGAATAAAGCCGGTGCCCCCAAGCACCGGGCCGATCTTGGTCTCAAGTAAAACCTGAAAGAAGGGACTCCTCAGGTCGCTGACATTCTCACGGGTTTCAGGCTGCGTGCAAGGGGAGTACTTTAATATGACGTGCTACCGTGAAAGGTCTTTTATCAATCAACGAAAACGATACAGTCTGCCGGACAACAATTCATGATATCGCGGATTTCCTCTTCTGTGACTTTGGAGCGGCACACAACCGGCATGTCCAGAACGTCGTCCCACTCAAAAACATCCGGGTTGAGATCGATACAGCCTTGGCAGGAGCAACAATCTCCCAACTCAATGGCGACTTCACGCAAATCTGTGCAGGAATTATGTGTATTCATACAAATAATAATAATCACTATTCTTGGTAATGCAAGAAAAAGGGCTGATCAGATCGTTGATGCGCCGTCGGAATTGTTCTAGGTTTCGCCTATGATTAAAAAGAATGTATTTCTTATTGGCCCCAGAGCGTGTGGTAAGACCTGCGTGGGACGTGTTTTGGCTGACAGGCTTGGTGTTGATTTTTTGGACACCGACCATGTTTTTGTTGCGGCAACGGGCATGAATATTGCTGGTTATATTGAACAATTCGGATGGGACGGATTCCGGGCCAAAGAGGGTGAAATCTTTGAAGGAGTGGCGAGTAGCTGTTGCCGTGTGGTCGGTTGTGGCGGGGGTATTGTGTTGCGCGCAGAGAATAGGGCGGTTTTATCCAGTGGCTTGACGTTGTATCTCAAGACGGCCCCGGAAATTCTGGCTGAGCGGTTGATGCGCGATCCGAATGTGGCACAACGGCCGTCATTGACAGGAAAGTCCATTGTTGCGGAGGTGCGGGAAGTCTTGCGTGAACGGGCTTCTTTGTACGAAGCGTGTGCTGATGTCGTCCTGCCCCAAGGGGAGTTGGAAAAGACCGTTGCCGCTGCATTGGTGGCGCTAAATCGTTTTTCCTGAGTTGTTTTGACAGGTTGTGAGAACAGACATATAGACCTATAAAGCTGGTCAATCCTGCGGAAATATACCTGCCTGTGTTTGAGGGGTAGTCGGGGAGTTTATGCGAGCAAAAATTCTATGACCATACTGGCTTTCTGTCTGTTTTTTGTCGGATGTCGGCATCGGCTTGCAGAGGGTGAAGTTCTTTGTCCTTATGGGCAAAACCGATGCTATGGTGAAGATTTGAGGTATTTCAGGTGAGAGAATGACCGGTAGCAGATTTGGCGATGTCTTTACTTTGACGACTTTCGGAGAATCCCATGGCGTGGGCCTTGGAGGGGTTGTTGACGGCTGTCCGGCGGGAGTGCCGCTTGATGAGTCCGTCATGCAGCTGGAGTTGGACAACCGCAAGCCAGGACAAGGAACGATGGCTTCAACCGCGCGCAAGGAGGCGGATATTGTCAGGATTCAGTCCGGCGTATTTGAAGGGAAAACGACCGGCACCCCCATTGGGTTTTATATTGAGAATACGGGCCAGCGTTCTCGCGACTATTCGCAGCTCAAGGATGTCTTTCGGCCCGGTCACGCTGATTTTACCTACAATGCCAAGTATGGCTTCCGTGATTATCGCGGTGGTGGCCGTTCATCCGGACGCGAGACGGTTTCCCGCGTGGCCGGTGGTGCTATCGCGCAGGCCTTGTTGCGTCTGCAGGGAATTGCCGTATACGCATATACCGTTGAATTAGGGGGTATTCCCGCAACGGTGGTCGATTTTGAGGGAGCACAGGGGCGTCCTTACTTCAGCCCGGACCCGGCAGCCCCGGCCAAGTGGGATGCGCGAGTTCAGCAAGTAAAAAAAGAGGGCGACACCCTTGGTGGCGTGGTCGAAATCCGCGCGACATCGGTGCCTGCTGGACTTGGGGAGCCGGTTTTCGGCAAATTCGATGCACGGCTGGCCGGGGCATTGATGTCGGTGGGCGCGGTCAAGGCCGTGGAGATTGGTTCCGGTATGCAGGCGGCCCGCTCACTTGGCAACGAGAACAATGACCCCATTACTCCTGATGGCTTTGCTTCCAACAATGCCGGGGGGATTCTCGGCGGCATTTCATCCGGTCAGGATATTGTGGCGCGGGCGTACGTCAAACCCATTCCATCCATTGCATTGGAGCAAAAAACAGTGACAACGACCGGGCAGTCACTATCCATTCATATCGGCGGGCGGCATGATATCGCCGCCATTCCCAGAATCGTTCCGGTGCTGAAATCCATGGTGGCACTGACTGTTGCCGACCTGTTGTTGCTGGACCGGCGGCTTGGCCCCAGAGAATAGACGGATTGGCGTTTTGTCGCGCAGTAATGATGGAATTTTACGTTATTGGGGGGAAGGGAAGACGCATGGAACCTTACGGTGGCGGGGAGAAGAGGTGTAGGCATATGGAGCCCGTGTCGGGGGGAATGTTACATTGACTA
>PDWI01001226.1_pt1 | contig 40943 bp, 35 predicted proteins | sample 1430891 | NCBI WGS metagenome assembly PDWI01 (sample SAMN01162508, study PRJNA174530) | Oral metagenome, whole genome shotgun sequencing project. | biome: Marine environment; feature: Marine mammal; material: Swab sample of the gingival sulcus; isolation source: swab sample of gingival sulcus... | reverse complement strand
CGGCATTATTTTCTGCGCGTTTCAATTTCCGGGGTTTCATGACGGTCCGTTACCCATTTTTTGCTGATACGGGAAATATTGGCAATAACTAAATCGAACTCGGAAATCATAATACCCGTAAATTTCTCAATCCGTCCCGCCACGTAGTCTTTCAGTTCGTGCAGATTATCGGTAAGGGTGTTGCCGAAGGGAACTTCCAGTTCAGCGCGGATCCGGTAGGCTCCCTGCTGCGGCTGAACTCTTACTTTCCTGACAATCAGTGTTCCGTCAAATTCGTCCACGCAGTGGGCAATCATCTGGGCCAGCGCGTGCTCGCTGATGGACACGGTTCCTTTTTCCTGTCCATGGAAAGAGGGCTGCACAACCGATTTCTCGTATATCTTGCTTCCCGATTCCCCTATGCTGGGCAGCCGTTTTCTTTTTTTGAACAGAACCTTTATGGAATCGGCTATGAGCTGGGGGTAGTCTCTCTGAACCTGTATGGACGGAACCGGAATGACGTGTGTGCCTTCTTCATTACGTGCTTTCTGGGCTTTTTCAATATCTTCTTCCGAAGAAATCTCTTCAATTGTAATAATTTTTGAAGGCGGCGGAAGTTTCAGACGTTCGGCGGTTCGCGCTACCATGCGTTCTGAAGTTCCCAGAAGAAGGATCTTCCGTATTTTGCGGGATGCAATGGCCTTTATTACTTCGTTCTGATGGAGAGGATCGTCAAAAAGAGCTGTCCGTACAGCACTCATGTAAACCTGTTCCCTCTTGGCGGACTTGCCGGCCACTATGCTGTTGCCGTGTATGAGCAGCCCGTCGTCTATGATGTATTCAATGTTGTATGTCTCTGCTACCAGTTTGGCCCGAAAGCTTTTGCCTGTACCGCTTTTGCCTACCAGAGCGTACACACGGGGTCCGCCGAATATGGAACGGAGATGATGGCTTACTCCAGCCCGGCGCCGGGCTGGTTTTTCGCTGGCTGACATACTGCTCCCTGTAAAATAAGCTTTCTTTCAGAAGGTAGAAGCTTGCGGGGTGCAGGTCAAGTACTTGAGAAAAGAGAGTTTATAAAAAACCTTGCTTGACATTACATCAGCCCTTCAAGAAAATAGAAAGCGTGTCTGTTTTTTTCAGTAAACGGCGGCTTCCTGTAGGCCGTTTCACTGCCGTTGCGTCTGCTGTTTTATTACTATCAGGTCTCTTAATTGTTTTCAGCCTTCTGCGCGGTGAAAGCCGCTACTGGCCCGGATGGTATGTTATGGAACTTCCTCCGGATGTGAATGAAACACGGGTGCTTGATGAAATAAAGCAGGCCGGTCTGCCGGAACCTGTTTCGGCTTTGAACAGCAGCGTTCTCTATATGGACATTCCGGACCTGCGGCGTCTGTCTGTGGCCGATATTGACAGGGTGCTCCCTCCCGGCGATCCCCGCAGAGACGCCTATATTTCCAGTGTGCGTCAGCTTTTCCGCTCTGAAGGTGCTGAACTTGTGTATCTGCCGGCTGACCGGCGTATTGCCGCTTACCGCAGAGTTTTTCAGGAATTCCCGAATTTGAAGAAGGTACGGATTCTGGACGAATTACCCGGCGGCGGTTTGAAGGCCGTACTGTTATTTGTCTTTGGTGCTGTTCTGGTTGTTCTGGGGGCCGGATCGCAGCGCTTTCAGCGGGCTGCCTCTGCTTTGGTATGGCTGCCCTTTGTCTTTTTTGCCCTGCCGGGCTCGGTACTTGCCGCGCTGCTTGTTTATATGGGTTCTCCGGTGTGTTTTTGGCTCGGCAGCAGAAATACCAGGCTCTGGGCCAAAACTCTTTTCCTGCTTGGATACGGGGCTTCTCTGGCGCTTCTTCTGCTGAGCGCCTGCGGTATGCCTCTGGAATGGCCTCTCGTTCTGTTTGTACTGGCGGCCGCGGCCGGAAGCGAAGCGGCATCTTTTTTGTGTTACCGGTTCCTGCCGGCTTCCCCCTCTTCAGCACGGCCCTTGTTCCGGAAACAGGAGCATAACTTATTTGAACCTGTCTCTTTGATCGGCTTCCACTCCAGCTGGAAGACACGGAAAACACGGAAGACACGGCAGCCAGCGCCGTTTTCTACTCACGGTCAGGGAATGCTTATGCCTGCTTTGGCGGCTGCTGCGTTATTACTGCTGCTTCCCCGGGGCTTTGTTGCAGGCGGGAAAACCGCTTATGAAATGCGGATGCGTGTTCTGCCTGTTCCGGGGCTCCCTGAGGGGAGTTTCTCTTCTTATAAGTCACTTTCCCGGCTTTTTAATTCCAGGGAAAGTTCAGAGCTTCCAAATTTTTCCAGTCTTGTTGCGTCCCGGGCTTATCAGGAAAGTCTGCTTTTTGGCGGCCGCTATGAGCTGCCTCAACCGGGAAACGGAATAAGTTTGACTTCTTACCGGGAAGACGGCGCCCGGATGGAAGCTGTTTCCAGCAGTATTCTGCAGTTTGATAATTCCTGGTACATGGATGTTACTGAAGATGAAACAGTTTCCGGAACCGGGCGGCTTCTGGCTTCCCGGGGAGGCCCCGCGCCGGTTTTCCGTCAGAGCCGGGCGGTTGGCGGTTTGCCGGCGCTTTCACGTCTCTGGGAACTGATCAGCGGCTTTTTTATAATCATTTCACTGTTGTTATCAACGGGAATTCCTGCTAAATTCAATACATCTGAACGGATTCCCAATTCTTTTATTTCTTCATTCCGTTTTCGCAGGAGGATTGAGGCTGCATGAGCAAACTACGTACTTTTGCCCGGGGGGGTGTGCATCCGCCTGGAGGAAAGGAGCTGACGGCTGATAAGAGTATCCGTGAAGCTCCCATTCCCGCAATGGCGGTTGTGCCTTTTTCCCAGCATATAGGCGCGCCGGCAAAACCGGTTGTTGCTCCAGGCGATCATGTTGAAGAAGAACAGCTGATTGGTGAACCGGTTGGATTTGTTTCCGCCGCGGTTCATTCCCCCATTCCGGGAACAGTCAAATCCATCAGCAAGATTTTTCTTCCCAGCGGCATGCGTACTGATGCTGCTGTGATAGAGCTTGACGGAGAGTTCTCCCGGCTGGGGAAAAAACTTGAATCCAGAGACTGGGAATCGCTGGATTCCGCTGCTATTCTGGAAACGCTGAAAACGCACGGCATAGTGGGGCAGGGCGGAGCAACATTCCCTTCTCATGTCAAATTTGCTGTTCCCAAAGGACGCACATGCGACGTTTTTCTGATCAACGCGGCTGAATGCGAACCCTATCTTTCTGCCGACCACCGCCTTATGGTGGAACAGAGCAGGGATGTTATAGAGGGAATCAGAATTATTCAGAAACTTCTTTCGCCGGAGCGGACGGTCATAGGTATTGAAGCCAATAAACCCGATGCCATTGATATTCTGACAAAGGAGGGCGCTCCGTTCGGCCTTGAAGTTATGCCTTTGAAGGTTAAATACCCGCAGGGCGCCGAAAAGAATCTTATAGAATCCACTTTGGGCCGGGAAGTTCCATCCGGCAAGCTGCCGATAGAAGTGGGTGTTATTAATGCCAATGTCGGCACACTTGTTTCTGTCTGCGAAGCCCTCAGAGACGACAGGCCCGTTGTTGAACGGGTGGTAACTGTTTCCGGAGGCGGCATAAAAGAGCCTTCCAACATCCGGGTACGGGTAGGCAGTTCCATCCGTGATTTAATTGAAGAGTGCGGCGGTGTAACGGAAAAGACCGTCCGTTTTATCAGCGGCGGTCCCATGATGGGTTTTGCGTTCAATAATCTTGATACACCTGTAACGAAAGGAACCAGCGGCATTCTGGCTCTTACAGCCGAAGAAGTAAAATACTTTGAAGCAACCGCATGTATTTCCTGCGGGCGTTGTATTGAGGCCTGTCCCATGGGGCTCAGCCCGACACTGATATACAAAAACATTGAGCATCAGCGCTTTGATCAGGCGGTAAAGTTTGGGTTGGATGACTGCGTTTTATGCGGCTCGTGCGCCTATTCCTGTCCTGCTCATATTCCCCTTGTTTCTGCCTTCAGGGCCGGCCGCGGACGGCGGCGGCGTCTGGCGGCTCGAAGTAATGGTTAACAAAGGATAGTCGATGGAAGGTCAACCGGTTATTTCAAGTTCACCCCAGATTCATGCCCGGGGTTCCACCCGGTCCGTTATGTGGTGGGTTATTGCGGCGCTTATTCCGGCGGGAGTGTGGAGTGTTGTGCTTTTCGGCCTGCGGCCTCTGCTGGTTATTCTTACGGCAACTGCTGCGGCTGTGGCATGCGAGGCGCTTTTAAATGCCCTGTTTAAGCGGCCTCAGACAATTGGCGATCTCAGTGCTGTTGTTACGGGTCTTCTGATAGCTTACAACATGCCTCCCCATGTGCCTCTGTTCGTTCCCGCCGCCGCTTCGGTTTTTGCCATTGCCGTTGTGAAGTGGAGTTTCGGCGGTCTGGGGGCCAACTGGATGAATCCGGCTCTGGCCGGACGTGTGTTTGTGTTTTTCTCCTGGGGCAAGGCCATGACCCAGTGGACCTTTCCGCGGGTTCCAGGCGCGGCTGACGCGGTAAGCGGACCGACACCTCTGGGAAGCATAAAGGTGGCTCTGGGAAATTTGCCGGCCGGTGTGGACGGTCCCCTGCGCCTTTTGGAATCTGCCGGTATGCCGGTTACCCGTATGGATTTATTTCTTGGGAAAATACCCGGTTCCCTGGGGGAAATGTCGGCTTTGCTGCTCATTGCGGGCGGTTTGTTTCTGGTGATTCTCCGAATTGTTGACTGGGAAATTCCCCTGGCGTATCTGGGCAGCTTTGCTTTTCTTATCTGGCTTTTTGACGGCATGCAGTACGGAAGCGGCGCCTTCTCCGGCGATGTGGTATTCCACTTGTGCAGCGGCGGTTTAATGCTGGGAGCCTGGTTTATGGCCACGGACATGGTTACCACGCCTTTGACCCGGCGCGGGCGGCTGATATTCGGTCTGGGCTGCGGTTTTTTTACTTTTGTTATCAGGCGCTTCGGGAATTTGCCGGAAGGAGTGAGTCTGGCCATTATATTCATGAATATTCTGACGCCTTTAATTGACCGTCATGTAACGCCGAAACGCTACGGGGTGTCCAAATGAAGGAAATGACGGATAAATCCCTCCGGCTGGGTCTTATCGGTGCTGTGGCGGCTCTGCTGCTGGCAGTTGTGAATAATTTTACCGAACCGAAAATTGCGGAACTGCGGGCTTTGAAGCTTCAGCAGGCACTCACAGTTCTCTCAGGCGGAGGAACACCGGGAGACAGCGAGGAGAGTCCTGCTCCGGGTGTAGCGCGCCGCTGGCCCATACTGGAAGAGAAGGGCTGGATACTGGAACTTGAAGCGGTGGGTTACGGCGGTCCAATGACGGTGGTTGCCTCCTACGATAAAACGGGCGCTGTTATAGCGGCCCGGCTTATGGCCAACGGAGAAACTGTCGGATTCGGAAAGAAAGCGGAAGATGAATCGTATATGGATATTTTTGTAGGAAAAGGCGCCGATGTGCCGGTTCCGGTAACTAAAGCGGCTCTGGGAGGGGACGCGGATGTGGTTTCCGGAGCTACTATTACTTTTACGGGTATCTCTACGGCCATTGCTCATGGTTCCAGTCTTGTTAAAGAGTGGGAGGGTCAAAAATGAAAAACCTTTTCAAGGGAGTTCTGAGGGAAAACCCTATTTTTGTTCTGGTTTTGGGACTTTGTCCTTCACTGGCTGTTTCCACTTCCGTGAACAACGCGCTGGGCATGAGCGCGGCCACCTTTCTGGTGCTTCTGGGCTCCAATGTTGTTATCAGCCTGCTGAGAAAACAGATTCCGGACGATATTCACATTCCGGCCTATATTGTTATTATTGCCACTTTTGTTACCCTGGTGGACATGAGTATGCAGGCCTGGCTGCCGGCACTTTCGGAGTCTCTGGGAATATTTATTCCGCTGATTGTTGTTAACTGTATTATTCTGGGACGGGCCGAGGCTTTTGCCAGCAAGAATACGGTGGGCGCTTCGGTTGTGGATGCCGTTGCTATGGGACTGGGCTTTGCTGTGGGACTGACCTCCATTGCTTTGGTGCGTGAAGTTCTGGGAGCCGGAACCATTACCATTGTTCCGGAGAAAGCTGTACTGACCATACCCGGTCTTTCCGATGCTCCAGCCCTGGTTTTTGCTTTCCCGGCAGGAGCTTTGATAGTGGTTGGTTTCTTACAGGCCTTTTACCGGTGGCTGGGGGAGGTAACTAAAAAATGAGTTATATCGGCATTGTCTTAACTTATGTATTTGTCAGTAACCTGGTTTTATCGCAGTTCCTGGGACTCTGCCCGTTTATCGGGGTATCAAAAAATACCGAGAGCGCTGTGGGTATGGGGTTTGCGGTTACTTTTGTTATGAGTATAGCCGCTTTAACCACATGGGCCCTGCAGCATTTTGTGCTTGTACCCCTCAACATAGTTTTTCTGCAGACTGTAACCTTTATTCTGGTTGTTGCCTCGCTGGTTCAGCTGGTGGAAATGGTAGTGCGGAAATTTTCGCCGCCGCTCTATCAGGCATTGGGTATTTATCTTCCGCTTATTACAACCAACTGCGGTGTACTGGGTATTGCCCTTATCAGTGTGAATAAAAATTACGGTGCTCTGGAAAGTTTTCTGGCCGGTTTATCTGCCGGTATGGGATTCCTCCTGGCTCTTCTGCTTATGTCCGGTATCCGGGAGCGTCTGGATACAGAGAAAGTGCCGAAGTTTTTGAAAGGTTCGCCCATTGCCTTTATTTCCGGCGGCCTGATGGCTTTGGCGTTTATGGCTTTTGATAAAGCCCTCTTATCGAATCTTATTGGAGGCTGATAGCTGATGGACAGTATTCTGCGTATTCTGGCGGCATTTCTTTCCACATCCCTGTTTGCCGGACTTCTGGGTCTCGGTTTGGCTGTAGCCTCCCGTAAACTCCGTGTGGAAAAGGATAAAACGGTTGAAGACTTACTGACGGTTCTGCCGGGACTGAACTGCGGTGCCTGCGGTTACGCCGGCTGTGAAGCCTACGCCGAAGCTCTGGCCGGAGAAAAGGAAACTAATGTTTCCAAATGTTCCCCCGGAGGGGCGGACGCCATGAGCGGTATAGGAGAGATTCTTGGTCTGGAAGTGGATGCTTCCAAAGTGCGCATGGTGGCCCGTCTGGCCTGCGCGGGCTGTGACGGTGTAGCTCAAAGAGATTTTCAGTACCTCGGTTATTCAGACTGTGAAGCGGCTTATGTTCACTTTCAGGGCGACAAAGGATGCAAATACGGCTGTCTGGGACTGGGTTCCTGTGTGAAATCCTGCCCGGTAGAGGCTATTTCCCATACGGAAAACGGCCTGGTTAAAGTTGATCCCCAAAAATGCATTGGCTGTGAAATTTGTGTGACAGTCTGTCCCACAACAGCAATGAAGATGGTTCCGGAAGATATTTCCTGGTTTGTGGCGTGTAATTCGCACGATAAAGCCAAGGATACAAAAAGCAACTGCAAGGCCGGCTGCATAGGCTGCCGGATCTGTGAAAGAAAATTTCCTGAATCGGGCTTTGTTGTTACAGATAATTTGTCAAGTTTGGATTATAATATAAAGAATGAAGAACAGCAGGCAGGTGCCGCTAAAGCCTGTCCTGCCAAATGTATTGTTGAAGTAAAAAACATCTGAATGCGGAAACAGATGAATAAGGAGCACGGACAGCCAGTGTCTGTGTATTGGGGTAATGGGTACGGTAAAGCTGATTTTTGGAACCTTTAATTCGGTTCCTGCAGGTGAATCTGAATATCTCTTTGAAGAAGCTTACCAGAATGCCTTCAAACCCTTTTTAACCGCCATTTACAATCATCAGACCATTAAGCCCACCCTGTTCTATTCCGGTCCTCTTCTGGAATGGCTGGAAGGCCGGCACCCGGAATTCCATACTGTACTGGGCGAAATGACAGCCCGTAAATCCATAGAAATTCTGGGCGGAGCGTACTGGGAACCCATTCTTCCCATGATACCGGCCGCAGACCGGGTTGGGCAGATTGAGGTAATGACAACCTATCTGCGCAAAAAGTTTGGAAAACGCTCCCGCGGCAGCTGGATACCTTCCCAGATATGGGAAGCTCATCTGGCCTCTTCTCTGCGTGCCAGCGGCATGGGGTATGTGTTCCTTTCCGAGCGTGCCTTTCCGGCGGTTCCGGGCTTCCGGCCCGATTATCCCGTTCTGGCCGAAGATCAGGGAAAAAGCATTATAATTTTTCCTGTTATGAATACGTTAGCCGACCGCTTTCTGAAAGTTCCTCCGGAGCATATTGTTGAGAGTCTGCGTGCTCTGGAAAAACAGGATGGGAAAGAAGTGGTTGTATCTCTTATCCTTGACGGCGTCAGCCTGGGCGGAGACGGTTCTTATGCCGTTTGTTACGGGGAAAAGTGGCTGGAAAGATTTTTTAAGGCCGTGGAAGAAAACCGTTCATGGCTTGAATGTGTTCATCCGGGCCGCTATCTCCGTGATTTTCCGGCCTCACGGCCCAAGGTGTATGTACCGGGGCCTTCCTATCAGGCTCTGATGCGCTGGAGCCGTCTGAACGGAAGCAGTTCCGCTTCCGCGCGCATTGACCCCTCACGCCCCCCGGCGTACTACAGGGAGTTTCTGACAAAATACCGGGAAAGTACCCTCATGTATTCCAAAATGATGCATGTGGAAGTACTGGCCAACCAGCTGCGCGGAGACAAATCGCGTAAAAAAAACGCTAAAGAGCTGCTGTGGAAGGGGCAGGAGCATTATGCCTACTGGCATGGTCCTACCGGAGGAATTTACAACAGCCGTTTAAGACATGCTGTGTATGGAGCTTTAATAGAGGCGGAAAAGGCCACCCGTGAGAAAGGTGTTTTTCAGGCAGCTTTAACGGACATGGATTTTGATATGGACGGGGAAAAGGAGCTGCTCTACAACGGTCATATCTTTAACGCCTATATTCATACCACAGGCGGCGCTTTGTTTGAGCTGGATTACCTGCCTGTTTTCCGCAATTACCTGGCCACCATTGCCCGTTATCCGGAAGATTATCACCCCCCGGCTACCCGTGAGCAGGGATACGATGCCTACCCAAGACAGGCCTTTATGGATCATGTTTTTCAGGGAGATCCGCAGACATATCTTAAATCACTCAAACCCGGCAGCCGTTTCTTTGCCGAACGTCAATATAATATTCAGGAAATGGTGCGGGATCAGGCCCGGGTAACTCTGTGCTGCACCGGTTCGGTTAAAGGCAGTGAAAACGATCTGCAGATACAGAAAACCTACCGCTTCCGGCGCAGTACCCTGGAAGTAGATTACACCCTCTCCAATCTGACACCCAGAACCTTAAGTTTTAACTGGGGAAGTGAAATTAACCTGGCGCTGGATAGCGAGTTGTCCCAGCGGGGCTTCTTTATTAATACAGACGATTATTCAGGCGTTTCCGCGGATGAACGGGGCATGGCTGAATCGGTTCATTCCTGGGTTCTCCACGACCGCGCCCAAAACGTTCTTCTGCAGTTTCAGCTTTCTGAAGAGGCCGATCTTCTCAGCTATCCTGTCTATGCCGACTACAGGGTGGGCCGGGAACTGCGCAGGCATTACCAGGCCGGTTTCTTTATGCCGGTATGGAAGGCGGAACTCTTACCGCTGGAGAAAAAAGCTTTTAATATTGTTATGCGTATAGGAAAAATTCGCTCGAACGGATAAAAAGCCCCGGAGGAAATATGGCACGCGCTAAAACGGGAATTGAGCTGTACAGGGCCGCTTCAAAAACGGAGAAAGCCGCTGAAGCCGCCCATAAGAGTGCGGCTCCAAAGCAGCCTGAGAGTTCCCAGCCTCAGCGGCCGCGCAGGAATAAGCCCCAGATCCTGCTCAAAACCACACAGGAAACGCCGGAAAAGCCGCGGACACCTGCTGCAGCCGGCGGCGCTTCTGCTTCCGGTGCTGCTGATGTTTCCGGTGTTCCTGCCGGCTCAGGCTCCAAGGCCGCCCGCTTTCTGCTGCTCTTGGGGCTGGAAGACGCCGCCGCGGTTGTTTCCCGCTTGAATGCCGATGAAGCCGAAGAACTGGCACGTCATATTGCTCAGGTCAGCCGGGTTGACGCGGTTGAAGCGCAGCAGCTTCTCGACGAGTTCGGGCAGCATTTCTCGGGCGTGCAGGCCAAACGGGCCAGAGGCGGCAAGGATGCCGCCAGAAATATACTGGAAGCGGCCTTCGGCGAAGATAAGGCCAAAGCCATACTGGCCAGTGCCATTCCCGAAGAGCAGCCGCTTCCCTTCAGCTTTTTAAACGACTGCTCCTTTGAACAGCTTGTTACCCTCCTGAGCAAGGAGCCTTCATCTTCTCTGGCTCTGGTTATGGCCTACCTGGAACCCTCACTTTCCTCGGCTCTGCTGGAATCTTTACCGGATGAGCAGCGTGCCGCGGTTGTTATCCGCATGGCGCGTACCGAAAAAGTTTCGCGCGATGTTCTGGAAACCGTGGAAGATTCCCTGCGCGAGAAGCTGCGGCTTATCGGCCGCGACGAAAGTGAAGAACTCGACGGCCGCGCGGCTCTGGCCGACATTCTGCGGCACATGGATCTGGAAGATGAAAAACGGCTGCTGGGAGGTCTGGAAGACGCCGACCCGCTTCTGGCCCATCAGGTAAAGGAAAAGCTCTATACCATGGACTCCGTTCTTCACCTGCGCCGTAAAGACCTGCAGCAGCTTCTTCTGGACATGGACGAAAAAGAAATAGCCATGATCCTCAAAGGCCAGACACCCGAAATACGCCAGTGCATTGAAGAGGCCCTCAGCTCCCGGCGCAAACTTCTGGTGGAAGATGAACGGGTTATTCTGGGGCCGCAGCCCCGCAGTGAAGTGGATAAAAGCGTGCGCAGCTTTCTGGACAGAATACAAAAGGCCGAGGAAGAAGGCCGTTTCATTATTCTGCGGGAAGAGTCGGATTTAATAGAATAATATTTACCGGCTTCATCCCTTGCGCATCATGCCCTCAGTGGATAATATTCGGCCATGACCGCTAACGAACTGCGACGTAAATTTCTCAACTTCTTTATTGACCGGGGACATGCCGAAATTTCCGGCAAGTCTCTTATTCCTGAAAACGACCCCACTGTGCTCTTTACCACAGCGGGAATGCATCCGCTGGTTCCCTTTCTTCTGGGACAGGAGCATCCGGCGGGCGCCCGGCTGACCAATGTTCAGAAATGCATCCGTACCGGCGATATTGATTCGGTAGGGGATACTTCTCATTTGACATTTTTTGAAATGCTGGGGAACTGGTCCATCCGCGACTACTTTAAAAAAGATGCCATTGCCTGGAGTTTTGAATTTCTGACAGACCCGAAGTATCTGGGACTGGACAAAGACAGAATTTCTGTAACGGTTTTTGCCGGCGATAATGACGCTCCGCTGGATGAAGAGTCGCGCGGCGCGTGGATGGCCCTGGGCATACCGGAAAGCCGAATCTATAAGCTTCCCAAAAAAGATAACTGGTGGGGACCGGCCGGACAGACCGGACCCTGCGGCCCGGATTCGGAGATGTTCTACGATACGGGTATTGAAAGCTGCGGTCCTGAATGCCGGCCCGGCTGTTCCTGCGGAAAGTATTTTGAAATATGGAACGACGTGTTCATGCAGTACGACAAGCAGGCCGACGGCTCCTACCAGCCGCTTCCGCGCCCCTGTGTGGATACGGGCATGGGTGTGGAGCGCACAATTACCATGCTGCAGGGTAAGGACAACGTCTATGAAACAGAGTTGTTTCAGCCCATTCTGGCTGCTGTTTCGGATATTTGCGGACGGGAGTACACCGAGAGCGAGGAGACACTCCTTTCTTTCCGTATTATTGCCGACCATGTCAAAACTTCTGTCATGATTCTGGGCGATGAAAAAGGTATTAAACCTTCGAATCTCGGTCAGGGTTATATTCTGCGCCGGCTGATACGCCGGGCGGTGCGTCATGGTTTGAAGATGGGTATTCAAAGCGATTTCCTCGGCAAGGTGGCCGACTCTGTTATTGATGTGTACAGGGGTGTTTACGATGAGCTGCGCGACAGACGCGATGTTATTATAAGCGAGCTCACTCTGGAAGAAGCCCAGTTCCGCAAAACCCTGGAGCACGGCCACAGGGAGTTTGACAAGCTGCTTCCCAACCTCTTGAAAAATCCCAAAAAAGTTATTTCCGGAAAGGTGTCGTTTAAACTCTACGACACCTACGGATTCCCTGTGGAACTGACTGAAGAACTGGCTGCCGAGCACGGGCTGACCGTGGACCGGGAAGGCTTTGACGAGGCCTTCCGCAGACATCAGGAAGCGTCCAAAAAGGGTGCCGATAAAACTTTTAAGGGCGGTCTGGCTGACGATTCCGTTATGTCCACCCGCTATCATACGGCCACGCACCTTCTGCACGAGGCCCTCCGCCGTGTTTTGGGCGATCATGTTGCCCAGAAAGGCTCCAACATTACACCCGAAAGACTGCGTTTTGACTTTGTGCATCCCCAGCCTATGACGGATGAAGAAAAGAAGGCCGTAGAAGCCATTGTGAATGAGCAGATTGAATTAAATCTGCCGGTTTCCATGCAGACGGCCACACTGCAGGAAGCCCGTGACATGAACGCCCGCGCGCTTTTTGAAGGACGTTATGACGAGCAGGTTAAAATTTACAGTATCGGCGAATTCTCCACGGAAGTGTGCGGCGGACCGCATGTTAAGTCGACCGGTGAACTGGGCGTGTTCCGTATTGTCAAGGAACAGTCCAGCTCACGGGGGGTACGGAGAATACGGGCTGTTCTGACGGGAGGGCCGGAGGAAGAATAAGACTCTTCAGCTCTGTTCTGTCTGCTCCTCAAGTTCCTGGAGCATGCGCAGAACAGCATCGCTGGTGTTTCCTCTGGAGAGGTAATTTTTCAGAATGTCCACTGCTTCAGAGCTACGGCCCAGCAGGGCGGCGCAGCCTGCCGCTTCCAGAGCAACTATATGGTTCCGGGGTGAATGTTCCATAAGCGGTTTGAGTCTTTTCAGGGCTTCTTCATGCATGCCCCGGCTTTTTTCAATCAGCGCCATTCCTGTTTCGGCGTAGATGTCAAAGCCTATTTTCAGGGCGGACTGGTAACAGCGTTCGGCAGCGTCCAGGTTGCCGGTATTTCTGTAGGCGTCGCCGGCGCGGGTCTGTATTACTTTATTATGAGGGTCTGCTTCTAGAATTCTGTTCCAGTATTCCAGAGATCTTTCCGGGCTGCCCAAACCTCTGTAACAGTCGGCCATGCCGAAAAGAGCATAAAAATTATCATTCTGCTTTTCCAGTGCTCTGGCAAAATACCCTGTACCTTCAGAAAAGAGTTTAAGCTTGCGGCAGCAGTTGCCTAAAGATGTGAGTACTTTTATATCAACGTCTTCTTTCTGGCTTTGCTCTATTTTCTTCCAGATTTCCAGTGAAGCCTCATACTCCTTAAAGTCAAAAAGAAGGTGTCCCAGACCAATAAGGGCGTAGGCGTTATCCGGTTCAAGTTCCAGAACTTTACGGTAGTATTTTTTGGACTCGGAATAGTTGTTTTTTTTGCGCCAGGCGTCGGCCATTCTGTTCATTACGGCTGTATTATCCGTATCGAGCTTCAGGTATTCTGTCCACATCTCAATAGCGCTGGTTCTGTCGCCCAGTGCCCTGTGACAGTCTGCCAGGCCGAAGAGCGCGTAGTGATTATCGGGATGCAGGGATAAACACTGCTGATAATACTTGATAGACTCCCTGTAGCGTTTTTCCTTCCGCAGAATATCGCCCATTCCCACCAGCGCGTAATGGTTTTCTTTTTCAATTTCCAGTACCTGCCGGAAACAGCTGCGTGCCTCGGAGAACTGATTTTTTCTGATATACCGGTATCCCCTGCGGGAAAGTTCGGCGATTTCCGGCAATTTTTCTTTTTGATTTTTTTCGGAGTTATTCATCTTTTATCCATTCGCGGATTACTCCGGCCATTCGTTTTATCAAGTAGTTCACTTTCTCGGGAGCGGGCGCCTGGCTGTAGAGTTTATAGGCTTCGAAATAATCGGCTTTTTTGTAGTAGTAGTCTCCCAGACGTATTATACCATCAGTATAGCCCAGTGTCAGGAATATCCGCCGGGCTGTTTCAATTTCGCCGCCGTTGAAGAGTTCATTGCCTTTGCGGATCAGTGCCGCCTTGCGGACCGGATCAACAGCAGCCGGCTCCGGTTTAACAACTTTCAGAAATCCTTCACGGGGCATGCGGGCCATTAGATTGTTCCTTTGGTGGACATGCCGGCTTCTCCGCCTTCGCGGGGCCTATAGGCCTGGGCCAGCGCGCGTCCGGCCGCTTTGAAGAGGGCTTCGGCGGCATGGTGTCCGTTTTCCGAGTAGCGTACCGCAAGATGCAGGTTCATTTTGCCGGCGGATGCCAGTCCCCAGAAAAATTCACGGAGCAGAAAAAGATCGAAGTTCCCGGCTCTTTCCTGCGCCCAGTGTACGTTCCATACCATGTAGGGGCGCCCGCAGACATCCACAACGCATTCCGAGAGAGCGTCGTCCATGGGAATAAGGGACTGGCCGTAGCGCTGAATGCCCCCGCATTCCCTTCGGGCTTTTTCCAGAGCTTCTCCAATAACCAGTCCGGTATCTTCCACCAGATGATGGGGATCCACTTCAATATCTCCCCGGGCGGAAACTTCCAGACGGAAACCGCCGTGAAAGGCCATGGCGTTCAGCATATGATCGAAGAAGGGAAGGCTGGTGTCCGGCAGGGAAGGGCCGTTTTCGGACATATCAAGAACCGCCGTAATGTCCGTTTCTTTTGTACGCCGCTCAACTTTTATCATAAAATATCCTTTTTCATTATATGAACTAATTCATTAATTCTTTCGTAGTGAAGCTTGAAGTAGGCCGGGTTGGCAATAAGGCGCACCTGTATGTTTTCCATTTCCGTTACAACTTCCAGGCCGTTGGCTTTCAGGGTTCCTCCTGTTTCCACCAGGTCTGCAATATAGGGGGCCAGACCCAGTGCCGGCGCCAGTTCCACACTGCCGTTCAGGCGGATAATTTTAACCGGTATCAGCCGGCTGTTAAACCATTCACGGGTCATGCGGGTATAACTGGTGGCTACCGTTACCGGATTCATACTGCGTTCGGGAGGAGCTGTTCCTTTCGGCGCTGCCACACAGAGCCGGGTGGACCCGAACGGCAGAGTTAAAAGCCGGGTAAACGAAAGCCCGGATTCCCTTATGGTATCGTCACCGGCAATACCCAGTCCGGCAATACCATGATGCACGTAGGTGGGCAGATCATGATTTTTTACCATGTACACTTCCAGACGTCCGCTGCTGTCAACGGCCGAAAGCTGACGGGAGCCGAACTTTATGGTCATGCCGCGCTGGCTTAGATATTCAGCAACTGAGTCCAGAAGCCGGCCTTTGGGAATGGCAATAGTAAGGGGAGTGTTCATTGCAGTATTACCCTTTCACCTTTCATTCTTCTGCTGCGCGCGCTGGTATAACGCTGCTGAAAATCGGTGCCCTCCGCGCGGCCGACCGGTTTTTCTTCGGCGGCCTGGGCGGCAAAAACACTCAGCGGCTCAATTTTGCGCATCATCAGGGAAAAACCGGCAGCCGGCGCTTCATTGCCGAAACATCCCAGCAGCTGGTCGTAGCGCCCTCCGGTGGCCACAGCCGTGTTGGCGCCTTGAGCATACACTTTTACGGTAAAGCCGGTGTAGTAGGGCTGGCCGCCGTGTTCGGAAAGGTCAATCCGTACGCGGCCGGTGCCGGCTGTCCGGTGCAGCGTCAGCGCCAGAGTACCGAGTTCTTCCATGGCCTCTTCCAAAGCAGTATTGTTCCCGCATGCTTTTGTCAGTTCTTCCCGGGAATTTTGAAATTCCTGAACAGTTCCCAGAAAAAAGAGCAGACGGGTACACTCGGGCGCCCGGGGAATACCGCATTCCCGCAGATAGGCCGTTAAAGACTGTCCATCGCGCAGTTCCAGAAAACAGCCGGCTGTTTCGGCATTTCCCCGTCCCTGCAGAACCGCGTCCAGCACCTTCCGTGAGCCGATATGCATTCTCCAGTGAGAAATCTGCATGCCGGTGAGTAAATCGTGCAGGAGCATCAGTACTTCCAGGTCGCCTTCAAGGCCCTCCAGGCCTATCAACTCTGCTCCCGACTGAAAGAATTCGTCGCTTGAAATATCTTCTTCTTCCTGATGCCGCAGAATACTGTCGGCATAATACACCCGGCGCGGAAGATGCGTCTGCGAAAGAGAGAGTCCCATTTGTTTGGCCAGAAAAAGGGTAATGTCCGAGCGCAGCATCAGCAGTTCTCCATCCCTGTCGGGAAAACGGTAACTGCGCTCCACCTGATTCCGGTTCAGCAGCGGCCGGTAGGTTTCAAAATAATCGAATACAGGAGTATGAACGGGCAGATAGCCCCAGAGGGAAAAATGGTCTTCGGTCATGCGCAGCAGCTGTCTGTGCCTGTAGGCTTCTTCCAGCAGTATGCTTTCTGTTCCCTGAGGTGTCCGCAGTCTCTGATTCTGACTTTGACTGTTGTTTTGTGTCATATGGCTCTTATACCTTGTCTGTTTTAACGCCGGCACCATTTTAAAATACCGGCAGCCAGCATTTGGGCGTCCTGTTCCCGCAGTTCCGGTGAGCGCAGGGCCCAGCAGTTGCGCTCGTAGTACACATTCCGCGTTTCCACAAGAACCGCTGCGTCGGCCGGATTGTTCTGGAGAACCCTCAGTGTCTGTTCTTTTATAAAAGCGCCCGAACCCAGTTTGGAGGCCAGACACTGGGCCAGCTCTCTGGAAGATTCCTTTTCTTCTTCCGTGGCGCCGAAGAAGAGAACGGCCCGGCCGGCCGGCAGTTCCGGCGAATTATCCGCGTGTATGCTCAGAAAGAGTGTTCCTTTGCGTTTTGCCAGAAGAGGCGCGCGGTTTATCTGCTGCCGGGCTGTTTCCTTGCGCATATCCAGTCCTTCGGCGGTGCCGACGGGGCGCCATCCTGCATTACCGTTATGCGACTCGTTGTTGTACACTTCGTTTTTCTTGTTCACGAAGGTCTGGCGCGGATTTTCCCCTTCCCGGCTCAGATGGTCCGGCGCAAGAACCGTGAGCGAAACCGACGCGCCGTGCCGCCTGAGAATTTTGTAGAGCCGTATTGCTATGTCGTAGGCGTATTCGTCTTCTGTAACAGTCAGCGGATTTCCGTTACCGTCTTTCACCGTTACAATGGCGCCCGGATCCATACCTCCGTGTCCGGGGTCCAGAACAATGTGCTGACCGGACAGAAGGCTGCTTAATGGTGTTGAGCTCTGAATTTCTTCTTCCAGTTCCTTCAGAACGCTCTGCGCGTGCTGGTAGTCGGTAAGGGTGCTGGACTCCGAATCTTCCCAGTACTCTGTATCCGGCTGAGAGTGCCTGAGGGGAGAGCTGAAGTAGTATTCACCCTTGCGGGGAAGGGCGGTTTTTTTTCTTTCTTTACTGTCTGTTTTCTGATTGACCGATGCCAGTGTTACTTCACGCCGCGGTGAAGAGGCGGGGGGAAAGCGGTCCGGTTTCAGTCCGGGATGCAGTGTCAGAACCGTACCCGGGTGTATAAGGCTTTTATCTTCCAGATTGTTCCATTTTTTCAGATCGTCCAGCGCAATGCTGTACTTTGACGCAATGAGCCAGAGCGATTCACCGTTTTCAATCTGGTGAAAATCCGGCCGGCCGGGGCGCACGGTCAGTATCTGTCCGGGATAAATAACATCGTCAGTTAACGCATTGTAAGCTCTTATTTTATCCAGTGAGACTTTTTCCCTTTTTGCCAGGGCTGTCAGCGTATCTCCCGGCAGTACGCGGCAGGTTCCGGGCTTAAGCGGCTTAGGAACACGAATTTTTTGGCCGCTGAAAAGGGTTGTTCCTTTCAGCTGATTCACGCTTATAATTTCTTCCTGAGAAACCCGCAGTTCCAGAGCCAGCGAGGAAAGTGTATCTCCGGGGCGTACGCTCAGACTTTTCAGACCGTCAACGGGAATTTCCAGTTCCGTTCCTGTCCGTATTATTTCATTCTGCAGGTTGTTGGCCCGGACAATCCAGCTCTGGGGCACTTCATATTGACGCGCCAGGCCGAACAGTGTGTCTGACGGGCCCACCTTGTGGGTCAGGGCATAAACGGGTAATAACAGGAAAAGAAAAAGACAGAGAATAATGGAAAATCGTTTTATGAACGACACGAAAACCTCCCAGTTCCCGGATGGCTGCATGCAGAGTCAATCCGTACTGTGTCGCTTTGAGTATCGTTATTTTTTGCGCTGCAAATAAGTAAAAGACGTACTTGGAGAAAATTAATTCTTCCGCGTATAGAAGGCCAGACGCGAACGGCCGTAACTGCGCTTATCGTAAAGTTCAATGGCGCCGATGCTTTCGGGCAGAGTATCTTCGGCGGGGTAATGGATCATTAAAGTGCCGTTGACAGCGGGCTGTCCGGCCTTTTCGGCCATTTCCAGCAGCTTGTCCTTATTTTTCATGGGGAAGGGAGGGTCCATGTGAATAATGTCGTATAAGGGGCTCATGCCGGGTTTAAGCACGCGTTCCACCGGCCGGATAAGCAGGCGGACACGTTCTTTTGGGTTCTGATTTGGAACCGCGCCGCAGAATTTTTCATCTTTCAGGGCTATGGAAAGGTTTTCCATAATAACGCGGTGCTTGCCGCTGTCTTTTTCCACCAGCAGTGCTTCACGGGCTCCGCGGCTGAGTGCTTCCAGCGCCACAATGCCGGAACCTGCAAAAAGGTCAAGAAAGCGCACACCGTTTATGTCTCCCAGAATGGCAAACATTGATTCGCGCATCCGGTCCATGGCCGGCCTGATAATTCCCGGCGGGCATTTTACCTGACGTCCTCTCCATGAACCTCCGGTTATCCGCAATTTTTCGCTCCTTATTATTGACTGTTATCCGGCATTATTATCCGGCGGCCAGCAGGTTTTCGTCAAAGGGTGCGGCCGTGTTCAGCAGATCGCGCAGGAGGGCATTTTCCGGATTCAAAAGCCCCGGATCTTTTTCCAGCAGTTCCCGCGCTTTTTCCCGTGCCTCGACAAGGACGCTGATGTCGCGGACAGGGTCGGCAATGGTCAGTTTCAGAAAACCCGACTGGCGTGTACCGGCCATATCTCCGGGACCGCGCATTTTCATATCTTCTTCGGCCAGCAGAAAGCCGTCGCTTATTTCCTTCATAACGCGCATCCGCTGTTTTCCTTCTTCACTGAGAGGTTCATTGTACACCAGAAAGCAGTAGGACTGCTCTTTGCCCCGTCCTACCCGGCCGCGCAGCTGATGCAGCGCCGACAAACCAAAGCGTTCGGCATGCTCCACAACCATGCATGTGGCCTGGCTGACATCCACTCCAACTTCAACCACACTGGTGGCCACAAGTATGCGGATGCGCCCGTCCCGGTAATTTTGCATTATGCGGCGCTTCTCTTCTTCCTCTATCCGTGAATGCAGAAGAGCGGAAGGCACATCCGGAAAGATCTTTTCCGAAAGAAAGGCGTGCATGTTCTCCGCGTCTTTTAAGGACGATTTTTCTGATTCCTCAATAAGCGGGTACACAAAGTAGGCCTGGTGCCCTTTTTCCAGTTCCCGGCGGACAAATTCATACACTTTCGATTCATTTCCCATGCGGGCCAGATGTGTTTCCACCGGAAGGCGTCCGGCGGGCATGGTGTGTATGGCGGAAATATCCATATCTCCGAAGGCTGTCATGGCCAGGGTGCGGGGAATGGGAGTGGCTGTTAATGCCAGAATGTTCACCGGCTTGTTTTCCGGTCCTTTGGCGGCCAGCAGACGCCGCTGTTCCACGCCGAAACGCTGCTGCTCATCAATAACGGCCAGAGCCAGATGGGCAAAATGGACATCTTCCCCAAAGAGCGCATGGGTTCCAATAAGCAGATCTATCTCTCCTTCAGCAAGAGACTGCGTCAAAAGCCTGCGGGCGGAGGAAGGAACATCCGCGCTCAGAAACGCTGTTTTTACGCCCAGGGGCGAGAGCAGTCTGGCCGCATTGTCCGCGTGCTGGCGGGCCAGCAGTTCTGTGGGAGCCATAAAGGCCGCCTGATGTCCGGCGGCAATAACCCCCAGAGCCGCCAGAAAGGCCACCAGAGTTTTACCGCTTCCCACTTCGCCCTGAATAAGGCGTGAGGCCGCGCCCGAAAGAATATCCGAACGTATTTCATTCAGGGCCTTCTGCTGATCGGAGGTCAGGCTGAAGGGCAGATTCTCCAGCAGCTGCTCAACGAGTTTGTCGGACCATGCATCGGGAGCCGCGGCGGCTGCCGGCGGACGGCGGCGGGCCACAATCAGCTGCAGATGAAACAGTTCTTCAAAAATGAGGGCCCGCCGGGCTTCCCGGGCGGCATCCATGTCCGGCGGAAAATGAATGGCCGATACGGCCTGCTGCTTATCCGGAAACGCGTAGAGCTCCTGAAGGTTTGGGGGCAGTTCATTCCGTATACCCCGTAAATGAGAATGAAGCGCGTATTCAACAGCTTTGCGCAGCTGTGTCTGGGTGAGTGTGCCGGCAAGGGGGTAGACCGGCAGTATCCTTCCGAAGCCGGATCCGCTCTTGGCGGGTTCGCCGGGCGAATAATGTTCAAAAACAAAAGAGGCAGACTGAATATCGCCGTAGTTATTGCGTTCAAAGGGGCCGGAAAGATGTATTGTGGAGCCCGGCGGAAGTTTGGAAGCCAGAAAATTTCTGCCGAAACAGAGCATGGAGGCCCGGGCGCTTTCATCTTCCACTGTAATTTTCAATGCCCGGCCTTTTTTCCAGCGGATATACGAGTGTGAAAGTACTGAAGCCACAGTACAGGCCGGATGCTGCGCGGAGGATTCCGCCAGGCAAACCGGGGTCTGGCGGTCTTCGTAACGCAGCGGATAATGGCGCAGAAGCTGAGCAATATTATGCACTCCGAGCGCTGCAAGACTTTTTACGGCAGCAGGTCCAAGTCCTGGAATATTCGCTGCAGGCTGGCGCAGTTCAGAGAGAAACATCAGAAAACCTTTTTTTGCTGTATTGTGTAGCTGGTTTCATGAATTTACAGTCTGCCTGAAGGGCTGCTCCTTTATGGAAGTTGGCGCGCTGCGGCTTTTTCCAGAAAGAGGGAAGCTGTTTTATCCTGGGGATGCAGGTTCAGCACTTTCTGAAAATACACCGCGGCGTTCCTGAAATCAGACCGGTAAAAGTATTCAATACCATTCTCAAAGTCTTTACGGGTCTGCGAAATTAATGCCTGTTTTTCCGGCGGGTATCCGTCGTATATTTCGTATATTGTTACAGACTTTGTTTTGCCTTTAACCTTCACATGTCCCAGCTGTCTGTAGCCGAACGCCGCCTTGTTGTGAACGGCATCCAGAACATTGCTGGTAATAATAATCTGCACATTGTAGAACTTTGTCAAACCTTCTATGCGCGATGACAAATTCACGGAATCTGAAATAACAGTGGCATCCATACGGTTTTTTTCTCCCACTGTACCCAGCATGAGGGAACCGGCATGAATGCCAATGCCGGCCTGGACAGGTCTGTAATTCAGACGCTGCCTGTGCTGATTATACTTAATAATTTCTCTCTGCATGCGGACGGCGGCGTTAATGGCGTCTTCAGCCTTATTGGGAAAAAGAGCCATAATACCGTCGCCCATATACTTGTCGATGAATCCCTTTTCCGCGGAAATAATGGGCCCTATCCTGCTGAGGTAGGAGTTGATAAACCGGAAATTATCTTCCGGCGACATTGATTCGGAAAGCGCGGTAAAATTCCGGATATCCGCGAACATTACACACATGTTTTGTTCAACATGATCACCCAGCTGAATATCAACAATGCTTTTTTTATTCAGGAAACTCAGCATTTCCCTGGGTATGAGGCGGGAATTGGCAATGTTGATTTCCTTCAGATGTCCGCTGAGTTTCTCAATGGAACGGAATGCCCGGGAAAATTTCAGAGCCAGGATAAAAGCCTGACAGAAGACAAAAACCAGCAGCCCCAGGTAGGCCATTTCTCCAATGTTCAGAATGTTGCTGGTGTAGAGTACATCGTTAATGGAAGTAAGAACTAACACAATGGTTCCGGCCAACGCGGGAACGGCGCCTTCATAACGCTTCACCACAGCCGCAATTAATCCCTGAATTATGAATATAACAGCCAGCATGGCAATCAGCTGGTAGAGGCGTATAAGAGATGTAAAAATGTGTATGGGCAGCACAACGGGAGTCAGGGCAAATAAGGCGGAAACAGCTATAATAACAACAGTTGGAATATCCCGGAAGGTTTCGTTGAACAGGTTATGCAGAAACATCATGAATAAAGGTACTGACAGGTAGACTGTCATGTATTCAACAGCCACATGAAAATGGAAATTAATATTCGGTATCAGGGTGTCAATGCTCATTTCGCTGCGGAAGAGTATTCTGACGGCAATAATGAGAGTCAGAAAAAAGAAATACAAAGCGGAGCGTTCGTCGGGTCTGAGAATGTAGAGCGCCAGATGATAAAAACTCATTAGAAAAAGCGCGCCGAAAACCAGTAAATCCAGGGCAAAATAGCTGTATGTTTTCCGGGTAATTTTTTCTTCGCTTCCCAGCAGAAGGCTTTCCCACATGCCGCCTTTCTGGTAGTGGAAGTTGGCAATCTGCATCAGCAGCACAATTTTTCCGTTTTCCGGCTGGAGGGGTTTGACAAGATGTTTGTACTGAGGGGAATAGCTGTATATGGAATAACCCACGGTTCCGCTTTCGGCCAGCAGTTTGTCATTGGCGTAGAGTTTGTACGATGTGGATTCATCGCGGGTTCTTATGGCCAGAGGTACTTCATTAATATTTTCAGGCAGAAGAATGGTGAGTTTATAGGTGGCGTATCCGCTGCCTTTAAGGGGTTTACCGTTAATAACGGCCTTGTTCCATACTGAGGGTACCTCTATGTAAAGGTCCGGTTTCTGTTGTACCTGTTTGTCTTTATCCGGCTGCGGTTCAAGAAATTTCTGCCAGTAGAATTCCCACTCGCCGTTCAGTTTGATGTTTCCGTCTTTTTCAAAGTTCCAGTCAGTTAAATCCAGAACTCCCCGGCGTGCAGACGGCTCCGGGGATGAGGGCCCCCTGCACGAAACAAATCCGCACAGGAGAATGAGTAATAAGAGAAAACCGGTTGTTTTATGCACAGGTATTCTCCGTTTGTTCTTTTAGATATTCAGCAGTAAAGGGAAAAGAAACTGCCGCAGCAGGTATTCCAGCCCAAAACGGATAATAAGCAGCGCGGCCGCTGATATTCCAAGCGCCGTTGGATAGGGAACGGTTTTCGCCGTGAAAAATCCCATAATCCGGGACACTTTCGGAAACAGAAACGCGTCCAGCCTGTCAAGCCACTGGGGCCGCCGGTTTTTAACTGTAAAAAGAGTTACCAGACGTACCAGCATGGTAATGGCTATGATCATTATGAAAAAAGCCGCTATTCCCCAGATCATGCTGATAAGCCACAGCAGCAGTTCTCCAACACCGGGAAAACGGCCCGCAGAGAGATTCTGGGTTATGTAGAGCAGAAAACTCAAAATCCCCAGGCCAAGCACGGGTGAAAAATCGAGCATCCCGAAGCGGAGCCAGGATATTCCCTGGAAATGCCGCATGTACGGATCGGTGGTTCGGTGGATGAATTGTTTAATTCTCAGAACATTCGGACTGTTTGATTGAATCCAGCTGAAAATAATGCGGAGCATAATAAGCAGGAAATACAGCATGAGAAAGGCACTGAGAATGCGCATGGTCAGTTGAAAAAAATCCATAGGTATAAATGTACTACTCCTTCCAGACGTCGGCAATATTTCTTTGCTGTTTAATACGGTTTATGGCGTAGTCGTCCAGAGCCAGATTCAGCTGGTTGGAAGCCCGGATAACGGTTTTTCCGTTTTTATCGGGAATGTGAATATAAAGCGGACCGGGGCCGGGAATGTCCTGAAAGAAAGAGCGCAGGTCTATAAGTGTTTCTTCGGTATAGTCCGCGTCGGTCAGTTCGACATGAATTTCCTGGAGTCTGCTGGCCTTGAGTTCTTCGGGGGGGCGTATTTCCTTTACTTTTATCTGGGGATTTTCCCGGCTCAGATCCACTGTTCCGGTAACGCCCACAATGGCGTCTTCAACCAGCATATGACCGTATTTTTCAAAAGTCCGGCTGAAAACCGTAAGCTCCACTGTTCCCTTAAAATCTTCCAGTACGGCAAATGCCATGCGGTCGCCTTTGCGGGTAACCAGGGTGCGGACATCTTTTATCATACCCATAACAGTGTAGGACTTCTCGGTAGAAGAGCGTTCAATTTTACTGATGTCCAGATTGGAAGTTTTTTCCCATATTTTTTTCCACGAGTCCAGAGGATGGCCGGATACGTAGAATCCCAGATGCTCTTTTTCCAGGGCCAGCAGTTCCTTCTCCGACCAGCCTTCCACTTCTTCCCAGGGTATGGTTACTTCCAGTTCTTCTTCGGCCTCGGCAAAAAGAGATGCCTGACCAACCGCTTCATCTTCTTTGTCTTTCTGGGCTATTTCAAGTACGTTTTCCAGGTTGTGAAGCAGCGTGGCCCGGTTGCGCGATTCAATGGAGTCGAACAGCCCGGCCTGTATGCCGGTTTCCAGAACTTTCCTGTTAACAGCCTTAAGATCAACCTTGTGCAGAAAATCCATGAAATCAGTAAAGGTGCCTTTGTTGTTACGCGCGCTGACAATGGCTTCGGCCGCCGCCTGGCCCATGCCCTTAATGCCCATTAAACCGTAGATAATGTTTCCATTGTGCACGGTAAACCGCGGTTCGGAAATGGTAATGTCCGGCGGTTTTATTGTCAGGTTTTCCGCGCGTGTAAAGTCCAGGTACAGTTTGAGTTTCTTTGTGTCCGACATTTCATTGGTCAGGTTGGCTGCCCAGAATTCAGCCGGGAAGTTGGCTTTGCAGTAGGCTGTTTTGTAGGCCAGAACAGAGTAGGCCGCCGCGTGCGATTTGTTAAACCCGTAACCTGCAAATGGTTTGAGCATTTCGTATATGTCTTTGGCCAGTTTTTCGGAGTAGCCTTTTTCTTTGGCTCCCTGAATAAACTCCACCTCCATTTTATTCATTTCCTTTTCTTTTTTCTTACCCATGGCCCGGCGCAGAATATCGGCCTTGCCCAGGCTGAATCCTCCTATTATCTGGGCCACTTTCATAACCTGTTCCTGGTAAACAATAACGCCGTATGTGGGTTTGAGTACTTCTTCCAGATCCGGATGCGGATAGACAATTTTTCTGCGTCCGTGTCTGGAATCAACAAACTGGCTGATAAACTGCATGGGACCGGGTCTGTAGAGGGCGTTCAAGGCTATAAGGTCTTCAATGCTGGACGGCTGGGCTTCACGGAGAATTTTCTGCATGCCCTGGCTTTCAAACTGAAAAACGGCTTCAGAGCGGCCTTCCCCCAGCATGCGGAAAGTGGTTTCATCGTCTTCCGGAATTTTTTCCAGATCAAAATCAGGGGTATTCCGGCGTATGAGCCGTTCACAGTTCTGCAGAAGTGTGAGTGTTTTAAGACCCAGAAAGTCCATTTTGACCAGGCCGCAGGGCTCAATAATGTCCATGGTATAGGCGGTAATAATATCGTCGGTTTTCTGGTCTTTAATCAGCGGAACGTAGTTGGTCAGGTTGCTTCGGCCAATAACTTTTCCGCAGGCATGGGTGGAAACATGGCGGTTCATTCCTTCCAGAATGGCCGCGGCATCAAACATTTCCCTGTAGACTCCGCCGCGCTCGTAATACTTTTGGAGTTCGGGCTCCACTTCCAGCGCGGTTTTTACCGTTATTTTCCGTCCGTCGGGTGTTTTCCCTTCCGGAACCAGTTTTGTAATGGCGTTGGATTCACTGAAAGGAATATCCAGAACTCTGGCTACATCTTTGAGTACCGCCTTGGTTTTCAGTGTTCCAAAGGTACATATACCGGCCACGTTGTCGTTCCCGTATTTCTCATTGACGTAGCTGATAACCTCTCCGCGCCGTTCAAAGCAGAAATCAATGTCGAAGTCGGGCATGCTTACCCTTTCCGGATTCAGAAAGCGTTCAAACAGAAGGTTGTATTTCAAGGGATCTATGTCGGTAATTTTTAAGGCGTATGCGACAATGCTGCCGGCCCCCGAACCCCGTCCGGGCCCCACGGGAATGTCATGTTTACGGGCCCAGTCAATAAAATCCCAGACAATCAGAAAGTACCCGGAAAACCCCATATCCAGCAGAACTTTCAGCTCGTAGTCGGCCCGCTGCTGTATGGCTGTCCATGCCGCGCCGTTCTCCGCGGCTTGTTGGGGGTAGCGTTTTTTCAGTCCCTCTTCGGTCAGGCTGCGCAGGTAGCTGCCGGGGTTGGAAAATTCTTCCGGAATAGTGTAATCCGGCAGCTGGGCTCCCGGCTGGGGTATGGTTAAATTGCATTTTTCGGCCAGTTTAACCGTGTTTTCTATGGCATCGGTAAAATCGGGAAAAAGGGCGCGCATTTCCTCTTCTGTCTTAAAATAAAATTCCGGATTTTCTGTTTTAAGACGCTGGGTTTCATTTTTCTTTTTTCCGGTGGCAATACAAATAAAAATGTCATGCGCGTTGGCGTGTTCGCGGTCTCTGAAATGAATATCGTTGGTGGCTATAATGGGTATGCCTGTTTCCTGCTGAAGCTGCCGCATTCCCTGGCGCACAACTGCTTCTTCGGGAATGCCGTGGTTCATTACTTCCAGCCAGAAGTTGCCTTCGCCGAAGAGGTTCTGGTAGTAGAGCGCTTTCTCCCGGGCCTTGTCCATATCTCCTTTCTGGATATAACGGGGAATTTCTCCGGCCAGACAGGCAGCTGAAGCCATAAGGCCTTCGTTATATTCTTCCAGCAGTTCGTCATCGATCCGCGGACGGTAGTAGAAGCCTTCTGTGTAGCCTTTGGAGGTGAGAATCATCAGGTTGCGGTATCCGGTTTCATTCTTGGCATACAGCACCATATGATGATATTTAACACCGGATGTGGGTTTTACAAAGCGGCTGCCCGGGGCAACATAGACTTCCGAACCTATAACAGGGTTCAACCCGGCGGCATGGCATGCCTGTTCAAAACGCAGGGCACCGAACATGTTGCCGTGATCGGTCAGCCCAATGTGTTTCATCCCGTTTTCCAGAGCTTTATTGACATAATCTTCAATGCGGCAGGCGCCGTCGAGAAGAGAGTAGTCTGAATGATTATGAAGATGTACAAATCCGCTCATTTTCCCCCCATGACATACTATACTTTAGAGAGATATTCTGTCACCCGCTCTGGTCTGAATAGAAGCTTATTCTGCTGCTTTTCGCATAAAATCAAAGGCCAGGCGGAGAACTGCGGCGCAGTCTTCGGGTCTGTCTTCCCATGGTTTGGTCAGCCATTTTATACCGTCTTCCAGTGCCGAGCGGTCTCTGTCTGAAAAAGGCAGGCTGCGCCCCGAGACAACAGCTTCAGTTTCCCGGTTCCGGAGTATCCGGCCTGTGGCATCGCTTACGGCTGCACGCCAGTCTGTGAGTACCGACTTTTCAATTCTTGCCAGAGAATGGAACAGCAGAGGCGAGGCCGTACTTTCACTGGAAGGCAGTTTTTCAACCACAACAAAATTCCAGCTGCTGGCCGGTATGTTTACACGGGTAATAAGCTGGCTGCTTCCCAGTCCTTCTTCATTTTCCAGCTGTGTCAGAGGTATCCGCTTTACAGCGCTTATCGGTTTCCGGCGCGGGCGCTCTCTGAGATAGCGAATTTCTACAGTGGCTTCCAAAAGCTGCAGCAGCGGAAGCAGACAGCCCTGTTCTTTGCGGTTGAGGGCCTGCGCTATATGCCCGCCCAGCGTGGCGCGGCAGCGTAAAGGTTTGTTTCCTATAAGAGCCAGTGTTTCGGGAATGCCCGGCGGCAGTATTCTCCGTCTGATCGATGCAAGCCGGTCCAGAGTAACCATTGAACCAATTTCCATTCCGAGTTCCGAGCGTGAAGCACGGGTCAGTTCATCGAGCATTCTCAGACTGATAATAACTTTCGGAAGATTCAGCAGGCTGGAGTTGGGTTTTAGACTGGCTGTAATACCGGTTCCCCCCGCCCAGAAAACAGGTGAATTTTCCCCGGCGGCCATCTGCAGGGCTTCATTGATACTCTGGGGAAACAGAACGCGTGGAGATGTATGCTTGCTAACCATTCAGACGTTTCTCCCGGATTCTGGCCGTTTTCAGAATGGCATCCAGCAGTCTGCGTGATGAACAGCAGCTGCATTGGACCGAATTAACAGCTTCACGGGCTTCATCAGCGGACGGCCGTGTTTTTCGCGAGAGCAGTTCTTCGGTAATAAGGGAGCGCGCTGAAATGCAGTCACTGCAGGGCTGTATATGGGCGGCGCTGTAACCGTCTATAATATCCTGAAAGGCGGGATCCTCGGTAAACCATTCCAGAGTTTCAACCGTACTGTAGCGTAATTCAAAAGCCGGCAGAGTACAGCTGTGAACAGGAAGCTCGTTGAGGAGAATTATGCAGAATCCGGAGAGACAGCCGCTGCAGTTCAGTTTCAGTGAGCGTATCTGGAATTCTTCCCGCAGAAGATCTGAAACTCTGCGGTGGGGAGGGGTATCAATTTCTACTTCCTTTCCGTTGAGGAAAAACGAAATAATCATGATGTTTTATCTCCTTGAGCAGCAGGGCAGAAGCTCTGTGGAAAAACCGGCCGGCAGGTGCATCCTGTCTGGCTGAGTGCCTGGATAAAGGCCGGCGGTATGGTTAACCAGGGCAGAGTGGTAATATCCCGGGAGCGCCGGCGTGTGCCGTGGGAATAAAAATCAATATCTATAAGCGGCCGGATGTCATGAGCGTCTTTTCCCATACAGTAGTGCAGCACATTCTCAATAGAGTTTTCCACTGCCGCGTATGCACAGGGGGTGTTAATGAGCGGTCCGCCGTCAACAGCCATCCATATGTGTACAGGGGTAACGCGTCCCGTGACAGTGTTCCAGGATATTTCAACAACAGAAACACCCCAGGATATTACTTCAAAAGGTGTTCCGGTCAGGGTTTGGGAGTTCCAGGGCGTTTTACTGTTTCTGCGGAGGTTCCGTGTAACGGAAATAGGCAGGGGATCGCGGAAGCGGCGGCGGGAAAGGTCGTTGAGAGCCTGTTCCAGTAAGCGGGTGTAGACGGAGATGTTACGGCCCAGTATGGAAGGCCCGGGATCGGTATTGCCGGGCGGAAGCTCCGTGGCAAACTGCAGAGACGGCGACTCTGCTCCCAGTATATCTGAAGCCATTTTACACCAGCTTTCCCGAATGCCGGCCGGAACGCAGTAGAGGAGAATATCTGTTGTCAGACTGCCTTCCTTGTCCAGGGTTACCCGTACTGAGGCGCTTTCCAGTTCTTTTGATGAACCGGTAAATCCATTGCCGAACCACCCGCAGCTAATTCCTATACCCTTGTACTGGCCGGGCTGTAAACGGACTTTGGAACGGTTCAGGCGGATTTGCTCAAACGAGGCGTTTTTGCGTTCAAAGTCGGATATATCCAGAGCGGTCTGCAGAATTTTCGGCAGAGGGTTGTCTTTGGGCAATGGAATTCCCGTGCTGAACGGCCGCCCCGGGCGGGGCAGTAATTTTTTTCTCCATTGCCCCGGAGGCTGCAGGCTGAGTGCCGCCACCCGGGAAGCAAAAAGTTCTCCGGCCAGAAAGCCCTGATCAAATCCCATTGCGGGGCCGTATGATGAAGGAGGCAGAGGAGAACGGCAGACTGTTCCGGATACAGTGTAATTCGGGCAGGGATAAACGCTGAATATTCCCATGATCAGCCTGTCGGTATATTCCTTCTCCAGAGGGAAACAGAAACCTGTTTCCAGGCTGAAATGAATTTCCAGAGCTGAAATGCTGCCTTCATGAGTAACAGCGCCCTTTATTCTGAAACGGACTTCAGGAGTTTTGGGACCCCATAGCTCAGCTTCGGGAGCGCGGATTTCCAGGCGCACCGAACGCCGTACCTTCCGGGAAAGCAGCGCCGCGTAGCATGCATCTAATGAGGGCAGCCATGAACAGTGTTCAAACGCGTTGCTGACGGGGTAGGGCTTAACACGGATATTTTTACGATCTGTTTTAAGAACAGAGGAAACAGAGCGCCGGATAGCTCCCGGCCAGTTTGCCGCGGTATGAATGGTGTAGGTATTTCCGTCTTTCAGACAGGTTACAGTTCGGCTTTTAGCCGGGAAAAAAGGCGCCTTAACATTAAACTCCTCTTCCACTATCTGAAACGCGGAAGAAAACGCCTTCTCCGGATTTCCTTTAGTGAGCGGGGTGAAAGGAATTTTTTCTTCAGGTTTTTTTTCTGTTTTTTCCTGCCGGATTTTCAGCTTAATGGAAGCAAGCCAGTTTTCCAGCTCCATTTTGTCCGCCCCGGCGGCCGCCAGTACCGGCTGGCCCGCCCATAAAGCTTTTTCTCCGCAGAAAGCGTCCCAGGACTGCCCGCCGATAAGAATTTTGCCCGTATTCTTTTCATTCCCGGCATATACTGTGTTTTCGGGGAGGGGAGGAAGCTCCATTGAGTCTACAGGGCCGGCCGCCGGAGCATGGAGGAGTAGTCCTGTAAATATGTTCTTTCCGCCCGCATCTTCCGGTCTTTTTAAATTCAGCTCAGCCATTAAAGAACACTCCGAATTATTCCGGCTGTACGCCTTACTCCGCCGACAGGCATGCCGGGCCACAGAGGCAGTGACAGAATACGGTCGGCCAGGTATTCAGCTTCGGGAAAGTGCCGGGGGTTCAGGCTGCAGCTGTTTTTCCAGTAAGTCATTCTATGCAGGGGAATAAAATGAACAGAACAGCCAATACCGGCCTGCCGCAGCGCCTCAGCCGCCTGCTCCCGCTGAGCGGGCTTTCTGAAACGTACTATGTAGAGGTGCCAGGCATGTCCGGTTTCATCCCGGGGAATACTCAGTCCGGGTGTATTATCCAGAAGCCGGCTGTATTCCGCTGCCAGAGCCTTCCGGGCGGAGAGAAACTTTTCCGAGCGGCGCAGCTGTACACGGCCAACCGCGGCGGCCATATCGGTCATGTTGTATTTGAAACCCGGCGCTGTTACATCGTATTCCCATGAGCGGGCCTTTTCTGCAGACCTGTAGCGGTTCCAGACTTCTCTGTCTATACCGTGAAGGCGCATGGTCCGCATTCTGTTCATCCATTCGGAATTGCGGCTTATAACCATACCTCCTTCTCCGGTTGTTATGGTTTTTGTGGCATAGAAAGAAAAAACTCCCGCATCTCCCAGACTGCCGGCCATGCCTTCGGATGTCCGTGAAGGAAAAGCATGGGCGGCGTCTTCAATAAATACGGCCGGGCTGCCTTCCATTGCCGCGCGCAAGGCCTTCATGTTGCAGGGCCTGCCGGCCAGATGAACCGGAATAACGGCCTTAATTTCATGGCCGTTTTTCAGACACTCCCGGCGGGCGGCGGCCAGGCTTTCGGCGCTCATGTTACCAGTGTCTTTTTCAGAATCTATAAATACCGGCCGGGCGTTCAGGTACTGTATAATTTCAGCCGTGGCTGTGAATGTCAGCGATGGTACAGCTACCCGATCGCCGGCTTTAATACCGGCGGCTTCCAGGCTCAGATGCAGGCCGGATGTGGCGGAGTTGACGGCAAGGGCCTGAACCGGAGGGCTGCTCCGGGAAACGGCTGAATTAATAACGGCCGCGAACTCCCGTTCAAAAGCGGCGGCTTCCGGTCCGGTTGTCAGCCATCCGCTGCGCATAACACGTTTGACTGCACGGAATTCCGCTTTCCCTATTGAGGGGGAAAAAAAGGGCAGGTTCTTAGTATTCCGGTTCATTCTCCGGTCCTTTTATTCCGGGAAACAGGGGCGTTATTATTTTGCGCAGTTCATGCCGGTTGCGGAAAAGCCGGGGATTTTCCGGATTGTAGTAGACAATGGGTTCCAGCTGCCTTACCAGAGATTGAATCTGTTCTTTTTCCAGAGGGGGGCAGAGCACTTTCACAATGCGGGGATGTTCGGTTTCCTCCGGAATTTCGTCTCTGTACCACAGACGCTCGTCTTTTTTTTCTCCCGGACGCATGCCGGTAAAAACTATGGGAATACTCTGTTCATCATAGCCGTAAAAGCGGATCATCTGCCGGGCAAAGTCGACAATACGGACCGGTTCACCCATATCCAGCAGATACAGGCCTCCGTCAGCAGCCAGGCCGGCAGTTTTCAGTACCAGACTGACAGCCTCGGGAATGGTCATAAACCACCGTCTGACATCCGGGTGCGTTACTGTTACCGGTCCGCCCGAGAGGATCTGTTCTTTAAAAAGGGGCAGAATGCTTCCCCGCGAGCCCAGTACATTGCCGAAACGCACCACCATAAAATCGCGTCCTTCGGCCTGGCTGGCCAGAACAAGCTGTTCGGCAATACGTTTACTGGCACCGTAAATACTGGACGGTTCCACCGCTTTATCTGTGGAAATTAGAACAAAACGTCCGGTACCCGCTTCTATTGCGGCATTAACAAGGTTCCGGGTGCCCATGACGTTGTTCTTCATAACTTCTATCGGGTTACTTTCCATCATGGGTACATGTTTGTGCGCGGCGCAGTGATATACAACATCGGCTTTCAGACGTTTCAGAAGGAAATGAACATAGTCAGAGTCCTGCAGTTCGCCGATAACCGGTACAATAATGGCTCGTTCACCTACACCGGCATCCTGGAGTTTGCGCAGTTCCCTTTCAATTTTCCAAATACTGTTCTCGCCGTGCCCCAGCAGGTAGAGTCTTTCGGCACCGCCGTAAAGCAGCTGGCGTGAAAGTTCGCTGCCTATGCTTCCTCCCGCGCCGGTTATCAGTACACGTTTTCCCCTGACATAAGCAAGACTCTCTTTAAGGTCTATCAGAATGGGTTCCCTGCCCAGAAGATCCTGAGGGTCTATTTCCCTGGTCTGGACAAAATGAGGGTCGGCACTGATAAGCTGGCTGACAGTAGGCAGCAGACGTATCTTCTGGAACTCGGCCTTCTGAAGCGCCTGATATATACTGCTCAGGGTCTGATGAGAGGCCGACGGAATGGCTATAAGCGCTTCGGCGTTATGCCTTTTTTCCAGAATGCCGGCACAGGCGCTGATAGGTCCGAGAACAGGAATGCCTTCCACCATGGTTCCTATCTTGTTCCAGTCATCATCCAGAAAGGCTACAACCTGCCCAATAACAGGATTCTCACTGATCTCCCGGGCTATGGAACGGCCGAATTCACCGGCACCCACAATGTATATGCGATTTTCTCTGGCCATTAATGATAAATGTAGCATTGAATTGATTTACGGGGAAGTGAAGTTAATGTAAAAGAAGGAAAATTGAATACGGCTTTCATTTATTCCTCTCTTTATTTTAACCGACAATACATTTATGAAGTCACGAATTATAATTCTGTTATTGGTTTTAATGGCTTGTCTGGGGGCCTCATCGCTTGGTGCCGCAACATTCTTTATTGATTCTCTGGTATTGACATTACCGGATGATATGGAACTTGTAGACCGGCTTCGTTTGTATTCAGCTGAAACAGGTGTGATGGATACTCTTTTTGATAAAGGACATATTATTTTTAACAATTATGTTCTTCCTGATGAGTCCGGGAACTACCCCGGCGCGGAACAATCCCTGAAACAGGCACGTAAAACAGACTCCGATTATCTTCTGCGTCTGGAAGTGGATGACAATGGAGCCGCATGGTCTTTTTTTAGCGCTGAAAAAGGTGAACTCATTGAAGAATCTTATACAAAGGTAGACGACACCGACGCCAGTCTGGAAGAACGCCGGCGCTGGATGAATCTGGGCAATACCATTTGCCAGGAAATGCTTGCCGGTCTTGCCGGGTCTGAGCGGCAGTAGAGGAGATATGAAAATGAAGAGATGTGCCGTTGTTCTTCTGCTTATACTGCCGGTCCTTTCTTTGCCGGCCGAAGCTGTATGGACCGGTAACGCTGCGGTTGGGACACCGGATGATTTTCCGGGAACTTCAGCCTCCTACCGTGCCGCGTCCAACACCTTTCCTCCGGGTACGGCTCTGAAAATTATCAATCCCCGCAATGAAAAAAGTGTTGAAGTTGTTGTAACCCGGCGGCTGGAAGCTCCGGGGGTCTTTATTATGCTGGAACAGCCGGCGGCCCGGATGGTTACACTTTCAGATAAGAGTGTTATGCCGCTGAGGGTTATTCCCGTGGAAGAGTCTTCTGCGGACTCTTCGGTCCAATTGACACTCCTGACCGGCGCGGATGCTGCTTCTGAAGATGCCGCTTCTGAACATGCTGCCGAATTCCCGGCTGACTCTGAAGAAAACGCTGCAGAAACAGAAGCGCCCTTTTCCGCACCGGCCGGAGAAGAGCTGCCTGCCGGCGGAGAACCTGCGGACTCCGGCCCGGTTCCGGAAGAACTTCCCGCTGCTGTCGAAGAGACGGAAAAAATTCAGTTTTTTCTGATGCCCTCGGAACTCCGCCCCCCGCAGGCGGCGGAAAAGAACTCTCCATCTGCTTCAGAAAAAAGTGTTGAGGAAATTGATGCAGAACTGGCAGAGCTGGCAAAAGAAATAGAAGCTGAACTGGCCGAAGAAAAAGAAGCAGCCGCTTCTGCCGATGTGTACGGAAACAATACCATGCGCGGCAACCGGTACGTTCAGATAGGCGCCTACAGGAATAAGGCCGTTTTAAAACAGACCATGCTGAATCTGCAGGATAAATCACCTTCTTATCCCATTTCCTTTGATGAAGACAAAACGGCAAACGGTATTTTGTATAAACTGTTTGTCGGTCCGCTCAGACCCGCGGAAATGGGGGTTGTGTTAAGCACCGTCCGTTCCTGGGGGTTCGCTGATGCCTTTTTTTACACTGCGCCGTGAGTATTGACCGCAGGGAACTCGAATCCATGGCCGGTGTACTGAAGAAGGCCGGGTGGGCCGCCATACCGCCTGAACAGTACCTGAGCGACATGGATGAGCAGTTTCTTTCTTTCTGGGAACAGGTGAAAGATTACACCTTAATTTCACCTGAGAGAGGCTGGGCTTTAACCGAAGCCGTTAGATATATCTGCCGGAATAACATACCCGGAGATATTGCCGAATGCGGTGTCTGGAAGGGCGGAGCCTGTCTGCTGGCCTCACTGGTGCTTGCCACGGAGGAATCTGTTTCTTCAAGCCGGCGTATCTGGCTCTACGATACGTTCAGCGGAATGCCGGAACCCGGTACTGAAGATAAAATAGCTGTCAGCGGTCAAAGCCTGAGTGAGCGGAATCCGCAGGGGTGGTGGGCTGCCGGTATGGAAGAAGTTAAGGGCGTTCTGAAAGCGTCCCCCCTGCCGGAAAGCTCCTTTGTTTTTGTTCCCGGCCGTGTCGAAGAGACATTAAACACCCAATTGCCCGGCAGGCTCTCCCTTCTGCGCCTCGATACCGACTGGTACGCCTCTACTCTTAAGGAACTTCAGGTTTTGTATCCCCTGTTGATTTCTGAAGGCGTACTGATAGTGGACGACTACGGACATTTTACCGGTGCCCGGCAGGCCGTAGATGAATTTTTTGCCGAGCATCATCTTCTTATTCACCGCAGCGATTACACCGGAAGAGTTCTTGTTAAACCTGCAGGCGGTTCCATAACAGAGCCGCAAAGTTGTGCAGCAGGTGCGCCGTAAAGAGAGGCCATAAACTGCCCCAGCGGCGGAAAGCCGCACAGTAAATAATTCCGGTTATACATGCCAGAACAGCCGCGCTTACTCCTTCCCAAAGATGCAGCGAGGCGAATACCAGAGATGAAACACATGCAATATGCCAGAAAGAAAATCCGGCGGCTGTAAACTCGCTTAATAGCCAGCAGCGGAAAAACAGTTCTTCGCTCAGAGCCGCCAATCCTGCCATGGCGGTGAGTAGCGGCAGTGGTGTGCTGAACATGCCGGGCGGTAATTCGGCCGGCCGCAGGAGCAGGCCGGCTCCCAGCGTGCATAACGCCAAAAGGGCCGCTTCTGCCATATGAAGAGCCCGGGGGTTTTTCCAGCCGCGCCGCGTTCTTTTCTGCGCTGAAGTGTTCAGTGAAGAAAAAAGCAGCAGAAGAAAAACGCATATCTGGTATATTAACTGATGTACAGCCCGGGGAAAAACAGATGAAAATGGAAACAAAAACAGCAGCAGAAAGAAAAAAGTGAAAAGATAAAGTGTCTGCAGCTGTCTCATTAATGAGATTTTACATGTTTTGCACCGATAATAAAACGGGAATGTGGAATTAATATGTGGATAATTGCTTTCGTATTACTTATTGCCCTGCTGGTTTTTCTGGTTTATCAGCCTTCCGGCACTCCTGAAGTTCCTGTAAAGTCTCAGGGGCGGGTAGGGTTTTATGCCAAGGGAATGGACGCCGGTTTCTCTCTTGCCGAAATAAACCTGCTGTGGAATGCCGTCAGACGGGCCAGGCTGCAGAATCCTCCAGCCATTTACGGTTCCATAGAAGAGCTGGACAAGGCAATCAATCAGATAGCCGGAACCAAAAAGTTCTCTGAAAGAAAGGGCACTGACAGCGAAACAGTTATTCTGAAAAAACTCTTCAATTACCGCAATCAGCTGGAATTGAATAAAAGCAAGCACCGTTCCGGCCTGAAAAGTACCCGGAACATTGTTATAGGCCAGAAACTGACAATCCGCGCGGAAGGGGCCGGTATTTATACTTCGCGTGTTGTCGAGAATTCTCCCGGATATTTAACCATTACCATACCCGTGGGAAAGCCGCTGCCTCCCGGCTTCAGCTGGCGTTCAGGAAAAATGAACGTTTATTTCTGGAGACAGAACGATGCCGGATATTTCTTCCAGTCACGCCTGTTTGAACAGTATTACGACCACCGCAACCTGCATTTCCGAATGCATCATACAGACAACATACTGCGCAGTCAAAAACGCCGTTCGGTTCGGGCTGCGGCTGAAATTCCGGCCAGAATCTATTATCTGAAAAGTATAGACGAGGCCAATCAGTGGCTGGAATCGTCCCCGGGTGCTTCATGTCTGATAACGGATATTTCCGAGGACGGTGCGGCTGTACGGGCAGCCGGCCGCGGGAAAAAGAACAAGCCGATTAAACTTCAGTTCAAGATCCGTAATGAGGTGGTTGTTGTTTCGGGAGTGGTTAAACGGGTTCAGTACAACGAAGAAAAAAACACCTCTATTCTGCATGTTGAATTCCTGGCGCCGGGCGAAAATACCCGTATGATTCTTCTCTCCTACGTCTTTGACATTGACCGGAAGCGCGCGCGGGGGGAAAACGAAGAAAGCCGCGAGACTCTCCGTGTTATTTCCGGACTTGTTCCGGAAAATGACGATGAACCTGAAGAACTGACAGAAGAGGAAAATCCTGAAATATCAGCAGACCCGGACGGCGCGGAAGTGCAAGACGCGGAAGTGCAAGACGCAGAGGTAGACGACGCCGACGTAGAAGACGCTGAAGTGCTCGAAACAATGGATATGCTGGAGGAATTTTCCGATGATATGGCAGAACTGGAAAGCATCAATTAGAAAGTAAAGACCGCAGTGCATACAGCTGGTTATACGCTGTGTTATGAACCAGTTCAAAACGCCCTTGCTTATTTATTGCCCGGCGGCTGCCTGCGGGGCGTGTCTCTTAATACTGCTTTGTAACTTTTTTCCCTTTCTGCCCGCGGCCGCTCTTGCTGTTGTCTGTATTGTTTTTCCTGCTTTATTCAGGAAGTTCGGGCGGGAATTCGCTGCTGAACATAATTTGTCTTTACCGTCCCGGGTATTTATTCTCTTTTTGTTTTTGGGTGTTTTTCTGGCCGGAGCAGTTCTGCCGCTCTTGCGGATTCAGGAAGAAAACACCTGGACAGGTATCCGTTATACAGATGTTTCCCGGGTAAGGGTGCGCTTAAAAGAAGATCCCCGTATTATTCAGCGCAGCTGCTGGTACGTGGAAACTGTTCTGGAAATGGCCGGCAGTGAATTCCTTTCAGCCGATTCTGCCGGGGTAATAACGCTTATGGGCGGCGGTTTTCCTGATGAACTTGCAAAAGGCTGTATTGTTTATTGCAGCGGAAAAACGGCAGAGCCGGGCAGCGGTGAATCCTTTCCCTTGTTTATTGCGGATTCCTGGAAGAACGAAGGCTGGCAGCATTGTTTTTATCAATTCCGGTTCAGAGTGTTCCGTTCTCTTGAGAAGGCCCTGATAAACGTGTTCAGAGATTCCCCGCCGGATACTTTTGCTTATATGTCGGCTCTGGTGCTTGGAAAACGGATTGATTCGGGTTCTGTTCTTATGCGCGGATTCCGGCAGACAGGCACACTTCATCTTATGGCGCTTTCCGGTTTTCATGTGGGGCTTCTGGCTTTGTGTTTCCGCATTGCGCTCAAGCCGGTTTTCGGGTATCGGGTTTCGGCTCTTCTTTCGTTCTGCGGCGCGTTTTTTTATTTGATTCTTGTCGGCGGCGGTCCCTCCCTGCTGCGGGCTGTGCTGATGTACGGGATATGGACCGCCGCCGGACTGCAGCACAGGCGTATCGGCGGATTGGGTTCCCTGTCGCTGGCTTTTCTGCTGCATTTTATGCTTTTCCCGAGGGAACTCGGCGAGCTGTCATTTCAGCTCAGTTATTGCGCGCTGGCCGGTTTAATGACCGCCGGGCGCATGACATCTGTGCTGCTGCAGCGCTTTATGAGCCGGAAAACAGCGTTTGTTATTGGTGCGGGCATTGGGGCTCAGATGGCCACTGTGCCGCTTGTTATCCGGCATTTTGGTCTCTGGCGGCCCATTGGTCTGATTGCCGCTCCGCTTCTGACGCCGTTTTTGGCGCTTTCCATGCTGGGCGGATTACTGCTGATGATAACCGAGTGCGTATTCCCCGGTAATGTACTGGTTTCCCCGGGAGCGGCATTTGTCAATAATCTGGTGAATATGGAAGAAAAATTAATTGTTTTTTTCAAACAGGCTCCGGGCATAAAAATGGAAGCAGGGTGGAGTTGGCTGTTACCCGTTATACCGGCTATAATTATTTTTATTATTGCCTGGAGGCGTCATTACGAGCAGTATGAACCAGCTGAACCACGATTCCCCCCCCTCAATCCGTGCTTTTCTCCAAAGCCGGGATCTGGCACCCCGGAAACGCTGGGGACAGAATTTCCTGATTAACCGCGGGGCGCGTGAAAAAATTCTTTCGCTTTTGGAACTGGAAAAAGATCAGAATGTGTGGGAAATAGGTCCGGGGCTGGGGGCCATGAGCGGCGCGCTGCTTGATGCGGGAGTGCGCCTGACCCTTTTTGAAATTGATCCGGCCTACTGCAGCTGGCTTTCCGAGTCGCTGGTTTCCGGGCGTTTGACAATTATTGAAGGAAATGTTCTCCGTACCTGGCCGGCGCAGTGGAGTGAAGCTGCGCCTCAGCGTATATTGGGGAATTTGCCGTATAACATGGCCTCTTCGGTTATTGCTTCCTTTATTGAATCAGACCGGGTGGCGCCTTTAAGTGTTTTTACTGTTCAGGATGAAATGGGACGGCGCATGAAAGCGGTGCCGGAAACAAAGGACTACTCATCGTTTTCGGTACTCTGTCAGACCAGTGCTTATCTGCAGGATGGAGGGCGGCTGTCTCCCGGTTCCTTTTATCCGGCTCCCCGGGTGCATTCCCGCATTATGCTGCTCCGCGCGGGAACTCCCTGCGGAGAAATTCTTAACCCGCAGGAATTCCGTCTTATTGTCCGTTCACTTTTTGCCTCCCGCAGAAAGACGCTGGGAAACAACCTGAATGCCGCTGTCCGCCTGAAGGGATTCCCCGGCAAAGAAAAGGTTGCCGGAGCCTTTGCCGCGGAGAAAATAGACTTGTCCCGCCGCCCGGAAACAGTCAGTCCCGAAGAATGGGTGGCGCTGGCCAACCGTGTTGCCCAGTCCGGATGAACAGGTGCAGAGTGTGCGGAAAGGGCAGTCTGCGCGTTATACAGACAGAATCAGACAATAAAATATATTATCAGTGCCTTAACTGCCGTTATACAGCCCTCGATGAGGCGTTTTATCTGAACGCGGCTGAAGAAAAAGAGCGTTATCTTCGGCATAACAACTCACTGGAAAATGCGGGCTATGTGGCCTGGCTGAAACGTTTTCTTTCCTTTGCGCTCACTTTTACGCCGCGGGAAAATGCCCGCGTTCTTGACTTCGGCAGCGGTCCCGAGCCTGTGCTCACCCGTATTCTGCGGGCGCAGGGCTATGAGGCTGTCTGCGAAGATGTCTATTTTGCGCCCGGAAAACCAGAGGGTTTTTTCCGGCTTATCTGCGCGGTGGAAGTGCTGGAGCATTTGAGTAAGCCTGTGGACGTGCTTCAAGGGCTGGCCGCGCGGCTGGAGCCTGAAGGGGCTTTGTGTGTTTCGACGGAATTTCTGCCCCGGCATCCGGACGACTTTGAAGGCTGGCATTACCGTTCTGATGCCACGCATATCGGTTTTTTTACTCCCGAAGCGCTGGAAATCTGTGCCGCCAGCTGCGGCCTGGTGCTCAGCAGATGCGACGCGGTGCGCTATGCGGAATTATCCCGCAGCGGCTAGAGCTGGGTCAGTTTTTTACTTTGTGTTTCAGGCGCTGTTTTGGAAAAAAACGCCTGTGAGTGCGGCCGCAGTAAGCTTAACCGCGCATTATCTGCGGCGCCGGTATTCGGCTTTGATATGCGGCACTGGTACTTGGCGCCGGCACGCGGTGTTGGCATTTGGCACCGGCACTGGGCGCCGGCACGCGGCACAGGTACTAGGCGCCGGCACTCGACCCTGGCACACGCCGCCGGCACTGGGCGCCGGCCGAAACTTCACGGCGCGCCTGCTTTGAACTTCGCCGGATGTCTGCCCGGATATCTGCCGGGATGCCTGCCGGGATGTCTGTCCGGGATGTCTGTCCGGGATGTCTGTCCGGGATGTCTGTCCGGG
>PDWI01001224.1_pt1 | contig 40947 bp, 33 predicted proteins | sample 1430891 | NCBI WGS metagenome assembly PDWI01 (sample SAMN01162508, study PRJNA174530) | Oral metagenome, whole genome shotgun sequencing project. | biome: Marine environment; feature: Marine mammal; material: Swab sample of the gingival sulcus; isolation source: swab sample of gingival sulcus... | reverse complement strand
TTACAAACCCAGGCGTATCAACATTTACTCGCTAAACAGATCGCTGCCGGGGTAGTGAATTATGTTAACACCACCACTGCACTGAATGTGGGGCGTTAAGGTATTCGACCTTCACCTGGAACTGACCGGAAATACGGAATAAAAAAGGGCTGCCCGTTTGGACAGCCCTTTTTTATTCCGTTGTGAAAAGTACGTTAACTGCGTGCCAGCTCTGCAGCTTTTAACCGGGCAACGGAGCGTTGCAATGCCGCTTCAGCCCGTACTCGGTTAATATTTTCAGCTGCTTGCTGAGCTTGAGCAAGTCGCTTTTCAGCCCTTTCTTTGGCGCGCATGGCACGGTCGACATCAATATCTTTACCAAACTCAGCGCTTTCAACAAGAAAGGTGATCTTATTATTGGAAACCTCAGAAAAACCGCCACTGACCATGAGGTACTTTACCTGCTTATCCTTTTTATAACTTAACGTACCGGTTTTAATGGTACTTAAAAAAGGAGCATGGTTGGCCAGGACGCCGAACTCACCACCAACACCAGGGGCAGTGACGATATCCACATCGTCACTTACCACCGGGCCAGAAGGTGTTACCACTTCAAGATGAATCTGTGCCATAAGAGGATCCTCTGTTCAGCTTACGCGATTCTATGCTTCAGCTTTTTGACCAGCAGCCTTTTCAACTGCTTCTTCGATGCTACCTACCATGTAAAATGCGGTTTCTGGCAGGTCATCATGCTTACCCTCAAGAATTTCCTTAAAACTTCGAACAGTATCTTCAACTTTAACATATTTACCAGGAAAACCAGTAAATACTTCAGCCACATGGAAAGGTTGAGAAAGAAAACGCTGAACCTTACGGGCACGGGCCACGGTGAGCTGATCTTCTTCAGAAAGTTCGTCCATACCAAGAATTGCGATGATATCCTGGAGTTCCTTGTATTTTTGGAGTGCAACCTGAACGCCACGAGCAACGCTGTAATGCTCTTCACCAACAACGTTGGGGTCAAGAATACGGGAGGTGGAGTCAAGAGGGTCAACCGCAGGATAGATTCCGAGCTCAGAAATCTGACGGGAAAGAACAACAGTACCATCAAGGTGAGCAAAGGTTGTTGCAGGTGCAGGGTCAGTTAAGTCATCAGCAGGTACGTATACGCACTGAACAGCGGTAATGGAACCTTTGGTGGTTGACGTAATACGTTCTTGCAGTGCACCAAGGTCAGTAGCAAGAGTTGGCTGATAACCAACCGCAGAAGGTGTACGACCAAGCAGCGCAGATACCTCTGAGCCAGCCTGGGTAAAGCGGAAGATGTTATCAACAAAGAAAAGTACGTCCTGACCTTCTTCATCACGGAAGTATTCAGCAGCTGTCAGACCAGTCAGTGCAACACGAGAACGTGCTCCCGGAGGTTCAGTCATCTGACCGTAAACAAGAGCAGCCTTGGGCAGTACGCCAGACTCTTTCATTTCATGATACAGGTCGTTTCCTTCGCGGGTACGCTCACCAACGCCACAGAAAACAGAAATACCGCCGTGCTGCATGGCGATGTTGTTCACCATTTCCATCATGATAACAGTCTTACCGCAACCAGCACCACCGAACAGGCCCATCTTACCACCACGTGGGAATGGAACCAGCAGGTCGATAACCTTAATACCGGTTTCAAGAACGTTTACTTCGGTGTCTTGCTCAACAAATGCTGGGGCAGGTCTGTGAATAGGCAGGGTTTTTTCAGAGTTAATCTCACCCATACCATCAACAGGACGTCCAACAACGTTCATAATACGACCTAGAGCAGCTTCACCAACAGGGATGGTAATGGGCTCTCCAGTATCTTTTACATCCATACCACGAACAAGACCATCTGTTTGGTCCATGGCAATGGTACGGACAACATTATCACCAAGATGTTGCGCAACTTCACAAACCAGATTATCAGCCTCATCGCTGATAGCCGGGTTGGAGATAAACAACGCGTTCATAATTTCAGGCAGTTGACCCGGTTCAAATTCAACGTCAACAACAGGACCGATTACCTGTATAATTTTTCCAACTTGTGACTCACCCATCTGAAATGGCCTCCTCAATCTTATAAATTATGCTTCGGTATCCCGTTAGCCTTCTAACGCTGCGGCACCACCGACAATATCCATTAACTCGCCGGTAACAGCCGCCTGACGAGCTTTATTATACAGTTGTGTAAGGTCATCAATAATATCCTTACATGCGTTGGTAGCATTGTCCATGGCTGTCATACGGGCAGCATGTTCACTGGCTCCAACCTCAAGCATACCGTGGTACACCTGAACATTCAGATACAATGGAAGCAAAACTTCCATGATCTCAGCAGGATCTGGCTCATAGATATACGATCCGCCTGCTTTGCTTTCTTGCGCTTTTTCATCTTCGACTGCAACGGCTTTGATGGGAAGCAGCTCTTCACGTTCCGGCTTCTGTACTGCCACAGAATGAAACTTGCCATAGACAATATCTACTTGATCACTTTCGCCTTTGATAAAAGCTTCGGTAATATCCTGGGATATTTCACGGGCATTAAAGATCTGGAAAGAACCCATAAGATCTTCATACGACTTACGAATTTTGCCGCTCTTTCTTAATGCTGTCGTCCCCTTCTTACCAACAGTGACATAGCTGACCTGCTTACCTTCAGCCTCATACTGGGCAGTAAGTTTTTCGACGTTCCTGACAATATTTGAGTTAAAGCTGCCGCAAAGCCCTCTATCAGAGGTAACGACAACAATTTCAACGGTTTTAACGTCACGCACTTCCATGAGAGGAAGGTTGGCGTCTTCCATGCCGCCTGAAAGTTCACGCATGGTATCTGCGAACTTTTCAGCGTAGGGCCTGAACGCCTCCATCTTCTCCTGAGCACCGCGTAACTTTGCAGAGGCGACCATATTCATGGCCTTTGTAATCTGCGCCGTCTTCTTGACACCAGTTATTTTATCTTTGACATCCTTTAACGCAGGCATGAGATACCTTCCTTATGCTTAATTAAGGCCTTTTGTCGCCTTGAAAGTTTCACCAAAGGACGTCAGAGTTTTCTTCATTTTGTCCTCAATCTCAGAGGTGATCTCTTCTTTTTCTTTAAGATCAGCGAAAAGTGAAGGCTCATTTGCTTCGATGTATCCATAGAGTTCCTGCTCGTAATCAGCAAGGGTATCTACAGGCAGGGCATCCAGGTAGCCTTTGGTACCAGCGTAAATGATGGTTACCTGCTTTTCCATTGGCAGAGGCATGTACTGCGGCTGCTTCAAAATTTCAACCAGACGCTCACCACGGGTCAGCTGTGCCTGGGTAGCAGCATCAAGATCAGAACCAAAGCTGGCAAAGGCAGCAAGTTCACGATACTGCGCCAGATCAAGACGCAGGGTACCTGCAACCTGCTTCATCGCTTTTACCTGGGCAGCACCACCAACGCGGGATACAGAGAGACCAACGTTAATTGCAGGACGAACACCCGCAAAGAACAGACTTGGTTCAAGGTAAACCTGACCATCGGTAATGGAGATAACGTTGGTAGGAATAAATGCAGAAACGTCACCAGCCTGGGTTTCAATGATTGGCAGCGCGGTTAAAGAACCAGCACCAAGATCATCACTTACTTTAGCAGAACGCTCAAGCAGGCGTGAGTGGTTAAAGAAAATGTCACCAGGATATGCTTCACGTCCTGGAGGACGCTTGAGCAGCAGAGAAAGTTCGCGGTAGGAAACAGCCTGCTTGGAAAGGTCATCGTAGATGATCAGTGCATGCTGACCGTTATCACGAAAGTACTCACCCATGGCGCAACCAGCAAACGCTGAAACATACTGCATTGGTGCTGGATCAGATGCACAAGCAGCAACAACGGTGGTGTACTCCATTGCACCGTGCTTACGAAGCGCTTCAACAACCAGAGCAACCGTTGATTTCTTCTGGCCGATAGCAACGTAGATACAGTGTACGTCGGTATCTTTCTGAGCAATGATTGCATCAACACACAGTGCGGTCTTACCAATCTGACGGTCGCCAATTACAAGCTCACGTTGTCCCCTTCCAACCGGGGTCATCGCGTCAACCGCTTTTGCACCGGTGTAGCATGGCTCATGAACACCTTTACGAGCAATAACACCAGGAGCCAACACTTCCATCTTACTAAAGTGTTGAGCATCGATTGGACCTTTACCATCAATGGGTTGACCGATACCATCAACAACACGGCCTTCCATTTCAGGACCAACAGGGACCTCAGCGATCCGTCCGGTACGTTTTACGATATCCCCTTCTTTAATGTCGCGAACGTCACCAAGTACCGCACAACCAACGTTGTCCGCTTCCAGGTTCAGTGCCAGGCCAAAAATACCGCCAGGAAATTCAAGCAATTCCATTGCCTGGCAGTTCTCAACACCATAGACACGTGCAATACCGTCACCAACCGAAAGTACGGTTCCGGTTTCCTTCAAGTCGACATCACTTTCGTAGCCAGCGATTTGGTCTTTAATAATCTGGCTGATTTCTTCGGCTTTGATCTGCATTTGACTAGTCTCTCCCCTTGATAGATTCTTTTAATCCATTAAGTTGTGTCTTTATACTTCCGTCCAGTACCAAATCACCAACCTTTGCGATGATGCCACCGATTATCGTCGGATCGACCTCGGTCTGAAGTATAACTTTATTACCTGTAATTTTTTCTAAGGTAGCCTGAATCTTGGCTTGCAATGCATCGTCAAGCTCAACAGCAGACACGACAGAGCCGTGACTAATGTTTTGATCCATATCCACCATTATTTGTACTTCTTCAGCAATCTCAGGCAGGATATCAGCACGTTTTTTCTCAACCAGCAGGTTGAGAAAGCCAGTCATTATAGAATCTGCTTGTGCTTTTTCAGCAATCCTGGCCATCATTTTCTGACGCGCCTCAAGAGGATACAGCGGGTTGGTCAGTGCTGCACCCAATCCACCTGTACTTTCATCATACAGGGCAGCGATACCACCAAGTAGTTCGCTGTACTCCTCTATTTTTCCCTGCTCTTTACCCAGAGAAAAGAGCGCCTTAGCATAACGGCGTGCTAGAATTGTATTTCTCACTGTACCGCACCCACTCTTTCAAGAAACTGTTCAGTTATCGTCACCTGATCTTCAGGAGTAAGATTGTTGACGATTAACTCCTCTGCCATTGCTGCAGCCTGCTCTGCAACTTCAACGCGCAGAACACGCTTGGCATCTTCCAGCTCTGCCTGAATAGATGCCTCTGCCTGACGCTTGATATCTTCAGCAGATTGCTCAGCTTCAGCAAGAATCCGCTGTTTTTCGTTTTCAGCCTGGGCAATGGCCTTTTCAACCACCTTACCCATTTCCTCTTCCATGCCGGCAATCTTCGCTTCAAACGCTTTATACTCGGCTTGGGCTTCGTCACGCTTGGTTTCCAACTCCTGGAGTTCATCCTGAATCTGCTTCTGACGGCCAGAGAGTCCCGAGGCAATGGGCTTGGCAAGGAATTTGACCAGAATGATAACCAGAGCGACAAAGTTTATTGTTCTCCAGAACAGGTCTTTCAGCTTTTCCGGGGACAGTGAGCTGGAAACATGACCATCACCATGTTCAGCATCTGCATGGGCGTCAACTGCATGAGTATCTGTGGTATGGGCGGGGGCAGCGTCACCATGGGCTTCGGCAGCAACTGCCTCAGCATGTACTGCAGGTTTGGCACTTTCATCGTGACTGGCAGAAGTTGCCAGCGAAAGTGTAGCTGTGCCAAAAATCAGCAGCACAGCCGATAAGGTTACTCCAACAATCCGAAATTTCATGCCTCCAAACTCCTCCCAAGTATTTTTCCGGCCATATCTTTGGCAAATTCTTCGGTTTTACTCTGCAGATTATCACGGGCTGCCTGCACCTGATTGCGAATTTCTGCCAGTTGTTTTTCCTTTTCCTCAACAGATTCCTGCCGAATGGCGGCAAGCTTCTCATTACCTGCAGCCTGTGCACCGGCGCGAGCCTCATCAAGTGCTTTTTTGGCCTTGGCACTGGCCTCACGCATCTTTCTCTCCAAATCTTGCTGGCGATTTTTAGCCCGCTGCTCAAGCTGGGTAACTTCGTGCTGCATTGCATCCATTGTTTGCTTCCGTTTTTCCAGGATGCCCAGCACCGGCTTGTACAGAATCTCGTTGAGCACATACATCAACACAATCATGTTGATAATGTGGATCACCATGGTAAGGTCAATCGTAATCATACCAACTACTCCTCATCTCAGAAAGAAAACAGGCCATACAACCAAGTGAATGACGGTTCATATTACGACAGGATTACTACTTAAAAAACAGCAAACTGTCAAACCTTTTTAAATAATATTTATATGTTTTTTCAGTTCTGCTTGCCGTTAAGCAATTCCACTTCCTCTTTGGCTCAAAAACGATGCTATCTTGCCATTTTGACGGAAAAATTTACCCCATTCAAAGATGCTGCTCCTTGATCCAGGCCACAAGATTGGCCACACCTTGGGTAGTATTGACCTGTTCCTTATACCTTAAAATCTGCTCAGCCTTGGTGTGTGCAAACCAATGGGAATGGGCCAACTGGTGAGCAAGAAAACGGGTCATGCCAGGCTCTTCATTTTTACCAAGGATTGTGTATCCGGCCTCAAGCACGGCCCCTGCAAGGTACGCCACTGGAAAAGCTACACGTTGCTCGACCTTTGGCACCCCAAGTTGTGCAAACAGAACATTGATCCAGTCCCACAGCTCCACCGGTTCCTGCTGCCCAATGAAGAAGGCTTCTCCTGCTGCAGTTGCCTCATTATGCAGATTTTCTGCAGCCAGAATATGGGCATGAACCACATTGTCGATATAGCTGATATCAACCTTGTTGACACCATCTCCGACAATCTTTAACTGTGCTTGACGTCCCCGCTCCACGAGCCGTGGAACAAGCTGCCGATCACCAGGTCCCCACACCAGATGCGGCCTGATGGCTGTGGTTCGCAGTGTTTCATCATTTGCCTGCAAGACCATTTTCTCGGCTGCAATTTTAGAAGCTGCATAATGGCACAGAGGACGCTTGGCATAAGCGAGCTGCTCATTGCCGCCATTAATGGGCGCACGGTCAAAGACCACCGAAGGCGTTGAGGTGTACACCAGCACCGAAATGTTGTTATGGAGGCATGCCCCAATAACGTTTTTCGTTCCGTTTACATTGATGCCAAAATAGGACGCCTTTGAGCCCCAGATGCCAGCTTTGGCTGCCACATGAAAAACCGTGTCCATCCCGCTAAATGCCTGGAGCAAAAAGGATTGATCCTGGATATCCCCTTGCAGACAACGAACACCAAGCTGAGTGAGATCCGGGTATGGATTGCGCCCCACCACAGTTACCTGGCAGCCACGGGAAAGAAGAGCACGCACGATCCCTTTGCCAATAAAGCCGCCCCCACCTGTAACCAGTACCTTATGCATGTTTTTTATCCAGATTGTTGGTCAGCCTGAGCAAGCTATGGAAGTTCACATCAACCATGTTCCTTTTTACCGGCCCAATCAGCAAGCTTTTCCCTGAAAATTTTTGCATTATGACGAATGTCAACGGGAAAGCTTTGGTGGAGGAGAAAGGTGTCAATGGTTCTGGTCAGCTGATTTGCGCTACCCAGTTGCTGTAATTCAGCAAAAAGCTTTTGCTTATCTTGCACCTTACCAGCTGGCTCGACAATGAGCACGGGTTTTTGCTTTCCCGCTGCGCCGATGCCAACAAGTGCAGAACGAAACACTAAAGGGTGGGTATTATAAATAGCCTCACAGGGGATGGTGTACATGGGACCATTTTCAGTGAGCACCCGATGGGCCTTACGCCCACAAAACCATAATCGTCCCAGCTCATCAAAGTACCCCATATCACCCATCCGGTGATAGAAACTGCTCCCATCAGGTATTTTTGAGAGCTTGTTTTCTTTTTCATTCCCATCATAGGCCCTGGTGACCACTGGCCCCTGAACAACGATCTCACCTATCTCACCTGTTGGCAACTCGGTAACATCTTCCCAGGAGACAATAGGCTCATCTGTGGTGGCAATGATTTTAATCGTGATACCCGGCAAGGGGCGTCCCACACAGGTGCCCTTCCCCTGCTGGGTCTCAGCCCAGGTTTGTCCGGTCACCTCTCGCCCTTCAATGGATGCAATGGGTAAGCTTTCTGTGGCACCGTAAGGGGTATAAATCTGCCCGTTCTCCTCCATGATCTTTTGCACCCGTTGAATCAACTCGCCCGGTACCGGGGCGCCGGCCATGAGAATTTTCCTCAGTGGCAGCCTGAGCTGGTGTTGCAGACAATAGGTGGCAACCACATTCCAGATTGCAGGCGAACCAAAGGAGTAGCTCACTTGATGGGCCAGAATAGATTGAACAAATTTTTCAGGATTCACCTGGGCTGGTCGAGTGGGGTCCATATCCGGGATAACTGCGCCTGCCCCCAGGGCAATGGAAAACAAACCAAACAGCGGAAAACCTGGCTGATCTATATCTTCAGCAGTGATGCCAAAATAATCGCGAATCAGTTCAAGTTGGGTGTGAAATATACCGTGGGTGTATTGTACTCCTTTAGGCGGCCCGGTTGACCCTGTGGTAAAAATTATTGCTGCCAGATCATCTTGGGCCGCCTGAAACTGATCAAGAGCATTTCTCTGCTGTGCAAGGCGGGCAGCTTCATCACCGGCAGGTAACGTGATTACCGCTGAGCGAAACAGGAACGATTTGCCAACGCATATCCTGGCACGCAAGCTGGCAAAGGGTTTGGGGAACAGTTTACTCAACAGCACGGCTTTGGGAATACCAATCAGGATATCGGGACGAACCGACCCAATACAGCGCAGCAGGTTCTTATATCCCATCCCCGGATCAATAAGAATGACCACAGCACCCAGCTTAAACAGGGCAAAAGTGAGGCAGATAAATTCCACGGAGGGGCGGACCATAAGCATGACCCGATCCCCACGCCGAACCCCTTGTTCATGCAACAGAGCTGTAAATCCATCACTAAACTGCCCCAGCTCAGCAAACGTCCACGACTGCCACGCGTTCTTCACCAATGCTGTTAATCCGGTTTTGTTACCAAGGGAGCTGGCAACATCACCCAGCACATTACCAATGTTGTAATCTTGCACAGCTACGCCTCTTTTTTGAGGAAACGTTTTAGCAGGGGTACAATGGCAGGGAGTTCATCTTCCAGCACATAATGGTTGCCATGTTCAAAGTAATTGGCTTCAGCATGCGGGAATCGTTGCTGCCACTCCGCATAAAAATGCTCATTGAAACAGAAGTCTTTCCCCCCCCAACAAATCAACATTGGATGATTTTGTAACTGCTCCAGCCCCTGTTCCACTTGCACCAGAGTGTTCCATGAAGGGTGGTTCTGATCAAGAGGTATATCCTGCACAAAGCGTAAGATAGCGATTCTGTTTTTCCACGAATCGTATGGAGCTAAAAAGCCTTGTGCAACACTATCGCGCATTTTTTGGGTAACAGCCATAAAGATAGCTGCACCTGCAAAACCATTGAGTCCGCGTACAAGCAGATCACCAATTATCGGCCAACGGCAGATACTGATACGGAAAGGAATTCGAGAGGAACGAAATGCTGCAGTATTGAGCACCACCAGCCCTTTTACCCGCTCAGGATAACGGCCAGCCCATCCCATGCCAATGGCACCACCCCAGTCATGGACCATCAGGGTACACTCTTGAATTTCCAGATGATCTAAAAGGGCTTCCAGGTTTGTGATGTGGTTGTGCAAGGTATACGGATACTCAGCGGGTTTATCAGAAAAGCCGCACCCCATATGATCAGGTGCAACACACCGGTAATCACCTTTCAGTTCCTTAATGACATTCCGGTAGAGATATGACCAGGAAGGGTTCCCATGTACACAGACCACAGGATGCCCCTGCCCTTCATCCAGATAGGCGAGCTTCCCTGCTGGAGTGTCAAAATACTTTGGGGTGTATGGGTATTCTGCCAGTGGGGTCTTCATTGCTACCAGTTTATTCCAAGCATCATGGAGTTTATCCCGGAGCCAATGCCAAGAAGCGCAGCCTTTTGACCAGCTTGGAGCACCTTTTCTTCCACCCCCATGGCCATGGTGATGGGTGCCGAAACAGAACCCACATTCCCAAGCCTGGGCAGTGTTTCGTAATTTTTGGCAGGATCAAGCTCCAACCGCTGAAAAAGGGTTGCAGCATGGGCTCGACCGACCTGATGGCAAAAAAAGTGGTCAATATCGTCTTTTGCCCAACCGAGCTCTTGCTGAAATCCTTGCCAACATTGGTGGGCGGTATCAATTCCCTGAATAAGGAGTTCCTCGGAATCAGTGGACATCAACGTACCCTGTTCAGCATTTTGTCCGCCCTGGCACAGATGGTTGAACGAGGTGTTGGCGCAACAGTTCCCCCCTGCAAGGTAATGCCCGGTATCGTGTATCCTTCGCTCAGACATGACCAGCGCAACAGCACCTGAACCGATGGTCAGCGAGGCAAATAAGGGTTTGATGCTCTTTCTGGTAAGTTCCTGGTTTTGCAGCATATGTTCAATGGTAGAACCTACCAGATCTTCTGCTGTCTCTCCGGCAACAATGAGTCCGGATCGAACCTGTCCCATCTCGATCATGTTTGCCACGACGACCATACCATTAAGAAATCCGAGACAGGCATTGGAAATATCAAACAGCTGGCAGGATGAAGGTAAGCCCAGCTCTCGGTGCACAAAGGCAGCAGTGGCCGGTTCCATCATATCCCTGCTCACCGAAGTAAAGACCAGGCACCCAATATCAGCAAGTGGAACTCCGGAGCGTTCAAGGGCCGCCTTACCGGCCTGAACAGCCCCCTCGCTTGGCCGTGTACCCGGTTTCCACAGCCTTCTGGAGACAACCCCGCTCATCATTTCAAGTCTGCCCAGAGGCAGCTTTAATCGAGTATACACTGCAGCAAGTTGTTGCTCGATCTCGTCAGAAGTGAGGTGTACAGGTGGCAGTGCATAGCCAAAATCATGCAGGCAGACATTGGTAAAACGCATGGTTCGTAAGAGATAAGGAGGCGAAGGTTAATCTTTTGGCAATTGAAAGGACTGGGCCCATGCAATAAGCAGAACTGCCAGGGCAACATCATCAAGCATCCCGACCACCGGTATCCACTCGGGGATCAGGTCATAGGGTGAAAGCACATAGACAAGCCCGGCCCCAAGAATACATTTGACATACAGCGGGGTCTCCCTGGACAGAAATACAGCAATCACATGCTTCCCCAAGGCGATGATTCTATTGAAAAGACCCAACTGTGCTGGCATACACCCTCCGCTGCAAAAAAACAACCCGTTATCCTGATTGGTTACGACACTGCTTTTGCTATAATCGAGGCATCAAAATAATTCATGCCCATTCCGGCATCAACCACTACACACTGCCCATTCACCCCAGATGATCTGGGCGAGAGTAAAAAGGCTGCAACATTGGCTGCTTCCTGGGTCTGGAGCGCTTTTTTACGCAGGGTCGCCATCTCGGCATACAGATAGCTGTCCACATATCCTGGAATACCAGCTGAGGCTGAGGTTTTCAACAGCCCTGGGCACACCGCATTAAAACGTACCTCAGAGAACTCGGAAAAGCTTTTTGCCAAAAAACACACCGAAGATTCCAGGGCAGCCTTTACCGGAGCCATATAGCCATAATTTTCCGCAGCCATCCTGGTGGTGGAGATGGATATGGTCACCAGCGACGCATTGGCTGAAAGTAAAGAGCGAAAGTGGTTGGCTATGGAGATGAAGGAAAAACAACTGATATCCACGGCCTGGAGGAAATCATTTTTCACGGTTTTGTGGAAAGGCTGCATCCCTTTAGAGTAGTTGGCAAAGGCAATGGAGTGGACAATGCCGTCGATTGGGCCACCAACAGCGTCAGCAATCTGGTCGCGCACTGCGATAATATTTGCCTCATCTTCCACATCACAGATGAACACCTTGGATTCAGGAAAGAGCTTCCGAGCTGTTTCAGCGCGCTGTTCACTGCGGACCACATGGATACATTCCGTGCCACCCTCTTGAAGTACCTTTGCGATATGGCAGGCAACCGACTTCTTATTGGCAAGACCAAAAATGACTATTCTTTTCTTTGCAAGCCCCAGAAAATCCACACCATTCTCCTTATTCAGCCCCTTTGAGGGCACAAGCAAATTCAACCTGCACAGCGGTTTTCCCGCCAACCTTCACGCTGCCCTTGAGAAACCAGGCATTGGCGAGTCGTTCTTTAAGTGCGGCACGGATGGTGATGGTATCACCCGGTTTTACTTCACGCTTAAACTTTGCACTGAGAATCCGGGTGAGCACAGGAACGCCAGCAAGCGCTGCTTCGTCCTCTGCAGCAGCGTTCGCCAGAGCTTCACTGATAAAAACAGCTCCGGCCTGAAACACTGCCTCGCAAAGAATTACCCCAGGCATTAAGGGATATTCAGGATAATGCCCTTTAAAAATTGCCAGCTCAGGATCTATATACTTCTGAGCCAGAATACAGCGCTCATCAATTTCCAGAATGGTATCCAGCCACAGAAAGGGCTCTCGGTGGGGAATACGTTTATGGAGATACTCCTGACCACGCGCCTCCATTACAAGCCACCAGTGATCTCAAGTGTTGCACCATTAATATAGGCAGCTTTATCGCCAGCTAAAAACAGCACGGCATCCGCAACCTCTTCAGGAGTCCCGAAACGGCGCTGGGGAACGAGTTTTTTATATTCCTTTACCTGGGCTTCTGGAAGATCGTCAATAAAGTCAGTGGCAATAAAGCCAGGGGACACGCAGTTGACTGTGATCTTACGTTTAGCCACTTCTTTGGCAAGGGATTTCATCATGCCGACCTGGCCCGCCTTGGAAGCCGCATAGTTGGCCTGACCAGGAAATCCGAGATAGCCCATGGGTGAGGTAATAAACACAATCCGCCCATATTTTTGTTTAAGCATCAGCGGAAGCGCACATTTGGAGACGATATACCCGCCAGTGAGGTTCACATCAATAACCCTGCGCCAGTCGTCCTCTTTCATCATGGCAAGTACTGCATCCCGCCGTATCCCTGCATTATTCACCAGAATGTCCAGGGTATCATACTGTTCTTCAACGGTTGTAAAAAACCGCTCAACGCCTTCGTATGAGCTGACGTCAACCTGATGCAAGCTGAGCTGTGACTGGTATTGCTGCAATTCTTCCTGCATCTGCTCAGCAGCCTGAACATTGCCGCCATACATTCCAATCACTTCAGCACCTGCCGCAAGGAGAGCGGAACTCACCGCCTTCCCAATCCCACGGGTTGCCCCGGTGACCACTGCTTTTTTTCCGTTGAAATCAGCCATGGGTTTTCCTCATCCACTGCGTAGTCAAACTACATTTCCTCAGGGTCACGCCTGTTCACGAAGGTATCCGTCAACATCATGGGCCGCTATGACGCCGTAATTGATCGCTCCCAGCCAACCACTCATGATAATCCCCACCGAACCGACATGGTACAACCCCGGGACTTCCTTATGCAGGGAGCGCGACACCTCAAGCCCCTCAAATTTGGTCCCAAAGGAGGTTCCCCGGGTATGCAGAGTATAGCGGTTAAAGGTTCGTGGAGTAGCGGATTCAATAGTATCAATCTTTGCTCGCACATCGGGAACATACCGTTCCAGATCAACCAGGCAACGCTCAACCATTGCCTGTTTTTCTTCCTCGTACTGCTGGGCACTTAAACCTGCCCAATCATCATAGTTGGCATTCATTGATGCCACTATGGTGTAATCGGGCTGCTCATCGGGTCTGGTCTTGGGATAATAAACAGAAAAGGTTCGGCTTTTGGTATCAATCCTGCGCATCTCCTCGGCAGAATACTCTTCTGCGGTGGAGGTGAACAGGAGATCACCAATATCATCGATAGTCTCACCACGTTTAATTCCAAAATAGACCTGGCAACTGGAATTGTTCACCTCCACCGCATCAAACTTGCGTAAAAACTCAGCAGAAAAGGCTTCTCTGCCCGCAAGATTATCAATGGTGTTCGTAATGCCAGAGTTGGAAATAACGGCATTTGCAGCAATTGTTTTTCCCCCTGCAACAACACCACACGCTTTTCCCTGCTCCACGAGCACTTTTTCCACTCTTACACTGGTACACAAGGTTACCCCATTTTTTTGCAGCTCTTTTGCCATGAGCGCAATAAGCTTATCCGTTCCGCCTTCAAAGGTATACACACCACGGTTCATGAAATTGGAAAACACGATGCCATAGGTTATGGCTGGCTCATCCGTGGTGGAACCGTTAGCGTAGGAGATGGGCTCCATCAAAAGTCGGTACACATCGGTTCGACCGGGAAAAAACTGCTCAAACAGCTCGCGGGTGGTCATGGACTGGTCATCATAAAAGTTCATCCCATCCACAGCGGCAAAAAAATCCAGCACGGTCTGTTGCGGGATGTCAAACCTTTCCTGCAATATCCTGATAAAATCATCCTTGCTAAAGGTTGTTTTCAAGGAAAACTGCGGATTATCAAAAACAATATCCGGTAGCTGCACGATCTTATCGCGGATTGCCTTACCCCAGTATTTTTTACAGGTTTTCACCATCCCGTAAGGAAACCCATGCAAGGAGACATCAAAAATGTGGCCGCCCCGTTTAAACCAGGTGGCAAGCCCGCCCAGCTGGAAGTGATGTTCCAGCAGAAGCACCGAGTGACCGGCACAGGCAAGCCGGTTAGCGCAGGTTAAGCCACCCAGCCCTGAGCCTATAACAATGGCATCATAACGATCTTGTAAATGTGCAAAAGAGGTATATTCCATGGTAACTCTAGCTAACTCGTACTCTCTTTTAAAAGTTATTGTAAAATATGCTGATTGACCACTGTAACACCGCTCAACATAGCTCCAACTATCCCCAGGTACCCCTGATCAGTACCGGCAATGAACAGATTGGGCCACGGTGTTGTCCCCTCTTTCACCTTTACGGGGCTGCCGTAGATGGCACCACCAGCCTTGCGGGTAAAACGCTCAATGGTCAACGGGGTAAAACTGTCCTGATACACGATATCTGAACCATAAGGCCCAATCACCTTTTCTGCAGCATGTATTGCCTTGGCAGACCACGTTTTTTTTAGCTCTGCATACTCATCCTTAGGAGCAGCTTTCCACATGGAATAATTCGCAGAGTGGGTGGTCCGAACCTGGAAGTGCTCTTCTTGCTCAAGCCCCTGAAAATTTTCTGGAAAACAGATGACCCCCCATGAGGTATCCATAAAATCAGCAGGTTGCTGATAACTGAGCAGTGACCTGGCATTGTAAAAAATGATGGTGGCATCGTTATCAAGCTGCTCTCTGGCCCTGTCCTGAATAACAGAGACCGTTTCCATGAAGCTCATCTGGCCGCCATACGGTTTTTGGGAGATATCCCAGCCAATTAAACGGATAGTTTCAGGCATCCCCACCGTTGACAAAACAGCTTCTGCTGTAATCTCTGTCCCATCTGCAAGCTTCACCCCTGCAACCTGACCTTGCTCTCGCAGAATTTCATCCACTGCACTTCTATAACGAATTTCTCCATCAAAGCTCTGGTACTGCTCCAAAAGCATATCAAGAAACTCGCGGATAGTGCCGGCTGGCCGAAATAAGCCTTCTTCAAAGATGGAGCGAAACATGATCACAAACTGTCCCAAGTCCATGTCATGCTCTTCCGCGTTTCCGTACACCATCAGCGGCAGCAGCAGCATCTCCTCCAGCAGCGGTTCCTGAAGCTGCTCGCGCAAAAAGCTGCGTGCCGAAGCCCATGGCTTAAGAGTAAACGGATCATAGGTTGCAATGCGCTCTTTAAACCTGATAAAACGGTCAACAGCCAGAGGGAATGCTTGAGCAACCTCTTGCTCCAACAGGGCTGGGTCATTTGAAAAACACAGTGATCGCTCAGGATAACGAATTTCAGAATGCCCCTGTTCGTGGGCGGCAAATCCTTTCCGAGAAAGTTTGAGCTGCCTGAACAATCGATTTAAGGGAGCTCGTTTATCACCGAGCGGAGCAAAGTTGGTCATGGCATGAAGGCCGGTTTCCAGCATCTTGCCCTGTCGGTAATAATAGGAGTTCAATCCTCCGGGGAGAGTATGCTGTTCAAGAAGAAGTGTCTTCAGGCCAAAACGTGCGGCACGGATACCAGCAGCTATCCCGGAAAGACCGCCGCCAATAATGATCAGCTGGTAATCAGCCATAAAGCAGAAAGAAGGAAAAAAAAGAGGCATGCTGCAGAGGTTGCAGTGCATGCCCCTTAGATTGAATTTATGCGTCTTTGAGTTTGGGTTCCAGGTAATTGATACAACTGGTCAGGGTTGCCAGTTCGGGGTATTCGTCCTCTGGAATCTGGAGTTGGTAACGCTTTCTCAGCTCCATTACAATATCAAGAAAATCCATGGAATCTAAATCGAGTTGATCACGCAGGGGTGCGTCAGCATCAAGCTCATCAAAGTCTGCTTCTTCGTCAATATCTTCTATGATTTCAAGGATAACGTCCTTGATTTCGTCCCGCGTCATTTATTCTTCCCTCTACATTAAACCTGGTGTACCTGCAAAAAATACTGCACATGATGGACAGGGAGTACGCAGGCAAAGGTTCCTTATTGATCATATTTTTCTACTTCAACGGTCAGTGGTCAGCACAGCAAAACAGAATTATCTACCATAAAACAGATCAGTCCGCCACAAAACTCTTGACAATAACCACCGAATTTATGCCCAGCATACCAAAAGAGTTATTGAGAATAGCATGCACTTCTTCAAGCTGTTGCGGCTTTCCACTCACCAGGTTTGGCACTGCACAGTCTGGATCGAGGTTGTCCAGGTTAATGGTGGGATGAACCTGTTTATCGGTGAAAGCAGGGAGGTTCCCAGCCAGCTCAAGCACGCCGGCAGCTCCCATGGCATGGCCGATGACAGATTTTGTGTTATTGACATAGGTGTTGTCACAGCCCTCAAACACCTTTCTGATTGCGGCGCACTCCTGCCCGTCTCCCGACTGGGTCCCTGTAGCATGGGTGTTCACAATAGTAATATCACCTGGCTGCATACCAGCGCGCTCAAGGGCTTTTTCCATGCACTCTTCCTGACGCGGTCCATGGGGCAATACAAAATCCCTGGCATCGGAGTTCATGGCGTATCCTGCTATCTCACCATAGATTTTTGCTCCCCGAGCCAGCGCCTTATCCAATCTTTCCAGCGTAAAGATGCAACCACCTTCTGAGATAACAATCCCGTTGCGGTCTTTATCAAACGGCCTGCTGGCTTTTGTTGGGTCAGCATGTTCTGCAAGTGCGCCCTGAGAGCGGAAAGAGGCAAAAATACCAAAGGAGCCGGTACATTCAGAGATACCACCGCATAAAGCAAAGTCAACCTCGTCCAGAAGCAGCATCTGCACTCCCTGGATCAGCGCCGCATTACCAGCAGCACAGGCCGCACCAATGGTGTAATGGGGACCGGTTATCCCCAGATTCATGGTAATTTCACCGGCAGGGTTGTTCAAAACAGTGCGTGGGTTATGGTGATGGGTCCAGTAATCTACGTTGTAGTCATATGTACTGATGTTGTAGACTTCGTTCTCGGTTTCAACGGTTCCATGCTCGGTCAAGCCAAGGTATACCCCGGTCTTGCTTCGGTCATACTCCGCAAAAGTGATACCGGCATCGTTGAGCGCTTCGTTGGCACAGTACACACCAATACAACCTGCCCTGCTGCCCCGTTTATTTTCTTTTTTCTTGCGATACCTGGTCTCTTCAAAACTGCACACACCAGCTGGATGTACTCCCATGTAGCGTAAATCCAAGGTGGAGACACCGCTTTTTCCAGCGAGCAGGTTTGCCCTGAACGCCTCAAGTGAAGAGGCGCCCGGCGCGGTCAGCCCGACACCGGTGATAACAACACGTTGTGAATCTGATTTTTGCATCTTCTTGTACTCTATATCCGCCTGATTGCTTTATTCACAAGCGGTCTTGTTTACTCTGATTAAAAAACGCACATACAGGTTAACTGCATGTGCGTTTTGACACTTCCCTTTACGCTGAATTCAGCTCGAAATTATTGTAACAGTTCTTCTACAATACCAGGAACGTTTTCAATAGCCTCATCAATTTTATCCGGCATACTCCCGCCAGCCTGGGCCATATCAGGACGTCCGCCGCCTTTACCACCAACAATGGCAGCAGCCCGGTTAACAATATCACCTGCTTTCACTTTTGCGGTTACATCTTTGCTCACCAGGGCTAGAAGGGCTGCTTTACCACCAAACTCACCACCTAAAACAGCAATTCCTGACGGCATCTTATCCCGAACCTTGTCGCCGATTTCACGGAGGGTCTTGGGCGAATCAAGCTGCACCCTGGCAGCCACAACCTTAATACCCTGGACATCAACAGCCCCGGCAAGCAGCTCATCCAAATGAGATACAGCCATGTTCGCCGTTACAGCAGCCAACTCTTTTTCAAGTGCTTTGTGTTTTTTCTGCAGGTTGGCAATCTTTTCCGCTGCGCTTTCAAGAGGGCTGCCAACCACCTCGCAAAGCTCCGCTGTCTTCTGCTCGCGCTCATGCAGCCAATCAATGGCTCTGCTGCCGGTTACCGCCTCTATGCGCCGCACTCCAGCAGCAATCCCCGTTTCGTACACAAGCTTAAATAAGCCGATATCACCGGTTGCCTCTGTGTGGGTACCTCCGCACAGCTCCTTACTGAAATCACCAATGGAAACGACCCTGACCTCATCGCCATATTTCTCACCAAACAGTGCAGTGGCACCATTTTCAATGGCCTCCTCCCGGTCAACAACAGCTGAAGAAACCGGAGTATTACGACGAACCTCACCATTAACGATCTTTTCGATCCTGGCAACCTCCTCTGGAGTGAGCGGTGAAAAATGGGTGAAGTCAAAACGAAGCCTGTTCTCATCCACCAGTGACCCTGCCTGCTTAACGTGATCACCCAGCACCTGTTTGAGCGCCTCATGTAACAGATGGGTCGCGGTGTGATTTAATGCTGTCTCTGCCCGCTTGCTGGAAACCTGTAGCGCAACCTGCTGTCCCTTGCTCAAGCTTCCCTGGGTTACCTTACCCTGATGAAGGATAATTCCTTCCACCGGAGCAGCAGTTTGCTCCACTGCAAAGGCTCCACCATCCCAGCGAATCTCACCTTCGTCCCCTCGCTGCCCACCGGATTCGGCATAAAATGGGGTTTTGTTACACAAGACCTGATAGGTTTCACCGGGTTGTACAGTGTCAACCAACTCGCCGTCACCGTTTATAATCCCCTCAACCATTGCTTGCCCGTTGTCCGTAAAGTAGCCGGTAAACTCAGCAGTAACCCCAGACTCCACCAGTTGTAAAACGCCTTTGCTTAAGTGGTCAACGTCACTGCCCTTCCAGGATTTACGGGATTGTTCCCGTTGCCTATCCATGGCGGCATTGAAGCCCTGCTCATCAAAGGAAACACCACGTTCAATGGCAGCATCGCGCACGATATCCACTGGAAACCCGTACGTATCATAGAGTTTAAAGATAAATTCACCATCAATGACAGCTTTATCTTCCTGCTCCTTTTGAATCCGCTCAATCTCTTCATCAAGCTTTTGCAGACCATTATCCAGAGTCAAACCAAAACGATTTTCCTCGTTGGTAACCACCTTTGCCAACAGCTCCCTGGTATCATCAAGATGCGGGTAGGCTTCGACCATGGTCTCGGTGACAAACGCACAGACCTGAGGGAAAAAGGATTCCAGCCCCAATGCACGACCATAACGAATTGCACGGCGCATTATCCGCCTGAGCACATAGCCACGCCCTTCATTGGAAGGCAGCACCCCATCTCCAACCAGAAAGGTGGTGGCCCTGGCATGGTCAGCGATAACCCGTAAAGAGACATCATCCTTTTGGTTATCGTGATATTTCTTGCCCGCAAGCTCTGCTATGTAGTCAATAATGGGGGTAAAAAGATCGCAATCAAAATTATTGTATTTTCCCTGCAGGACTGCGGCAACCCGCTCAAGCCCCATGCCGGTATCAATGGATGGCCTGGGCAGCGGGGTCATCTTGCCGCTTTCATCACGGTAAAACTGCATGAACACCAGGTTCCACAGCTCAAGGAAGCGATCACAGTCGCACCCCAGCTTACAATCGGCACGTCCGCACCCTGCTGCATCACCCTGGTCGATATGAATCTCTGAACATGGCCCGCATGGCCCGGTATCACCCATGGCCCAGAAGTTGTCCTCCTCACCCATGCGAACGATCCGACCCTCAGGCAGTTCTTTAACCTGGCTCCACAGTTCATGGGCTTCATCATCATCGTCATAAATGGAAACCCACAGCTTTTGAGGATCCAGCCCCAGCTCAACAGTTAAAAATTCCCACGCAAAATCAATGGCCTCTTTTTTGAAATAGTCGCCAAAGGAAAAGTTCCCCAGCATTTCAAAAAAAGTGTGGTGCCTGGCTGTATACCCTACATTTTCAAGATCGTTATGCTTACCACCGGCCCGAACACTGGCCTGCGCTGTTACTGCACGGTTATAGGGGCGCTGATCCTCTCCCATGAACACCTTTTTAAACTGCACCATCCCTGAATTGACAAACAACAGGGTGGGGTCATCGTGGGGAACAAGGGAGGATGATTTCACTCGGGTATGGCCACGTTGCTCAAAATACTCAAGAAAACGTTTTCTAATCTCTTTTCCGGTCATGGTGTAAGCAACCTTCTAAGGTTTAATGAATAAAAAATGATCTGCTCCAACTCAGCCGCTGGGGGCTTTTGTTGCAGCCTGGAGCCTGACCAAGCATCATATACATCAAAAGGAACTATGCAAAGTAAAAAAGTTCGTGGCAGTGCTACAACATCTGCTCTTCTCGGGCACCTTTAACGAGTTGAGAGATATCGAACAGGGTGGTCAGCCCGTAGTCTCGCATCTTTTTGACTAAAAAAAGGAACAGGTAGGCTGTCTGGAGTGCATCCTCCAACGCGTCATGGGGTTTAAAGCGGGGCAGATTGAACTCTGTGGTGAGATCATCAAGCACCAGTGAGCCAGGATTTTCCTTAAACCGTACCCCACTCCGGGCAGCATATTCTTTATACAGCTTAGCCAGAGTCATAGTATCCACCGTGGGGTTCGTCAATGATCCGCCACATTGTTTTTTAATCACCCGGTTAAGAAAATGCATATCCATGCTGATAAAATGGCCCACAATAACCGCACCGCTGCAAAATGAAATGAATTCTGGCAACACCTCTACCACAGTGGGGGCTAATTTAAGCTGTTCCGGGGTGATACGATGGACAAAGGTGGCCCTGTTAGCATCTATCCTGGCAGGCTGAACCAAGGTGTGATAGGTGGTATCAAGTGCTATTTGCAGGTTTGAGATACGCACTGCACCAATGGAGATGATCTCATCTTTTCGTTTGTTCAGCCCGGTGAGTTCGGTATCACAGACAACAAAATCAAAATGTTCCAGTGGTTTTTTCAGATCAAGTTGTCTGCACGCCTCCCTATTCTGTATAATCAGTGGGTCAACGACTCTTTTCCAGGGGAAGAAGCGACCAATCATGACGGCATTTGGCTGGCAGTGTGTTCAGCTATCATCTGATGCAAAGCGCCCACCTGCTCAAAGCTATCCTTGAGCATCTTCTTTTCAAGCTCTGTCAATTCCCCGACTAAAAGCAGGCTGTCAGGCACTACTCCCTTTTCAACCTGATGCAGCTGATGAATAAGTTGCAAATGCATCAGGATTTCACATGCCTCCTGAATTTTGCTCTTCAACTCATCTCCCAGATGGCCTTCTTTATGGAGAATATCAAGTCGGCCAAAGGTGCTGGTTTCTCTTACCCCATTAACCAGCGCAAGTATCCGGGTAAACGTAATATAGGGGCCCAGCCCCTGTTCGCCGATATCAAGGGTTGTTTCCACCCGCCCCTCCTTATCCACCACACCGCCGTGGAAAACAGACAAGGGTGCCCTTCTGGCAAGACAATCATTGACCAGCAAAGGGATAAAGCCAGGGGAGTTTTTTGCCTTGGACACAATAAATGCTTTGAGCTGGTCTACCAACGTATCCGTTCCATGGACACTGCGCAGGTCAAAAAACCTGAGATGCTGCAAGGTAGCAGCAGGATCATGAGCAGCGAGCCAATCTCCATAATACGCTTTCCAGCCACTCAAGGGTTGGCACCATCTGGGGTTATCCGCCATTACCCTTTCCTTACATGTGGGATAGCCACAATTAGTAAGATGGGCGACTACCTTTTCAGCAAAAGCCAAGAAGTATGCCGCCGCCTCTTGCTGCTTATCCTGTGGGTCTGCATACAGGATCCCATTGTTCTGCTCCATTTTAAACGTCTGCTCTTTTCTCCCTTCACGGCCAAACACCAACCAGCAGTAAGGAACCGGAGGGGTGCCCAGTTCCTGCTCTACCTGGCATAACACCTGACTAAGCACCTGATCATTAAGTAAAGAAATCATCTGGGTAATGTTACCCGCCTTGGCCCCTTCATTAATAAGATTACGGATAACATCCGGGATCTTGTGCACCAGTGAATAGAGTGCAGGCATGTCGCGCTGGCTCCTCATCTCCTTGAAGAGCATATAAGGAGAATTCCCCTGGAGCAGCATCACATCATGCGACGTAATCACCCCCACCACGTCACCGTGATCCTCTACAACAAGATGGTGGATACCATGAGACATCATCTGCAACAGGGCATCAAAACACACCGATTGGCTGGAAATGGTCACCACAGGGGAAGTCATTATCTGCTGGACAGGGCTATGGTACTCCACCCCTGCTGCAACGACCTTGTTCCGTAAATCTTTATCCGTAACAATACCAACAATCTCATTGGGGTCATGATCAAAGAGCAAGAGAGAGCCGACGCGGTACTGCATCATCTGCTGGGCAGCATCCTGCACCGTTGTGTTGACATGGACCTTTTGCAACTTGCGATTGATGATATCTCCAATCTGGGTTGAAAACAAAAAAAGATCCTCGTCACTTCTTCTTGTCATGCGATGTTTGCGCAACTCGGTATACGCCGTGGAAACCACCTTTTCTGAAAAGCTTTTCAGGTAATACTGGGCAAATCCAAACTGGGTTTTAAGCAGCTTTGTGAACACTTCACGGGGGAGCAGAAAACAGAAGGTATCTTCAACAGCTGCAACATTCATGCTGGCAACCGTCCCACGGATGATGCCCAAGGCGCCGACATACTCTCCTTCACCCCGATAGTCCTTCAGGGTCGTCTGCCCTTCATCATCGGTTAGAAACGACTTTACCCCGCCCTGCTGGATGAGATAGAGGTACTGCACCTCTGTCTCCCCCATGGTGAGCAGCCAGGTGCCTTTAGGGTAAAAATCAACCCGAACCGCTGTTGCAACTTCTCTTAACACCTGCTCATCAAGCTCACGAAACGGCATGATGCTGCGTAAAAACGCAACCACCATATCCGGTGCTGTTGCAGCCAAACCTTGTTCCTGCATAAAAATATTCCCGGCAAAACAGAACAGGCAGAACACCTTGGTGTCCTGCCTGTTTGCTGATTATTATGGGTTAACCGTGGCCCCTACAGCTAGAGTTACCCCAGTTGCTTTTTACCATCAACCAGTTGATCAACAACAGCCGGATCAGCAAGGGTTGAAGTATCACCAAAATCCTTGAAATCATTGGCTGCAATCTTACGCAGGATACGACGCATGATCTTACCTGACCGGGTCTTGGGCAGCCCAGGTGCCCACTGAATAGCTTCTGGAGTGGCAATGGGACCAATTTCTTTGCGAACATGCTGCCGAAGTTCAGCAAGCAGCTCATCGCTTTCTTCTGCCCAAGACATAAGGGTTACGTAGGCAAAGATCCCCTGTCCTTTTACAGGATGCGGCATACCAACGGCTGCGGCTTCAGCCACGGCCTCGTGAGAAACCAGCGCAGATTCGATTTCAGCAGTACCAAGGCGGTGACCGCTGACATTAATAACATCATCAAGACGGCCCATGATCCAGAAATATCCATCTTCATCGCAACGTGCACCGTCCTCAGGATCATAGGTATCCTCATAGCGGCTGAAGTAGGTCTTTTTATATCTCGCCGGATCACCAAAAACGCCACGTAACATTCCAGGCCAAGGTCTGCGGATAACCAGATGTCCCCCCTCATTAGGGCCAGCTTCCTCCCCTTCCTCAGTAAAAATAGCAGCATCAATACCTGGCAGCGGATAACTGGCTGCTCCTGGCTTGAGCGGAGTTGCATAGGGCAGTGGCGAAATCATGATACCACCGGTTTCGGTCTGCCACCAGGTATCAACAATAGGAAGTTTTTCCTTCCCCACATGAATGAAATACCACATCCAGGCCTCAGGGTTAATCGGCTCACCAACTGACCCCAGGACACGCAGGCTGGACATATCATACTTTTGGGTATACTCCACGCCTTCACGCATCAGTGCCCGAATTGCAGTTGGAGCGGTATAGAAAATAGTAACCTTGAACTTTTCAACTATCTGCCAAAACCGGTCTGCTGCAGGATAACTTGGCACCCCTTCAAACATCAAGGTGGTGGCTCCAAGCCCCAATGGGCCGTAAAGAATATAGCTATGCCCGGTGATCCAGCCAATATCTGCAGTACACCAGTAGACATCTTCCTCTTGTATATCAAAAACCCACTGGCTGGTGTGCATGGCATACGTCAGATAGCCGCCTGTGGTGTGTACAACCCCTTTTGGTTTTCCCGTTGAACCAGAGGTGTATAGGATGAACAGCAGATCTTCAGCATCCATGGACTCCGGCTCACAGAAATCTTCTATATCGCCTGCGCCCACCTCTTCATGCCACCAGCAATCACGTCCTTCCTGCATGTTGGGAGCAGTGTTACACCGGTTAACCACGATGCAGCTCTCAACACTGTCACAGGTTTCAAGGGCCTGGTCAGCATTGGCCTTAAGTGGAATTGCCTTTCCAGCGCGAAGCACGGCGTCTGCGGTGATCAGCACCTTGGCCTCGCAATCCTGAATTCTGCTTTCTAATGCCACGGCTGAAAACCCGCCAAATACTACAGAATGTACAGCTCCAAGGCGGGTACAGGCAAGCAGAGATATGGCCAACTCAGGAACCATGGGCATATAAACAGCAACCCGGTCGCCCTTTTTGATCCCTTTCTTTTTCAGTACGTTCGCAAAACGACACACCTCTTTATGGAGCATCTCATAGGTGTAGATCTTTACATCTTCATCGGGCTCACCCTGCCAAATAATGGCGGGTTTATCCTTTCTGCCATTTTCCAGATGACGATCAAGACAGTTAAAGGAAACATTGAGCTTTCCGCCATCAAACCATTTGACTTCCGGAATGGATAAATCGTAATCCAGCACCCTGTCCCATTTTTTATCCCAGGTAACCAGCTCTTCAGCACGCTCAGCCCAGAACCCTTCCATGTCTACCATGGACTGCTTATACTTTTCACGGTATTCATCCAGGGATTTGATGTACGCCTTCTCTCGTCCTTCTTCTGGCGGCTCAAAGGTCTTCCCCTCACTCAACAGGCTCATCATTTTGTTTTCCATTTCTTGTGCACTCATAGAACCCCCTTTAGCTGTCTTGACTGCCTTTGACACAGGCCACTGTAACCTTCTGTGCCTCAAGGCAACGCAAAAAACGCAATATGTATTGTATGTATCAAATCAGAGAGAAAAGAAAAAATAGAATAGTATCAGATAGCTCTCCACCTGGAAGATGCAACTAGGAGTAATCTTATCTTATTTTTTTGTCAAGATATAACCCCGGAGATCAGAATACGCTCCTGGGATATGTGGTTTCTTTGCTCTATTGTATGATATGCGAGAGTATAAAATGCCTTTCAAGAATAGTCGATTATTATTTTATAATTTCAGTATGTTAAAAAACTCAGCAAATAAGTAGAGTTATCACAAAAGATTTGTCGGAATACCCAACAGACCAGTTCTCTGCTATCGCATTTTGCTGCTGCACGCCCCCTGGTTGTAGGGTAGAGGCACTTTTTACGATCAGCCTGGCTTGCCTATTGTTACACGTAAGCCACTGGAATCACACACCCCTTTCCCACTTGCTCCACATATACGCCTTGACAACAACACTTTGATATCGCACAATTTTAATCAAGAAGTCTTCATTATGGCATGCTGTTATTTGTTCATAACGGCAGTGGCTTATCTAAAAAAACTTTCACCCACGTCAATCCATGAAGCCGCGTGACTCTTTTCTTCTCTTTCCCCTCAAAAGAGCCTGGATGGTCATTTTCCCTTATCTTTTTATCATAGCCGCATGCAGTCTGTTTATTGTTTTCCAGCATAACCATGCCATCCAAAACGCCCTGCACAAGGCGAGTCCCTGGCAGACAAATGGTGCAGGAGAGATACTGGTTGGACTGAGAGCAAAAAATAAACAAACATCACTTTTTACTCCCAATGGGCTGCACAATATTTATGCAATTGATGATGCGGTGGAAAGCCTTGCTGCAAACGACAGCACAAAAAGGCTGATTGCTCCCGGCTACATCACGGCTAAAAATATTGATCTTGTCCTTCCCGGCGAACTGGGTTCCATCAAATTTGCCCCTTTTCTACACCCTGCCCCGGAAAATGAGAAACAGCTCTACAAGCTACTGCATCAGGATACGCATAATGCTCCACTATTGAACACTCGTGTTTTCTCCCCATCAAAACAAAGCCTCCTCTACCATCTTCCCCTGATGGTAGAGGGGAGCACCCCATTGATCAAGGCACAATTTGACCACATAACCAATGCAGAAAACCCGATACAACTCCTTTGGGGTGGGCTTACTTATGGGGCTGAAACCTACCTCACTGAAGTACAACAGCGGCTTCCTTTGTATTTCGGGGTGGCAGCTTTGGGCATAGCCCTTATTGCACTGCTCTTTACCGGCTCAGTGACCCAGACGGTGAGCATCGTGTTGCCAACAATCAGTGCAACAATACTCACCTATGCATTGCAGGTTGCAACAGCGTTTCCTACCACCGTATTGAGTTATCTCCCCACCATACTTTCCTTTGGAACAACACTGGTGCTGGGGACGTACGTTGTCACTCAGTTAGAAACCACGCGTGAACAACAAATCGATGACCAAAACGCTTTTTTGCTCTCTTATACAAAACTCCACTATCAGCTCGCCGTGGCTGTGGTTCCCTGTCTCAGTTGTCTGCTTCTTGTTGGCGTAGCACAAAATACGATCAAGATACTTGCCCTTTTCATCCTGGCAGCCATTTGTATCGCGTGGTTCACAAGCGTATCCCTTGCTCCGGCGTTACTCACACTGTCGTACAAGAAACATAATGCGAAAAAACTCGGTGTAAAACTCCCAACACGCTCAGCATGCGCCCTTGCCTGGTTAGCCCACTGGAGTACCAGCAAGCCCATTTATGTGACAATTATTCATGTTGTTCTTTTCTCCCTGGCAGCCCTTGGATTGGCTTCACTGAATGTAAATGAAACCCCACTGCACTGGTTTAATAAAGATCACCCGGTGGTCAAGGACGACGGTGAACTTAACTCCAGATTCAATGGTGTACACCAATTCAGGCTGATTTTAACCGCAAAATCAACAACCCCATCTCTGGAACACAACAAGCTATGGCTTGAAAAAAAACTCAAACACGCATTCAGGCGAACTCCAGTCTTTTTAGAAACATTGCTTGCAGATATAAAATCCGCAGCACTTGCTTCGGCAGGACCAGAACCCTTTACTGCATTTCTTGCCGATAAATGGAAACAGAACCTCAGTGCGTTGCCTGTTGCTGATAATCGCCAGATAGATAACTGGTCAAAAGCGCTTGACATACTTTCAGAGCTTACTCTCCAACAAAAAGTATTTCTCAGACCAGGTATGCTTGAGTATGTGAGGCAACTCCAGTATTTTGCTTTAACAGAGCCGCACATCAATAAAACCTTATCAGTGGTGGACTATATTACCCAGGCACATCAGGCTCTTTTTGAAGGGGATCCTGCTCATGCAGCAATCCCGGCCACCACTAACGGTTCTGCCCAAGCACTCCAAAGCCTTCAAAAAAGGCGCCCCCATGGTTTTATCAAACAATACATCAATGATACTGCCACTCAAACAGGCATAACGTTTTTCACGGCAGCTTCTGAACCGCAAACGCTCACCGCCATCTCTCATAAGATAATGGCCTTTTTACAGGCTAACCCAGCTCCTGTAAGCCTGGAGGCAGAGTGGACAGGCCCTTATTACACCTTCAGCCTTTGGCAGCGAAAGGTCACCTTTTCTCTGCTGCTTTGGGCAGGTGCAGCGCTTACTGTTTGGTGTATCCTCTTCTCTCTTATCCATAAATCAGCAAAGCTTGGCCTGGCCCTGGCAATACTTGTTCTCTATTTCCTGCTGCTCACTTATGGTCTGAGTGGACTGCTGTTTACCATTTCCGGGGTACTCTTCACCGCTACCATGCTTATCCCCATGCTGCTGGCCTTGCTGCTTACAGGGTATAAACTTTCCAATATGAAAACGTTTGTGGCGAAATATGGCCGCTGGAATTCAGAGCTGGGCCTTTCTACAGAAAACACTTTCGCAGATGACCGCTGGATCTGCACTGTACTGCCTCTCCTGGTGTGCCTTTCCCTGCTTGCTCTTTTTTCTGCGTATTCTTCATTGCGTATCACGGGATTGATGACTATCTCATCTATGGTTGCAATGATCACCATCTTGTATATGGCACTTCCACTGCTCATGAGCAGGTTGCAGTCTGTGCTTTTTACAAAGGAAGAAGAAGCTCATGCAGCCAGTTTGGCAGCTTTGGAAGAACAAAACAGCCCCACAGAAGACAGCGTATCTGAGCATACAGAAGCTCCTGTGAACGAAAATGAGCAAATCCTCCCAGAGCAGCCACTAAAAAACACCGAAAACAACCTATAAAAATATTCACGGAGCACCATCATGATAATTAACGACTGGATCCATGTGATTGCAGGGTTATTTATTCTTCTCAGTCTTGCCCTGGGCACCTGGGTGAGTAGTTGTTGGTTTCTTTTTACTGCCTTTGTAGGCGCAAACCTTTTTCAGTATGGCTTTACCGGCTTCTGCCCCATGGCACTGATTCTCAAACGGCTTGGCGTTCCGGAACAAAAATAACCTGGATAACATACAATGACACCACATGTAGAAATGTACGACACCATCATCATCGGTGGCGGCCCTGGCGGGCTGACCGCAGGTATCTATGCCGAGCGGGCAGCCCTGAAAACCTTGCTCCTTGAAAAAGGTTACCCAGGCGGCCAGATGGCTGCCACAGACATGGTGGAAAACTGGCCAGGGGAAGAAAGCATAACCGGCTCTGAGCTGGCAGAGAGATTTCTCAACCATGCAAAAAGCTATAATCTCAATATTGTTCAGGAAGAGGTAGCAGCGGTTGAGCCAGGTCTGGACTACCACACGGTTCGCTTAACTTCTGGTGAGATATATTATACCCATACTGTGATCATTGCCGTTGGTGGCAGCCCGAAAAAACTTATGATCCCAGGTGAGGAGGAGTATTACGGCAAAGGCGTTTCCTACTGTGCCATATGTGATGGTTTTTTCTACCGCAATAAAACCGTTGCTGTGGTTGGCGGTGGTGACTCTGCCACTGAAGAGGCGCTCTATTTGGCTCAGATTGCCAAAAAGGTGTACCTCATTCACCGCAGGGATACGCTGCGTGCCGGCATGATCCTGCAGGAGCGGATTATGAACGAGCCAAAAATTGAAGTTCTCTGGAATACAGTGGTTACAGAAATAAAGGCCGATGACATGGGGGTTACCGGCCTTGACCTCCAAGACACAGTGACCCGGAAAACAAGCCATCTTGAGACAGACGGCATCTTTGTGTTTATCGGCTTCACCCCCAACAACCAGCTCATCCCACAGGGCACCCCCATGGATACTGATGGTTATGTCATGACAGACTGTAAGGGAGAAACCTGTAATCCCGGCGTGTATGTGATTGGCGACCTGCGTCAAAAGTATGCAAAGCAGATTGTTGTGGCAGCAGGTGAAGGTGCGACAGCCGCGCTGGCTGCTGCGCACTTCGTGTACACAAAAAAAGGTGCTTAAAAAATAACCACCCTGCAACAGGAGGCCACCACAACCTTCTGCTGCAGGGTGGTTAAGCTACAAGGAAAACCGTTGGTGCTTTTAACCAACGGTTTTTTCGTTTTGGAACTCAGCTATCTTGGTTTTGAGCTGGCGGGTTAAGCTGGCAAACCCCTCTTTTCTTAAAATCTCCTGGAACTGCTCCAGATAGTTACGCACCAGGCTCACCCCTTCCACAATGATATCATACACCATCCACTGCTCATTTTTCAGGTGCATGACGTAGAAAACCGGAATTTTCTTTGCTCCATCCACCAGCATGGTATTAACCTGTGCCTTTCTCCCCTTGACACGCTGCTTACCAAATTCAACCTGCTGATTACTATAGTTTTCCATCTGGCTTACATATGTGTACTTGAGCAGCTCGGTAAAAAGACCGACAAACTCCTGCCGTTCACCAGAACTCAGCTTTCTCCAATGCTTCCCCAGCACCCGCTTGGACATCTCATTGAAGTCAAAGCCCTTTTTGGCAACCTCCATGATGCGCTCAACCGCGTCCCCACGCTCTTCTCCCTCGTCATTACTCCTCAGTATCTCAATCACCTCAGCAACAAAGGGCTTGAGCTGAACTGTCGGGTCAGGCGCTGCCAAGGCTGTGGTCTGTATTGCACCCAACACCAGAACAAGACGTATTACAACGGCAATGCATTTTGTTTTCATGGAAGTTGCCTCTTTGTATCCAAATATATTTGCTCTTTTTACAAGTACACAATATACACTGTCAAGCAGATACCATGCCAGGATTTGTTCATTATTTTGACCGACGAAGTAGTCAATGCGACTTTTCAACAAATAACTTGTGCCACTTGCATCTCTAACACAGCACTTCCCAAAAGTCTTTATATACATGTTGCGTCCCGAGTGATTATCACAGAACCACCTGCGAGATCAGTGTTCCTCCCTGGCAACAGGTGCCATTTCCCTCTGAACAGCTTCCTGTCGTTCTGCTGTTTCGTGTTGTCTCGTTTTCATGTTTTTAGACACTCCAAAGAGCGTACAGTATAGAACCGGGATAACCACCAGGGTGAGTACTGTCGCAAAAGTCAAGCCTCCCATAATGGTAACCGCCATGGCAGCAAAAAACGCATCCCAAAGCAGCGGTATCATCCCCAATACCGTGGTGAATGCTGCCATGGCCACAGGGCGCACACGACTTACGGCAGAGTCAAGAACAGCCTCATAGGGATGCTTACCTGCTGCAAGTTCGATATTTATCTGATCAAGCAGCACAATTTCATTTTTCATCAGCATCCCAGACAGGCTCAGAAACCCCAGCAGGGACATGAACCCAAAGGGTTGATGAAACACAAGCAAACCTGTTGCAACACCAATCAACGCCAGCGGCAAACCAAGAAAAATGATGACAGGATGCCGCAGAGTGTTAAACAGCATCACCGTGATAAAAAACATCATTGCAAAGGCAAGGGGCACCTTGGCCATAAGCTTACGGTTGGCATTCCCTGAGTTTTCATACTCCCCACCCCATTCCAGTCTATATCCCGGTGGCAATGGAATGGCTTCAATAGGGCCACGAAGCTCACGAAACAGAGCATCCGCTGTTCCTGTAACCTGTTGGCAGGAAACCATAAGCGTGCGCATTCTGTTCTTTCTCCGGATAACAGGATCCTCCCAGCCAATGCTGCTGGAATTGGTCACCTGATCAAAGGGAACAGCCTTGCCGGCAACGCTACTCCACACCATTACCTGCTCCAGATTATCAATCCCTGTCCGCTGTACCAATGGCTGCCGCACAATGATTGGCAGAAGATCTTCGCCTTCCCTGTACAGCCCAGCTACAGAACCGGAGAAATTGGTCGCAAGCGCCGAGGCTATTTCTGGCCTAGTCACCCCAATTTCCCTGGAGCGGGCAGCAGCCATATTCACAGAGACCACTTTTACCTTCTCGCCCCAATCCGACTGGACCGTGGCAGTGTTATCATTTGCCCACATTATCGCTTTGGTCTGATCACTCAAATCGCGGAGCACATCGATATCCGGTCCAATAAAGCGAGCTTCCACTGCTCCACTGCTGGGGTCGAGCGTAAATGCCTCAACCTTGGAAACCGCATCAGGAAAATGCTGATTGATATAGGCGGCTACCCCAGGTATCAACTTTGCGTTAAGCGTATAATCAGACACAGATACCAGCAACTGTCCATAACTGGCATTGTAGGATTTCGGCGAGTAGGTCAGGATAAAACGAAGCGCTCCGCTGCCTACAAAGGTAGTCACATCGGTAACCCCATCCAAGGTGGCAACATGTTCTTCCAGCCGTTTCAGCCGATCAGCGGTTTCCTCAATATGGGTCCCTTCCGGGAAGGTCATATCAATAGTGAACTGGGGACGCGTTGAGCTGGGGAAAAAATTATGCTCCACAAAGCCAAACCCATACATGGCAAGTGCAAGTATCCCGATCACCACCATGATGGTCACCCAGCGAAAGTTGATGCAGCCACGTAAAAAGCTGCAGTACGCCTTATAAAACCAGTTGGAGTACAGCTCAGCTCCTGCTGCGTTTTTATCGGAAAAAAAGGTGACACAGAGATAAGGTACAACCGTGATGGCAAATACCCAGCTCAAGATAAGCGAAAGGCCGATAACCTTAAACAGAGAGTTAAGGTACTCACCTGTTACATCTTGAGATAAGGAGATGGCGGCAAAGGCGAGGATCGCAATAAGCGTTGCCCCCAGCAGCGGCCATTGAGTCTCTGCAACGGTCTGGACAGCGGCCTGTTCTTTAGGCATTCCCTTATGCAGCTTGATAACAATCCCCTCAGCAACAACAATGGCATTATCCACCAGCATTCCCAAGGCAATGATGAGTGCGCCCAAGGAAATTCGCTGGAGATTGACCTCAAAGAGCAGCATGCATATAAAGGTCGCCAAAATAGTAATGAGCAGCACACAACCAATAATGAGTCCTTCGCGCACTCCCATAAAAAGAACCAGCAGGACCACAACAATGACCACCGCCTCAAACAGGTTTAAAACAAACCCATTAACCGCCTTTTCCACGGTCTCCGCCTGGTAAGCGATAACATTGAGTTTCACGCCAACCGGCAGACGAGGTTCAAGCTCATCCAGCCTGGCTCGTACAGCCTTACCCATGGTAACAACATTACCACCGGAAACAACGGAGATCCCCAGCCCTACTGCGGGCTTACCATCCCTGCGTAGAATCTGGTTGGGTGGTTCCAGGTACCCTTTTTCAATGGTTGCCACATCTTTAATGCGAATCATGGTCCCTGTATTACCGGCACGAACCAACTGTTCGCCAATCTCACGCACATCTCCGTAATCACCGGAGACCCGGAAACGGATATCCTCAGTACCTACCCTGACCTTGCCAGCCTCAGCCACAGTATTTTGCTGGCTGATGGTCTGAAAAATGGCTGCTGGCGGAATACCAAGCTGAGACGCCTGAACCCGGTCGATTTCCACATACACCACTTCCTGCTGCATGCCCCAAAAATCAATCCGCCCGACGTCCTCGCTTAACAGGAGTTCACGGCGTAAATCCTCTGCAATTTCCTGTAAATCATGTTGGGAATAGCCGTCTCCGGTAATGGCAAAGAAAATACCGTATACATCACCAAAATCATCATTGATGACGGGTGGATAGCTTCCCGGAGGCAAGTCACCGGCCACTCCATTAATCTTTCGCCGCAGCTCATCCCACACCTGGGGCAGGGTCTCTTTGTCGTATTTATCCTGGACCTCAGCATAGATGATGGAAACACCGGCCCGTGAAATAGAACGAACCTCTTCCAACTGTTTGAGTTGCTGGATAGCTGTTTCCAGAGGTTCTGTCACCTCCAGCTCCACCTCCTCAGCTGTCGAACCGGGATAAAGGGTGGAAATAACGGCTTCTTTAATAGTAAAATCAGGATCTTCCAGGCGACCTAACCGTTCATAGGAAAGGTACCCGCCAATAAACACAAAGAAAATCAGAACCAGCGTTACAGCTCGGTTTTCTAAGGAGTAGCGTACTAGGCTCATCTGTCCAGCCCCTCTTTTCCTTCTCGAGCAGGACGCACCAGCATATCTTCAAGCAAAGTATGGATTGCAGCAGTGGCTACTCGCTCGTTTCCCCCAAGACCACCAACGATCTCCATACCGTCGTTGGTGAGCGCACCAAGCTCAACCTGTACTTTTTCAGGATGACCGCTTTGTTCTGGGATAACCCACACATAGGATTCACCATTGTTCCCGCCAAGGACAGAGGCAGCGGGGACAACATAGACAGGGTCTCTGTCATCTGCTCCCCGTAATCGTTCAAATTCTACAGTTGCGGTCATGCCAGGTAAAATTTCCAGCTCTTTGGGTGGCTCCAGGCTAACCACAATATCGTAAGTCCTTGAAACCGGGTCGGACTGCATACTGTGCTCCTTCATTTCAGCCGGATACCACGTCTGCTGATCCACATCAAACCGAACCTGAATACGCTCAATTTCCTCAATACCAACCCGGGCAACCAGATTTTCGGGAATATGGGTAACCACCTCTATACGGGAGAGGTCTTTAAAGCTGGCAACCGGGCTTTTACCTCTAATGTGCTCATGGTTTTCCACGTACCGTTTAGCGACCACCCCATCAAAAGGTGCATAAATCACGGTATCGCTCAGGTCTTTGTTGCGCTGACGAAGGTTTGCCTCAGCCACCTCATAGGCTGTCATGGTTGCGTCTAACTGGGCCTGGGATAACACCTTACGCTTAAAAAGATCTCTGGCGCGCATGTAGGCCCGTTTCGCATCGTCATAAGACGCCTGGGCAGAGGCCAAGGCATTTTGAAAATCGCGTGGATCAAGCTTTGCCAGCACATCACCCTTGGACAGTTGCTCACCTTCCCTGGCATTCAATTCAACAAGCAACCCGGCTACAGAAAAGGCAAGATCGACCCTGTTACGCGCCCGAACAGAACCAGGAAAGTCACGCTTTTTTAAAAAGTTAGCCTCCCTGACCATGACCGTTGGTACTGGCCGAATCACTGCGACTTTTTCTTTCTGAACAACAGGAGCTGTCTTCATAAGCATAGACAGAGAATCTTTATAGACAATCAGGCCAGCGGCTATTGCACCTATTGCCAACAGGAATATGTACTTTCGTTTCTTCATTTTGTGCTCTTTTTCTTCGTTAACGTCCTTCTCAATGGAAACTGTTTTCAGATGGTCATCCTTGAACAAGCGTACTGTATCGCTCTCGTCCATATAGGGTGATTGAGCGCCTCCCCGTTATTGAAGATCTTTGGGTAAAGGCAAATCAAGTTGGAGAATCATGGCTCTTGATACTGTTCTGGCTGCTTCGCGGTAAAAATCCACGTCAGTGACCCGTTCGCCACGGGCCAGATACAGCACGTCCTCAAGCGCTCCATAATAAATGATCTGTGCATGGAGCATATCCATCCATGCATTGGCTTCCTTATCTTGAGCACCAGGTTTAATTTTCTTATAAAACTCCCTGGTACGATCCATATCCGGGATATACACTTGCTCAAGTAATATCGGTGCCACTGTTGATGGTTTGGTCACCTCACGGATGATTATCTGGCGTTCCCACCTGGGCTTTTCAGGTCGAAAAAATTCATGGAAATTTCGATACACAGCCGTACGGATGATCTCGGCCTGTCCTGCTGGGTTTTCTGCAAGCATCGGGTTTTCTTCAAGTACCTCAAGAAACCCGTTACATCTTTTCTCCGCAATGGCAAAGGTAAACGCCTCCATATAGAGTTTTTCCTTACTTCCAAAATGATAATGAATACTGCCTAAGTTTACGCCTGCTGCTTCAGCGATAGCCCTCGTGGACACACCATCATAACCGTGCTCGGAAAAAAGCTCACCACCGGTAAAAAGCAGTAATTCCCGTGTTGATTGTGTTTCTTTTTTGTTCACATCTCTCACTTCATTGTTGGCGGAGGTGCGTAACTCAGCGGCTTTGCACATTTCAAACGTGAAACAACACTCCCTAAAAATCGATCGACCTAACACTCATAGATAACGACCAACTTTTTAAGTCAACTGACCAATCCTGTCAATCATAATTCACTCTCATCAAAAAGAAACAAACCACGCATGTGCTGAGCTGAAAAGATCCAGGCAAGGTACCAAAACGCTCTTTACTTATTGGGCCATGTGACTTATGTGTTTCAGCGTTATTTTAAACACTTTGTTTTGCAAGACACCTTTAGCACAATACGGAGGAGCACCAACCATGATTTCAGAAAAAATGACTGCAGCGTTCAACAAACAAATAAATGCAGAACAATTTTCATCCTACTTTTACCTGTCCATGTCTGCCTGGCTCAGCGATAATGGCCTGCCAGGATTTGCCACGTGGATGCGGGCACAGGCAAAAGAAGAGATGTTTCACGCAGATAAAATGTTTGACTACCTCCTGGAAAGAGGGGGCGTCGTAAAACTGGAAAAAATTGACACACCAAAAAACACCTGGTCCTCACCTCTAGAGGTTGTGAAAGATGTCGCTGAACACGAAGCACATGTAACCTCGCTCATCAACGATCTTGTAGACTGCGCTTTGGAAGAAAGAGATCATGCCTCCAACATTTTCCTCCAATGGTTTGTTGAAGAGCAAGTTGAAGAAGAGGCTTCAGTTGGCGAAATTCTCGACAGAATGAAGCTGATTGGAGATAAAACGTCAGGGATATTTCAGTTGGACATGGAGATGGGCAAGCGGATTTTTACCGAACCAACAGAGTAACGACAGAGGGATTCCCTCCTCTCCTTCAGGGAGAGGAGGGCGTCAACATAACAACTCTTATTTCCCTGCTTTCATCACCTTGGGTGGGGCAAAGCGGGGCAGGAATGCTTACGTGCTACCCAAGAGTAAGCAGTGATGGTTCATACTCTGCAGGTGGTTGATAGCCCAGCAACGTACAAATCGTGGCTGCCACATTGGCTAGTCCCGGCTTCTCAAGTGTATTCAGCACAAAGTTATTGTTCTCATTGAAATTGAGTACCACAAAGGGGACCAGGTTTTTGGTGTGAGCAACCATGGGTTGCTTGATACCATTTTTCGTGGTCCACATGCAGTCAGCGTTGCCATGATCTGCAGTGATTACGGCAATACCACCAACAGCTTTCACCGCCTCCAGCAGGTGCCCTAAACACATATCCACCGTTTCAACAGCAATTCTTACCGCGCTCTCCACACCGGTGTGACCAACCATATCACCATTGGCATAATTCAAACGAATGAACTTAAACTCACCGCTCTTGACAGCTTTAATGGCCTGGACGGTTATTTCCTCAGCTTTCATCCACGGACGTTGATCAAAGGCAATTTTATCCGAGGGAATCTCCACATATTTTTCAAGTTTTTCGTCAATATACCCTGAACGGTTACCGTTCCAGAAATAGGTAACATGACCAAATTTCTGGGTCTCAGAGATGGCAAAAGAAGAAATCCCGTTGCTGCACAGGTATTCACTAAGCGTTTTATCGATTGCAGGTGGCTCAACCAAGTAGTTTGCAGGAATACGGGCATCACCGTCATACTGCATCATCCCTGCATAAAACACATCTGGATGACGCTTACGCTCAAAAGCAGTAAATGCAGTTTCCTCAAAAGCCTGGGAAATTTCTATGGCACGGTCACCGCGAAAGTTGAAAAAGATCACCGCATCACCATCTTCAATGGTTCCCACTGGAGCACCATCTTCGACAATCACAAAACTTTCCATGTATTGGTCAGTCATGTTGGGATCTTCGTCATAGTAGGTCTGAATAGCCTCGGTTGCAGAGCTAAATGCTCTTCCCTCACCGAGCACATGGGCCTTCCAGCCTCGCTCTACTACTGACCAGTCAGCATTATAGCGGTCCATGGTGGTAATCATCCGGCCTCCACCTGAAGCGATACGATAATCGCCCTGCCCGCTTTGGGTCAGTTCCAGGAGCTTTTCTTCCAGCGGACCAAAATACTCCAGCCCGCTCTTAGCCTCGACATCCCGACCATCAAGAAGCCCATGGATTCTGACTTTCGGTACCCCTTCCATTGCGCAACGCTCCAAAAGGATGAACAACTGGTCAATATGGCTGTGCACATTACCATCAGACACCATGCCGATGAAATGAAGCGTTCCCCCAGCCTTGGCCTTTGCCACCGCAGTTTTCCAGGTGTTCCCTTCAAATGCTCTACCGGACTGCAGCGCCTCATTCACCAGCTTGGCACCTTGTGAAAATACCCGCCCGGCACCCAGAGCATTATGCCCCACCTCGGAGTTGCCCATATCGCCATCGGTTGGCAGCCCGACAGCAGTTCCATGGGCTCTCAGCCGGGTGGAAAGTTCTGAGTTGATACTGCTGTCCAGCACCGGTGTGTAGGATACAAAGACACCGTCACTGGCATCCTTTTTACCGATCCCAACCCCATCCAAAATGATGGTAACCACCGGCCCATCAAAGGAGGAGTATCCTGCAAGAGGTTCTAACGTAAAGCAATTCATCGATTTAATATCCCTTTAATTATACAAAATGTTCCATGCAGAAAAAAAGCGTCGCCCTTTTTTTCTGCAGGTACTCTGCCCCCACAATACAAACAGCAATTGATTTGGTACAGCAAATCCTTGCATTGAATTTATACAGTGTAGAAAAAGGCCAAACAGGCAATTAAAACACCGGTGTACAGAATGGTCACCCCAGCTCCTGCCCTCATGTAATCGCGGGTTCGATAACCACCGGGACGCATGATCAGCGCATTGACCTGGTGGGTAGGCAGCACAAAGGTATTGGATGCAGAGAGAGCTACCACCATGGCAGCAGTGACCGGACTGGAACCAATTCCGACCGCCATATTCATGGCCAGAGGCACCATGAGCACCACAGCACCCACATTGGAAGCGACCAGCGAGAAAAAAGCAGTAAGCAGAGAGATAACCAATAACAAAAGCAGCGGCCCTGGAGTACCAACAGCACTCAGCAGAATACTGGCCAGAAAATGAGCAGCTCCTGTATTTTCAAAGGCCGTACCAAGCGGAATGAGGCCAGAGAGCAGAAAAATGGTTCTCCAGTCAACAGCTTCATAGGCCCTGTCAGCGGGGATAATCTTGGTTAAAATCATGCCCAATGCACCTGTGAGCAGAGCAATGGAAAGCTTGACCTGAAACCCAAGTGCCAGCACCAGCGAAAGCAAAAGAAAAAAGATGGCGAAGCCAATACGTTCCGGCTTAAGGTCTTCCCCCCGGATATCCTCAATAAACGCCAAGTCCATTTTTCCCTGCAGCAACCTGAACTGGCGCCATTTCCCCTGAAGTAAAAGTGTATCCCCCTGGCGCAGCTTGGTCTCGTTAATCTCATCCATAATAAGCGTCTCCCCGCGAACAATGGCTAATGGATTAACGTGAAACAATTTCCTGAACCGCAGTTCCTCCATTGTGTGGTTACTCAAATTTGAGTGGGGAATGACCACCCCTTCCACCACGCCAGACTCATCTGGCGAATTCTCCTTGGCAAAAATATCATGCTCTTTCTTGACCAACCAGGAGAGCTCCCTGGCAGCCTTGTTCATGTTTTCATCAGAACTCATGATCCAGAGACTATCCCCTGGTCCAATAACCGAATCACGCATGGGTGAAAGATTCTTATTCCGGCCATGATTTTTCGCAATCCCGATAACGGTCAAATGATACATGGGCCGTAATTCAAGTTCTCCCAGAGTTGCAGGTGAAACAGTATTAGGCACAAAAACTTCAAAACTATGCCCTACCTTCTGGCCGTAAATTTCCTCAAGCCGTTTATCCATGCAGTCCTCTTCCAGACCGGATGTCGCATCGGGAAGCAGCTTTTTGCCGAAAAAAACAAAATACGCCAGCACCCCAACCAGCAAGGCAATCCCAATGGGAGTAACAGAAACCAGGCCCAATGGTTCAAAGGCGACCTGTCCAACAGCTTCACTGTTGTTGTTCCACCAGGTCTCCATGAGGTCATTAAGCATGATAAGCGGACTGGAGCCCACCAGGGTGAGACAACCACCGGTGATGGCAGCAAACCCCATGGGCATGAGAATCTTTCCTGCAGAAATATTGAGTTCACGGGAAATCTTCATGGTTGCTGGCAAGAACAATGCTGCAGCTCCAATGTTTTGCATAAAACTAGAGATAACCGCGACGGTGGAGGAAATGATGATCATAATCCGTTTTTCACTGCGCCCTGCCAACTTGATGATATATGCGGCCACAGTATTCATCACTCCGGTTTTGTTAAGCCCGGCACCGATAATCATCACCGCAATAATGGAGACCACTGCATTTGAGCTGAGTCCGGCAACTGCCTGTTCGGCAGTGACAACACCGGATAACGGCAACAGCACCATCATCAACAGGCCAACCAGATCCACACGAAGCAGATCAAAGACAAATAACACAATGGCCAGCGCCAGCAAGCCAAAGACGATCATCATATCTGGTGTAATCATTGGTGGTGTATCTTCCTCATCATAATAAATTCCCTCGGTTGTGCCCAATCACGGGTTCAGGTGTATTCAAAACAAGGTCTTTACCATAGACCTCTATTTTCACTTTGTCATCTGGAATTATTCCCGTATTTACACAGGATACATGATGTACATATAACCGTTGAGGATAACTGACAAGATGGCAGCTGCATACTTTTACGATTGCATATTCCCATTAGTTGTATACAGAATAAGAGGAATAACACGTAATAGCACGTAATAGGGGACATCTATGATAAGTAAAGTCAAGTGGAAAACGGAGATTTCCTGTGTACCCAGATCGACGAACTCAATTTTTCTTTTCGTAGTTCGTTGA